>Ga0302326_10005123_pt1 | contig 30007 bp, 14 predicted proteins | sample Palsa_T0_3_FD_202264 | JGI IMG/M metagenome (GOLD analysis project Ga0302326, IMG submission 202264) | Peat permafrost microbial communities from Stordalen Mire near Abisko, Sweden - Palsa_T0_3 | ecosystem: Environmental > Terrestrial > Soil > Palsa > Peat permafrost | place: Sweden: Abisko... | reverse complement strand
GAGAAGATGTATGCGCCGACCATCTACGTTTATGACGGCGCCGAAGGCTACCGGTTTTATGGTTTAAATATTGACCAGGGCTGGGGCCAGACCGAAAACAAAAAAGTTCTCGTCCAGCGTGAATTTGTGAACGCTGAAACGAACCAGCTCGGCATTGCGCTGCCGGCGGGCAAGCTGCGCTTCTACCGCCGTGATGACGACGGCCAGTTGCAGTTTGTCGGCGAGAACACGATTGACCACACGCCGCGCAACGAAACCATCCGTGTCACGACTGGCAATTCCTTCGACCTCGTGGGCGAGCGCAAGCAGACCGATTTTCATGTGGACACCCGCGCGCATCAAATGGACGAATCTTTTGAAATCAAACTCCGCAACCGCAAGAAGGACATGCCGGTCGAGATTCGCGTCGTCGAGCATCTCTATCGCGGGAACAACTGGGACATCACCGCCAAGTCGGACGACTTCGTGAAAAAGGATTCGCAGACCATCGAGTTCCGCGTGCCGGTCAAACCCGACGAGGAGGAGACAGTGACCTACACGGTGCATTATTCGTGGTGAGCCTTTTCGCTTGCTGCAGCGCGTTGATTTCTAAAAAGTATCAGCAACTTGAGCGCTGAAATAAATTCTCCCGAAATCAGCTTCGTCATTCCCTGCCACAACGAGCAGGATAACCTGCGCGCGCTAGTTACCGCGATCCGCGAGGCGACCAACCCGCTGAAGCAGACTTATGAAATCGTCATCGCCGATGATTTCAGTTCAGACAATTCCTGGACGGTGCTGAAGGAACTCGCGGCGGGCGATGCGCGCGTGCGCGGGCTGCGATTCGCGTTCAACTGCGGGCAGTCGGCGGCGTTGTGGGCGGGCATGAAGGCGGCGCGCGGCAAATTCATCATCACGCTCGACGCGGATTTACAGAACGACCCGCAGGACGCGCCGAAACTTCTGGCCGCGCTGGAACAATTTGACTGCGCGTGCGGCACTCGAATTGACGCGCGTTCAAAGGGCGACAATTTCATCCGCATCGCCTCGTCGAAAATCGCGAACTGGGTACGGAACAAACTGTCCGGCGAAAACATTTCCGATGCCGGCTGCTGCTACCGCGCGTTCAAGCGCGAATGCGTCGCGGACCTGAAATTTTTCAAAGGCATGCACCGTTTTCTTCCAACGCTATTCAAAATCGAAGGCTTCACGGTCACGGAGATTCCCGTCCGGCATAACGCGCGCTCCGCCGGCCAAAGTCATTATGGCGTCTGGAACCGGCTGTTCGCGTCATTTTACGACCTCCTCGCCGTGCGATGGATGCAGCGGCGGATGTTCAAATACAAGATCGCCGAAAGAATCAACTAAACCGGCCGGAGAACGGAAACGCAACAACGCGATTTCTTAAATGCAACGATTTTTGATCCAGTGCGCGAACTTTGCCCTGCTGGTGCTGCTGCTCATCGGCGTTCCGGCGGTGGCGCATGCGCAAATGGGCGACTGGCAGGTCTCCCCGGCTTCCACGCTGCACAGGCTGATTTTTGGAGGATTGCTGATCGCCGCCGTTGGAAATGGCACCGCCGCGGGCTTCCTGATCAAGAGCCGCAAGGAACGGGTTTTGTGCTGGGAGTGGGCGGTGGTTTTCGGCGGATTGCTCGCGGTCCAATTTGCCTTCACCCACGGATACTTAAATTTCGAATGGCTGAAGCACGCGTTGCTGTGGATGCAGAAGCATTTTTGAAAACTCCACTACTGCGTTTAAATCTCTTCGACATCCACGGCCACCCTCACGATGTGCCGGCCGCCGCCGGTGAGGATGCCCGCGACCGGGCTGACATCGCCGAAGTCGCGGCCGTAGGCGACGGTGATGTGTTCCTCGGCGGCCTGGACATTGTTTGTGGGGTCAAAATCAATCCACCCGGTGCCGGGAGAAAAAATTGAGAACCACGCGTGGCTCGCATCCGCGCCGACGAGCCGCGGCCGGCCTTCCGGCGAGCGCGTCCGCAGATAACCGCTGACGTAGCGTGCGGGCAAACCGAGCGAGCGCAGGCACGCGATGCCGAGATGCGCGAAGTCCTGGCACACACCGCGGCGGTTTGCCCAGACTTCCTCGAGCGGCGTCGCCACGGTTGTGGCCTTCGGGTCAAATTTGAAATCCTTGAAGATGCGCTGCGTCAGGTCGCGCACGCCGGCGACCAGCGGCGTTCCTTCCACAAAGCTTTCGCGGGCATAGTCAAAAAGCTCCAGGGATGCGCGGATTTGCGGCGAATCAAAAACGAATTCATACGGCTCGACCACCTCTGGCGAAACCGGGTCGCGGAACATCTCGGCCACGGATTCCCACGGCGCGGCGGATTCATTCTGCGCGGGCTTTTTCGGCTGCACCATCACGCGGCTGCTTGTGATGATTTCCAGCCTGGAATGAATTTCCTGGATTGCAAAAAAGCAAAGCTGGTTGCCGAAATAATCCGTGCGCGCCCGGCGCAGCGCCGGCATCGGAAAAATCTGGAGCGAAAAACTTTCGCGCGACTGCGTGGCCGTGGCCAGCGGCTCCAGCCGCGCGACATGATGCGAGACCGACACCGGTGCGGTGTATTCGTAGAGCGTGCGATGGGTAATGTGGTAGTTCATTGAACCTCCCCGCGTCCCGTGCGCGAGATGGCCGAGTGGGCGAAGTAACTCGCGGCGATGGCGTCGGACAATTGCGGCAGTGCGCGCAGGGTTTGGCGGACGGTCGCGGCCAGTCCGGAGTCCCGCCAGTCGGCGGACGGACTGGCCAGTTCGCGCGCGTCGGTCTGTTCCAGCCGTGACAGGCAGTTCTCGAGAATGGTTTTGCCGGGACTGGCCGCGTCGCCGCGTTCCTTCGGCAGCCTTTCAAAATGCTTGGCGAGCTGCTGGATCTGGAACAAGACGGAGCGCGGATTTTTGTCGTCGAGCAAAACCAGATCGAACACCGCCGGAATGGTCGGCAGCAGGTTGTAGCGCGAGCGGAACGTGATGCTGCTGTCCACGACTTCAAGGACGGCCTCGAGCAGGCTGGGATTTTCCGCCTCCGGCGAGCGCAGCGTCGCGTCGAGGAGCGTGCAGATATAAACCGCGCGCTCCAGCCGCAGGCCCATGTCGAGAAAACGCCACGCCTGCGCGCGCGTCATGTTCTCGCGTGCCAGGCCGTGGAACGCCGCGAGGCCGAGCAACGTCTGGTTCAACACGCCGACCGCGTCGCCCGTGAGCATGACGAGGCTGGAGGCCGGCGTCGCGAGCCGGTCGTCAATCTGGCTCAACACGCGCCACATGTCGTTCGAGGTGCGGTCGCGCACGAGCATCGCGAGCCGTTGCAGTTGCTCCGCCGTCTGGCGCAAACTGCCGGGGCGCGCCGGATCAAAAATCGCCGCGAGCAGTTCCGCCTCGAACGCCTCGGCGTTCGCCCACAGCTCGGGCTTCGCGGAAATGCCCGGCAACTGTCCTTGAATTTCCAAAGTCTGCAACAGCGGCGCGAGCAGCGGCCGCGCCCCGCCCGTGCGTTCGGGATTGAACCGCAGCAGCGCGCTCCGCAGCAGGCGCGACGTGGCGTCGGCGCGTTCCGAATAGCGGCCGAGCCAGAAGAAATTATCGGCGAGGCGCGACGGCAGATTGTTGCCCGTGCGGCGCAGCTCGACGCTCTGGCCCGACGTGTGCAGCAGCGTCAATTCCTCCACGGGCGTGGCGGACGGGATCCAGGTGTCCTTGCTGCCGCCGCCGCTCTGCATGGTGATGAAATTTCCCCCACTGTCCGGCAAGATGCGCGCCAGGCCGCCGGGCATGACGCAATAGCCGCCCCGTCCGTCCGCGACGAGAAAAACGCGGATGCTGACGGACTGTGCCGCGAGCGAGCTTTTCTGCCATGCCGGCGCGGTCGAGAATTCCACGCGCTCCTGTGCGACAAACAGGTCGGGGTCAAACTCGATCCGCCGCTTCAGTTCCCCATGCTCGGCCGCCAGGTTCACATGTGTGCGGAACGCGGGCTTGACGACCAGCCGGTCGAGATTTTTGAGGACGTGTTCGCGCGCGGCCTTTTGTCCGCACCACCACGTCGCGACGGATGGCAGTTTCAATTCTTCGCCAAGCAGATGCCGGCACAGGCCGGGCAGGAATGCCATGAATGCCGGGCTTTGCACGAGGCCGCTGCCGAGCGCGTTCGCGACGACCACATTGCCCGCGCGCACGGCCTCGACCAAACCGGGCACGCCGAGGATGGAATCGTTGCGCAATTCAAGCGGGTCGCAAAAATCATCGTCCACGCGGCGCAGGATCACGTCCACGCGCTCAAGACCGCTCAAGGTTTTCAGGAAAACCGAGTTGTCGCGCACGGTCAAGTCCTGCCCCTCGACGAGCATGTAGCCGAGATAGCGCGCGAGATACGCCTGCTCGAAATAGGTTTCGTTGTGCGGGCCGGGCGTGAGCATGACGACGCGCGTCCGGTCGGCCTGGCGCGGCGCGAGCTGCGCAAGCGCATCTTGCGCGGCGAGAAAAAACCCGGCGAGGCGATGAACCTGGTTTTCCCGGAACGGTTCGGGCAGGATGCGCGAGGTGACCAGGCGGTTCGCCAGCGCGTAGCCTGCGCCGGTCGGAATTTGCGTGCGGTCGGACACGACCCACCAGCGTCCGTCCGGCGAACGCGCCAAATCAGCCGCATAAAAATGTAGAAAAGTGTCGTCGGGCATTTTTATCCCATGGCAGGGCCGCAAAAAATCCGGCTGGCCGAAAACCAGTGCCGGCGACAGCCAGCGCGACCGGATAAGCTCCTGCGCGCCATAGCAGTCGGCGAGGATTTTGTTCAGCAGCGTCGCGCGCTGAATCAAACCGGTTTCAAGCTTACGCCATTCTTCCGGGGCTACAATCAACGGGATCGGATCGAGCTGCCACGGCCGTTCCATGCCGCGCGGGTCGCCATAGACGTTGTAGGTGATGCCGTGCTCGTTAACAAACCGCTGGCAGGCATCCGCGCGGCGCGCCAGTTCCGCCGCGCCGAATTGCTCCAGTTCGCCGAGAAGCTTTGCGTAATGCAGAAAAATTTCACCGTTCTTCGCGAGCAATTCGTCGAACGCGCCCGCATTGCGTTTGTAGCCGGACAACAGTTTTCCCGGCGTTGCCCTTAGGCTGCTGCCGCCCGTCGCAGATTGGGATTGGGACATTTGCGTCTGGTCGCGGTTGCGCGGTCTGTTGTCCGAATCAGACATTGCGCAAATCCAAGGTGAAAGGAAAGTCGCCGTTTGGAATTTCCGGCGGCGGCGTGAATTTTCCGTGCTGATGGCCGTGGCGGAAAAATCTTGAGAGCCGCCGCGCCTCGGCCTCGTAGCTGTTCACGGGAAAGGTGTCATAGCCGCGTCCGCCGGGATGCGCGACGTGATAGGTGCAGCCGCCAATTGAACGCTTGTTCCATGTGTCGTAAAGATCGAAGCGCAGCGGCGCGTGCGATTTGATCGTGGGCTGAAGACAAACCGGTGGCTGCCAGGCGCGGTAACGCACGCCCGCGACGCCTTCGCCGTTCGTGCCGGTCGGATGCAACGGCACGCGATGGCCATTGACCGTGATGGCGAAGCGGTCGCCGATGAGTCCGTTCACCTTGACCTGCAGGCGTTCGAGCGAGCTGTCCACATAGCGCACCGTGCCGCCGCCGCCGGGTTCTTCGCCGAGGACGTGCCACGGTTCGAGCGCGGTTCGCAATTCAATTTGCAAATCGCGTTGCTCCAGATCACCGATGCGCGGGAAGCGAAATTCAAAATGCGGCGCGAACCAGTCGAACTCGAACGGATAACCGGCTTCCTTCAGATCGCCGATGACGTCGCGGAAATCCGTTTCGCAAAAATGCGGCAGCATCCAGCGGTCATGGATGTCCGTGCCCCAGCGCACGAGATCATTTTTGTAAGGCTCGTTCCAGAATTTCGCGACAAGACCACGCAAGACGAGATGTTGCGCGAGGCTCATGCGCGCGTGCGGCGGCATCTCAAACGCGCGCATCTCGACGAGGCCAAGCCGTCCGCTGCTGCTTTCGGGCGCGTAAAGTTTATCAATTGAAAATTCGGAGCGATGCGTGTTGCCGCTCGCATCAATCAGCAGATTGCGGAACAGGCGATCCACCATCCACGGCGGCATCTGGCCGGACGCGCCGATCAGCCGGTCCATCTCCTTGAACGCGATCTCGAGTTCGTAAAGCGAATCGTTGCGCGCCTCGTCAATGCGCGGCGCTTGCGAAGTCGGGCCGACGAACAATCCGCTGAACAGCCAGCTCAACGACGGATGGTTCTGCCAATAGGTGAGCAGCGAGCGCAGCAAATCGGGACGCCGCAGCACCGGCGAATCCGGCGGCGCTTCCGCGCCGATGATGATGTGGTTGCCGCCGCCGGTGCCGGTGTGGCGTCCGTCGAGCATGAATTTTTCCGTGCCGAGCCGCGTCTGGCGCGCTTCCTCGTAAAGAATTTCTGTGCGCTCCACGAGTTCATTCCAAGTCTTGCTCGGGTGCATGTTGACTTCGATCACGCCGGGGTCGGGCGTGACGGCGAGCTTGTTCAGGCGCGGATCGCGCGGCGGCGTTTCGCCCTCGATGATGACCGGCGTGCCCATTTCGGTGACGACGGTTTCGATGCCCGCGACCAAATCCAGATAATCCTCCGTCGTCTCGGCCGGTGGCATGAAGATGTGCAGCCGTCCGTCGCGCGGCTCGACGCACAGCGCGGTGCGGATGATCCATGGCGCACTTTGACCGGGCGCGGGCCGGCGCAATGGATTTTCGTCCGGCGGCAATGGCTCAAGCGGTTTTGGTTTCTCGCCGAGTTTTTGAACGCGTTGACCGCGACCTTGACCGGGCAACGTCGGTGCATCCGCGCGACCGACAAATCTTTGGCGATACGGAAACTCCTTCGGCAGTTCCGGCAATTTTGGATTCGACGGATCTTGCGGTCGCAGCCACGGAAAATCTTTTTCGGCGACCCAAGGAACAGAATCGAGCGGCAGGCGCAAACCCATCGGCGAATCGCCGGGGATGAGCCAGAGCGTGTCGTCGTCGCGCAAAAACCATGCGCCGGAAATCCAGCCGCCGCTGACGCGCTTGACCGGCAGCGCATAACCGACGACCGAGCCAAGTCCCTGCTGAAAAATCCGCGCGATGCGTTCGCGTTCCTGCTTGTCCTTGAGATTGGATTGTTCCGGCGTGACATTGGACGGAAAGCGGCGTTCCTTCCAAGTGTAGTAAAATGCGTCCTCGTAAGCCGGAATCAAATGCTTCGGATTGCCGCCGACCAGCGACGCGATGCGCGACAAAAGTTCCTTCGCGTCCTTCGCGCTGTGGCCGTAATTTTTTGATTCGTCCGCGATGAGCGAATCGTTCTTCCAGATCGGCACGCCGTCCTTGCGCCAATACGCAGCGAGTGCGTAGCGCGGCAGCGGTTCGCCGGGGTACCATTTGCCCTGGCCGTAATGCAGCAGCGAGCCGGGCGCGAATTTTCCGCGCAGCCGCTTGATGAGTTCACCGGAGAGAATTCTTTTTTTATGCGAGACGGCGGTGAAATTCCATTCCGCGCCATCGGGATCGTCCACGGAAACAAACGTCGGCTCGCCGCCCATCGTCAGGCGCACGTCGCCCTTTTTCAGGTCAACATCAATCGCGTGGCCGAGCGATTCGATTTTCCCCCATTGCTCGTCGGTGTAAGGCAGCGTGACGCGCGGACTTTCATAAATGCGCGTGACGTTCATCTCGAAGCTGAATTCGCACTCGCACTTGTCCACGCCGCCGGAAATCGGCGCGGCGCTCGAAGGATCAGGCGTGCAGGCAAGTGGAATGTGGCCCTCGCCCGCGAACAAACCGGAAGTCGGATCAAGTCCGATCCAGCCGCCGCCGGGCAGATAAACTTCCGTCCACGCGTGCAGGTCCGTGAAATCTTTTTCTGCGCCGCTGGGGCCGTCGAGCGCTTTCACGTCAGCCTTGAGCTGGATCAAATAACCGCTGACGAAACGCGCGGCGAGGCCGCAGTGACGCAACAACTGGCACAACAGCCACGCCGAATCGCGGCATGAACCGCTGCCTTTTTCCAGGGTCTCCTCCGGCGTCTGCACGCCGGGTTCGAGGCGGACAAGATATTTGATGTCCTTCCACAAACGCTGGTTGATCGCGACGAGAAAATCATTCGTGCTTGGTTTGTCTTTTTCCGAAACTTCGAGCCGTTCTTTTTTTGTCCGGCGTTTGACTTCGCCCAGCAAATCGCGGCGGATGGCGGTGAGATATCTTGTGAACGCGGGCGTGAGCCAGCATTTGCGCTGGAACGGCGCGAGTTCATGGTCGAGCGCCGGGTCGTAGGCGAACGGAAATTTTTCCGCCTGCGGTTCGAGAAAAAAATCGAACGGATTGAACACCGCCATTTCTGCGACCAAATCCACTTCGACGAGAAATTCGCGCGTGGGCTGCTCGAACACAAGACGCGCCGCATAGTTCGCCTGCGGATCCTGCAGCCAGTTGATGAAATGTTTTTCGGGTCGGACCTTGAGCGAGTAGCTCAAAATCCGCGTGCGCGAATGCGGCGCGGGACGCAGGCGGATGGTTTGCGGCCCAAGATTGACCAGCCGGTCATACTTGTAATGCGTCTTGTGGTGCAGCGCGACATGGATGGACATAATTACAGATACGATTCAATCGGCTCCGCGCCGAGCGTGCCGGAAAGTTTTATCAAATAATCCGGCGACTCGACTTACTCCAAAGTTTTCCGCGCGCGCGCGAGCCGGTCGCCGATGCCGAGGCTGGCGGCGATGTCCTCGTGGCTCGACCGCCGCAAAAAGTGGTTCAAGTATTCGACGTGGCGCTTCCATAATTTGCGGTCAACTTTCTGTTTCGCCGCGAGCCGCGCGGCATACCAGTCGCTCGCCATCAGATATTCGCGCGTGAACAATTCCCGAAATTCAGGGTGGTCGAGGCCTTTGCCCTCCCATTCGTCGTTGAGCATGATATGCAACAAAGCCTTCAACGGCGGGCATGCCTGCGCGATGCTGCCGTCGTCGAAATACATTTTGGCGACGCGCTTTTGCGTGGTGACGATGTTGTCCATGCCGTCCGCGAAAATGTCCTTGTCCTGCAATTCCGGTCGCAGCATCGCGTCGGTGAAGACGGCGTGCGGATGGTTGAACACGCGGCCAAAGAAATAATGGATGAACCGCGCGTTGATGCGATAGCCAATGCGGCTCGCGAGAACTTTTTTTCCGTTGTGCTCAAAGTCTTCGAGCTTGTCGAGATAGTGGTTGGCGATAAGAAATTTCGGATCGCGCTCCTCCGGCATCATGCGGCAAAAAACTTCCGGCACGATGAGGCTCACGTCATGGTCCATGCGCGCTTTCGGGCCGACGCAGCCGGCGGCGGTGACGAAGCCGTGATAATCCGTCAGCACCCAAGAGACGAGCGCGTTGTTCAAATCAATGATCGGCGGCAGCGCGTTGAACGGGCCTTTCGTCAGCGCGCCTTCAGAACCCGCGCCGGTCGTCGAAGGCGATTTGCCGGTCATGCTGCAAATGAATTCCATGAACAATTCCGGCAGTTCAAAAAAGTGGATCGGGTTGTAACACGCAAGCGCGCGGATGCCGGGTTCGGGCGGATTGTTCCGGCGACCGGGCAGCACGGCGTTGACCGGCGTCGGGACGAACTGGCCGAGCGGCACGCGGCGTCGCAGGCGCGCGCCAACTTCCGCGAGATAACTTTCCAGCGGGTTGACGAGGTCGGGACGTTTTTGCAAGTAGCGCGGATTTTTGCTGGGCTTGCCATCCACGAGACGCGGATTGGCGGAAGACACAAAAAAATCCGGCTTGCCGGTCGCGGCGACTTCGCGGATGAGCGTCCGCATCGGCTTGGTGAATTGATAAAACTGGATCGCACTCTCGATGAAGTCCGCCGCCGTTTTGACGGGCAACGGCGCGTAGTTCGAAAAGAAATTGTCGAGCCGCGCGAAGTCGGATTCTGTCTGCTTGTCGTAACCGCGATGGATCGCGTCGTCGGGCCGCTGGAACAGGCGCTGTTCGCAATTTTTCACGAACTTGAGTGTCGGCACCTTGTCCATGTTGGACAAATTTTCCACGCACGCGCGCGGCACGAGCACGGATGCCGTGATGTCGTCCTCTTCCTGAACTTTTGCGCCGGGATGAAAATCTTTGCGCAAACCGAACGTACGCCAGAGGCCGTCGGGTTCAAAGCCCACGCGCAGGCGCGTCGTGACGAGCACACGGTTGTCGCACTTCAATTCGTTGCCGGGCGTGCCGTTGATGATGTCCACGGTGAAATGACTGCGCCAGTCATCGCCCCACGCGGGCTTGTAATAGCGCTTCACGACGAAGACGAGCTCCTTGATGTATTGCGGGACGGTCTCGACCCACTCGTTGTAGGCCGGGTTGAACTCGCGCGTGTCCGGCGTGAGCAGCTTGATGACCGAGCCGAGCGAACGTTCCGCCGCCAGGATTTTGCGCGGATCCTTTTTTGCCCTGTCGAGAAAGCGATCCGAGTAATCGCGGTGAATCAGCTTCTCGACGATTTCAAAATCCGATTTTAAATCTGCGACGAACACCGGCCCGGTGAGAATCGCGTCGGTGATGGGTTTGGAAATCTCCGATTTGCCTCCGCCGGAAACCGTGCAGGGCTTGTGGCACATCAGGCCTTCCGCTGCCGTGCCGACCAGCCGCCACGCGCGGTTTCCGCCCGGCTTTTCCATGCGGATCTTGTAACCGGAAGGCCGGACGTAGATTTTGTCCGGCTGCAATTTAATCGAGCGTTCGGTGCCATCGTGCGCCCAGGAAACCAGTTGCGTGAGCAGGCCAAAGTGCGCGTCATGTGGGATGTAAATAATCTCCGGGAATTTTTTGTCCACGCCGTAGCCCTCCGGCTTCACGTCCATCATTTCGCCATAACGCGCCGCGACTTCCGCGAACGTGTGGCCGAGCTGCTTGACGTGAACGTCGCCGCTGAATTCCTCGCCAAGATCGTAGCTCGGAAAAACCAGCGCGCCGCCCGCGTGTTCCTCTTCGCACAGGCCAAACAGATTCGCCGCGAAACTGATCTGCGTCTTGACCTCTTTTTTGCAGTAACCGAAATAATTATCCGCGATGATGGTGACGATGACGCCCAATTCGTCGCGGCAGGTCAGCTTGAAGGCGCCGCCATTGTTGTAGAGTTCATTCTCGGTTTTCCAGCACATGCCATCGCGGCGCTGGCGTTCCGTGGCCTGGTCGAAGTGCGGGAGGCCGACGGATTTTTTCGTGGCCTTGACCAGGTGCGGCGCGAGAATGACGCAGCCCGTGTGGCCGGTCCAATGTTCCGCGTCGAGCGCGGAATCATTTTCCGGTAACAGCGGATCGCCGCCGTTGCCGAAAATGCTTTCGACGAAATCCAGATTGCTCACCAAATTTCCTGGAACAAAAAAACGGACTTCCATCGTCTTCGCCGGCGTGAAGCCGGGAACTTCGGGACAAACCAGCGGACGCAAAAGCAGCGAGACAAAACATTCCGCCGGCTTCGATTGCGTGGACGTGAACGGCAGTTGCATTAGGCTCGCGGGCGGATTCAGCGCGAGCGCGAGTATTTTGGAAAACGTGTTTTTAGGCACGCCTAATTTGTCGTCGGGAATCGGCAGGCCACATTCGGTGACGTGGAAGATTCCCTGCGTCGTGCGGCGGTCGCTGCGCGGATTGTGCAGCACGCCCTGTTTGACGCGATAGGAACTGATGATGTCGGAATGAAACTCATCGCGGTCGAGTGGCAGCGACAGGATGCGCGCGAGGCCGGGCCGGTCGAGGACCAATGTGCGGGTCGGCAGTTTCGTCACCGGCACGTCCTGTAGGTAGTCGTAAAGAAAAGTTTGGATGCGCTGGTCAACCGGGCAAAGGTAATGGCCGAGCAGGCGATCTTTTTCGCGCGACTGGCCGGCCATCGCGGAAACGATTTCCGTGAATTCCGAGTCGCCCGCGACCGGCACGGGCGGGCTGCCGATCAAAGCGAGCTTGACGTTGATATGCGCGATGAGTTGCGCCGACAGTTTGTCGTTCATTTCAAAATATCCTACCGGGGTTGAACTTTTCAGTCCTGACCGATTCCTTTGCCCTCACAATGCCCTCTGGCGGGCAGTTGGTAAACATTTTTTTGCGGCGGCCGTTGCGGCGGCCGTAATGTTGGCACATGGGAAACGGTCCAGCGAAATGCATCTTAATTGTCTTGAAAAAACAAATCTTTAGGCGGACAATGAAGGTCAAGGATTTAACTTAATCAGCAATGGCAGTAGATAAAGCACAGCCGCCGAATCCGGTGTTTGTCGTGGGTGTTTTCCGCTCCGGCACCTCCCTGCTCTATTCTTTGCTCAACCAGCATCCGCAGATTGCACTGATGTATGAGTGTGACGTCTGGGATTTTCCGAGTCTGGCCGGGCGGCAGCGCTTTTCGGGCGACTGGCTGGAGCGGCAGGAATTTTACAATCAGTCGCTCTCCCGCCACCGGCTTATCTTTGGCGGTAAAATAAGCGGCCTGGAAAACATCCGGACGCCCGACGATCTCTATCGTTGCCACGGCAGCTCCAAGGACGCGCGCCTCTGGGGTGAAAAATCGCCGGTTTATGCCGTCCGGCTGGCCCAACTCGCACGCCAGTATCCACACGGCTCGTTCATTCTCATCTGGCGCGACCCCTTGGAGGTTTATCGCAGCATCCTGGTCGCCGGGAAAGAGACCCCGTTTTTCCGCCGGCCGGGAATTTTACACCGTCTGATTTATCACAAGGAAAAAATGATCCGCGAAGCCGGGCGGCTGCAACAGGCGGGCGCGCGGATTCACCACGTCAGATATGACGACTTGGTGGATCGCACGGAAACAGCCTGCCATGCCGCCTGTGAATTTCTCGGCGTCCCCTTCGACGAAAAAATGCTGAACCTGGAGCGGGCCGATTTCTCCGCCATCCATCAGGAGCCACAGCATGAATTTCTCCGGCGCGGCATCATTGAGAGGCAGAACCATTCAGATGGGCTGGTTGTGCCTGCCGTGGCCGCCAAGTTGCGGCGTTTCCGCAACCGCTGGGAGCGTTTGAGCGGCCAGCGCCTGGGCACCGAACGGCCAGCCGACGGAATGCACGAACCATTTCCCATGGAGCGGCTGCATCACCGCATCGCGGGCGCCTTTTTCTTCGCGATGGAAAATTTGAAGCGGCTGGCGTTCGAATTTCTCCCTATGACCTGGCTGCGGACTTATCGTCTTTTCAAATCCTGGCTGTTCTCCCGCAACGAGCCGTCCGTCCGCGTCTCCATTCAAAAGCAGATGCAGCAGCATGGCATCACCATTGTTTCAAGTTTTCTGCTCTGGGCGGCGATCGTTTGGCTTGATTATTTGACCGGCCCGGAAATCATCCTCGGCCCGCTCTATTTGATCCCTTGTGCCATGCTGGCGCTGGTGGTTGGCCGGGGCTGGGCTTCGGCCGCCGCCCTGCTCAATGCCATCGCCATAACGGCCTTAAAATTTGCCGGGGGCCGGCCGCACCATCTGGATTTTTTGATGTCCGGTGAGCTGTTCTGGAACCTCCTCATGCGCTTTATTTTCTTTCAGATTTTTGTCCTGCTGCTCGACCGCATCAGGCTTGAACTTGCCGCCGGCAGCAACCCAAAGCCTGAACTTCGCGCGGAGATTTTGGAAGCACCGCGTCTGTCCCCGAAGAAGCCATCGCAAGTTTAACCGGCTTCCGGCAGATACCGGATGCGCTTGTGAACGTCCGTGTTGATGGAATGATACGGCTGCGAAAGGTTGCCGGGCGCGAACAGCGTCCGCCGCATGTGCTCCATGTCGTCCTCGCCGATCGCGTCCGTGAAAATCGGCATCAGATAATCCATGCCCAGTTTGGAGGGCTTCATCAGCTTGGCGTCGTAAAGCGCCGGATGCATCTTGCGCGCGTGAATCAAACCCCAGCGGTCGCGGAAACGGTTCGCATCGTAGCCCTCGACATAAAAACCTTTCATCGTGCTGTATTGCAGAACGGAAACGGCGTTGTTGCGGCCTTCCACCAAAAGTTCCACCGCCTTCGCGCCCTGCTGTGCGGCATAAAACCGGTCGAACAAAATCGGCCGTCCGCCGCGCTGCGTGTGACCGACTTTGCGCGTGAAGATCGCCTCCTTGGCCGAATCGCCGCGCCGGTAAAGTTGAAAATATTTGTCGCCAATCATCTGGATCAACTTCGACCTCAATGCCTCCGACGCGCCGCTCAACACCACGTTGCCCGCCGGATCGGTGGATTTCGTTTCCGCGCCCAGCTCGCGGCCTTGTTCATCCACGATGCCTTCGCCGCAAACGATGACGACGTTTTTTTGCAGGTCATAAAGATGCTTCACCCGCGAGACAAGCAGTTCCAAGTCCGGCGCAATTTCCGGAACCAGCACGATGTCCGGCTGGCCGTAAGCCGAGCCGAGCGCGATGTAACCGGAGTGCCGGCCCATGACTTCAATAATGGCTATGCGACGGTGGCTTTCCGCCGTCGTGCGGATGCGCTCGACGCCGCTGGCTGAAACAAAAACGGCGGTCGCGTAACCCGGCGTGGCGTAATTCACAATGCTGTTCAGATCAAATTGCGTGTGCGACTCCGTGCGCTTGTAACGAAAACCTTGCTTTGCGGACATGTCGTTGACCCGCACATATTCGTCCGGCTCGCTTGGATAATTCAGGCCGAGGTCGTTGTCAATCGTCTTGGGTGCCAGCACCGTCGGCAGCCGTTCCGCGAACGGCTGAAGCCCGTTCAACGTGCCGTCGCCGCCGATGCAAATAAGCCCCTCGATGCCGAGCTTGTGCAGGCGCGATGCAACGAGATCGAGATCGTCCTTTTTGTTCGGATCTACGAAATCGCGCGATGAGCCGATGAGCGTGCCGCCCTTCGTCGGGTCGAGTTCAGGGATTTCCTGATACAATGGATTCAAAAAAACGTGCGGCACACGCGGATTGAACAGGCAGTTGAACCCTTTAATGAGGCCGACCATCTCCACTTTGAGCTGGTTGGCGCGCGTGACCGCGCCGTGGATGGTGGCATTGAGCGCGGGCGTGTCGCCGCCGGCCGTAAGGATTCCAATACGTTTCATAATTCAGGTCGTTGCGGTTTGAACACGGCGTCCGCCGCCGTGAAATTTCTCCCCGCCGTCACGATGCCTTTTCAACCCCGCCGTTGGCAACTTTTTTTTCAAGAGCGAAAATGACATTGCGGTTGAACGCGGTCTTGGCCATAAGATTTCATGCTCGCGAGGGTTTGTTCCGCCGCCGTAAATGGCATCGAGGCGTATTCCATCGAAGTCGAGGTCAATGTCGGCTACGGCGACACGCTCGTCGTCACCGTCGGCCTGCCCGACGCCGCCGTGAAGGAATCGCGCGACCGCGTCTCGACCGCGCTCACGAATTCCGGCTACAAATTCCCGATGGGCAAGACCACCATCAACCTCGCGCCAGCAGACTTAAAAAAAAAGGCCAAGCTTTGATTTGCCCATCGCCGTCGGGATGCTCGCCGCCAGTGAACAAATTGAAACCGACCAGCTCGATCATTTTGTCATCACCGGCGAACTCGCCCTCACCGGCACGGTTCGGCCGGGCAACGGAATTTTGCCGATTGCGTTGCGCGCGAAAGCCGACGGCAAAACGGGAATTCTTGTCCCGGCGGAAAACGCCGCCGAGGCCGCCGTCGTCTCCGGCTTGCGGGTGATTCCTGTTCAAAATCTCCGCGAGGCCACGCAATTTCTCGAAGGCGAAATAAAAATCGCGCCCGCGAAAGTGGACATCGCAAGAATTTTCGAGCACGAATCCGAAGCCGAGCATGATTTTTCCGAAGTCAAAGGCCAGGAATCCGTGAAACGCGCGCTGGAGATCGCAGCGGCGGGCGGACACAATGTTTTGTTAATCGGCCCGCCCGGCACGGGCAAATCCATGCTGGCAAAACGGCTCGCCACCATTTTGCCGCCACTGACTTTGGATGAAGCGCTTGAGACGACAAAGATTCACAGCATCATTGGCCTGTTGAAACCGGGCCAGGCGCTGGTGACGCAGCGGCCGTTCCGCGCACCGCATCACACGGCGAGCGACGCGGGACTGTTGGGCGGCAACATTAACCCGACGCCGGGAGAAATTTCGCTCGCGCATCACGGCGTTTTATTTCTGGACGAACTGCCGGAGTTCAAGCGCAGCGTTTTGGAGACGATGCGCCAGCCGCTCGAAGTAGGCATCGTGACGATTTCGCGCCGCCGGAACCATGACTTTCCCCTCGCAATTCATGCTGGTGGCCGCGATGAACCCGACCCCGGACGGAAAAATGCCTGGCGAAAGCAAAAGTTCACCGCGCGAAATCCAGAATTATTTTGGAAGAATTTCCGGGCCACTGCTGGACCGGATTGACCTGCATGTCGAAGTGCCGCAGGTGAAATTCCGCGAAATTTCCGGCGACAAAACCGGTGAAACTTCGGCGCAAATTCGTAAACGTGTCATCGCCGCGCGCCAACGTCAGCAAAAACGATTTGCCAGCAAACCAAAGATCACCTGCAACGCGCGGATCGGGCCGAAGGAATTGAAAGAGTTCTGCGCGCTCGACGACGCGACGAAGGAGATGTTGAAGATGGCGATGACGGAATTGAATTTCAGCGCCCGCGCCTACGACCGCATCGTGAAAGTGGCGTGGACGATCGCGGATCTAGCGGGTGCGGAAAACATTTCCAGCGAGCACATTTCCGAGGCAGTCCAATACCGCTCGCTTGACCGGCAGTTGTGGGTATGAATTGGAGGCGAGGGTCGAAATTAGCCTGATTTCTCCACCGTTGCACTTCAAATATGCCTGATTTCTTTGTGTATTCAAGCAAAATCGGTTTTATCCGATCTTATTGTTTTAACCTGTTTGGTGCCCATCTTACACTTACAACTCAAACTTCACATCCACGAAGTGTTCGCGGCGGTCATTCAAAAGTTTCAGCACGGCGCCCGGTTGTTCGATGCCATCGAGAAAAATTTTCGGCGGAACTTTCCATGCGCCCGATGCGTTGATGCAGGTGATGTGATAGACGGTTTCGTGATGGCGATAATCCAGCTTGAAAGTTTTCCATTCTAGCGGCGCTTTGGGCGTGAAACGCAGTTCGTCCACGGCCAGTTCCACGCCCAACAGCGTTTCCAAAATCAGGCGATACATCCAGCCGGCGGAACCGGTATACCAAGTCCAGCCGCCGCGACCCGTGTGCGGCGCGACGCTATAGACATCCGCCGCGATGACATACGGCTCGGCTTTGTAGCGCGCCGCGTCCTTGGGTTCTTGCGCGTGCAAAATCGGATTGATGAGCCGAAACAATTCCCACGCGCGCGCGTGGTCGCCGGCGAGCGCGAAGGCCATGATCGTCCAGATCGCCGCGTGCGTGTATTGGCCGCCGTTTTCGCGGACGCCGGGAACGTAGCCTTTGATGTAGCCGGGTTCCATCGCCGATTTGTCGAACGGCGGATCGAACAGTTGAATCAATTTTGATTCGCGTCGCACAAGCCGGTGCGCGACGGCGTCGAGCGCAGTGTGAACGCGATCGCGGCTGCCCGCGCTGGAAATGACCGCCCAGCTTTGCGGCAGCGAATCAATCTGACATTCGGGATTGGTCGCGGAGCCGAGCGGTTCACCGTTGTCGAAATACGCGCGGCGATACCACTGGCCGTCCCACGCATTTTTTTCGATGTTCGCCTGCAACGTTTTCGCCTGTGTTTCACACAGCTCGGCAAATTTTTTATCGCCGCGCCGCGCGGCCAAAATTGAAAAATGTTTCAGCACGTCGAAAAGAAAAAACGCGAGCCAGACGCTTTCGCCTTTACCTTTTTCGCCGACGAGGTTCATGCCGTCGTTCCAATCGCCGCAGCCCATCAGCGGCAAGCCGTGTTCGCCGAACCTCAAACCATTTTTGATCGCGCGCACGCAATGTTCGTAGAGCGTGCCGGATTCGCCGGAGCGGTTGGGCAGATCGTAGTAAGCTTCCTCGTCCGGCTTGACCGCGCGGGCTTCGAGGAAAAAAATATTTTCGTCCAGCACGCCGGTGTCGCCGGTGGTCTCGACGTAACGGCTGGTGGCGCACGCGAGCCACAGATAATCGTCGGAAAAATGCGTGCGCACGCCGCGACCGATGGGCGGATGCCACCAGTGCTGCACGTCGCCTTCGCGAAACTGGTGCGCGGCGGCGCGGAGCAATTGTTCGCGCAACAATTCCGGGCGCGCGTGAACCAGCGCCATCGCATCCTGCAACTGATCGCGAAAACCGAACGCGCCGCCGGATTGATAAAATCCCGTGCGCGCCCACAGCCGACAAGAAATTGTTTGATAAAGTAGCCAGCCGTTCGCCAAAAGATTCAGCGCGGGTTCGGGCGTGTCCACGCGGACGGCGCTTAACGTGTGGCCCCAATACGCCCAGACTTTTTCCAGTTCTTCGCGGCAGGCGCGAAGATTTTGAAACCGCCGCGCGAGGTCGCGCGCGTGATCCGCATTTTGTCCCGCGCCCAAAATGAATGCGATTTCGCGTTCCTGTCCCGTCTCCAATTCCATCTGCACTTGCAACGCCGCGCACGGGTCGAGGCCGACGCCGGTTTTTCCAGAAAGCCGCGTGCGCCGGAGCGCGGCCGGTTTCGCGAGCGTGCCGTTGCGTCCCAAAAATTCCGTGCGATCCGCCGTATAGGAACGCGCGAGTTCGCTGCTCGCTACAAACGCGACGCGATTTTCAAAATCCGTGTTGTAAGGATTGCGCGCGAAGAGTGCGCTGGTCTGCGGATCAATTTCCGTCGCGACGTGCATCGCGCTTTTGGCGCGCGTCTCGCCCAAAACCCATTCCGAAAAACTCGTCAGCGACAATCGGCGGCGGCGGTCGAAATTATTTTTCAATTTCAGCACGGCGAATTTCACCGGCTCGTTGATGGAAACATAAATCCACAGCTCGGACGAAATGCCGTCCTGTGTATGCTCAAAAACGCTGTAACCAAAACCGTGGCGCACGACGTGGGGTGATTCGCCGCGCGCGGGCAGCGGCGTCGGCGACCAAAATCGCCCGGTCTGCTCGTCGCGGATGTAAAACGCCTCGCCGCTCGCGTCGGTCACCGCGTCGTTGTTCCACGGCGTCAAACGGAACTCGTGACAATTTTCGCTCCACGAATAGCTGCCGCCGCTTTCGGAAATCAGCGTGCCGAAATTGGGATTGGCGAGCACGTTGACCCACGGCGCGGGGGTGGTCGCGCCGGGCAAAAGCGTGACGACATATTCGCGTCCGTCGGGCGTGAAACCGCCGAGGCCGTTGAAGAAAACGAGGTCGCGTTCTGGCAATTCAAACGCGGTTTCGATTTCCGGCCGCGAACGGATTCGCAATTGCGGCGGCAGCGGTTCGGGGCGAACGCGGCGCGACAATTGTTCAAGCAACGTGCCTTTGTCGTCGTGCAAAACGATTCGCGCGGCCGTTTCCAGAAGAATTTTATCCTCCGGCGAAAATTGATCCACGCGGCGCAGAAAAATTCCGCCGGGCTTGTCGAGCAGTTGCGTGCCGCTGTTCGCCGCGACGAGATTCAAAATTTGATCGTGCAACGCCTGGCGATAAACGGAATCGTCCTCGTTCAAAATCACGAGGTCAACGGCGAGACCTTTCAAGCGCCAGTAAGCGTGAGCCTGCACGATCTGGCGCACAAGGTCAACGCGGTCAACGTTCGTCGAATACAAAAGCAAAATCGGCAGGTCGCCGGAAATGCCGAAGCTCCAAAGATTGCGCTGGCCGCGCTGGTTGCGCGCGAGCACGCTTGTAATCGCGCGGCGCGCGGACTGGTTGTAAAGCAGCGCGCCCGCGAGGCGCCCGTAAAGTTGCGCCTCGACTTCGGTCGTGTTCAGATGGCGCAACATGATCAAGCCGTGCGTCCACGCGAGTTCAAAGCAGCGGTCGGCGATGGTCTGGTCCTGATATTTTTCGACGAGGCCAACAATTTCCTCACGCGTCGCCGCGATGCCGGAAACCAACGTGACCGTGGCGCTTTCTTTCGGTTCAAGTTTTATCGTGCGACGAATCGAAGCGATTGGATCAAGCACGGAACCTTCGCTGTTCGACAGCGGCGCGGAATTTTTCAACGCGGCGGGCGAAGATAAATTTCCGCCGCGCCCGATGAATTGCGCGCGGTCGGTTTCAAACGAAACGGTTCCGACTTCGTTGCCGTGAACCAAAAGCAAATGGCCGATCCATGGCAGTTTTTCGTGCGACGCGCGCGGACGGCGCGAACAAAGAATCGCGTTTTGCGCCGGAATAATTTGCGTCTGGATAAAAAGATTGCTGAACGCCGGATGCGCCAAGTCCGCCGCCGCCGTGTTCAAAACAATTTCCGCGTAACTCGTGACTTCGATGCTGCGCGGTTCGTCGGAATGATTCGTGAACGTGATGCGGCGCACTTCCACGTCGTTTTCCGGCGAGACGGCGATCTCGGTATGCGTGTCAATCTCGTGCAGGCGCGAGCGAAATTCCGCGCGACCCTGGCTGAAAATTGCCTCGTAACCGGATTTGGTTTCCAAAGTTGGTTGATGTGTCGGCGACCAAAATTCGCCGCTGTCCGCGTCGCGCAGATAAAAAAATGTGCCCCAATTATCGCGCGTCGAGTCTTCGCGCCAGCGCGTCATCGCGGTGTCGTTCCAGCGGCTGTAACCGCCGCCGGTGTTCGTGACCATGACGTGATAACAACCGTTGGACAGCAGATGCACTTCCGGCGGCCCGATGTTCGGATCGGTGAAGACGCGCATCGTGGCCTCGATGACGGGCGCGGATTCGCGTTCGCGGCTGGCTTCGAGTTCGTGCGGATACAGCACGGAAGTTTCGCGCGGCACGCGTTCGTGCAACAAAAGTTCCGCAGATTTGAAAAGTGGATTCGCGTCGAAACGCCGTTGCATCGGGCGATCCAACAACGCGTAGGCGAGCGAAAGCAAACTCATGCCTTGATGATGCGCCATGAACGAACGCACGACGGCGTGCGTCTGGCCGTTCGGCACGCGCGACGCAGTGTAGTCGAGCGCCTCATAAAAACCAAATTTTCCGGCGGCATTTTCGTGGCGCAGCGTCTTGAGATTTTTGCACGCTTCTTCCGGCGCGACCATCAACGCCATCACCGTCGAGTAAGGCGCGATGACCACGTCGTGCGCGAGGCCGCGCTTGAAACCGAGTCCCGGCACGCCGAACGCGCGATACTGATAATTCGCCTCGGTGTCGCGCAAGTTATAGCCGGATTCCGAAATGCCCCACGGAACTTTTATTTGTTTGCCATATTGAATCTGCCGCGCGACGGCGGATTTGCACGAAAGATCGAGCAGCGTGTTTTCGTAAGTCGGCATGATGAGCATCGGCATGAGATATTCGAACATTGAACCGCTCCACGAAATCAGCGTCGGCTTGCCGCCCGCCGAAGTCAGCGAACGTCCCAAACGGAACCAATGGTTTTGCTCGATCTGTCCCAGCGCGATGGCGACGTAACTTCCGAGCCGCGCCTCGGACGCGAGCAAATCGTAGCAACTCGTGTCGAGGCGATGCTGGCTGACGTTGTAGCCGATGGAAAAAAGTTCGCGCGCCGGGTCATACAAAATCGTGAAATCCATCCGCGCTAGTTCGTCGCAGCGATGCGACAAATCTTCCAGTTCGTTCATTGTTGCCAATGCTTTTTGTCTGGCGGCATCGAGCAACGAACGCAAGTCAAGCAAGAGTTTTGCGAGTTCGGCATTTTCCGGGGAACTGCGCGCGGCGTCGCGCAACTCGTCCAGTTTTGCGAGCCAGCTTTGCGTTTCGTCGGCGAGCCGGCGCACGCTCATCGGCGCGATGAGTTGTTCCCAGAATTTTTTTAGCTCCTGCGCTTTGTCCGAATTCAAATAAAATTGAAGCGGTTCTTGTAAATTCATCCACGGAAAATCGCCGAGAATTTCCTCGCGATGTTCGCGGCAATTTTGTTCGATAATTTTCCTCCAGTTTTCAAACTCGCTGGCCGAGTCATTCTTTGCGCCGGACAATTTCGCCGCCGCCTCAATCGCCTTGTCGAGCATTTGAATCATTTCCGCAGGCGACGCCGGATTTTGCGCGAGCAGCTTTTCCAGAACTTCAAAACTGGTGTTCGTTCCTGAATTGCGCGACTGGTCTTTCCAGACGCCGAGCGTGTCGCGCAGTCCGGCGACGATTCTGGTGGCGTTCCAATTCTGATCTGTGAGTTCGAGCAGTCCTGAATGCAGTGTGAGCAGCAATCCGGCGAGATTGCCGTTGTCCACGGTGGAAAGATACAGCGGCTGCATCGGCTTGAGCGTGCGCGTGTCATACCAGTTGTAAAAATGGCCGCGATAACGCTCCAGTTTTTCAACGGTTGCCAGTGTGCGCGCGGTTTTTTCCATCAAGCCGCGCAACGAAACGTAGCCGAAATCATGCGCGGCCAGCGTACTCAACAACGCGAGGCCGATGTTCGTCGGCGACGTACGCGTCGCGACGACGGGGTTCGGATATTCCTGAAAATTATCCGGCGGCAGCCAGTTTTCCCCGGCGGTGACGAATGTCTCGAAAAAATACCACGTCCGGCGCGCGAGTTTGCGGAGCTTGTGAATTTGCTCGACGGAAAATTCCACGCGCTTTTCCTCGATGGGCAGGCTGATCCACCACGCGATCGCCGGCGAAACCAGCCATAGCGCGAGAAAACTGAAAATGATCCACGAACCCGGATGGCCGAGGAAAAAAAACAGCGCGGACGCGCCGACGGCCAGCAACGGTGCGCAACTCATCGCGGCGTAAAAACTTTGCAGTGTGTCTTTGTCGTCGCATTCGGAATCGCTGGACGTTTGCCATTCCAACAAATGACGGCGCGAAAAAAATAATCGCCACAGCGTGCGCGAAACGGCGTCGAGGCTGATGCCAGCATCGTAAGGCAGAAATGCGATGGTCAAAATCGCCTGGCACATTTGGCGTGCGAAGGTTTCGCCGACATTTCGCAAATGCAAATAAAACGGCAGGTCTTTCGGCTTGCGCAAAAATTCCGTGACGACCGCGAGCAGCGACGGCAGCACGATGATGGACAAAATTAAAATTCCCCACTCGCCGGAATTTTTTGGAAACAGCAGCCAGCCGAGCAGCAGCAAAAAAACCAGCGCGAATGGAACGAGGCTGCGGCGCAAATTGTCGAAAATCTTCCAGCGCGACAATCCGGTCAGCGGATTTTCTACGCGGCGCATGTCGAGTCCGGGCAGGCGCGGCAGCAGCCACGCGGCGATCTGCCAGTCGCCGCGCATCCAGCGATGCCGCCGCCGCGTGTCGGCGCTGTAGCGCGAGGGAAATTCCTCGAACAGTTGCACGTCGCTAACGAGCGCGGCGCGCGCGAAACTGCCTTCCAAAAGATCGTGGCTCAAAATCCGGTTCTCCGGAAATTTGCCACCGACCGCGAGTTCAAACGCGTCCACATCATAAATGCCTTTGCCGATGAACGAGCCTTCGTGAAAAACATCCTGATAAACATCCGAGACGGCGCGCGTGTAAGGGTCAATTCCCGGATCGCCGGAAAATAATTTCACGAACCGCGAACGTCCCGCGCTCGGCAGACTCACGGCGACGCGCGGCTGCAAAATCGTGTATCCCTCGACGATCAAACCTTTTTCCATGTCGTAAATCGGTCGGTTCAGCGGATGCGCCATCGTCGCCGCAAGCTGGCGCGCGGCGTCCCGCGGGAGCTGCGTGTCGGTGTCGAGTGTGATGACATATTTGATGTGCGGCAGCGCGGAAAGATCGCCGACGATTTTTGAAAAATGATCCAGGCCGCCGCCGCGCAAGCAGCGGTTTAAATCGGCGAGCTTGCCGCGTTTGCGTTCGTAGCCCATCCAGACTTTTTCCCGGACATTCCACCGGCGCGGGCGTTGAAAAAAATAAAAAATGCTCGGGCGGTCACTTTTGTATTTTTGATTCAACGCCTGAATGCCGTCGCCTGCGCGTTTTAATAATTCTTCATCGCCAGGTTCGTGTTCTTCCGACGAATCACAAAAATCGGTCAGCAGCGCGAAGAAGACATGGTTGTCGCTGTTGGCGAGATAGCGGACTTCGAGCGCTTCGAGCAGCGTCTCGACGCCACGCACGCTGGCGAGCATCGTCGGCACGACCACCATCGTCGCGTCCGTGATAGGAATGCCTTTGGAAAAATCCAGTCGTGACAATGGCGACGGCGCGACGAAGATCGTGACGAACCAGTTGATCAGCGACACGGCCAGCTGGCTCGTGCAAAGCAAAGCTAGTAACGCGAACAAACCGAGCATCCAGTTTGAAATCCCCATTTCCGCCGCGTGTTGCAGCATGGGAATCGTCACGGCCAGCGTCACGGCGAAAATGCCCCCGAGATAAAACGCGAGCGGAAATTTTCGCGCGATACGCGGCAGAATACTGCGGAGCGGAATCCGCATTTCCGCCGCGCGTTCCAAAATGTTCACGCCTTTGCCGGTCAGAAAAAATCCGACATGTGCCAGCCGGTCGTCGGGATTGCCTGCATTTTTTTGCGCGAGGCCAATCGCCGAAGTTGCGACTTCAAATTCAGTTTTTTCGCTGAAGCGGGCGATGCGTTCAATCGTGTGCCGGTAAAAATCACGCGTCGTGAAATCCATTTGCGCGTATATTTTCGCCGGGTCGTTGCGCAAGGTTTGTTCGACGACGCTCTGGGCTTCGACGAAATCCTGCCAGTCCATCGCGTCGAGAAAGCGCAGGCTGCAAATGGAATTGCCGACGGAAACCTGCGTCGCAGCCTGATACTGGCTCTCGCTTTGCACGAGCTGGCCGACGGTCAGGCTATCCTCGGCGAGACGTTCCTCGATCCAGCCGACGGCGAGTTTGACCGACGGCGATTTTTCCTGGATGCGCCGCAAAAATTCCGTCACGAACGCGCGGTTCAAGACCGGCTGCGAGCGCGCCATTTCACCGACGACGATGATCAGGTGTGCCGGATTTTTTTCCGCCACCGACAAAATTTCATTCGCCCAGTTTTCCGCCGCGTCGCGGTCTTTGCGGACGGAATTCAACTGCGCCGCCACGCGCCGCAAATTTTCAATCAGCGCGAGCCGGAGCATGATGGGAATCGCCCAGAGCTCCCCGAGCTTCAGCGGCACGATTTCCTGATAGCCCGCGACAAAACTCGTCAGATGTTCTGCGTCAATCCGCCCGTCCGTGTGCGAAACGATCTGCAACGCGATTTCATAAACGCGCGGAAAATCCTTCCACGGGCCGTTGAGCAGTTGCGGCAGTTCGCGGTTGAAACCGCGCGGCAAATGTCGCTGCGCCATGCGGATTTGTTCCTCGATGAGATGAAAATTATCCAGCAGCCACTCTGCGGCGGGCGTGATGTGCCGGGTTTTTTCGACGGTCAAAGTCCGCTCGTTGTAATCGCGAAGAATTTCTTCGTTGGACGCGAGACGTGGCAGCAGCAGGTTTGGCCCATTGCCGTTTTCCACGCGGCGATTTTGCGCAAGATTGCGCGCGGACTGCTTCAGCAGGTCAACGCTCAACAATTCGCCGCGCAACGGCTCTCCATCGGCCGAAACCTCCGGCGATTCGTTTTGCCGGATTCGGCTGCGGGTTAAAATTTGTTCCAGCTTCATCATGGTTTGCACGTTATTCCTGCGATGGAAACTGGGTTGCAGACTACGTTTAGGACTCCAAGGAAGTCTTGCCGCGATTGACGCGAAGGACAATGGGGTGAAACCCCCATAGATTTCAAAAAGCATGCTTGAAACAAACTCCGGCGGCTCGATGATAAAACATATCTTTTGCTGAATCCATTCTGGACGGCCGGAGACTCTCATAATTCACAGTAGGGTTTTACCCCATGGCAATTGATCGGCCCATTCCATAATTTGAACCAAGCCGAAATGCCAGATGTCGGGATACGTTGGCGACGACTAAACACAAACAGTAAATTTTTGAAACCAAGCAGGGAACTCCGTGTCTCTAGCCGGTAAATCAGTTACACTGGCAAACAAAAGCGTCAAGCGGCACATATCGAAGCCGGCTACGAGAAAAAAGGTGTGAAAATGAAAACAGCCGAAGCCCGCGCTTGGGCCACCGTCAACAAGCTCTCCGGGGCGGCAAAAAAAGCGGTTCCGGCAGGAACCATGAATGATTTATTGCGATGCCTGCCTTAACCCCCAAACAAATCAAGGCCAGCTTAAAAGCCGTCTCGAACTGGTCGCAATGTGAGCAAACCATTTGCCGCACTTTTAATTTTGCGGGGTTCATAAGCAGCATCACTTTTGTCAATCGTATCGCCATGAATGCCAAAAAAATGAACCACCATCCCGATATAGATATTCGTTTTAACCGGGTGACGCTGACGCTTACCACGCATGACGAAGGCGGAATCACAGAAAAAGATTTCTCGCTGGCCAGGCAGTGCGATGAGGTCTTTTTTAGGTTTTCAATTATTAACCCATGAAAACAAATCCACTGAAGGAAAGTGCTTGACCAAAAATTCCGCCGGCATCGGCAGGGTGACGCGGGATATGGTGCATTGGTCAGGAACTGATGCTCTTATCTCGAAAGAGTTGACCATGGCAAAAAACGTGGCAGCCCGACGCCAATTCGCTCTTTCAACAACTTGCTTGGCTGCCAGCGGTTCGTCTCCCAGCCCCAAAGCGTTTTTTGACCGACACCCAATTCCGCCGCGAATTGCTTCCGCGATTTCTGCAATTTCAGCCTGTGCTGCTTGATCTTTTGCCCCATGGTCATAGGGGTACCAGGTGAAAAAAGGCAACACATGATGTGGACGTGACGGATTTACTTTTCCGCCTTTGCCGGCGCGGCAAGTTCCAGTTTTGCCGACGCGCGATCGACGAGCGCGAGCATCGTGATGGCGGACGCCGCCTGCCGCTCGGCCTCCTCGATGCGGGCAAACTCACCCAAAACCTTCGTGCGCCCCGGTTCATCGCGCATGGGCAGCGGCTGTCCGCCGCCCGCGCGCAGGGCGTGGAGGATGTGATGGGCGTTGATCGCGTCGAGCGGCCGCGCAGGCGTATAGCCGGGTTCGTTGCCGGATATTTCAGCCACGATGCGCGCGGCGAGCAGCGGCTGCAAAACCTGCTGCGCGAGCCGGGTCGGAATGCCGAGTTCGGTGGAAATTTTCGAGAGCGTCACCGGCGGCTGGCCGTTTTGAAAACGCTGGCCGATGCACGTCATCAGCCGCAGCGCGATGAATTCCCGGCCGCGCTGGTTCACATTTTCCACGAGCTTGTCCTGAAGATACGCCCGGCGGTTCTGGAAGGCATAGGCGACCTGCGCGCCGAACAGCAAAATCAGCCATGAAAAATACAACCCCGCCATGAACACCGGCACGAGGCCGAGACTGCCGTAAATCCTGCTGTTGCTCACTACGCGTGAAACGTAAAGGAAGCCGAAGACGCCGTTCAAATGCCACAGCGTCCCGCCGACGATGCCGCCGACCATGGCCGCACCGAAATGAATTTTCGTGTTTGGCACCAGCTGGTAGGCCAGCGCAAACGCCAGCCACAACACGAACAGCGGCAGCAGTTCAAAAATAAAACTGCCGATGGCCGTCCCGGTGACGATGCCCTTGGTATCTTGAAAATACGGGCTGCTGGCCAGCCCCAGCGCGGCCGCCAGCAGCAATGGTCCCAGTGTGATGGTCGCCCAGTAAAGGATAATGCGCGCCGGCCAGCTTCGTCCGCGCGTCACCCCCCAGATGTCGTTGAAGGTCGCCTCGATGTTCGCCAGCATCCGGATGGCGATGACGACCAGCAACAGCATCCCGACCAGGCCCAGCTTGCTGCTCTGGGTGTTCTGGATGAATTCATGGATGCTTTTCGCCGCCTCCTTTTGCGCGCTGACACTGACGACGGGCGCGGCACGGCCGGGATTTTCCGTTGTTCCAGCAGTCGTATTGGTGTCCATGACCGGGTTGGTCGGGGGCACCGCGATGGTAATCGGACTTAAATTCAGTGAAACCCCATGACTGTCAGACTTGGTGGTTGCCGGCGGCATGATGCTGGCGACCACCTTGTCAATCGCCGCGTAAATTTTCTCCTCGCCCTCCGACTTGAGCAGGCTGCTCGTGACGCTGATGGCCACGGCGAGCATCGGGATGAGCGCGAGCAGCGTCGCGTAGGAAAGCGCCGCCGCGCGCACGGGACAGCGGTTGCGGACAAAGCTTTTGCCGACGAGCACGCAGAAATGCGCGAACCGTTCGAGGCGGTTGAATTCGTTTTCCGCGCCTGTCTGGACGCCGGACAGGATTTTGATGAGACGGAGGAACGGCTGGTTCGCCATGACGCTGGCACGCTAGCAAACCCGCCCGCCAAGTCAACGCGGCGCGCATGCGAATCCGCTTTATCACCGCCGCAAAATCCGCACAATTCTTCTGTCGCATCCGTAGCTCAATTGGATAGAGCTTCTGACTTCGGATCAGAAGGTTGCAGGTTCAAGTCCTGCCGGATGCACCATCACTTTCATCCTTTATTATCAATAGTTTCGTGAGTTCAGGGTGGGTAAAAAAACTCCAAAAACACCCATTTTTACCTGACAAATCCCTGACAAAAATTCGTTTATTATTCTTATTCCCCACTCGCCTGCCTCTTCGGCGATCCCGGCAGCCATTGACAAACCGCTCCCACTCTGGTCAGGTCCAAGCAGTTATACAACGGGTAATAAACATACATAATATGCTGATTATAATAAGTTTACAACGTGTTGCGAGTCTGATAATATGCTCACAATCAGAAAAGGAGAATTGGTGAAGTTAAGCCCTCCCTTACGGTGGTGGACGATGGCTCCGAAAACCGGCAATCCCATCCTCAACCAAATTGCCACTACCTAGCTTATGCCATCCATTTTATTTTTTCAGGCACGTTTTAGCGTCATTGACCCGCTGGGTTTTAAGTGAAATGATTTTGAAATGAAAGACAGGCGGCCACTTCATTTGCCTGATGCGTTTTGCTTTTCGCTGGCATGGGTTGTTTTTATTCTCGCAATGCATTTGACGGCGGACCACGCCTTCAACTTGCCACAAACAAAACCGGGCCTTTTTACATATCGCCATCCATACGATGATCTGGGCGCGGTTTATAAACTGCAGGCGACCACAATGAAGTTGTGGGCGCCTGCTGCCCGAAGCGTAAGTGTGGCGCTTTTTGACGATGCCCTTGACCCGAACTTTTCCCTAAAACCGATGGCGTGTGACAGCAACGGGGTCTGGTCCGTCATCATCAATGGCGACCTGGCTGGAAAATATTATCTGTATCGGGTTGCGTTGCCGGGTTTGAATGGCGGCCAGCCAGTTGTGGTCACGGTAAATGATCCCTATGCGCGGGGATGTTCGGCCAATAGCGGAAGGACTTTGATTTACGATCCGGCCAGGACAAATCCGGAAGGCTGGGATCAGGACCGGTTTGTCAGCTTGAGCAACAATGCCGACGCAATTCTGTACGAAGTGCATATCCGTGATTTTTCAATCAACACCAATTCAGGCGCATCGAACGGCAATCGTGGGAAGTATTTGGGAATGGTTGAGCCGGGTACCAAAACTTCCGGCGGCGCGAAAACCGGCATTGACCACCTGCAGGAACTGGGCATCACTCATGTTCATCTCCTGCCGGTGAATGACTATGCCGGCGGTGACGAAAGACAGGAGGCTGACAAATACACCTGGTATGACTGGGGCTACGACCCGGTTTTGTATGAAACTCCGGAGGGTTCTTATGCCAGTGACCCGGATGGCACCGCCCGGCAGATTGAATTAAAAAAAATGGTCCAGGCATTTCACGCACGGCACATCGGCGTCGTCCTTGACGTGGTGTTCAATCACACCGCCAGCACGGGCCTCGGGCCATTTTCAATTTTCGACAAGATTTTTCCGGGATACTACTACCGCACGGACGCCTCCGGCCAATACGCCAATGCCACCGGCTGCGGGAATGAATTCGCCTCGGAACGGCCCATGGCGCGGAAGTTTATCGTGGACACCATCGGGTATTGGATGCGGGAGTATCACGTGGACGGGTTC
>Ga0302326_10005122_pt1 | contig 30009 bp, 24 predicted proteins | sample Palsa_T0_3_FD_202264 | JGI IMG/M metagenome (GOLD analysis project Ga0302326, IMG submission 202264) | Peat permafrost microbial communities from Stordalen Mire near Abisko, Sweden - Palsa_T0_3 | ecosystem: Environmental > Terrestrial > Soil > Palsa > Peat permafrost | place: Sweden: Abisko... | reverse complement strand
TTCTGGGGAGGGGTGTGCCGTGGCAAGACTTAGGATAGGTCTGCAGGTGTTGCTTGCGCTGTCAATGCTTTCCTGCGGCGCTTTAATTGCGAAAGCTCAAACTCCTACGAACCGAGAGACAATGGCGGTCAAAGGCAGCACCTCGCCATCTCTGCCATCGATGGGTCTCCCGGCCGGGGGCACTCTCTCGGGTCTGGTTTCGATTTCTGTCACACCCTTGAATCCAGCGCTCTCAGTAGGGAGTGAACAACAGTTTACTGCCACCGGTACATTGGAGAATGGACAGCAGGCAAATATCACCGATACTGTGGTCTGGTCTTCCTCGGACCCGACCGCAGCGCAACTTATTTCGCCGGGTCGGGTAAAGGCAGTTGCTGGGGGGACGTCGACCATTACTGCCTCCTACGAATCGGTGAGTGGTTCGAGCCTCGTCACCCTTGCCGATCCCTTAGGTAGGGCGACCGGCACATCGGTGTCCTGTCCAGCCGGGCCGCTCTCTGGCGTTTGCTACGCGGTCACTATTTCCTGCCCCAACATCAATGATTTTACCGGCTATGTGAAGGTCACCTACCCCGCAGGCACTCCGGTTGGAACCGTGGTTTTTTCGAGTGGGGGAAATGGAACCATCTTCTATGAAAGCAACTACGTTTATGGAACCACGGTCCTGGATACGGTCCGGCAGGGGGGATTTACCGTTGCTCAGATTACTTGGGACCATCCCTTCACGACGGCGGAGCCCTACGGCTGGCAAACCGGGCCGGGCGGGATTCGAGCTGTCGCTTGCCGCTATGCCACGCTGGCGCAGTGGATTTACACCAACATTCACGACGCAAACACTGCCGCCCCATTCTGTGCCACCGGCAATAGCTCCGGGGCAGAGGTAATCGGCCAGGCCATGACGCACTACGGGCTCGGGTCTATCTTTTCCATGGTTGAACCCACGAGCGGACCGTCCTTCGGGCAACAGGTCTGGGCATGCGATGATTCTGAGCCGGATGCAATAAACCCTTGCGGAAACCTCACGCAGTACGGTGTGGGTGTCGGAGGCGCCGAGCAGTTTGTCGATCCCGCCTACCCAGAGCCCATCTGCTCCGAGACGTATATGTCGCACCGCACGACTTATGATTCAATCTTCCTGCACGATAGCGTCGTGTCGACGGATGCGGCTTTCTCCTATCCCAACACCTTCGTCAACTTTCGTTTAGGCGATCTGGACATGGGCGCTGGCCCGAATCAGGCTGCGACGTGGGAAAGCGCCATCACAAGCTCAAAAGCCATCTCGTGTATCGCCGGCGCCGCACACTCCATTCCCAATTCGCTGGTCGGCGCGCAGACGATCGCCAGTGATGTCGTATCGCTCTGCAAATTGCCGACTGCAAAATAGTGGGTCGATCGTTCAGGGCTTATGCCTTCGGATTTTCGGGCAACTGCCGCGCCTCATCGCGAATCGAATACCAAGCACTCGGCACAAGGTGATTGAAATGAACGAAGAAATAATCCACCAGATATTCGACGAGTTGCTCTCGTCCCTGGAGCCTCTCGAAACTCAGAACTCAGCGCTGCTCGCCCTTCTAAAAGCCAAAGGACTGGTTAACGATGAGGAACTTGTACCTTACCTCGAACAGGCAGGGAACACGAGCGGAGTAAGATGGCTCGGCACCCGCGTCAGAATACGTAGCCTGATCTCCTCAGCGATGAAGCCCACGGAGCAGCCTGTAGAAACGGAGGGCTCCAAGCCCACGCTTGAAAAACTCGAACCGAGCGTGGAAACCAGCAAAGGAGCAGCTGAGAGGACGGAGGCCAAAGCAGACGTTAAACCCCACCAAGAAACGGATGATCATTCAAAGACCGAAAAACCCATCCCTGCGGCCGCCGAGAAGAACGAGAACAAGAAGGAAAGTACGAAGATCAACTCCGAGTCAGATACGAAGAAAATCGAAGACGCGAAGAAAGATGGGACGGAAAATGCGGCCTGACCGAGATCGCGACCTTTGCTACGCCTCGACTTGAATTCGTCGCCTCTGTGCTTCTCCCTGCTACTCTTGTGCTCTTGTTGCGGCGACTTACTCCTTCACCCCCAACTGCCAAAAAAGAAACGAATAAACATCCGTGTACTCCTCAATCTGCTTGGTAACAGGTTTCCCCGCGCCGTGGCCTGCCTTGGTCTCGATGCGCAACAAAATCGGGCGCGTGCGGCTTGAACCATTTGTCGCTTCGGCTTGCATCTCCGCCGCCATCTTTTTGGCGTGCATGGGGTCGACGCGGGTATCGGTGTCGGCGGTCATAAACAGGATGGCAGGATATTCCGTCCCGGCTTTCACGTGGTGATAGGGCGAATAGGCGTAGAGCCACTTGAACTGTTCGGGATTTTCCGCGGTGCCGTACTCGGGGATCCAGAGCTTGGCGATCTGGAAGTCCTGATAATGCAGCATATCGAGCAGCGGCACCTGGCACACCACCGCGCGAAACAAATCCGGACGCTGGGTGATCATTGCTCCCATCAGCAGGCCTCCGTTCGAGCCTCCTTGAATGGCGAGGTGATCTTTGTCTGTGTATTTTTCCGAGATCAGATGTTCCCCGGCGGCGATCATGTCGTCGAAGACATTCTGTTTTTTGTCGAGCATTCCGGCACGGTGCCAGTCTTCACCGAACTCCGCGCCGCCGCGGAGGTTAGCGACGGCGTAAATACCTCCGTGCTCCAGCCACAGATATGCGGAGCGGCTGAAGGAGGGCGTGAGGCTTATGTTAAAGCCGCCGTAAGCCGTGAGCAGCGTGGGATTCTGGCCGTCTTTCTTCAAACCTTTCTTATGAACGATGAACATGGGCACGCGCGTGCCATCTTTCGAGTGGCACCACTCCTGCTGAACTTCGTAGGCGGCGGGATCGATGGAAGGGGCGTCCACCTTGGCCCACAGCGAAGTGGTGCCGCTCTGCAGGTCGTAACGGTAGATCGATGGCGGAATGGTAAATGATTGAAAGCCGTAGAAAACTTCGTCGCGATCCCATTTGCCATCCGAGCCGAAGATGGAGCCGATTGCAGGCAGGGCGAGCTCTTTGAGCATCCTGCCCTGCAGGTCGAACAGTTTGAGCTGGGAAGTTGCATTCTCTTCGTATTGAGCGAAGATCTTTCCACCCCAGAGAGAAGCGCTCTGCAAGACCGCGCCCGTCTGCGGAATGAGTTCCTTCCAGTCGTCGCGATCGTAGTTGAGAGCTTCGGCTACGAAGACGCGGTAGCGCGGCGCATCTTCGTTGGTGATGATGTAAAGCCTTCCGTTGTAAACCTCGCCGCCGTAGAGAAAATTCTTGCCGGTGGTGATGCGCGTGGGCGGAGTGCCCGCTCTTAAATCCATTAAGAACAGTTCGGTCTTGGTCCAGCCTTGCTGCACGCTGATGAGCAGCAAGCGGCCGTCGTTTCCGAAACTCACGCTCGGCCAGTCCTCCGGGTCGCGGCCTTCGCCAAAGATGAGAGGATCGATCGCGGGATCGCCTCCCAGTTCGTGATAGAAGACGTGACGGTTGTAATTCTCCTGGCCCGCGGGCACGTCGCCTTTCTTGGGATAGCGCGTGTAGTAGAAGCCGGAGTTATCGTGCTTCCAGGCGATGCTGGCGGCGCGGGTGCGCTCGATAGTATCGGGCAGCAGCCTTCCGGTTTTGGTTTCGAGAATGTGGAGTGTGCTCATCTCCGAACCGCTCGGTGAAGTGCCGTAGGCGAGATAGCGACCGTCTTCCGAGGGCTGGTACCAGTCGAGAGCGATGGTGCCATCGGCGGCGAGTTGGTTGGGGTCGATGAGAACGCGGTCTTTTCCGTCGAGGCCTTCCCGCACATAAAGGACGGGCTGATTCTGCATGCCTTCGCGCTTGGTGTAGAAGTAGTGCTTTCCGGCAATTTCCGGGACGCCAATGCTGCCGATGGTGAGCAACTCAGTGAGCCGCTTGTTGATAGCCTCACGTCGGGGCAAGGGATCGAGCACCGAGCGGGTGTAGGCCATTTCTTCTTCGACCCACTTCTGCGTCTCGGGAGTCTTTCCGTCTTCGAGCCAGCGGTAGTTATCGATAACCTTCGTCCCGTGAAAATTCTCGGATAGGGGGCGAGCCTCGGCCTTGGGAGGAGCAGTCGGCGCAGAGGGCTTGGCCTCATCATCGGCCGCGTAGGCCGCGGCGACTATAAAGAGCAGGGAAGCGAGAGTGCAGAATAAACTCCAGGACAAACGAAGACCTCCTGACATAAACACCTCAGACGGAACCCGGGAATCGTACGTCGACTGAACCAGCTAGAGTACCAAAAAGCCGGATAGTGTTCCCGCAGCAGACGCACGCGTTAGGATTGTCGTGAGAAAATATTGTGTCGAGGTGAATGCCGAATGTGCCGGAATATCAAGACCCTCTTCAACTTCGATCCGCCGGTTAACGAAGAAGAGATTCGAGCCGCGTCGCTGCAGTTCGTAAGAAAAATCACTGGCTTCAACAAGCCGTCGAAGGCAAACGAAGAGTCGTTTGCCGCGGCAGTCGATGAAATCGCCGCAATCTCAGCTCGCCTTCTGCGGTCACTCGAGACGAATGCACCACCGAAGAATCGAGAGGAAGAAGCCGCAAAGGCGAGAGCCCGCGCGGCGGAGAGGTTTGGTGTCTGAGGGTAACGGATTTGGGCAGGGCCTTGGCCGCTACCGAGAACAGAGTTCCGCTTCTTGAGCCGATTTCAGGCGCTTTTGCCGGCAAGCATCAGTCCCGCCCCAACCACTACCAGGACTATGCTGAGGGCCGGCGGAACCTTTTGATCGTGTTCTGTAGTGATGCCGACGTGCGCATCGCCCACGCTGACGCCGTGATGTTCGGAATGAGGAAGCGGAATGAAAAATGAGAAAATCCCCAGAACCAGCACGACAACTCCCGCCAGGAGCAAGCCTTTCATACAGCGCCTCCACACTTAGAATTCGGCGAGTGATCGCCGTCAAGCCCACATTGGATGCAGTCCGCCGAGATAACGTCACCGGAAAAGCTTGCGCTCCCCTCAATCGACCTTGTAGCAGCTCGTACAGGCTGCTCCCGGCATACCGAAAAGTCTAAGACGCGAAGTCCTTCACGAATTGCACCAGGCTGCGCAGCGCGATTCCCGACGGGCCCTTGGCGATCCAGGGCTTTTGATCTTCCATCCAGGCGGTGCCGGCAATGTCGAGATGAATCCACGGGGTGTCTTCGGCGAATTCTTTCAGGAACATAGCGGCGTTGATGGCGCCGCCCCAGCGTCCGCCGGAGTTCACGATATCGGCGATGCTCGACTTGATGTTGTCTTTGTATTCGTCATCGAGCGGCAGGCGCCACATCTTTTCGCCGGCTTCGGCATTGGCTTTGTGAAAGCGTTCGTACATGGCATCATCGTTGGCGAAGATTCCGGCGTTGGCGTAGCCGAGCGCGACCACGACCGCGCCGGTGAGCGTAGCCGCATCCACCAGGTGAGTACAACCGAGTTGGCGGGCGTAGAAGAGACCATCCGCGAGAACCAGACGACCCTCGGCGTCGGTATTGATGATCTCAATCGACTTGCCCGACATTGCAATCTGAACATCGCCCGGCTTCTGTGCTTTGCCGGAAGGCATGTTCTCGGTCGCACAGACGATGCCGATGACTTTTACTTTTGGCTTAAGCAGGGCGATGGCACGCATGGCGCCGATCATGGTCGCGCCGCCAGCCATGTCGTATTTCATCTTCTCCATGCCGTCGGCGGGCTTAATCGAAATGCCGCCGGTGTCGAAGGTGATGCCTTTGCCGACAAGGCCCAAGACGGGCTTTTCGGGTGCGCCGGAGGGCTCGTACTTCATCACGATCAGCGCGGGCGGTTCATCGGAACCCTGGGCGACGCCCCAGAATGCTCCCATCTTCAGTTCTTTGATTTTGTCGGCGCCATACACTTCACACTTCAAGCCGACTTCCTGACTCATCTTCTTCGCGTGGTCGGCCAGGATGGTCGGAGTCATACGATTGGAGGGCTCATTCACCAGATCGCGAGTGAAATTCTGCGACTCGCCGATGACTTGCGCTTCGTGGGCGGCCTTTTCGAGAGCTGCATGGTCGGCGTTGCCGCCGGCGAGAATTGTGAGTGCATCGATCTTTTGATCTTTGCGGTCGCTGCGGTAATAGTCGGTATCGAAGTTGCCGACCAGAGCACCTTCGACGATCGCTCGCACAGCTTCTTCGGCGGGAACGCTTTGCGGAGCTATGAAGGCGAAGCTGCGGATGCCTCGGGCTTTAAGAGTGCGGACGGCGGCTCCCGCGAGACGGCGCAGATCGTAGCTGGTGAACTTTCTCGCCGCGCCGCCGCCGATCAACAACAGCCGTTTTGCTTTCAAACCTGCGGGCTTGTGCAGCAGGTTTGATTCAAACGGCTTGCCGGTCAGCTCGCCGCTGGCAAGCAGGTCGGCCGCAGCCGACTGCACCGCTACATCTCCGGTAGCGAGCTTGAGTTGAGCTTTCTCTTTCTTGCTTGAGACGGCAGGATTCTTTTCGCTGGGCTCTTTTTCGCAATGGTCGAGCGCCGTGGCAACGAGCGCTTCGGTTTCGAGCTCAGCGGGAGTAGAGAACGAGAGCGTGATTTTCATAGTCGGATCTGCAGTTTCCAGGTAACACACCAGTATCGTCGGCGAGGAGGGGATTGCGCAAGCGGTTACGCGAGACAATCCTTCCGAGCGGAGCGCCCGGGGCAAAGTCCTCACCTATTTCTTTTGCAACAGTGTCACCTTGGCGGTGACAGCCAGATTCGTCGCCATCCCTCCCAGCACCACTGGACCGACGGGAGTGTCCAAAAGGCCGCGGCTGTCGGCCCGGGGATCGAAAGCATTCTCGGTGAGGGTTTCCCATTGGGCGTGATGCAGGTCGTAAGCAAACGTGACAGTACTTGCCTCCGTGGGTTTGCCATCGTACGCGACACCTTTGTAATCATGAGGAGTGGCGGTGCCACCGGAGAAGAATATCTTATGATCGCGCCCAGAACCGCCGCCAGCAATGGCGAAGCGCGCGGGGCCGGGATGGGGAGGCAGTTTGCTCCAGGCAATTTTATTGGGATCTTTCTTATCGATCTTGCCCACCCAGCACTCGTCGGAGGCTAGGTAGCGGGGACCACCCGCAGGGCCTGGCTTGGCGCCGTCGACGACAACGATAGTCTCGTCAGCTAAGCCACCGGCGAGGCCGAAGACCGGCGTGCCGGGGAAAGCCGTGGCCTGGCTCCATGTATCTTTTTCGACGTCGTAAACCTGTACGTTGTTCACCGGGCCATAGGCCGATCGGCCTCCGATCAGATAGACGAAGCGATCATGATCCACACCAGCAATTGCGCGGTCGACTGGGACGGGGACGTCTTTGCCGCGATGCCAGCTCCGCTCCTCGACGTAAACGTTCACATCAGGAACCGTGATCTCGTCACCTTGAGCGTCTACGACATATCCACCCATGAGAACGACTTGTCCTTTGGCGCCGGCAGCGGAGGCGCCCAAACGGCCGGCTACGCCGGGCACGGGGCGGCCTTCATGCCATTTTGCCGAGTGGGTGAGGTGCATAACGTAGACGTGATTGGTAACGTCATCCCAGGTTTTTTTAGGGCCGACTCCCATGATGGAAAAAAGATCGAAGCCGCCTTTCAGGCTGGCGACGGCATTGTCCGAGACGGCGACGGGCATGGGGGGGAATTCGGGTTCGTTCGCGCCACGGAGGGTTGAGAGGCAAAGCAGCGGAAAGAGAAGAAGAGAAGGAAGAAACCGTAATCTGTTCATCTGCTGAGATATTACCGCAGATTTATCCGTCTCCTCGCCAGCGCAGCTTCTAGAGACTGTTCAGAACCAGGTCTTGCGGCGGTATTCGCGGTAGGCGTCGCCAAATGCGGCTTCAAGGACTTGGGCTTCTCGATGGGCGCGGAGCGTTTGCACGATGACGAGGGCTAGAAGAATAAACCAGAGGACAGGCCAGTGCAGGATCAGCACGAGACCGGCAAGCGCGACCGCGCCGAAAACATAGATTGGGTTGCGAATCTTCGAATAAATTCCATGCGTGACCAACTGACGGGCCTGTGCCCTGATGGCGAAGGACTTGCCAAGTTGGTAGCGTGGGGTTGCAATTCCAGCCATACCTGCGATTACAAGACCGGTGCCCAAACAGCGTTGCAGATCCCAAGGACCGGGCCGGGAAAATAACAGCCAGAGCACTGCGGCAGCGGCGGCGATCTGTACTGCGGTAAAGATGTAGAGCGACGGGCCTTTCATGGAGATGCCTTTCGTGATCAATCAACTACCTGGATTAGACGTTACTCGATCTCGCCCTGGCGTACCGCGTGGATGAAGTCCGTATAGGCCGGCGCTTCTCCGCCGGCGCGCATCTGGCTGGCAATTTGTCCGCGATGATACGCCGAGTGCAGCAGGACGTGGGTCAAAATGTCCTGCACGGTGCTGGTCCAGGGCTCGCCCTTGCTGTTCTGGTAGGCAATCTTCCGGTCGAGTGCCGCGGGAGAAAGCTGGCCCAGATATTCGCTCCAAAGTGGGGGTAGCTCTGCAATTTGCGCCGCGCATTGATCGAGGCTGAAGTCCGGCCAGACGGGCAGAGTTTGCGGTTGCTCGCGGATGCGCTCCAGCCACAATCGTTCAGCGGAAAGAATGTGCGCCAGGAGCTGAAGTGGCCGCGCAGGATGACGAGCGCTCGTCTTTAACCCGGCGAGCACCTCGCGATTCGCCCACGCGTCATATTCAAATTGACGGCGCAAATATTCGAGCAGTTCCATAATTTTGGCAACCCATAATTTTGGCAACCAATGATTTCGGGGCCTCGATTTCGGCAACCTCACACTGTAGTCGGCGTCCACGGCGATCCGCAACGGGTTTTAACGCTCCTTTCACATTGCTTCGCTAGACTGTCGTCGAATCAATAGTGAGATACTGTGAATGAGAGGCAATCGAACCACGATTGCCTCTGCACAACATGCCCCGAAAAGCTGCCTCATCGCGGATTGGAGTTGAAGAACCCGCTGCACCTAACGGCGCTGAGGCAATGCCCAGACAATCTGAGGATGCGGGGAAGAAATCCAAGAAGGGATCGGGATCGCTTGACGATCTGACGCGAACGGCGCTTAGGGCCTTCCTCATCGCTCGCGATGCCGCCTTCAACGTGCGCGATTTGGTCACGCATTCTTCCCGCATGGCATTTCTGGCCATCAAGGAGTGTGAACAGGAACTCGACGTCATCGAGCGCTACATCGATGAGCGCTTGCCGGCGGCCATCACGCGCGTAAACGAGGCGCGAGCCCGCCAGCTACTAACCAGCCTGAAGTGCACCACCGACCTGGAACGCATCGGCGACCTGATGATGAGCGTCGCGATGCGGGTGCAGTCCCGGACGGCGAAGATGGCGGCTTCCGATGTGCGCCAACTGGTGGAGATGTCGGCCATCCTGCGCGAAATGCTGGATCTGGTCTACCGTGGATTCGTCAATCTTGATCTGGAGTGCGCGCGCAAGGTTCTACAGATGGATAAGGATATCGACCGCGTGTGTCACGCCATGTTCCAGAAGCACCTCACCGAGCACGCCTCGGACAACAATCCTTCGAGCTTCGATGTGCTGCTGATGGCGCAAGCCCTAGAGCGCGCCGGCGACCACACCACCAATCTCGCCGAAGATCTTTACAGTCTGATCGAAGGCCGCAGCCTGCGGCACGCGCCTAAGAAAAGAGCGGCAACGTAAAGGCAGTGTTAAATGGCCGTTGGCCAGTGGTCAGAAAAGCTGATGTTGTTCTTACTTCCACGGAGACGGCTGCATTGTATAGGCGACAGTCAGCAACCCTCCAACTTTTCCCCAATCGTCGGTTTCGCGATCGAAGACAACTTCTCTTCGCTGATCGGAAAACCGCAGATCCAGCAGGAAAAGCCTGTGGATTGAGTCTTCCACTCCGGCATATTGGTCGCGTGTTTCGTCGAAAATCGCTCCGTACAACACGTACACGTGAGACTTCCACTCGATGAGAAGCGCGTGTTGTTCCTCTAGCGTCCTGACGATAAAGCCAACGTATATTGAACTTTGGGGGATATATTCCGCAGTCACGACGATGGCCTGACCATCGCTCAAAGGGTGCTTTCCCTGCAGCTTGGCGCCGAGCTCCTGCAGGGATAGTCCATTTGCGAGCGACGCGTATTGTGCAACATCTTCCAGGGCAGAGTCCTTGCCGCAGCAGACGGCTGGTTCGTGGAGGATCGCATCCAGCGCCGTGACGATGACCGCGGATCGGTTTTTCGAAGGCGCGATTAGCGATGGCAGATTGGTTATGCGGACCTCTTGATTGGTGAGAAATACCGGGACCGTGGTGCCGCTCTCTTGGGCTTGCGCGGCGCCTGAAACGAAAGCGAAGACAAAGAGAACGGAAACGGAAAGAGCACGGATTCTTGCCACGCTATACCTCCAGCCCCAGCTTTCCAAATCCTAACGCAATTCTTTCTTTTCCAAAGAAACGAAGGGCCAAGGAAAAACGTAACTGCCGTCGTTCGCGCTGCTCTTGCTCCATAAGGAAACAGCCAGAGCTTCGCGAAGGGTCTCATAAGGATGACAAGCGCTTCAGAAATTCATCATTCGTTAACACGCGGGAAACATTCTCGCAACATTCCCACCATACAGTCGAGGCAGAATCCGGTACCGCAGCGGCTCGGGCCCTGCGCTTTGCCGCATAAGTGACGATGCAATCCCCGACAGGATCTTACGAATCGCTAGGCGACGCGAGTGTCACCGCGGCGTCTCGCTGTCTCGTTTTCGTGGTAGAGGACGAAGAGGACATCGCGCGGCTGATCTCCCATAATTTGCAGGCTGCCGGTTTTGACGTGCAAAGTTTTGTCAGCGGCGCTTCTGTGATTTCCGAAGCCTTGCGGGAGATGCCCTCGCTTTTTCTTCTGGATGTGATGCTTCCTGGCACTGACGGCTTCGATCTCTGCCGTCACATTCGGCAGACCCCCACGCTTTCTTCGACTCCCATCATCTTCCTGACGGCGAAAACCGCCGAAGCCGACCGGGTGAAGGGTCTCGAACTGGGTGGAGACGACTACATCACCAAACCTTTCAGCCCCCGCGAACTGGTTGCGCGGGTGCGCAGCGTACTTCGCGGCCTGCGTCAGCCTCCGGTCACTCCGGAGGTTCTGCGCCTGGGCGATCTTGAAATCGATGCTTCTTCCATGACGGTGCAAGTGCAGGGCCGGGCGGTTCTTACCACGGTGCGCGAGTTTCGCTTGCTCGAGTATCTGGCCACGCATTGCGGCCGCGTCCTCACGCGCGACCAGTTGCTCGATGCGGTGTGGAAAGAGACTCCTTTTGTGACGCCGCGCTCGATCGACGTTTACGTGCGACGCCTTCGGGAGAAGATAGAACCTGATCCCCGCCACCCGCGCTATCTGAAGACGCTGCGCGGCATCGGCTACCGCTTCGAATCGCCTAAGTAGGAAGACAGTTCTCAGTTCTCGCGAGATGTATGTCTGCGCGGGAAGATTCGTGACAACTTCTGGCAAACGTTGGTTCCGGAAGCCGCAATGTCAGTTCCCGCCTTCTGCGGAGCGAGCGCCTCGGTTTTGCTGAGAACTGAGAACCGAGAACTGAGAACTGGCTTTTGATTTATCCTGTCTTCTCGTCGCATCTTAAGTCGCGCCATAATGACCCAGTCCAAACCATTGTGGAAGGCGGACGATCAAAAGTCCCGTCTATCCGAACTCACAGCCTCATCGGACGATTCCGCCAAGGATCACTCTTTGCGGCGGGACGTGCGCTCGCTGGGCGCCTTGCTGGGACGAGTGTTGGTGGAGCAGGTAGACCAGGAGTTGTTCGATACCGTCGAAGAGTTGCGGCGACTGATGATTCGGCAGCGCGACCGGGTCGCGCACAGTTCCGCCGCCGGAGCTCGCGGCGAGCTAATGGCCAAAGCTCGGGAGATGATTTCAGGAATGGATCTGACCCGCGCCTATCAGGTCACCAAGGCCTTCGCCATCTATTTTGAACTGACCAATCTGGCGGAAACCAACCATCGCAAACGCCGCCGCCGCGCCGGTCAACTGGACCGTCATCGTGCTCCTCAGCCCGGTTCTTTTCGTGGGACGCTGCTGCGGATGAAAGAAGCGGGCATGTCGGCAGACGCGGCGGGGGCCGCACTTCGGCAGATCATGGTCACTCCCGTATTCACAGCCCATCCCACGGAAGTGGCGCGCCAGACGGTTCTACTCAAACGCCGCCGCATCGCTGAACAATTAGAGCGGCTCGACCGTCTTCCGCTCACCGTCGGGGAAGCGCTACGCTGCGAAGAAATCATCCACGCGGAGATCACCGCGCTTTGGCAGTCCGATGAAGTTCGCCAGACCAAGCCCACGGTGAATGATGAAATCCGCATGGGGCTGCGCTATTTTCGTCTCTCGCTGTTCGAAACGCTGCCGCGGATTTATGCCGAAGTGGCGGAGTCCCTTCGCAGCGTCTATGGCATGGTTCTCGACGCGGCGGAGTTGCCGAATCTGATCGGCTTCGGCTCGTGGATCGGCGGCGACCGCGACGGCAATCCGCTGGTCAAGCCGGAATGCGTGAAAGATGCCCTTGAACTGGCGCGAACCGTGGTTCTGGGCGAATACATCCGCCAGGTGGAATTTCTCAGCGACTGCCTGAGTTCGTCGCTGCGGCAGGTGGGTGCTTCGGCGGAAATTCTTGCCCGGCTGGCACAATATGACCGCTCGACGCCTGGAGCGGCTATGCGGTGGGGTCCGGGCAATACAGTCGAGCACTACCGGCGTTTTCTATCGCATGCGATTCACCGGTTGCAGCGCAGCCGGGAAGGTCCGAGCGCTCGAGATTCGTATAAAGACGCGACCGACTTCGAAGCGGATCTGATTCTGCTGCGGACGAGCCTGATGGCGAATCGTGGGCAACGACTGGCCGAGGCCTTCGTCGATCCGCTGCTGCGCGAACTTCGAACCTTCGGCTTCCATCTGCAGGTTCTCGACATCCGCCAGCATGCCCGCGTGCACGCGGAAGTTCTGCGGGAGATTGGCACAAAAGAGGGCTCATTTAAATCGGTAAGAAACACCGAACTCAGAAATACCAAGCTGCGAAAGGCCGAACTGCGAGAGACGGCGCCGGCTGTGGCCGCAGGGGGTTTCCTGCCCGAGAGCGGCGAAACGGTTTCTCCTCAAGCTCGCGAGTTGATCGATACTTTCCACGCCGTTCAGCAACTCAAGCAGATTTATCCGGCGCAGTCGATCCGGCAATACATCATCAGCGGGGCGGAGTCGGAAGACGACGTGCTCAATGTGGTCCGTCTGGCGAAGACCTGTGGCGTGCGTCTGGCTGGTTCTGGCGGCGATCCATATTCGAACGAGTCACTGAACGAACCATCTCCGAACGAGGCGGGCGCAAATGACCCAGGCCTGATGCCGGTGCCGCTGTTTGAATCGATCGATTCTTTGCGCGCGGCCGGCAATGTGATGCGCCGCCTATGGCGAAATCCTGAATATGTGCTGCTGCTCGATTCGTGGGGAAGGTGGCAGGAAGTGATGCTGGGATATTCCGACTCCAATAAAGACGGAGGAATGTTGACCAGTACCTGGGAGTTGCACAAAGCCCATCGCGAGTTGCATCGCGCGGCGCAGGAATGCGGAGTGAAACTGCGGCTGTTTCATGGCCGCGGCGGCACGGTAGGGCGTGGCGGCGGACCCACGCATGCGGCCATTCTGGCCCAGCCGGAGGGATGTTTTTCCGGACGCATCCGTATCACCGAACAGGGAGAAGTTCTCAACTGGAAGTATGCCGATCCGGTGCTGGCGGAATGGAATCTGGAGCTGATGATTGCCGCCAGTCTGGAAGCGCTCGCGCGTTCGAGTGTCCCGGCAAAAGATCAGGCGAGTTGGGAAGAAGCCATGGAAGAAATGTCGGGCGAGGCCTACCGCGTCTATCGCCGCGACATTGCGGAGAACGCCGACGTGCTGGAATATTTTGAGCAGGCTACGCCGGTTCTGGAATTGGATACGGCGCGCATAGGGTCGCGGCCATCGCGCCGCACCAAAGGCCGCCGCCTGGAGGATCTGCGGGCGATTCCGTGGGTCTTTGGATGGATGCAGAGCCGCCATGCTGTGCCTGCCTGGTATGGAGTGGGCCAGGGATTGCAGAGTTTCGCCGGCAAGGGACGAAGCCATGAGCGCCTGCTGCGCGAGATGTTAAAACATTTCGCTTTATTCTCAGACCTGGTGCGCAATGTCGAACTGGGCATGGCGAAGGCCGACCTGCACATCGCCCGGGTTTATTCCGGTCTGGTGAAAAACGAGGCTTTGCGCGCGCGCGTCTTTGCCATGCTGGAAGACGAATTTCTGCGGTCGCGGCGCATGATTCTGAGCATCTCCGGCCAGCGCGAGTTGCTGGCTCGCAACCGGGTGCTGGCGCGGTCGATTCATCTGCGCAATCCCTATGTTGATCCGATGAGCCTGATCCAGGTCGATCTCTTGCGGCGCAAGCAGCAAGGCCGGGAGCTGGAGAAACTTGAATATCCCCTGGGAGCGACCATCAACGGCATTGCTGCAGGATTGCACAATACGGGGTAGGGATTCCTCGCCGCGCACACTTTATTCGGAAACGACAATTAACTTCAGCTTGACAATTTCTGCTGCCGGGCGCAGAATTCTAAAAGGCGAACAAAAAGCGAATACGCCTCTGGGGCTATCCAGCCCCGGCGTTCCCTGAAATTTTCCCGAGGAATCTATGTCTTCCGCAGTGGTCTCCACTTCGGCGGCCCAGGGCCGCCCTTTTGTCTTTGATGTTGAAGATGCTGCCGGAGTATGCCCGCAGCCCACAGGAGCGGAGCTTTTTACCGACGCGCGCCCGCCTCAGCGAGTTGTTTCAGCCAATTATCCCGGAGCGCCTTTCCCCGGAACACTTAAGGATGCGAGGCTCGCCGGCGTTACCTCAGCTTCACGGTTGGCAGTAACGCCTGCGCCGGAAATGGTCTCCAGCGGCGTTGCTGCAATCGATGGGCTTACCGGAGGTTTGCCGCGCAGTTGCCTGACTGAGATTTGCGGCACGGCCTCTTCCGGGCGCACTACGTTGCTGCTGGCCGCCCTGGCCGCTGCTACCCGGCGCGGCGAATTCTGCGTGCTCGTGGATGCCAGCGATGCTCTCGATCCGCAATCCGCAGCGGACGCGGGAATTGAGTTGGACCGGCTGCTGTGGGTGCGTTGCGGAGAATCGCAGCCTGCCCAGCGCATCCATGTCCAACGCAATCATGCCGATCACAATTTAGAACAGCTTCTGCGGGCGGCGGATCTGCTGCTCGAAAGCGGCGGCTTCGGATTGATCGCCCTCGATCTTGGCGATCTGCCGCCGCAGGCGGCGCGCCGCATCCCGCTGACCACATGGTTCCGCTTCCGCCGCGCCGTGGAGCATACGCCCACCGTGCTACTTGCAGTGGAGCGGCAATCCATCGCCGGAAGCTGCTCATCTTTATTGATCAATCTGGGACAGATGAAGCTGGCAGGGAAGCGAGTGATCGAGCAGCCGATAAATTCTCAATTCCCGGCGCCTACCCATGCGCAATTGCTGACCGGACTGGAAATCACAGCGGAGCTGGCGCGATCCCGGCTGGATCGCAAACCAGTTCGATCCGCCGAGATTACATTCGCCAGCAAAACCGCCTGGGCAGGATAAAAACAGTACCCAGTTGCCAGTACCCGGTTGCCAGAAAACCTGACTGGGTACAGACAACTGGGTACTGGGTACTGTTTTTATGGTTGCCTGCATCTTCGTGCCGAATTTTCCTGTGGCCGCGGTATTTCGTGCCGAGCCGGAGTTGCGTGCGCGGGCGGTAGCTATTTTCGAAGGCAAGCCTCCGCTGGAAAAAGTTTTTGCTGTGAATGAGAGCGCGGGCCGCATGGGCATTATGCCAGGCATGACAAAAGCGCAGGCGGAACTTTGTTCGGAATTGACGCTGTGTCCGCGTTCTCCGTTGCAGGAATCGGCGGCGCACGCTGCTTTGTTGGATTGCGCCCAGTCTTTCTCGCCCTGCGTAGAAGATGCCGCGCCTGATACGGCGCTGGTAGATCTCGAAGGCATGGAATCTCTTTTCGGCACGCTGCCCGAAATTGCACGTCACCTCTTTCGTCGCGCTGCGGAGCTTGGGCTTGATGGAAACATTGCCGTGGCTTCGAATCCCGATGCCGCTTTGCTCGCCGCCCGCGGTTTTTCCGGCGTGGTCGTGATTCCGCTGGGGAAAGAAGCCGAGTCTTTGGGTTCTCTTCCGGTGGAAGTTTTATTTGCTGATCGGAGTGAAGGTAAAGAGAAAGAGCGGGAGGGGAAGAAGAAAGACTCTGCGTGGCAAGAAGAAAGCCGTCTGCTCGCGACTCTGGAACGCTGGGGCATCCGTTATTTACGTGATCTGGCTGCGCTGCCGGAAATTGCTCTGAGCGAGCGGCTGGGGCAAGAGGGCTTGCGATTGCAGCAGTTGGCGCGGGGCGCAGCTCCGCGCACGCTGGTTCCGCTGGAAGCACCGGCGGTATTTGAAGAGGCAGTCGAGTTGGAATATCCCATCGTGCTGCTGGAGCCGCTGGCCTTTCTGCTGAATCGTTTGCTTGAGCAGATATGCGCGCGTTTAGCTTCACGTGCGCTGAACACGCAAGAATTGCGGCTCACGCTGGAACTGCAGAATTTGAGAGGAACTGATCCTGAACTCGATGTTTTCGGGATTTTCAGCGAGAGCGATGCACAATATAACGCAGCTCAGTCGCAATCGACGGTTCAGCATTTTGTTTCTGGCCGGCAAAATAAATTCTGCCGCACTCTTCGCCTGCCTCTTCCCATGCTCGATGCCAGACTTTTTCTCAAGTTGCTGCAATTGGATTTGAATGCGCATCCGCCGGGTGCGCCCATTATGAAGATTCATCTTGCTGCGGAGCCGGCGCGGCCGCGTTCGGCTCAGGGCGGCCTGTTTCTGCCTCCGTCGCCGGAACCGGAAAAGCTGGAGCTTACGCTGGCACGCATTGCGGGTCTGGTCGGCGAAACCCGCGTAGGGGCGCTGGAATTATTGGATACGCATCGTGCCGAGGGTTTCCGCATGAAACGTTTTGTGTCTGGAACAGCTTCAGAAAAAAATTGGGGAACGGATGCGACGCAAGAAAAATCTTCTGTTGCGGCGCTTCGCCGGTTCCGTCCGCCGCTGCGGGCCCACGTGACTTTCGAGAACGGGGAACTGATGCGTGTGGCCTGTTCGAAGAAAAAAGAAGTGCAGGGTAGGGTGCTCTGGAAAGCTGGCCCCTGGCGCAGCTCCGGCGACTGGTGGGAGCGGGAAGCCTGGGCTCGCGACGAGTGGGATATCGCATTGCAAAATGCGGATGGAGTCGCTCTCTGCCGGCTCGTCCACGATCTGCTCGGCGGCGGCTGGTTCGTGGAAGGTACGTATGATTGAAGAATCAGTTCTCAGTTCCCAGTTCTCAGTAAAACCCTTCACCGCACAAGAGTTTGAGGGATCTTAACTGAGAACTGAGAACTGAGAACTGAGAACAGAGAACTGAGAACTTGTACATCGAGCTTCACGCCCGCTCTGCTTTCAGCTTCCTCGAAGGGTCGTCTTTGCCTGAGGATCTGGTGGCAGTCTGCGCCCGGCTCAAAATGCCCGCCATGGCATTGCTCGATACCAGCGGCGTTTACGGTGCGCCCCGCTTTCACCTGGCCGCGAAGAAACTCGGGATCAAAGCGCATATCGGCGCGGAAGTCTCGGCTAATCTTTCTGCATCACGTCGAGCCCGTCTGCCACTTCTGGTTTCCTCCCGCGCTGGCTATCAAAATCTTTGCCGCTTGATCACCAAGATGAAGTTGCGCGCGAAGAAAGGCGAGGGCGCGGTTCAGAAAGAAGAATTGGAAGAGCATGCCCGCGGCCTTATCTGCCTGACCGGCGGTGCGGATGGGCCGCTGGCGACTGCCTTACAGGCTGGCGGCATCGAAGACGCCCGCAAGCAGATCGAACAACTGATTGGATTATTTGGCCGCGGCAATGTGTACATCGAGTTGCAGCGCCACTTCCATCGCGAGGAAGAAAGTCGCAACCGCGCTGCCATCGCGATTGCCCGGTCGCTCAATCTTCCTCTGCTGGCTACGAACGGCGTCTGCTACGCCGCCGCGAAAGATCGCGAGCTTTGTGATGCATTTACCGCCATCCGGAATCACCGCACGCTGTCGACTGCCGGGCGTTTGCTGGCACGCAACTCCGAGCGGCATGTGAAATCGCCGCAGGAGATGCAGCAACTCTTCGCCGACCTGCCCGAAGCTATCGGCAACACGCTTGAACTTTCTTCACGCCTCGAATTCGCATTAAACGACCTCGGTTACGAATTTCCCCGTTATCCCGTTCCGGAAGGCGAAACCATGAATTCTTTTCTCTGGGAGCGCGCATGGAAAGGTTTCCGCGACCGTTACGGACGAAAGTCTCACGACATGCAAGCTCGTGCCCGACATCAAATCGAGAAAGAATTAAAGCTCATCGAAAAACTAAAACTTGCGGGCTATTTTCTGATCGTGTGGGATCTGGTCCGTTTCTGCCGCGAGCAAAACATTTTGGTGCAAGGGCGCGGATCGGCCGCCAACAGCGCCGTCTGCTATTCGCTGGGCATCACGGCCGTCGATCCCATCAGCATGGAGCTTCTCTTTGAGCGTTTTCTTTCCGAAGAACGCGGCGAGTGGCCGGACATCGATCTCGACCTGCCCAGCGGCGACGAGCGCGAAAAGGTTATTCAATATGTGTATGGCTGTTATGGCGAGCGCGGCGCAGCCATGACGGCGAACGTCATCACTTACCGCAACCGCATGGCGGCGCGCGAAATGGGCAAGGCCTTGGGCTTCGATGCGGAGACGCTCGCCAAAATTTCTGCCGCAGTCGCCACCTGGGAATTTCGCGACGAAAACGATGCGCTTGACCGCCGCTTCCGCGATGCTGGGCTCGATCTCAAACACCCACGCCTGCGCAAGTATTACGAACTCTGCCTTGCGGTGCAGGATGTGCCGCGCCATCTCGGACAGCACTCGGGCGGCATGGTGATTTGCCAGGGACAACTCGATTCTGTCGTGCCTCTCGAACCTGCTTCCATGCCCGGCCGCGTGGTGGTGCAGTGGGATAAAGAAGATTGCGCCGACATGGGCATCGTCAAAGTTGACCTGCTCGGCCTGGGTATGATGGCCGTGCTCAAGGATTCCATTGAACTTATTCGCAACCACTATCGCGAAGAAGTTGATCTGGCGCATCTTCCACAGGACGATCCCCAGGTTTATTCTACGTTGCAGAAAGCCGACACCATCGGCCTGTTCCAGGTGGAAAGCCGGGCGCAAATGTCATGCCTGCCGCGCCTGCAACCGAAACGCTTTTACGATATTGTGGTGCAGGTCGCGATCATCCGGCCGGGACCGATCGTGGGGCAGATGGTGAATCCGTTTTTGCAGCGCCGGCAGGGACGGGAGGAGGTTACGTATCCGCATCCATCGCTCGAACCAGTGCTCAAGCGCACGCTGGGCGTGCCGCTTTTTCAGGAGCAATTGCTTCGTCTCGCCATGATCGCCGCCAACTTCACCGGTGGCGAAGCAGAAGACCTGCGCCGCGCCATGGGTTTCAAGCGCTCACAGGCCCGCATGAAGGAAATAGAAGCCAGGCTGCGCGCCGGCATGACGCAAAACGGAATCTCTCCCAAGGCGCAGGAGGAAATCATTCTTTCGATTACATCTTTTGCGCTTTACGGATTTCCCGAATCGCACGCGGCCAGCTTCGCGCTGATCGCTTATGCCAGCGCGTATTTGAAGTGCCACTATCTTGCCGCATTCACCGCCGCATTGCTCAACAATCAGCCCATGGGATTTTATTCTCCGGCGACCATCACTAAAGATGCGCAGCGCCATGGATTAAAAATGCTGCCGGTGGATGTGACGTGCTCGGAATGGATGTGCTCGCTGGAAACGGTACCCAGTACCGAGTACCGAGTACCGAGCAAAACTACTGGGTACTCGCAACTCGCTCCTGCTCTACGGCTGGGTTTGCGCTATGTCCGCGGCTTGCGCGAAGAAGGGGCACAGGGGCTGGTGCGTGAGCGCATGCGTGCTCCATTCGCTTCGATACATGATCTTGCTCGCCGCGTTCCGGAGCTGCGTAAAGATGAACTTACTACGCTGGCGGAAATCGGAGCGCTGAATGCAGTTTCCAGTACCGAGTACCTGGTACTTAGTAAAAACTCGCATTCGCTTGGGGGTCGGGATGACAAGGTTTTTACTGGGTACTCGGTACTGGGTACCAGGTACTCGAAGCTTCACCGCCGCGACGCTCTGTGGCAGGTGGAACGCGCAGTTCGCAATTCCGGACCGCTGCTGGAAAAGTTTCCCGAACCCGATTCGCCCTCCCCGCTTCAGCCCATGAATCATGAAGAACGCCTGGTCGCCGACTTCCAGGGCACCGGCCTCACGGTGGGGCCGCATCCCATGGCTTACCGCCGCGACTGGCTTAACGCCATGGGCATTCGTCGCGCCAGCGAACTCCGCGACATGCCCAGTGGTAAGCGTCTTCGCATCGGCGGCTGCGTAATCGTGCGGCAGCGTCCGGGGACGGCGAAGGGCTTTGTTTTTTTGAGTCTGGAAGATGAAACGGGAGTAGCCAATGCGATCGTCACGCCCGACCTTTTCCACCAAAATCGGTTGCTGCTGACTTCAGAGCGGTTTCTGGCTATCGAAGGTATCCTGCAGAATCAGGACAATGTGATCTCAATTAAAGCGGAACGAGTGTTGCCGTTATTTGTCACGAAAGCCGAAACCAGTTCGCATGATTTTCACTGATTCCAACCAGTAGTTGGTCGTTAGTCGCTAATCATTCGCCAATTCGTAATTATTGCCGAAACTTGTTTGCTAACGACTAACGACCGACGACTAACGAAGGCCTCTTCACTGCTCAGGCGGCGATTCTTCGGGTCTGCCGTTTTCCGACGGAGCCAGCGGGAGCCGGGCCGCTCCACGCATGATATCGCGCTCCTGAGGAGAGAAAACACTCTGGAAGCGGTGGGAATCGATGATCTGTTCCCGCTGATCCGCCGGCATGGCGCGCAGATCGCGTATCGCGGTGGTCACCATGCGCCGCCGGTCTGCCGGAAGCTGCTGCATCCGCCCGAACAATTCCCGCGCCTGTTGCTTCTGTCCCGGCGTCAGATGCTCCCACGTTTCCATGCGGTTCAGCATCCGTTGTTGCTGCTCCGGAGGAAGGCTGGTGAAGTGTTGCAGACGCTGCCGCAACAACTGCTGTTGCTGGGGCGACAAACGGCGGAATCCGGGATCGCTCTGTAACGCGCGTTCCTGCTCCGCAGGCGACAGTCCGCGATAGCGGCGCAGCCAATCGCCGGCATGACCGTGCCAGGCGTGGGGCTGGTGATTCTGAATGCGCTGAGGAGCGGGGCGGAAATTATCGCGTTGCGCGACGCATGGAGACACCACGGCGGCCACTGTGGCCAGCGCTGCCGCCGCCATCCAACGCGTTATGAAATTTGCCCGCCGCATTCTCTCCTTGCTGTGCCCCGATTTCTGTATCCAGATTCAAACCTTCACTTCGCCTTTACGGATTGGCCACCACATCGTGCTGCACTTCCAGGTCATCCAACAAATCGAAGTCGGAATACAGATCGTGATTCTTTTCGAGAGCCTGCAGATCGCTCACCGCAGTACCCGGTTCTGCCTGCGCCGAAGCATCATTCACCGCAATCACGTTATCGTTCGGCTTGTAACCTCCGCTGCCCTGGGTTAGAAACATGCCTACGCCTACTGCCATGAGCAAGCTGAGCGCCGCTGCCATCACGGGACGCCGGAACCACGTCAGCCAGCCTGCCTGCGGCTTGGCCATCTCTTCCCGCAGACGCGCCTGCAGACGCACATCAAAGTAAGCCGACGGCTCCGGCGCACGCCATTCATCCAGCAACGCCATGGTCTGGCGGAACTCTTCCATTTTGCCGGCGCAAGCGCCACACTCCGCCAGATGCCCGCTGATCTGCGGCGTTGCCTCCACCACTCCGGACGCTAGGTCCGGCATCATTTCGCGAATCTCCTCACACTTCATAACGCTCCCCTTAGTCATTTCCTCTTCGCCACTGCCACTAAACAAAAAGAATGCTTCCTAGATAAATTCTTTTAACTGTTCTCGCAATGTCTCGTACGCCCGGAACAACAATGACTTGGTCGCCGACTCGCTCAACTTCAACACATCGGCGATCTGCTTGTAATCCATCTGCTGGTACTTGTGCATGATCACCGCCAGCTTCTGACGCTCGGGCAAGGCTTCTACTTTGCCTCGAATGGCCAGCATTCGCTCGCGCCGCACCAATGCCTCTTCGGCCGTAACCGTCGCGTCCGCCACGTCCAGCGTCGTTCCGGTTTCTTGATCCGGCTCATCCAGACTGACCGTTACCTCTGGCCGTTCGTGACGTGTGTCGCGGGCGTGGTTCACCGCCAGGTTGGTCGCGATGCGATACAGCCAGGTGGTGAACTTCGCGCTGGCTTCATAGGTCTGTCGCGAACGATACACCCGCAGAAAAACCTCCTGCGCCAGATCCTCCGCCGCCGCCGTGTTGCGCGCCATTCGGTACATGAAGCTTACCAATGGCCGGCGATATTTCTGCACCAGGAAATCAAAAGCCGATTGATCCCCAGCCTTTACCCGCAGCATCACTTCGGCGTCGGTATAGTTTTCGGCGCCGGCGATCACCGGTTGCAAGCCGCTATCTGAGCGCGGCCCAAGCGAGGCCATCCAGATGCCCCGATCCATGGCGGCAGTGCTCACACTGGAGTGAACCCCATTGCGACCGGAAAGTTGCTCTTCTCCCAGTTCCGGAAAACCCTCGGAAGTCCCCGGAGATGAGGCGGATACAGTAGCTCGAAGAGGCCTGGTTTCGTCCGGCATGAAGGTTACTTTGGGCATATAGAGTGAGGGCGATCCGAACCCCATCTTTGCCCGCGGCCATAGGCTACCACGACCTCATCCGGCGGCCAAAGATCGCGGCTTAATTCCATTTTGGGACAAGCTGTCCCTCACCTGGGGTCGAAGGACAGAATGGCCCGACGCTCCCTCATGCTCAGATTTCTATCTCCAATGATGGCAGCAACTTAGAACAAGCAGATTGGCCGTTTTCCTGCATATTGTTAGGCGGGTCTAATGAAAGTTCTGTTCCATGTTCGTTTCGCTTGATGGAAGGATGAAACTTATGTCGCAGACACTGAAACCAAAGAACCCTGGTCGAGGCCAACATAGCGCTGCTTGGGGAAAGCGCTTAAGCCTGCTGTTGTTGCTGGTGGTTGGAGAGGCGGCCTTTGCCCAAAACTGGCAAAGCAGCCCCAAACCGGTTGGCAAGTTCGCCGCGGACCTCGCGCCCATCGCTGCGCGAGCTAATCATGGTGCGGCCGCGAACGAGACCGTCAAGGTCATCGTCCAGTACAAACGCGTTCCGGAGGCGGCGCAAGAGAGCAGAGTGCAGCGGCTGGGTGCACGCCTGAGCCACAGACTCCACACCGTCAAGGGCATCGCGCTCACCATTCCGGTAAACGCGTTGCCGGCCCTCGAAGCGGACCCCGACGTTCTTTCCGTAAGCGTCGACCATCCCATGAAGGGACTGGATGACATCACCGATGTGGCCACAGGCATGCCCTCAGCTTGGGCTGCCGGCTACAACGGGGCTGGAATCGGTGTGGCTGTGATCGACAGCGGCATTAACGACAATCATCCCGATCTGTGGGATTCGACCGAGACCACTTCGCGCGTGGTCTATCACCAGGATTTCACGGGAACCTCAAACACAAACTCCAGCGGCGGACAGTACGACCTGTTCGGTCACGGCACGCACGTAGCTGGCATCGTCGGCGGCAACGGCTATCTCTCCAACGGGAATTACCAAGGCGTGGCTTCCGGCGTGAACCTGGTGGATCTTCGTGCGCTCGATCTTAATGGCAACGGCTCCGACAGCACCGTGATTGCGGCCATTGAGGCAGCCATCGCGCTGCAGAGCACCTACAACATCCGAGTGATCAACCTGTCGCTGGGACGCGGCATTTACGTCAGCTATACGCAGGATCCTCTTTGCCAGGCCGTGGAAGCGGCGTGGAAAGCGGGCATCGTGGTAGTAGTGGCGGCGGGTAATTACGGACGAGTGAGTGTCGACGGCAGCAACGGATACGGAACCATCACCGCTCCCGGTAACGATCCCTACGTGATCACCGTGGGCGCAATGAAGAGCAACGGGTCGACTGCGCGGTCGGCCGAAACCCTGGCGAGTTTCAGTTCCAAGGGCCTCACCACTTACGATCACGTGGTCAAGCCCGATCTCGTCGCTCCTGGCAATGACATCGTCTCGTTGGCGGCTCCGGGCGCCACCCTGGAAGCCGATTATCCTACGGAATTGGTTACGGGCAACGACGGAAACAATGACTACTTCACCCTCAGCGGCACGAGTATGGCAACCCCCGTCGTCAGTGGAGCGGCAGCACTGCTTCTGCAGCAGAACAGCGCGCTGACGCCGGACCAGGTAAAGGCGCTCCTGATGAGCACTACGTATAAGGTGTTTCCGACTTCGAGCGTTGCCTTGGTTCCGCATCTGTCAGCGAGCTTCACCTCCTTCTACGATACGTTCTCGGTCGGATCCGGTCTGCTCAATATGCAGACTGCGATCGCCAGCAGCAACCTTGCTCCGGCCAACCTGGGCGCAGCGTTGTCTCCGTCGGTGGTCTATAACCCAGTCACGAATACGGTCTCCCTGGTCGAAGGAAACGGTAGCATCGCCCCGGGCTCCGTGGTTTGGGGATCCTCAGTGGTGTGGGGAACGTCAGTCGTTTGGGGTGCAAATATCGTGGGTACTTCCGTGGTTTGGGGCGCCGCAGTGCCCTGGAACGACATGCTGCTGAGTTCCTTTAGCGTGGTTTGGGGCTCAAGCACAGGCACGGGCGCACAAGCGGCCAGCGTGATTTGGGGTTCGGCCGTGCTGACCACCGATGGTGCGTTCTCCGACGCTGGGGACGATGAGAAGTAACCGTGTGGAATAGAGCCAGGGAAAGGAGACGACCATGAAGTACAACACACGGCTAACGAAAGCGTTCATCGCAGCGATGGTGGTGGCAGCGATTGCGGGCGCTGCCTACGCGGGACTGGCAAGCCATACGCTGCACCCGTCCTCTGCGCTGGCTGTGCTGGCACTGGCGGCGGCGACATCGCGGATGAAGATCAAACTGCCGGGGATTGACGGAAACATGTCAGTCAATCTGCCCTTCCTGCTCTTGGCGGTGGTGAATCTAAGCGCGGTGGAAGCAGTCTTCATCGCATGCGTATCGACAATGGTGCAGTGCTGGCCGAAAACGGGCGGCAAGTTTAAGCCCGAGCAGATACTGTTCAACGTCAGCATGATGGCGTTCGCAAGCAGCGTGGCGAACTTGATCTGGAACGCAGGTTGGCTGGGCAAGGCCGCCTGGGCGACTGAACCGTTGATGCTGGCATCTGCGACCGCCGCCTTCTTCCTGGGGCAAACGGCTCCAGTAGCAGGCATCATCAAACTGGCTGAGGGCGTGGCCCTGCGCCGCGTCTGGACCAGCATCGTGCAACTGTCGTTCCCCTATTACGTGCTGAGCGCGGGGATGACCTCTATGGTGAACCTGGTGAGCCGCCATTGGGGCTGGCAGGCCACATTTATGGTTTTCCTGGTCATGTATGGGGTCTACCACTCATACCGGTTGTACTTTGGCTCTGCCGCGGAAACACTGCGCAGCGCACCGCTGGCACACGCTGCTGGGGCAGGGAAGTGAGACAAGTCGGTCGGACCCCAACTGAAGCCGTTAGCTGCTGCCGAGATCGATCCTTAGTTTTTCAGGTAGATTGAATTCCGCACCTTTCGAAACAACTGCTCGATTACCTTCACGTTGTGAATACCTCGGTATCAACAGGTTACGGTCGTTACCTAGCCCTTCCCAAGCATTTCGGGATATTTTCCAAAAGCGGAAAGGACCGCCCATGAACAGACGCGTGTACGTCTGAAAGTACGTGCGTCTCTTCTCTGTGGCTCACGACTAACGTGGGCGCCGCACCGCGCACAGCGGGGAACGAACTGATCAGGGTCAACCGCCCGTCAGAAAAACGCAAAACGCTGCGAGAAGGCCGAACTACGGCAATTCGAAGGAGCGAATCCATGAGGTGTACTCGTTTCACAAGAACTACTCGAATGATGGCGGGACTCCTTACCGGCCTGCTGCTCGGGATTTCGCCGGTTCCAGCTGGTGCCCAACTAGCGGTTCAATCCCGCCCTGGACATGGCTTCGGTGCAGTCTACGACGTGGCGCATGAAACCACTCTCAATGGAAGTATCCAGGAAGTCGTCACCAGGCACGTGTTGGGCAGCCCAGCCGGGATACATCTGCTGGTGGCCGGCCCGCAGGGCATTGTGGATGCTCATGTCGGGCCTTTTCTAAACAAGGAGACCACGGACATTCTGCAATCTGGAGCGCCGGTTCGGATCGTTGGGGCCATGTCTCCACTGAACGGGAAGGATTATTTCCTGGTCCGCGAACTGACCGTCGGTGGCAGTACGGTCACGGTGCGAACTGAACGCGGCCTTCTAGTGCGTGTGCATCCCGCTCCGGGGCAGCGTGTCAGGGCCGCAAAGACGGCCCAGGGTCAACCGAATGGAGACGCCCGATGACATCCCGCAACACCTTTCTTCTTCTTCTGATCAGCCTGAGCATGATTGCCGCGCTGGTAGCATGCAGCAGCTCCACCAACCTTCAGCCACCTCCTATCGCGGTAACGCTCAGCGCCACACCGACGTCCCTGTACGTGAATTCCACCATGCCGGTCACCGCAACCGTAGCCAACGACTCGGCGAACGGAGGCGTGAGTTGGAGCTGCGCCCCAGCCGGCTCCTGCGGCACGTTTAGTTCCGTCACCTCGGCCAGCGGCAGCGCCGTCAATTACACTGCGCCTGCGACTGTGCCCGCCAGCACTGTCGTCATCACCGCAACTTCGATGACCAATACTGCGATACGCGTCAGCACTCCTGCGATCACGATTGAGGCTAGCGCGCCTGCCATCTCGGTCACATTGAGCGCCACGCCGGCGTCGCTTTACCTCAACGATACAACCCCAGTCACGGCAACTGTAGCCAACGACTCGGCGAACGGAGGCGTGAGTTGGAGCTGTGCTCCGGCCGGCTCCTGCGGCACCTTTAGTTCCCCCACATCGGCCAGCGGCGTAGCCGTCACTTATACCGCGCCCGCCGCCGTGCCTACGGGCTCCGGTGTGGTCATCACTGCAACGTCGGTGACCCACCCGGCGGCAAGTGCGAGCAGCCCGGCGATCACGATCAATGTGACCGTGATCTCGGTTGCGCTGAGCACGCCTCCGCCGACAGCGCTGTTTGAGGGCGCGAGTGCAACCATCTCCGCATCCGTAACAGGCGACCCGGCCGGCCAGGGCGTGAATTGGACTTGCACACCGGCCAGCACGTGCGGCTCGTTTAATCCGACCAGCACGGCCAGCGCGGCCACAACGGTTTACACCGCCGGGTCCACTGCGGGTCCCGTCGTCATCATCGGAACCTCGGTCAGCGACAATGCGCGGAGTGGCAACGCCAACGTCACCATCGCACGGGGATTAGCTGCAGGCACCTACGTCTTTTCGCTGGCTGGAACAGACACGGACGACTACAGCCCGTACTACGTCTCGGGAGCTTTCACGGTTTCTGGCGGAGCGATCACCGGCGGCGAGCAGGACTTCGTCCACGCCTTCGGTAATTTGAGCGATCTGATCGACCCCACCGGCAGCAGCATCTCACCGACCGCCGATGGCAACCTGCAAATCACCCTGGCAACGTGCAACGGGACGGGAGCAAACGCCTGCACCGGCACAGACACAAATATAGGTGTAGACAACGATGGCATCGAAGTTCTGGATGGCTCGGTGCTCCCGCTCAGCACCAACGGCAGAACCTTTATCACGGAGTTCGACGGTTGGGCTACGTCCAGCGGAGAGTTAGACCTGCAAGACCCTGTTGCCGCCGCTACCACCCCGTCACTCGGATACGCCTTCGGCCTTAACGGCTTGGACTACAATTATTATCCAATATCGATTGGCGGCATCATCGATGTCGACAATCTCACCGGCACCGGAACAATCTCCGGAACGAACAGCATTTTTGATGCGAACGACGACGGGTCCGGGACCGTGTTCCAGGGTGAGACCTTCGGCGCCAGCACAGTTTCCGTAACGCCTGACCAATTCGGCCGGGTTCTGTTCACACTAAACCCCACCGATAACATCGACTTCCCCACCATCGTTCTGGCCGGCTACATTGTCGACGGCAGCCGCATCCGCCTGGTGGAAACCTTCGATGGGTATTTCGGTACGCTTGGGGGCACCGCCCTCAGCCAGGGAGCGAACACGGGACAGTTCAGTTCCGCTTCCGTGTCAGGCAATAGCTACGTGATCGGCTTGAGCGGCTACGACGGGAACGGACTGCTTCAAGTTGTCGGACTGATCAATTTTGGCACTACCGGCGCGGTCGGTTATATCGACTTTAACGACCTCGCGGTCGCTGAGCCCGCGAGTCCGGACCCCGTCACTGCTCCGGCTTACACGCCGGATCCCACCGGACGAGTGACGATCACCGGCCTGGCCGACACAGCCAGCGTCGTCAGCTTTAACATGCAACTCTATTTGGATGGGAACGGCCATGCGCTGGCGCTCAGCCTGGACTCTGGCGATGTGGTTGGCGGTGGTGGCTCGCAGCAAAGCGCAGGAGTCGCATTCGCCGCCACCTCTTTCAGCGGCCCCTACGGTCTGGACGTGACCGGCTGGGATGCGAACTATTATGGCGAGTTCGACGCCGTCGGTCCGGTCACCGCCACTGGAAACTCAGGAACTCTCGCGGAAGCGGTTGACCTGAACTGGCTCTTCAGCGCTGGTCCAACTTATGCGGGGGCGCCAGTTTCCGGCACCTTCACCAGCAATGCAGACGGCATCTTTACCGGCACCGTCACCGGCATCGATGTCACGAACTGTGTGCTGTTCACCTCTACCGGGCCCGGCTGCACCGCCGACGTATTCAACTACTACCTGATCGACGCGGCAGGAGACAGCATAGCGATCGAAACCGATTTCAACCAGCTGACCCTCGGATTCCTTGCGCAGCAGTAGCCGAGGGGACCACGGCACTCACTACGTCGGACTGCCGCCGACAATATTCAGCGGCATATTGCTCTGAAAGCTGTTTCCATTACGCGCCATCTGGAACTCTGATCTCACTGCACCACGACTTTGCCCGTCATCTTCGGGTGGATCGTGCAGTAGTAGGGATACGTTCCTGGTTTGGTGAACGTGTAGGAGAATTTTTCATCCGTATCCAGCACCCTGGACTTGAACACACCATCGGTGCTGACCGAGGTATGTGGAATATCATCTTTGTTTGTCCATGTGACCGTCGCTCCGACGGGCACAGTGATCGTCTGCGGGCCAAAAACGAAGTTGTCGATGTTCACCGCCGCGTTTGCCGCGGAGGGCTGGTCACTCGCGTTGACGCACCGTGATCCTGCGAACAATAGCAGCATCCCGACCAGAACCGGCATCGCCACGCCTGCAACCCACATCTTGTTTCTTGTCATTATTCTGTTCCCCCTAGCTTGATATTCCTGCTTGATCTTTCTTGCTTGGGGCCGGATCTCCTGTCGGTCTCTAGCCATGGATCGAATCAACCACTGCCAAGGGTGTAGCCGAATTTTCTGAAGCCGAAGCGCCCGAGTCCCCGAGCGGTGAATCGACGACCGCGAGGCTGCGACCGCTGATCAGATAGTTCACATCGGTGATACCCAACACCCGCTGCAACTGCTCAGCTGGCACCTTCATCGGTCCGGCTGAAGGTGCTGTTCCTGGCGCGGGTTGCGGGAAAGCCGTCGACATCGCCGTGTGGAACGAAACCTTCCCTTCCACCTTCTGCATGAACTGGTGAATGTGGC
>Ga0302326_10005120_pt1 | contig 30013 bp, 27 predicted proteins | sample Palsa_T0_3_FD_202264 | JGI IMG/M metagenome (GOLD analysis project Ga0302326, IMG submission 202264) | Peat permafrost microbial communities from Stordalen Mire near Abisko, Sweden - Palsa_T0_3 | ecosystem: Environmental > Terrestrial > Soil > Palsa > Peat permafrost | place: Sweden: Abisko... | reverse complement strand
AGATAATTTTCGCCTGAATGCACGGCATGGATGGCGCGGATCAACTCGTCGTGCAGCACATCTTTCGTCAAATACGCCCGCGCGCCGGCCTGTAATGCCCGCCGGACATCCTCGTCGCCGCCGTAAGTGCTTAGCGCGATGATGTGCGCCTGGGGAAATTCCGCCCGGATAGCCTGGGTGGCCTCCACGCCGCTCATCTCCGGCATCCGCACGTCCATCAGGCTAACGTCGGGGCGATATTTGCGGTACATCTCCACGGCTTGCAGGCCGTTGGCGGCCTCGGCCACTACCTGCATATCGGGTTGCGCGTTGATGATGGTTTTCACGCCCACGCGCGCAATCAGATGATCCTCCGCGATGAGGATGCGAATCGCGTGGTCCGTCATGACGGGAGCGGCACGGTCACGGCCACTTCCGTGCCCTGTCCGGGTTCGCTGTGCAATTGCAATTTGCCGCCCAGACGCTCGGCGCGCTCGCGCATCCCCAGCAAGCCGAAATGGCCGCCCACTTCGGAAAACGCTTCGTCCTGCTCAAAGCCGCGCCCGTCGTCGGCAACACGCAAACTCAACTTGCGGCCGGCCATTTCCAGACGAATTCGCACGTGGCTGGCGCGCGCATGTTTCACCGCATTGGTAACAGCCTCTTGCGCGATCCGCAGCAGATGCTGCTCGGTCTCTTCCGGCAGCGGCCGGCTCTCGCCTTCCACGTCTACCCGGATCTCCACCGCGGACCCCGCCGTCCATTGGTGAGCGGCTTCGGAGAGCGCGGCCGGAAGGTCGTGACCGTCCAGCGCGGAGGCGCGCAGATCCATCACCGACCGCCGGGCTTCCGTCAAGCTGTGCCGCACCATCTTGCGCGCCAGATCCAGATGTTTGCGAGCCAGCTCCACATGCCCGTTGAGCGTGAGCGCCACCGCGTCCAGTTGCGAGGATACACCCACGAAGCCCTGCGCCAGCGTATCGTGAATTTCGCGCGCCAGCCGTCCGCGTTCTTCCAGCACCAGCGAAAATCGCTGGCGAATCTGACGCAGCCGCAAGTTGTACAGGCCCCAAATTCCCGCCGCGGCGAGCGCGGCGCAAAAATAACGAAACCAGGCGGTCTCATAAAAATGCGGCAACAGCTCGAAGGCCAGCGAGGTTTCGCCCGCTGGTCCGTTGGAAACCGCGGCGCGGACGGTGAACCGGTATTGACCGTGCGGCAAGCTATTGTAATTGGTGACCCGCCGCGCCACCGAGTTGACCCACTCGCCATCCAGACCCTCCAGGCGGTACGAATAATGCACGAGCTCGGGAGCGCTCAGATAAATGCCGGTGTATCGAAACTGCATCCGGCCGTTACCCGGCGCCAGCCTGGCGTTTTCCGCGACGGAAATCGGGCGCCCGTCCACAGCCACTTCCAGCAAATGAACCACCGGCGCCCCCACCGCCGACGGCGCATCCTTGGGATCCAGCACGGCCAAGCCGCGGCTGGTGGGAAACCACAGGCGTCCATCGGCGCTCATTGTGCCCCCACGGCTGGTGGGATATCCAGGCGCGCACTGCGCGCTGCGCAATCCATCCGCCACGCCGTAGTTCACCGGCTGCAGCCGATGGATTTTGCCGCTCACCAGATCCCAAATATCCTGCTTGCGGACACGGCAAATCCCGCGCGTCGTGCTCAGCCACAGCGATCCTTGGCCATCGTCCTCGATATGCGATACGTTGTCGCTCAACAGGCCGTCGCGCGCCGCTACGTGGAAGAACTGCCCGTTGTGCAGCGCGTCCAGGCCGCCGCCGAAAGTGCCGATCCACAGCGTGCCGTCCGAGCCTTCCACCAGCGATCGGATTTGATTGCTCGAAAGCCCGTCGGCAACGGTGTAAAGCCGCAATCTTCCAGCGCCGTCCGGGCTGTCGTTCAGCCGCCACAAGCCCTCGCCATAGGTGCCGGCCCACAGGTTCCCATCGCGTGTTTCACACAACACCATGGCGTCGTTGTTGAGCTGCGATCCGCCCGGAATCACGATCCGGGAACGGTCTCCTTGCAGCTCACTTACGCCCGCCGGAGATGCCACCCACAGCTTGCCGTTGCGGTCCTGCAAGTAATCGAAGGCAACTCTCCGGTTCAGCGGATCGGTCATTACCGGATTTACGAAATAACCATCGTGCAAACGGCTGGGGCCGCCGCGAGCCGCGATCAACAGATCTCCATCCTGGCTCTCGCGAATGGAGAAGATCTCATTGCTCGGAAGCCCGTCCTTTTGCGTGTACTGCCGCGCCGCTTTGCCATCCACCAGTTGCACCAACCCCTGATCGTGAAAGCCGACCCAAATCCTTCCACGATGATCCTGATACACTGTAGTGGGCTCGTCGCTCGGCAGGCCCTCCAACTCCCCGTACATGCTGAACAGATCGTTCCGCAGCCGGTTGAGCCCGCTATTCATCCCCACCCACAAATTGCCCTGGGTATCTTCGTAGATGCAGCGCACCCACTCGCGCTCGTGCGAGCTCGCCAGCGGGCTACTCACAAACCGCCCGTTCTCCAGGCGCGCCAGTCCGGCGTCGGTGCCGGCCCAGAGATTTCCATCCCGGTCCTCCCACAGGGAGCGAACGTAGTTATCCGGCAGTCCGTTCTCGACGGTATAGTGCCGCAGATCGCCCTCCGGACTCCTGGTCAGCAGACCGAAGCTGCCGCCTACCCACAGATTGCCGCGGCGATCCTGCAGCAGCGAAACCACGATATCGCCCACAGGTCCAAGCACGGAGACAAACCGGTTGCCCTCGTAGCGGACCACGCCGCCGAAACCTGCGACATAGATTTTCCCGTCCGGGCCGCAGTACACCGTGCGCAGAGCCTGAATCGGCAGCCCCTGGCGCGGGCTGTAATTGGTAAACTTTCCATCCTGAAAACGATTCAGGTAGACGCCCGCCACCACCCAGATGGCGCCGGATGGGTCCTCTGTGATGGAGCTGATGGATGGATCGCTCAGGCCGTCTTTCTTCGTGAAAGTGGTGAACTTTCCGCTGCGATAGCGTGTGAGACCACCCAGCGTCCCGATCCAAAGGCTGCCGTCTTTGGCCGCCCACAGTGCGCCGACGCTGTTGCTGGGCAGCGCACCGTTTTCTTTGTTGAAGACTACGAAATCGTAGCCATCAAACTGCGCCAGACCTTCATCGGTGCCGAGCCATAAGTAGCCGTCTCTGGTTTGGGCGATGGCGCGGACGGTGTCTTGCGGCAGTCCGTGTTCCTGAGTCCAGACGGTTCGGGTGTATTGCGTCAGCGCGCGGCGCGGATTTAAGGCAGATGCCTGATGCGTCAGCGGCCCCAGCGCGACGAAGGCGAGCGAGATGACGGCAAGACTGCGCTTAGTACACACCTTCGAGTGTAAATGATTTTGGCGAAGAACCCTGCCAGGGGCATGAGACAATGTCTGAATAAGTGCCGAATCGAACACTCCGTGTACTGATTGTGCTGGCGGCAGCGTCGGCGGGCACGCGCGCCCAGTGGCTGAAGTACCCCGCTCCCGGAACGCCGCGCACGCGCGACGGCAAGCCAAACCTCACCGCTCCCGCTCGACGGACAGCCGATGGTAAGCCCGACCTGTCTGGCGTTTGGCAGGTAGATCCCACACCCGCTGCCGAATTGAAGCGACTCTTCGGCGATTTAAGTGTCGAGAACGTGCTTGGAGACACTTCGGCCGCCTACTCCAAATATCTCGTCAATATTCTGGCCGATTTCCAACCCGGCGATACGCCGCTCCGGGCCGAGTTCGCCGACATCGTTCGCCAAAGGGCGAAAGAAGTGCATCCACTCACTCGCCGCCTGCCGGTCGGAGTACCGGGTGACGACTTGCTTCCTGGTCCCTTTAAGGTGATTCAAGCGCCAGGGCTGATCCTGGTGCGCAACGAGTACGAAAACACTTTTCGCCAGATCTACACGGATGGCCGCAAAACTCCCGCCGATCCCGAGCCGTTATGGCTGGGATATTCGGTCGGTAAGTGGGAAGCCGAGACACTGGTCGTGGACACGGTGGGCTTCAACGACAGGGGCTGGTTGGACGGGATGGGTCACCCGCGCAGCGAAGCGCTCCACGTGGTGGAACGCTTCCACCGGCGCGATTTCGGCCATCTGGACGTGCAAGTCACCATCGACGATCCCAAGGTTTATACCAAACCGTTCTCCATTCAATTCACTGAGCTTCTTCTTCCCGACAGCGACGTCACCGAATACTTTTGCAACGAGAACGAAAAGGATCGGTCGCACATGGAAAATAGGTGAGAAGGCGCGGCGTTCCGATTTTGTGCGTTTTGCTTGCCGCTTGCGGCCGACCTCACGTTTTATTGCAGGACTTATCCGGACGCGAGGATCTTTCTCGTTTTATGCTTCAATCGCTGCACGGCGTGCGCGATGGAGATCGCCTGGCTGCTCAGGTTATGATCAGCGACAGCTCGTCGATCCTGACGCTGGATGTACATTTCGCGATTGGTTCTCCCACCACGCTTGAGTCGGGCAAGTGGCAGTGGTCCCGGCCGGGTGGCTTGCTCAGTGGCACGGTCGCCGAGCGTTCGGTGACCTTTCTCGGCGGGCAGGACGGCCCTCCCAGCATCGGAGGCGTCTTCGACTTGACTGGCGCGGACGGTTTAACCTATCGCGTCACGCTCCCGCTCACGGTGTTGCCACGCCAAATACGCCAGCTTCGCTAGTCTGGCAGGCTGTGTCGAAGGTCCGAAAAGACCGCTCGCTGACGCGCGCGGCTCGGAAAATTCCGCGCGTTACAGACGCCCCCGCCGGGATCGAACCGGCGACCTGCTGATTACGCTGACGTAAACTTAGAGAAAGCAGAAGACCCGTGACGGTTACCCTTCACTTGAAGCCGGAAGTCGAAGCAGGCCTCCTCGCACGGGCCGAAGCCAGCGGCATGGCTTTGGAGGATTACATCCTCTCCCTTGCCGAGGAAGCAGCTCTCCAGGCAACACCAGGCGCCGCCGCACAAGCGGCTCGTGCGGAAGCTGTGCGTCGTATGCTCGAATTCGGAGAAAAGCACCGCCTCACGCTTGGCGAGCCCGTTACGCGCAAGCTCCTGCATGAAGGACACCGCCACTGATGGCGGCATTCATCCTCGACGCCTGCGTCGCGATTTCATGGTGTTTTCCAGGCGATCCGACTGAGGATACCCCTTACAGTCGCCGAGTCCTCAAGGAGCTGCTAGCGACCGATGCAATCGTCCCGGAAATCTGGGCGTTCGAAGTTGCCAACAGTATCTTCGTCTCCTTCAGCAAGCGCAAGAGAATTTCCGAGCATCAGATTACCGAATAATCGAGCCTTCTCAAGGCCCTGCCCATCCGCGTAGAACCTCAGAGCCTCTGGTCAAATATCGGTTTGGAGTCGCTTGCACGCCGCTGGAACGTCGCGGCTTATGACGAACCGCTTCAGCAGGCGGCGATTGCCGAGGGTATTGCGGTGCTTACTTAACGCGCTCCCTCCCCCCGGTATTTGTCCATCCGGTTACGCCCGATGCATTTTTCTACACGTCTTCAAAACTCCATTTTTGCAGCTCAATCCTGTTCCACCTGCAGCTTCAAGCCCGCAATACCCTTGACGCGAACAGCCGCGCCCGCCGGAATATTGGAAGGTGCGATCGCGTCCCAGTATTCGCCCCGTACCCGCACCTGCCCCTCCGGTTCCAGCGCCGTCTCGGCGAAGCCGAGTTCCCCAATCATCCCCTCTGCGCCGGTGAGCACCTTGTTGTGCCGCGCCTTTACCACCATCGAAACCAGAAACATCGTGATGGCCGCGAACGGAAGCGCCACCGCCAGCGCTGTCGAAAGATGGATGCGCATGTCCGGCGGCCCATTCACCAACAGCAGCGCGCCCAGCACCATCGCAACCGTTCCGCCGATACCCAACATGCCGTGGGAAGCGAATTTCGCCTCTAAGACGAAAAGCGCGAGCGCTAGCGCCAATAACCCTACGCCGGCCCAGTTAATCGGCAAAATAGACAGCGAGGAAAGGCCGAGGAGAGCCAGAATTGCGCCGGCGATTCCCGGGAAAATCAATCCCGGTGAAGTAAATTCAACATAGATTCCCAGAACGCCCAGCACCAGTAGAATAAATCCGATATTGGGATCGGCGATGGCCACGATCACCCGCTCCCGCAGGCTGCGCCGCACCTCCGTCACGCTCGCGCCCGCCAGATGCAGGGTCAGCTTGCGCCCGTCCCAGCGCGTGACCTCGCGGCCATTCAGCTCCTGAAATAGCTGCTGCTCGCTGTTCGCGATGAATTCAATCAGCTTTTGATCCAGCGCTTCCTTTTCGGTGAACGATTTCGCTTGCCGGACCGTCTGCTCGCCCGCGTCGGTGTTGCGCCCGCGCCGCGACAGCATGCTCCGCAGCATGGCCGCCGCATCGTTTTCCACCTTGTTGCGCATCACTTGATCCATTTGACCCACCAGCATCACCGGCGAAGACGCGCCCGTGTTTGTGCCCGGCGCCATGGCGGCAACGTCGCCCGCTTCCAACACGAAAAATCCCGCCGACGCTCCACGCGCTCCGCTGGGCTCCACATACGTCACCACGGGAACGCTACACGCATCCAGTTTCTGGACGATCTCCCGCGTGGCGTCTAAAAGCCCGCCGGGAGTATTGATGCGAACCAGCAACATTGCTGCGTTATCCGCCTGCGCCCGCTCGATCGCGTGGCCGACGATTTCGACGGTAATGGGATGGATCTCGCCTTGAATCGACACCGCCACTATGCGCGGCCCCATCCCCTGGGCCAACGCGGACGTGGCGATCAACAGCGCCAGAGCTCCGAATCTACAAAGCATTCGCAAGGCACATTTACTATAACTTTTTTTCCGCCTCAGCTTCACCGGCCGGAGTCGGCGCTCGACAGATCGAAAAGCGGGCGCCCAGAGTCAAAATGCTTCAGAAGGTAAAAGATGTCTTCTGCTGGAACAAGTGCCCGGACCGATCTTGTACGCTCGACGCAAACCGCAACGAGCACCACGCTCTTTACCGTGCCGTACGGGGGATAATGTCGGTCTGGATCGATTGCGACGGCACGAATCTGAATGTGGCCGTCGCCAATAACTCCCCGTTCTTCTCGGGCAGAACTCCCTCTTTCTTCGTGGGCGCGCTCCGCCGCTGCTCCCACCCGCACACCGCCGCGGTTCCGGCGAGCGGGTCTCACGGCTTTGCCCTGCTTCACGGCTTTGCGGTGCAGTAACCGGCGCGCGAACGGACTTTCGTCCCCTTGCGAGACACCTTGACTCGCAGCGCATGGCAGGCTTGCGCGTTCGATGCCGGAGACACATAGGTCAACTCGTAATACTGATCCTGTTCTTGCGCGATATTTTGCAATCCTCCCAGCAGATCGGTGGTGTTGTGCACCACCAACCCGCCGGTGCCATTGGCCAGCCCAAACGAAACCTGCTGGCTGATCGGACCGGAATCGCCAAGGGGCGCGCCGAGACTATCCGAATCGCCCTGCAGCCCCGCGCCCGGCCCGCCTCCTCTTTGCGGGTAGCCGGGTTCTCGCGCTTGAGGGGCCGGAGCGTCGCCTCCATCGGTCTGAGCGAAAACCGGCCGAACGTCCACGGGATAGAACGCGACGCCGGATTGATTCGCAGCGTCGATCGCGTCTCGCACTTCCGATTTTGGATCGCTGTAGGACAGCGCTCCCGCGAAAACAACCACGATCTTCCGTCCCGGAAGCGCGCTCATGCTCCTTCCCAGTTCGCCAAGAGACCGGATCATGTTGCGCGCCGCAAAGGAATCGGCAGCCGTATTGCCGCTGGCGTGTGCAGGCCCGCTCAGGCGGTCGGCGGCAGGCGCGAGCCCGTGGAAGTTCGCTTCGTTCAAAGCGCCTTTCAGACGGCCGGGGTCGTCAGTGAAGCTTTGCACCATCCGCATGGAGCCATCGAAGATAATGACGGCCATCTGGCGGTTCGGTCCCGCTTCCGCGTCGATAAAAGCGGCGGCGGCCTGGCGGACGGAAACCTGATCCCGCTGCTCGATGCTGGTCTCATCGAAAAAGAGAGCCAGAGAGCGCGGATTTCCAGCGGCAGATGCGGACACCAACTGGAAGCCCTGGATGGTTTGCTCCTTGTTGTCTTCCCACACTCGAAAGTCGCTCGCGTTCAGATCGCGGACGTACGCGCCGTTCTTACCGGTCACGATCGCGTCCACCCGCACTTCGCGCGTCCCGCTCTGAATCACGGGGCTAGGTTGGGCGGTCAACAATGCGGCTAAACAGACTGACACCGTTGCGAGCTTGATGGCAATTGGACGCCTCCACTGCGCGTCGTAATAGTTGTGTTTCCCAAAGGACATCGCTCCTCTATTCTCACCCTTTTTGATTCGATTGACCTGCCTGTAGGGACTGGGAGGTTAGTACAGTAAGTGCTTAACACCTTCCCCTTGCCGTCGGATCTCGCTGCATTCGCTTCCGTTGCGTCGCACTTCCTTGAGTCGCCGCAGCCCGGAAGACGCGGTGTGCAGGTGGGCGTCGATGAAGCCGGGCAGGACGGTGCGCCCGCCCAGGTCAAGCCGCTTGGCGCCGGCCTCGGCCTGCGGATTCGCGAATGGTGGTCCCGCGAAGCGCGAACTGACGGCGGCTGAATGCATGCTTTCGTGGAGCTTGCATGATTTTGGCTTTGTCAATTTGTGATGAGTTGCGCGCGAGAGCACTCGGACCCGATTAAAATAGTCTGATTGTGCTGACATCACTCTCGGACCGCTCCGTGATCGTCACCGGTGCGAGCAAAGGCATCGGCAAAGGGATTGCGCGCGTGTTCGCCGGCAAGGGCGCTAAGGTTCTGCTGGCGGCGCGGGATCTGGCGCAGGCCGAGGCAGCGGCGGCTGAGATTCGTTCCGCGGGGGGAGCCGCGAGCGCCGTAGCTGCGGATGTTTCCAGCCCCGAAGATTGCACAACAATGGCGGCGGCAGCCGTCGAGCGCCATGGCGGCATCGACATCGTCTGCTGCAACGCCGGGGTCTTTCCGGCCGCGCGGCTCGGAGAGATGACCGTCGCCGATTGGGATCAGGTGCTCGACATCAATCTAAAAGGAACGTTTCTGACGGTGAACGCGTGCCTGCCGGCGCTGAAAGCCCGGGGCATGGGGCGAATCATCGTTACTTCATCCATCACCGGACCGATTACCGGATATCCCGGCTGGAGCCATTACGCGGCCAGTAAGGCGGGGCAACTTGGTTTCGTCCGGACCGCGGCCCTCGAGCTTGCGCCGCACCGCATCACCGTGAACGCTGTGCTGCCGGGAAACATTCTGACGGAGGGCGTAGAGGCGCTGGGGCCGGAGTACATTGCGCGGATGACTTCGGCGATACCGCAGCGGCGGCTCGGTTCTGTGGAAGATGTCGCGTACGCTGTTTTGTTTCTGGCGAGCGACGAGGCTGGGTTCATCTCCGGCCAGACCATCGTGGTGGATGGAGGGCAGGTGCTTCCCGAATCCAACCTGGCGCTCGAAGATTTGTAGCTTGAACAGGCTGCGTCGAAACCGGCTCCCTTGCGGTCGCGGCTCTGTAACACACGGAATTTACCGAGCCGCGCGCGTAAGCAAGCGGTCTTTTCAAGCTTTAGACGCCGGGCCGTTATCCGCGAGAAATTCCCAGCAGATCGTCTACCGCGCGATAGGCTTCGTCGATTGCGGCGTCGGTGTACGAATAAGCCGCCGCATCCGCGTTTGCAATCGCCACCCTTCCGAAAGGCTGACGCGCCACAACACAGGGCTGCTCGCCGCCTTCCAGCCAGAACGGATCGAACAAAGAATTGTATTCGTACGCGTAGCCGTGCGGCCAGCGATTGACAGTGATGGCTTCAATATCGCGCGCGGGATCGAATCCGTTGCCGTCGAGAGCGCGCGCGAATTGATCGCGGATATGGCGCTCGAACGTTTCAAACGACGTTCCATACAACTCAACGCGCCCGGCCTTATGCTGCTCGCGCGCAGTCAGCCCCGGATGGCAGGGCGTCTTCATCAAGTGCACGACAATCGGTTCTTCGGGCGCGCGGGGACATTTGTAATCGCCAATGTCCACCGGCAGGTCCAGTTGAACGGCCTCGAAATAGCTGCCCGGCGAGTAAATCGAATTCACGCGCGCCTTGTGAAACGCGGTCCAGTTCTTGAGGACGACGTTGGTATAGACGATCGGCACTTTCGCCGCGGACGCCAGCGCAGTGCGCTGTTTCGCGGAAATCTCGTCGGTGAGATACGGAATCATGCTGTGCCAGCACGCCAGGATGCAGCGCGCCCCGCGCACCGATTGCAGCTTGCCATCCTTGACGTAGGCCACTTCCACTTCCTTCGCGGTGTCCACGTCGCCCAAATGGCGCACCCGCGCCACTGTACTGCTCAATCGGATGCGGGTGCTGGAAGCGGCTTCGTCCAGCCGCGCATAATCCGCCCGAGCGGTCACCACGTCTTCCACCGAATTTCCCGGAATCGCAGCGGGCAGCAGCTTTCTCACCAGCAAGCGGGCGATAGAAGCGTTGCCATCGGGGAAATGGAACCAATACTTCTCGGCCTCTTCGTTCTGAATGGAATCGTGACTGATGCCGGGGCCGGGCTCCGTCCCCAGGTCCAAGCCCTGGAAGCCCGGGAGTCCGAAGCCCCACGCGTCTTGGGCCGAAACCGCGTCGATGCCCACGCCGAAATAGGCGTGCGGCCGGGTCTGGAAATACTTCGCCACGGAAGGATCTGCGCCCACGATCTCGGTGAGGTACTTCGCGTAGGTCATCCGCGCCAGGCGAGCCTTCTTCTCGTCTGCAGGCAGTCCCGGCATGTAATCCTTCGTGCCTTCGTAGATGCGTTGGATGTCGAGCTTCGCCGCGGCGGACAAGGGGGCCTTTTCATGGAAAACCTTCCACTGGGTTTCCGTAGTGCCGGGATCGCCAAAATCGGCGTCCTTCTCGGGTTTCGGATCGGGCAACAGCAGGTCTGCGCCAAAAGTTTCTCTGTCGAAGAAAACGCCGGGACCCATGCCGAGCGACGGATAAAGTTTGCGGTCCAGCACCCGCGCGGTGGCCGTCACATCGATGCCCAGATCGTCGATGACGCTCTTCGCGATGGGGCTATAAGGACTGGGGCTTTCGATGGCGTAGGTGCCGCCGTAGCCCAGCAGTTTGCGGCCGTTTACGTCGAATTCATTGCGCTTGGCATGGCCGCCAAAATCGTCTAAAACATCCAGAATCAAAATGCGGGCCTTGTCGCCGGCGATTTTTCTGTAAAAATACGCGGCGCTTAAACCGCTGATGCCTCCGCCCACGATCACCAGATCATAGCGCTCGCCGGTGTCGGACGGCTTGTCCGCATTCTTCCAGAAAGTGTGATCGCGCAGAGAGTGGGCGGTGGTGAACGATCCGGGATACAAGCCGCGCATACCGCTCAACGCGGGCGGATAATTGCCGGGGGCAGTCTGAGCGCCCGCGCTGGCTTGCCCGCCGAACGCCGCGCCGGCTCCCAGCAAAGGAGCGCCAATCGCCACCGCCACACCGTTTAAAAAATCCCGCCGCTTGATGGGGCGGTCCATTCCAAGTTCGCGATCTCGCGAGTTCATAAGGTTCAGTCCGTTTCGTTGGGCAGCGCGCTTAGATCGCCGGAGATCCCGGGCGTGAACGAAGGCGTCCGGGCGCTCCAGATGGTCGACCACGCGAAGCCCGTCAGCAACAGCGCCGCGTAAAGATAAGGCAGGTACGAATAAGGCGCTTCAGGAACCGGATAGAGGTTGCCCAGCAGCGCGGCGCCCATAGCGACAATCGCCAGAGCCGAAATGCCGACGGCCTGCGGAGTTAATCGGCCTCGGGCGCGCAAGAAAAGCGGCGCGGCCGCGCACACCAGGATGTAGGCGGTGACGAATCCGAAGGTGGCAACCGTTCCTATCAGTCCATAAATGTCGAACAGGTTCATCCCTCGCGACATCATAACAGCGGCCGGCAAAAAGGCCACGATGGAACTCAACAGCACGGCGCGATGCGGGGTCTGATTCTCCTGGTGCGCTTCGCCCAGCATGGAGTGCAGCGCGCCATGCCGTCCCATCAGAAACAGCACGCGGGCGGCCGCCGTGATGCAGGCCAGAAAACACGAGAAGAAGCTCAACACCGCGCCCAGATCGGTGAGCGTGCCCACCCAACCAGGAAATCCGGCCTTCTGCGCGAGTACGTGCAAGGGTGAAACGCTCTGCCCCAGGCTCTGCGATTCGCCGCGAAATCCCAGCACTTCGGCATACGCGCACAGGAAAAAGAAAACGCCCGCCAGGATCGCGCTCCATTTCACTGCTCGCGGGATGCTCTTCAGAGGATTTCGCGCTTCCGAACCGAGCGAGGTGGCGCTTTCAAATCCCACCGAGCTGAATATCGCCAGCACCAGTCCCAGGCGCAGCTTTTCCGGAGTCACTCCTCGCAACGTGAGCTGGCCCATGTCGAGATGCCAGCCATGCTGGACGATAATGCTGATCGCGATCACCGAAATCAGAGCCACCGAAGCCGCTTCCAGCCAAAGCATCAGGCGGGCGGAGACTTGCACGTCGCGATAGGCCAGGAAACACGCGAACACCATGACCACCGCGGTCAAGAAGACCGGAAAAGCCTGCACTCCGAAGCGATCCCGCAAGATGACGTTGGCATAGTTGGTGACACCCGCGCCCACCGACGCAGCCGTGCCGATATACGCGATCAGCAAAGCCCATCCGGCTAAAACGCCCCATCTGGGGTGCATATGGTCGGTAATGTAAGTGTAGAGCGAGCCGGGCGAGGACGAAATTCTGGCGAACTGATTCACGTTGAGCGCTACGAGCAAAACGCCGACGGTGGAAATAAGAAAAGCGATGGCCGCGCCCTGGCCCGCCAGCGCGAATACCAGCGGAATGGTCATAACCGGTGCGCCGGTAGGCGCTATGAGAGCTACGGATTGAGCTAAAGTTTCGCTCGGCGACAGGGAGGCGGATTTGAGCCCGTAGGAAGGGGAAGCTGGAGACTCTGGCGCGAACGCGGCGGCCGGATTTACCAACCTTACCGAAGTATTGCCAAGTTCCATCCACTTATACTAGCATCAGACTTAAGCGAACGTTCCGGCTGGGACCACTGAACCCGCGGGGTGAGGGCCCGGCCGCCGGTCAGCTCAGTTGCTGAGAAATCGCGATCGGTTTATTCAAGCGGAATTATTCAAGCAGAGAGGCGGCAACATGGCAACTTCAACCGAAATCATGCACGAGATTCCGGAGCGCGAATCGGCTCCGCACGCGAAACATCCACTCGATCCTCTGTACCCCGCCGAGCTGGAAGAGGCGGTACGAATTCTGGGACGGGAAAAATATCTCGGCGATACGGTTCGGATTGCTTCTCTGAACTTAGTGGAGCCGGCGCGGAGCCTGGTGGAGAAGCACCATCCGGGCGCTCCGTTTGAGCGCAAGGCGCAGGCTGTTCTGCTGGACCGCCGCCAGCGCGCATCGTATGAAGCCGTGGTGGATCTGGTGAGCAAATCCGTCACGTCGGTTTCGCAGCTTCCGAGCGGAGTCCAGCCGTCCATCATGCTGGATGAGTTCAGCGAAGTAGAGCAGGTGGTCCACCGCTCGCCGCTGTTCCAAGCCGCGCTGAAGAAGCGGGGCGTCACGGACGGCGATCTGGTGATGGTAGAGCCGTGGTCGGCCGGAATGTACGGAACGGAATTGCCGGAAGAAAAAGGTCTGCGAAGAATGCGGGCGCTATGCTTCGTAAGGTCTGATCCGAAGGATAACGGCTACGCGCGGCCCATCGATAGCATGGTGATCGTGGTGGATCTCTACAAAATGGAAGTGGTTCGCATCGAGGAATACCCGATTGCGCCGCTGCCGCCCGAGCCTGGCAATTGGGCGCGCGAGTACATTCCCAGCGTTCGCCAGGATCTGAAGCCGGTGGACATTGTGCAGCCGGAAGGCCCCAGCTTCACGGTGGATGGCAACCAGGTGGAGTGGCAAAAATGGAAGTTTCGCGTGGGCTTCACCTCACGCGAAGGCTTGGTGTTGCACACCGTGAGTTATGACGACGAGGGCGTGGAACGGCCGATCTTATATCGCGCGTCGATCTGCGAGATGGTGGTTCCCTATGGCGATCCCGGCGAGCAATATTATCGCAAGAACGCTTTCGACATCGGCGAATATGGCTTGGGAATGCTGGCCAACTCGCTCGCGCTCGGTTGCGATTGCCTGGGCGTGATCCATTATTTCGATTTTCCGCTGGTGGACAGCCACGGCAATGTCACGCCGCTGAAGAACGCGGTGTGTCTGCATGAGGAAGACTACGGCATTTTGTGGAAGCACACCGATTGGCGTACCGGCCAATCCGAGGTGCGAAGATCGCGGCGGCTCTCGGTTTCTTTTATTGCGACGGTCGGGAATTATGAATACGGATTCTATTGGTATTTCTACCAGGACGGATCCATTCAGTGCGAAATTAAGCTGACGGGAATCTTGAATACCACTGCTCTGGCGCCCGGCGAGACGTCGAAGCACGGCACGGAAATCGCTCCGCGGTTGAATGCGCCATTTCATCAACACATTTTCGCGGCGCGGCTGGTGCCGAGCGTCGACGGCCCCAACAATTCGGTGGTCGAAGTGAATAGTATGGGCGTGCCGACCGGCCCAAGCAATCCGCACGGCAACGCGATTGTCGCCGAAGAAAAGCTGCTCGCAACCGAGCAGGAAGCGCAGCGCCGGGTGAATTCCGCGACGGCTCGTTTCTGGCGGGTGGTGAATCCGAGTAAAAAGAATCGGCTCGGCCGGGCGGTCGGTTATCGCCTGGTTCCGGGCGAAAACTGTCCCGTGTTTGCCCAGCCGGATGCGCCTATCATGCGCCGCGCGGGATTTACGGCGAATAACGTTTGGGTGACGCCCTACAATCCGCAGGAGCGGTTCGCGGCCGGAGAGTATCCGAACCAGCACCCCACCGGCGATGGCCTGCCGTTCTGGACCAAAGCCAATCGCAAAGTGGACGACACCGAGATCGCGCTGTGGTATGTCTTCGGTCATAATCACGTGCCGCGTCCGGAAGACTGGCCGGTGATGCCGGTGGCGATGCTCGGATTCCAATTTCGTCCGGATGGATTCTTTGAGCGCAGTCCGGCGATGGACGTGCCCCCGCCGCCGACGAAGTCGCACTGCTGCCACTAACGAACACGTTGCCGTTTTCCAAGCTATCGGGCAGCCTGTCCGGGATTCGGCGTTGACGTTTCGGTTTCGGAGGGTGAATCTCCTTGGGGCATACCAGCCTAGAAGCTCCTGTACACTCGATCTCTTGAAGCCGTACAACAGCGATGCACATTCCCCCATCTCGTCCGTAGGCAAATCCTTTTGGCGCCCATGCAAGAGTTTGCCCCACGCCTTCCTAACTCTGCTAGCTAGGGCTGTTCCGCGGATAGTTCAGGAACCGATTGAGCACGGCGCGATCGTTCATACAGTTTAGTCTGCTGGCTACGTCGCGTATTTCTGGGCGACCCAGGCGGACAATGTTGCTCGGGGACAACAGGCGACGAATCGCCGTAATATTCCTTGGCCTCCACTTACGATCCTCTACGCGATTCTGCGCCCAAGCCTGAAACCTGGCCGCATACTTTCTGATTTCTGAGGCCTGCTGCTTGACAGTTAGACGCCTCGACGGCATTTTTGTGAACAGCTTCGAAGGCGCGTCGCCGTGATTGGTACAATTAGTCGAGGAATACGCCCACAATCTGTAGCTGTCGTCTGGGTAAGCCCAGCACGTCATCCTTCGTGAAGTCGGTCGCCGAGTCCCACCATTCTTCGAACAGAGCGATGGCTGACTGCGCGGTACTCCCTTGCAAAACAACACCAGCTTCGGCACGCTGGGCGAATGCAGCGAAGGTCAGATTAGCTGAAGTCGGCAGTACGCGATCATCGACGATATACAGCTTTCCGTGAAGGCCACGGAGCTTCTTAATCATGCCTTTCTCGGCGAATCGAAGTGCTGTGTCTCGGTTTAGTGGTTGCTCGTCAGGGTCGGTCAGAAGGCGGAGATCGATCTTGTTTCGGTCCCACGAGGCTCGCCGAAGGACGGACCGAACCCTCCAAGCGCCTAGCTATGGCGATACGATCCACAGGCGATTGCGGACGGAGTCACAGAGTCGTCGGAGCTCGCTGGCGAGCCGCGGACGGGTAAGAATAGTCATGTCGATCCATCGTAGCCACATTTCTAGCTAGCTGTGAACGTGAACGACTAGTCGGATGTAAAGTGGCCTTCTGTGGTTGGGAAGCGGCGTCCTCCGACGGGAGTAACGTGCTACTGAAGTGGAGTCCTACGCGATGGCCGGTTTGCGACGAGCCCGGCGTAGCCTGCTCGAACTCGTGCGCCAGTTGCAGGACGCTCCATCCATCGCGATGCGGTCGACAATTTGCAAGCCGATGGGCAAGCCATCGGCGGTGGAGCCGCAGGGCGTCGAAATCGACGGATTTTCGAGCGCCGAAATCAATAAACAGACCTTCATCCATTTGATGTAAGTTGACATTTTCACGCCCGCGATTTCGGTGGGATATGCCTGCGTGACATCGAAGGGCGGCAATTGCGTCGTGGGAGCGATGAAGTATTTTTCGACCGCAGCGCCGAGATGGACGCGCCTCCGCCGGCGAAGGCGCACTGCTGCCACTAACGACGTGCGGCCATTTGACGGCCTTCGATAGTTGCGCAGCCGGCGATTCGGTCTTACCTTGGTAATTAGATGACCAAAGCCACTATTTCAGCGAAGGGGCATATCGCCATCCCCAAGGCGGTGCGCGAGAGACAGAACCTGAAAGCGGGCACGGAAGTTTCAATCGACGTTCAGGGCGAGGCTCTGGTCATAAAGGGGTTCGTCCGGGACTACCCGGACTGGCGCACTATGCGCGGGATGTTCCGCGGCTCAAGCCTTCTGAAGGATCTGATTGATGAGCGTGCCGCCTAAATCGCGCGCGACAGCGCCTCCGTCCAAGGTCCTTGACGCTTGGGCAATGATTACCTGGCTCCTCGACCAAGCGACCGCGCGGGAGCCGTCGAATCGTTCTTACAGGCAGCTGACGCCGGGAATCTTAACCTTGTCATGAGCTGCTTGTCATAGGCTGGATGAATGCCGGCGAGGTGTACTACATCATTCTTAAAGCGGCACGGACGGGATAGTGCCGAAGCATTCCTGGACCGTTTGCCATATCTACCCATTCGACTGATGCTTCCAGACCAGGACGGTATTCCGGCCGCCGCTAAGGTGAAGGCCACCCATCCAGTTGCGTTTAGCGACGCCTTTGCGATCGCCCTCGCTCAGGCCGAAAATGGAAGCGTCATCACAGGCGACGATGAAATCCGACGGTGCGGTCTTGTCCCCGTCGATTGGGTCGGCGCTTAACTGGCGTGTCTTCTGTCCGAGCCGCATAGGAAGCGGTTGGCAAGCCTGTGAACCGGCGTCCTAGGCGATGGCCGGTCTGCGGCGCGCGCCGATCGCGCTGTAGTACGCCTTCGGTCACAACCACGTGCCGCGTCCGGAAGATTGGCCGGTGATGCCGGTGGCGATGCTCGGATTCCAATTTCGTCCGGATGGATTCTTCGAGCGCAGTCCGGCGATGGACGTGCCTCCGCCGCCGCCGAAATCGGCTTGCTGCCACTAACTAATCCCGAAGTTTCAACTGATCGAGGATTCCAGATCGAGCGCGAAAGACGAGCCGCTCTTCAGAATTTGCCGTTACATCATTTGCAATCGGCCCTTGAACTTTCGCAAACGGTGTCCGATGGAGAAACGAGAATCGCGGAACGGGCGCTTTGTTTAGACTCAACCTGCGTTGAGTGGTGAGATGCACGAACAACACCAGAGCACTAACTAACCCAAGTTCTTCTCGTGACGAACTTGGGTTAATGATCGTTCTCTCAATATCTATAAGGGGCTTCCTGCTGGAAACGGTCGGCCTGCGCCGGAACCTGGTATCGCGCGCCTTCGAAATCCCGTAGGACTGTGCCCTTAGGGCGCCGGCGTGAGTTGAGCCGTAGTGGTGATGGCTTCCGGGCCCATCAGTTTGCGGAGCAGATCGGCTGTGGTCTGGTGAACCTCCACGCCCACCGCATCCGCGCCTTTGCCTAGCGCGACATCCAGCGCCGTGCGGCCCTTCTTATCTTTGGCGCCCAGCTTCGCCCCGTGATCGGCCAGGAACTGCACAATCTCATCCGTTCCCTGCCCGGCGGCCGCGTGCAGAGCGGTTTCGCCTTTGTCGGTGGACGCATTGATATCGACGCCTTTTTCCATGCACAGCTTGATGGCTTCGATAGGCTGTTCACCACCGCGAATCGACTTATGATGATTCCGGCCGGCGGCGGCCATCAGCGCAGTCGTCCCGGCTTTGTTCGTCAGCTTTGGATCGGCGCCCTTTTCGATCAGAAGCTGCATCAGTTGCACGTCGGACGATTTGGCGGCCCGCAGAAACGGCGTTGCGCCTTCGCCCATATCCATGTCTGGAAAATCGAGCACCGCGCGCGCGGGCAGCATCTTGATCATTTTCGCGTTGGGATCGGCGCGGCGATCCAACAGCATCTTGATAATTGCCATGGCGTCCAGCTTGTCGTTGTCCCTGGGAGCCGGCCGGTTGCTTTGATACATGTCGTGCATGTCTACGGCGGCGAACAACGGCGCGCGGCCGTTTTGATCGGCTCCGTTCGGGTCCGCTTTATGATCCAGCAGAAACGCAGCCGCGTCGTAGTGGCCGTTGATAATGGCAAGCACCAGAGCGCTGGTTCCATCCGGATCGGCAATGTTAACATCGGCGCCGTGCTCCAGCAGGATCTTCGCGCTGTCCGTGAAACCGCCCCGTGCCGCAAACAGCAGCGCGGTGAAGCCGCCGCGCGGAAAGTGCATCGGAACGTCGCCCGGCTTGGCCTTCAAATCGCGAAAATCGAAGGTCGCCGATTTCGCGTTTACATCGGCGCCATGATCCACTAAAACCTGCACCACCGCGGGATGATTTTCAGCGGTTGCCCACATCAGAGCGGTTTGCCCGCGCCAACTCTCCTTGGCGTTTATTTCAGCGCCATGCTCCAGCAGCAGCTTGACACTCTCCAGGCTGCCCGCGCGCGCGGCGGTCATCAATACCGTTTGCCCCTCAGCCTGGAATGAGTTCGCGTCGGCTCCGGCTTTCAGCAGCTCCTCCACCATCGCGGCGTTGCCATTGGTGCAAGCCTGCGAAAGCGCGGTGAATCCGTCGCGGTTGGAAGCGTTCACATTGGCGCCCGCCGCGATCAGCGCTTCGACAGCCTTCCGATCGTTCCAGTAAGCAGCCCACAGCAGCGCGGTGGAACCATCCGTCTGCGACGCGTTCACATCGCCCGGATGCTGTTTGACCAGCGAGAGAACGGCGTCCATGTCGCCCTTCATGGCGATATCTGCGATGGGCGTGTTGACCGCGCCGAATGCGGAAACGGCCAGGAAGATTCCGGTGATCGCGATCCGCATGCTACACGTCCGCAAGAGGACCGGTGCTGTCGCCGATTTTGTCCGCCGGAACGCCCACTTTGTTCAGCACGGTCAGCAGCAGGTTGGACATCGGCGTGTTCTCCGGATATTTCAAGTGCCGTCCGCCCTTAAGCCGGCCGGCGCCTCCACCCGCCAGCAGGGTCGGGAGAGGATTGTGGTTATGGAGATTGCTGTTGCTCATGCAGCTTCCATAGAGCAGCGTGGTGTGATCGAGCAGCGTGCCGTCGCCATCGGGCGTGGCTTGCAATTTGTCTAAGAAACGCGTGAACAGCGTCAGGTGATAATTCTGGATCTTCACCAGCTTCGCCAGTTTTTCGGGATTGTCCTGATGATGCGATGTGGCGTGATGCGGGTCCGCCACGCCCACTTGCGGATAGCTGCGCTGGCTGAGCTCGCGCGCCATCATGAAGGTGAAGACGCGCGTCATGTCGGCCTGATAAGCCAGAGCCAGCATGTCGTACATCAGAGCGACGTGCTCCTCGTATGAATCCGGCACGCCGACCGGAGCGTTCGGCACGGCCACTTGCGCGCCGGCCTGTTTCTCCGCGATCTGAAGACGCCGCTCGATTTCGCGAATGTTCTCCAGATACTCGTTCATGCGGGTGCGGTCGCGCGAGCCGAGTCCTTTTTGCAGGCGCGGAACCGACGACGTGATTTGATCCAGGATGCTCTTATCTTCGGCCATGCGCGCCAGGCGCTCGGGCAACGTGCCGCCTTCGCCGAACAGGCGCTCGAACACCACGCGCGGATTGATTTCCATGGGCAGCGGTGTGGTGGGCGTGCTCCACGAAATGGTGTTCATGTAAGCGCAACTGTAGCCGACGTCGCATGCGCCGATCAGCCCGGTCATGTCTTCGGTGCCGAGTTCGAGCGAGGGAAAACGCGTGTCCTGACCGATTTTCTGCGCGGCCAGTTGATCGATGGTGGTGCCCGCCCGCACGTCTTCGCCTTCGGTCTTCTTGGCGTGAACGCCGTTGAGCCAGGTGGAACTGCTGCGCGCGTGATCCGCTCCGCCATCGCCCAGCGCTTCGGCTTGCCGATGGCACAGGTTGCTCAGAACAATGACGTCGCTGCGATGCTTCGCCAGCGGGCTCAGAATGGGGCCAAGCTCAAAGTCGGCGCCGGTGCCGACGGGAGTCCACTTGTCCATCACCGCGCCATGCGGCACGTAGACGAAGCCCACGCGCGGCACCACGTTGGCCGCAGTCTTGCTCTGCGCCGTCAGGGCCGGGATCATGGAGTCCAGCAGCGGCAGAGAGACAGCCACACCCAGGCCTTGCAGCAGGGTGCGGCGGGATAAGTGTTTCTTCGTGACGATCGTCATTGTGCGCGTCTCCTCATTTAAACAACGTCGCGGTCCTTACCGGCAGACTGGCGCTCTCCGGCTCGGCCTTGATTTTCATGCGGAATGGCGGGCTTTTCACGATCCCCGCCACTAAATCCGAAAAGCGGTAGCGATCCGCAGCCGCGCGCGCCACAATGGCGCGAACTGCCGGCTCGTCGTTGTAATCCACTCCGCGTCCCAGCGCGTAAGTCAGCAGCTTCTCGGTCAGGGTAGACACGAAAACATCGGGCCGGCTCATCAAGGCTGCGCGGAGGGTGGCCGGTCCATCCACTTTCGAGCCATCCAGCAACACACCCGAAGCATCGATAGGCGCGCCGTCTTCACTCTTAGCCCGCCATTTGCCGATGGCGTCGAAATTTTCGAGCGAAAAGCCGAGCGGGTCCATAATTTTGTGGCAGCTCGCGCAGGCCGCGCTCTTGCGATGCTCTTCCATCCGCTCGCGGACCGAGAGAATCTTCCCGCCCTCATCGTTGTCCTTGAGCGCGGGAACGTTGGGCGGAGGAGGAGGAGGCGGAGTGCCCAGGATGTTGCTCAGAATCCATTTGCCGCGCAGCACCGGCGAAGTGCGGGTGGCATAAGAGGTGACGGTCAGAATACTTCCCTGCCCCAGCAATCCCCGGCGGGTTTGGTCGTCCAGTGTGACGCGGCGGAAGCGCGGTCCGTATACGTTCGCGATGCCGTAATGCCGCGCCAGCCGCTCGTTGACGAAGGTGTAGTCGGCGTTCAGCAAGTCCAGAACATTGCGATCCTCGTTCACGACGCTTTCAAAAAACATCTGAGTTTCGGTCAGCATCGATTGCCGCAGGTTGTCGTCGAAATCCGGGAAATCGTCCGGGTTGGGAGCGATGTTCTTCAGGTTGCGCAGGTACAGCCACTGAGCCGCGAAGCTGGTGGCAAGCGATTCGGCGCGCGGATCGGCCAGCATCCGGCGCACTTGGCCGTCGAGCGTAGCAGGATCGCTGAGTTTACCGGCCGACGCCAAAGTCAGCAGCTCATCGTCGGGAATGCTGCTCCACAGGAAAAACGAAAGCCGCGAGGCGAGTTCCAGATCGTCGATACGATAAGATGCGCCCGCGGCCAGCGCCGACGGATCGCGCTCAAAGCGGAACACAAACTCGGGGTTGGATAAAATCAGCCGCAGCGCCCGCTCGATGCCCGCATCAAAACTTCCACCCTGATTGCGTCCCGATTGGTAGAAGGTCAGCAACGTCTCCAGGTCCGACGGAGTGACGGGCCGGCGATACGCGCTGCGCGCCAGCGTAGAGAGAATCTTCCTGGCGCAGCCCACTTCTTCGCTGGCATTCGCGGGACGACAGACGAACACTTTTCGGCGGCTGGGCGTGTCGCCCGAACCCGTTGCGTTGTAAGGCCCGGCGATCACCACTTGATCGATATGCGGCAAGCCGGCTTCATTCACCGGATCGAGCGTGGTTCGGATGAACGGCTCCAGGATATAGTCGTCTTCGGCGGCGTTGCGCTGCAGGAACGTGACGGCTACCGTTCGCGGACCGGCCTTCACGGGCACGCGGGTTTGCAAACGCGCCTCAATGGCCAGGCGCGCTTCAGCGGGATTCTTCACCAGCGCTTCCGTGTCGGCGGTGCCACCCACCGAAGCCAGGAAAACGCGCGCGCCATCCACCAGAATTTCGATTTGATGCGCTTCTTCCAGGCCGCGAATCACGTCCACGGTGTTGCGCGCCAGAACCACTTTGATGGCGTATTTGCCATCCAGCGGGAAGTTGTAGTGCATCAGTAAGCCGCCGCGCGTTCCAAGCGGCAGCCCTTCCACGCGCTTGTCCTGCGAAAGATCGGGCCGCGTGCGAAATGTTTGGGCGACGGCGCCCTGCGTGAGATCGCCAACCGCCAACCGGCTGACTTTGCGCGATGCGGACACATAGCGCTCCAACAGTACGGGCGAAACGCCCAGCACGTCGGCATTGTTGTCGAACCCGTAGCTTTCGTCATCGGGCGGAAGCAGCGTGGAAGCGTCCACGTCCAGCGACAGCAGATCGCGGACGGAGTTTGCGTATTCGGTGCGGTTCAAGCGGTGCAGCGTGGCGTGGCCGGGGTTGGGATTGGCGGCGTAGGCTTTGTCGAGCGAAGTTTCTAAAGATGACAAGAGGGCGGTGACATCGGAGGCGCCGGGTTTCGGCATGCCAGAAGGCGGCATCGCGCCTACGCGCAGCTTGCGGATCACCTTTTCCCACGTTTCAGCGTTGGCGGGAATATTCGCGACGTCGATCTTTTCGAGCGTCAAGCCGCCGGTTTTGATGCGATCGTTGTGACAGGTGACGCAGTACTTATCGAGCAGCGCCTTGCTGGCAGCGGGTGTGCTTTGCGCAAAACCGAACGGGAGGAATGTCATAGCCGCGCAAGCTGTAGCTACACCAAGACTGATCCTGATTATTTTCACCGTGGCCCGCTAGAATCATATAACAAACGGGTCCTGCATGCAAGGGCGGCCAGTGGCGGCGTGAAAGATAGGCAAAATGGCCGGTTTTTGACCTCCAGCGCCATTTTCTGCATGCCGCGTGGTGGGGAAGGCACCTGGCGCACACCGATGCAGCGGCGTGGGACCGTAGGCTAATGACCGGGATCGTCACTCAAAGGCCGTGCAATCGACGAGGAGGCGGCAAGCGACCTCGCGCGAATCGTTTATCCTAGCAGGCTGCTGAAAAAGCGAAAATCCGCTTGCTGACGCGCGCGGCTCATTGTCGCGAATGCGTATTTGCAGGCGTTTACCGAGCCGCGACCGTGAGGGAGTCGGTTCCAAAAGAAAAGCGTTCACACGATTGTGAACGCTGCACGCACGAGTGCGCGCGCCACACTATTCGGCGGCTTATTTCGATGGCAGGATCAGTTCGCAGGGCTGCGGGTCCCATTTAGAACCGTCGGGCTCGCGCCGAAATTGATTGCTAACCACCCACGGCACGTAGAGATACTGCGGGTCGTCCACGATGGATGTCACTACCAGATATTCCTGACCAGCATCCCGATGCACATCGAAGTATTCCGTAAGCACGGCGTTGGCGCTGAACGGCACGCCATTATTGCGAAGATATCCGGGCTTCAGATGCGTGGTCACCACCTTAAGCGTGCCGCCGAGCTTGCGCGTGTCTGGCGGCGCCGCTCCGGCCGGGGTTTGCCCGCGGAAGCCGGGAGTGTCGGGATCCCGCGCGCTGATCTTCGACGAGTAGAATCGCGTGATCTGCGGCGACTGCCACTGGGCCACCGAAGTGCCTTGCAGTGTCGCTTCACCGGCCGGCTGGCGGGGCGCGCCGAAAACCAGCAGACGCGTCTGCTTGCCGGCGTCCATCTCCAGCTTCAGCGCATTGTCGCCGTCCCAGGTGACGTGCACGCGGCCCGGCTGACGCAGAATAGCGGGCGCGCCGTATGCCAGGCATTGCTTGCCTTGCGCCACGTCCTGAGCGGCGTCCCAGGCATCGGCCACTCTACGCGCGGCGGGCGTCAACGGAAGGCTGTAGTAATCGCCCTTGGGCGCGGTAAGCATGCGGTAGCGCCAGTCTTCGGTTACGAGGGAAACCCAGTAGCCCGTCAAATCGATGGGCGCGGCGGCTTTCCCGCTTTCGCCCGCACCGGGCGGCTCCTGCGCGAAAATAGCGGCCGGCGCGAAGATCATAAAAGCCAAAGCGGCGCTGCAATTAAATGCGAATTTCATTTTATTGGCTCCCACTCGGCTTAAGGCTGTTATAAATGGACTCGACGAACATGTCGCCGGTCCAGGCGGGCCGGCTGTAGCGGCCGTCGTAATCGCGGCTGACACGCGCCGCTTTTACCTCTTCGAGCGTTTTTCCCTTCTTGATCAGGTCCGCCACGCGGTCGCGAACAATGGTCACCATATCGCGGTACTCGGTGACGTCGGCCTCGTCGGACAGCCGCCCATGCCCGGGGATGACCATGGTGCCGCCTTCCTGGGAAATCTCGGGAACAGTGATTTCGAGCAAATGATTGAGCGCCTTCAACTCGCCCTGGATGCTGCCGCCGCGCGCCAGATCGATCACCGGATATCCGACGGTGCTGAAAATCTCACCGGCGCTGACCACATTCGACCCGCGGAAAACCACGATGCTGTCGCCGTCGGTATGGGCCGGTGGCTCGGCATAAATTTGCACGCCTTCGCCGTTGAAAGTGAAATCCTTCAGCCCTTCGAAGGTCATGGTGGGAAGGGCCTGCTCCGGCATGTGCGCGCCTGGGGCGGTCATGCGCGTGAGGGCGTTTTCCTGAGCGTAGATATTCACGTCGGCCGCCAGCGGTCCGTTGCCGCCGGTTTCATGGGCCTTGCTGGACTTGCTAAGGGTGGCGTTGCCGCCCACATGATCGGGATCGGCGCTGGTATTCACCACGTAGCGCACCGGCTTACTGGTGAGCTTATTTAGCGCGGCCAGCAGACGGTCCGTCATGGCCGGCGAACCGGTATCTACCAGCAGGACGCCGTCGTTGTCGCGATGCTCGCCCACCTGTACGGTGACGTTGCCTTCGTCGCTTGCGAACATGTACACGTTGCCACGCACGTGCAGGACTTCGATGTCCGGTTGCGTCTGCGCGAAAGCCAACGGGGTCAGCAGAGCCCCGAAAATCAGGATTCTCATTTGGTGGGCTCCTTGGCCGGCTCCTTCTGCGCCCCCTCTGCGTGCTCGTCCTTGAATTTAGTGATGAATGTCTTGGGCGGAGGAACGGTCATGGTTTTCAGCTTCTTGCGGTATTCGGGGTACATGGTCTCCGCGCCTCCGCGCGTCGCTTCGAATGGGATGCCATAAGCAACCGAGAATCCGGTGACCGCGGTGTTGGTGCCCGGCAGGCGATGAGGCACCCAGCCATAAGGGCGCGGGAGCTCGGGCGCGGGCTGGCAGGCGGCGCCGTAAGCATGCGGTGGAGCAAGCGGCTGATACGGATTCCACTCGAAGCTCTCGGTTCTGAGCAGCGGCTCGGTCAAATAAATCGGATCGTAAGCGAGCGTGGTGACGGCGAGGTATTTGTCGTGGAGGTCGAAGAATTCGGTCAAGGTGGCATTGTCATTGAAGGTGATGCCATTGCGGCGAAGATAGCCCGCCTTGATGTGCGTGGTGACTACCTTCAACGTGTCGCCTTCCCAGGTCCCCGTGGAGAATCCGCCCCAGGTGTGCGCGGCGAACTTGGAAGGATGGGGACGGCCGTCCATCCAAATTACTCGCGTTGCGCCGCCGAAGGTGCCGTCAATGACGTAAGCCAGCAGGCGGCCGGTGGACGGGTCCATATCCGCGTGAATGTTCAGATTGGCAGGACCGCGCATGCTGTAGATCGCATTATGCGGTATGCACTGGTGCTCCATGACGGAGACCAGGTCGGCGTCCCAGGAGTCGGCGTGATAAAGAGCGTCGGCGTTGATGGGGATGCCGGTGTAGTCGCCGGGAGGCGGTCCGGGATCGGTGCGCTCCAACTCGTCCTCGTGATACATGCCCGTCCATAGCCCCACCATACTGAAGCCGGTGGGCCCTTCGCCACGCTGTGCAAGGGCAGCCCCACTCGTCAAAAGGACGATTCCCAGCAAAGCTCCGATTCGACGCATTGAGACTCCTTCTTGCGCCGCGTTGCAGGCGACGCACAAGCTATTGTACAAGCTTTCGGGGGGGTCGCGGCGAACGCTGGGATTCGTCGGGCGGCCAGTCTCCCGCAGGGGTGATGCCGGCGTTCTCGACCATCGGAATTATGGCGCGTTCCGTGGCCCGAGTGCGCTGCATTACACCTTTCGGCGCCACGAAGCCTTTGTCCGGGCTTTGAGGCCACGGTTTTGCCTTCCAGGTCGATCAGCAGCTCGGCTTCGACGACCTGGAAAAACCGCGATCGCCCTCGCGTCTACCACGTCCAGAGGCTTGCGATACTGAACGACCGATTTCAATGCCCTTCGCAAGCGCCGTCTCGTTCACGCCGAGCAAGCAACGCGGAAGCCAGTGTACAAGTTTTCGGGGGACGCGGCCGCTGGAATTCGCCGGGGCTAGTTTCCAGTGGGAATAATGCCGGCGTTCTCAACCATCAGAATCACGGTACGCTCCATGGCTCGCGTGCGGTGGATTTTACCTTGCGGCACCACGAAGCCTTGTCTGGGCTTTAACGCCACGGTTTTGTCTTCCAGGTCGATCAACAGCTCGCCTTCCACGACGTAGAAAAACTCGTCGTCGTCATCGTGTTTATGCCAGTGATATTCGCCCTCTATCACGCCCAGGCGCACCACCGAATCGTTCACCTGGCACAGCGTCTGGTTGTACCATTTGTAAGCGCAATCCTCCGCGAGCGCTTTCGTGTCGACCACTTCCAACGGCTTGTAAAGGACGTCGAGCCGGGTTTCATAGGGAAAGCTGGGAGTGCCCATGGATAACCCTACCCTCTTGCGAGCAGCGTGCCATAGCCCTTGGCCTGCCCGCTTAAGCCCAGCAGTCGAACGCTGGCCCACAGCGCGTGTGGCGTGCTGGACACTACCGGCCGTTTGCAGCGCTGCTCCAGCGGCACGATCAGATCCAGAGTCTTCAGAGCACCGCACGAAATTACCAGTGCTTCCGCCTTCGGCGCGCCCTCATACACGCTCGCGCTGAAGTTGAGGAGCTCGTCCGGCGACACCGGTCCCCGGTCTTTGAAGCTCACTATGCCCAAGCCCTTCACCGACACGACTTCAAATCCGGACTCTTCCAGAAACACTTGCAGCCGATGGCTCACGTCTTCGTCGTAGGCCGTGGCCACCGCGATTCGGCGCGCGTTCACCGCCTTCAACCCCTCCACGATCCCAGTGCTCATGGTGGTGGACGGCAACCCGGTAGCTTTCGTCACGTTCACCTTCAACCGATGCTCAAACTCGGCGCCTTTATAAAAAGTGAGCGATGTTCCCATCACCGAGATGGCGTTGGAGCCTTGCTTGGCCAGCTTTTCGGCCGCGGGCAGGATGCGCCCGAACACCCGGTCGTACTCTTCGGCTGTCATTTTCTGGAGACCAACGCCTTCGGCTAGAAATCGCACTCCCGATGGATAGAGCAGCGTCGCCTCCGGGGGGACCGGATAATTCGCGGGCGGGAAAATCATGCCTAGCGTGGGAACCGTCGCCGCATGGAGCGTTGAACCAAACGCCGCGGCCACTGCCCCAGCGGACGCAATCTGAAAGAACTGCCGTCGGGAGCCGGTCATGCAGGTCACCTCAAAATGAGTATGGTCCAGGGCGCATTTGTGTGAAAGGATAGGCCGCTGCCGCGCGTTATCCGCGCACGTCGATGCGGCTATTGCGGAAAGAGATCCGAATGGTGCCCGCTACCCCGCGGCCGAACGTCGTGGCGGGCCAAAATTCGGTGAACAACAGATTGTTCTCAATGCTGCGGCGCAACCTCTCGCTTTGCTGGCCGGGCGCGCTGACAATGGTGAAGTTCACGATCTGGCCCTGATCGTCGAGCTGCAAATCCACCACGGCGTCGCCATTATTGGCAAACGCCACCGGCGCCATATACTTCAGCATCGGCTCCGTGGTCAGCATGGTTGGGACGTCGGCGGAAGCGCTCATCGCGAAGGCCGACTTGAACATCGGCACCAGAGTGCTGAAAAGGAAAACGGCCGAGCACAGCCCACCGACTGCCGGCAGCGCCAGAGGCCGCATCAGATTGCGCAGCGACAATTCCATACGATCGCGCCAGCGGCTCCAGGGACCCGCTCCGCCGAAGGATTCCATCCGCACCTTGGAAGCAACTACCCGCAGGCGCGTGGTCAGATCCGCTGGAGGCGTCAGCCTGGGCAGTAACCGAAGCTTCTCGCGCACCTGTGAATATCGTTCCGACTCGAGCGCGCAATCGCGGCAGCTATTCAAGTGGCGCTTCAGCGAACGCCGCTCCTCGGCCGACACAGCGTCGTCCAAATAAGCCGAAACTCGTGGTCTTACGCTCGCGCACTCCATACTTATTCCGTCATTCTTACTCGGTGAGGGGCTGGGGAGACCAACGCACGCTGGCCTCCGGTTCCAAGCGCCCTTCCAAAATTTTTCGCAAAGCCTCGCGGCCGCGCATGATGCGGGACTTCACGGTCCCGAGCGAAATGTCCAGAACCGCGGCGATATCCTCGTAACTCAGATCTTCGATGTCCCGCAATACCACCGCGGCGCGAAACTTCGGATTCACCTTCTCGAGAGCCTGCTCCACCAGGGCGCGCGTCTCGCGCTCAGCGGCCTGCTCAAATGGCGACCGCCCCGGATGAGTCATCCCGTCGGCGTAATTGGGCGTTCCTTCCTCCGAGCCGAGCGCCACTTCCTGCCGCTGATGCCGGCAGAACCAGCGCCGATGATTGTAGGCTTCGTTCACCGCGATGCGGTAAATCCAGGTTTTCAAACTGCTGTTGCCCCGAAATGCGCCGATGCTGCGGAACACTTTGAGAAAAACCTCCTGCACGATGTCGGGCGCGTCGCCGGGATCGCTCATCAGCCGGCAGACCAAGCTATAGACCGGCTGCTGATAGCGCTGAATCAGAATTTCGTATGCGTCTTCCGCCCCCTGGCTCAGCGCCGCAACCAGTGCGTCTTCCTCCGCGTGGGAGAACAGGCAAGCTTCAATATGTAGCCCAACGGCAGTATCGGCCACAGTCGTCTACTCAAAGTCTAGCCCAAACGCCGGGCTCCGTTGTATGGGTAGACCCCGGAGCGGGGAGGAAAGTTCCCAATAATCCGCCGTGAATCGGGCGCGCGGGGATCATGCACGATTTCCGCGTCCCATCGACTGCTCCGGTGTGCAAAGAGCCGGCCGCCCGTATCCCGCCCCTTCAGACAATTTCGGCCAGCCCGCGCGCGATGGTGCAGCCTGTGTCTAAACCCCCAAAAGACCGCTTGCTCACGCGCGGTGCGCCAGGATAAGCCTGGCAGGTCTTGTGAACGGAAGGAGTTCACCATGTAATTGCTCATTCAACATGTAGCCGGCGGGCAGCGGGAGGGGAAACCCGAGACGCTGAAGCCCCATGCGGGCGAACCCATGAGCCGCAGCTCAAGCGAACTCGATTCGGCCTCGTTAGCAAGTTGGGATTGGCCAGTCCTCCGCGCCAGCCCTCCGAGTTGGATGAAGCCTGACACGGGCCGGGAAGCAATGAGCAAGCACCTGTTCGGACCCGGGGTGGTTGGAGGCAGCGCGTGGGGAAAGATCTGTCGAGGAACTCTTCGCTTTAGCGCCTGGGAAGCCCTCCTGGGTGGCGGAGA
>Ga0302326_10005118_pt1 | contig 30020 bp, 23 predicted proteins | sample Palsa_T0_3_FD_202264 | JGI IMG/M metagenome (GOLD analysis project Ga0302326, IMG submission 202264) | Peat permafrost microbial communities from Stordalen Mire near Abisko, Sweden - Palsa_T0_3 | ecosystem: Environmental > Terrestrial > Soil > Palsa > Peat permafrost | place: Sweden: Abisko... | reverse complement strand
TTGCTCGAATACAGTTCGAATCCGGATATATATTTAGAACGCGCCAGCGAATTACATCCGAACTCGGAGGTATCATCCGGCACCCGGTGCACATGCCTGAAATCACCTAACGCATAGGTGGGGATCTCCGCTTTCTTTAATTTCGTCGCCATAACATAAAGATAAGATAGTCGCCACAGGCTTTGCAAACCCGCCCAAATTTCGTAGGTTCAGTGAACAAAACTGACACATGAGACTTTCCCCCTATCTCGTCGCCGCGCTATTCCTGGCCGCCCCTGCGCTGCAAGCACAGACGCAACAAACAAAGGAACCGATCAAAGTAACCGACCTCCTAAAGATAAAGACCATCGGCGAGATCCACCTCAGTAAGAAAGGTTCCCAGGCCGTCTTCACCCTCACCACCATCGAACCCGACACCAGCGTAAAGACCTCAAAGTGGGATTACAAATACCTTACCCAACTCTACCTGATAGCAGCTGACGGCAGCACAGCACCCCGCCAGCTTACCACCGCCAAAGAAGGCGCCACCCAACCCGCCTGGAACCCGGACGGCCGCCAGATCGCCTTCGTCCGACCCGTCGACGGCAAAACACAGATCTTCATCCTTTCCCTCGACGGCGGCGAACCCATACAGCTCACCCATTCCCGCTACGGTGCGTCTTCTCCCAAATGGTCGCCCGACGGACAATATCTCCTCTTCGCCTCCCGCATCAATCTAAAAGAACTGATAAAAGACTCTGCCCTCAACCCCGGCCACACCCTCCCCGGCTGGCCCTTCGAAAAACCAGGCATCACAGGCAATGCCGGCCTCCGCCCCAACGCCGCCAAGGCCGATCCCGACGGCAGCCTCGCCGAGATCCGCGCCTGGCTCGACCTCAATGTTGCCGACAAAAAAGCAAAGGTCGTCACCAAACTCAATTTCCAGGACGAGATGGAGGTCAACCCGGACGAGGTCTTCACCCATTGGTTCACCCAAGCGGTCCAACCGGCGCAGTCGGCGCAACCCGGTCAACCGATGCAGTCGGCCCAGGCCGGCGCATCGCCCACGGAAGTCACGCATGGTTTTTACAGCTATAACAGTGCGGAGTATACGCCTGATGGGTCTGGCCTGATCTTCGTCGCCCATATCGACAGCAGCGAAGACCCCGACCGCGGCCTCGAAAGCGAGATCTATATGGCCAACCGCGATGGCACACACCTTCATAAACTGCTGGGTGAAAAGGATAAGGCCTTCGGCAACCCTACGCTGAGCCCCGACGGACTCAAACTCGCCTATACTGAAAGCCCCACCAATTCCGTCGCCGTACCGCAATTACTGGTCAACAGCATTGACGGCAGCGCCACGCCATCCATTATCCCTATCGATCGATCCACCGCCGGCCTCACCTGGAGCGACGATAGCCACTGGCTCTATTTCGTCGCCCAGTCCAACGGTGGCGCCCCCATCTATCGGGCCGACCCACAAACGGCAACATTCGGGCAGCTCTCTGACTACAACACCGGCGCCACCGCCTTCGACCTCCACGACAATCATCTTCTCTTCGCCCGGACCGAACCCGCCGACCCCTCCGAACTCTATAGCGCCGATGCTGCCATGTCAAACCCCAAAACCGTCAGCCATTTCAATACTCCCTGGCTCCAGAAACGCGAGCTCAGCCTCCCGGAAAAACATAGTTTCAAAAATGCACTTGGTGAAACCGTTGAATATTGGGTCATGAAGCCGATCGGCTATACCGGAGCCAAAAGCCGGCACTACCCCCTCTTACTCGACATCCACGGCGGCCCCGCCGCCATGTGGGGTCCCGGCGAAGCCTCCATGTGGCACGAATTCCAATACTTCTGCGCCAAAGGCTTCGGCGTCGTCTATTGCAACCCCCGCGGTTCGGGTGGCTATGGCCAGGACTTCCTCCGAGCCAATATAAAAGACTGGGGCACAGGCCCCACCAGCGATGTCCTTACGGCCCTCGACAAAACCGTCGCCGAAGGCTGGGCCGATACTGCCCGGCTCGTCGTCACCGGCGGCTCTTATGCCGGCTACCTCACCGCATGGATCGTCGGCCACGACCACCGCTTCAAGGCCGCCTGCGCCCAGCGCGGCGTCTATGACCTGGCCACCTTCTTCGGTGAAGGCAATGCCTGGCGCCTGGTTTCCAATTACTTCGGCGGCTATCCCTGGGAACCCGCCGCCAGGGCCGTCCTCCAACACGAATCGCCCATCACCTACGTGGCCGATATCACCACCCCCCTCCTCATCTTTCACGGCGAGAACGACCGCCGTACCGGCTTCGTCCAGGGCGAGATGCTCTACCGAAGCCTAAAGGTCATGGGCCGCCCCGTCGAATACGTCCGCCACCCCGGGGCAACACACGAGTTGACCCGAAGCGGCGATAATCGTCAACGCATGGATCAAATGCTGCGCACCTACGAATTCTTCGCGCGGTACATTACGCCTACGGGAAATTAAACAATTTTAATCTCCACATAAACAGCTCACAATCAATCGACTGTAGAGAACCGCCCCAATAAGCCGGCCCCCGGGGGCTAATCTGCTGAGTGGCATACAATTAGGTACCCTTCTTTCGTTATATGAACATAAACAAGCAATTTTTTTTCTTCAGCGGTTACAATCCCAACATTTGAATTGACTAAATAATGAGAGCAGAGGAAAAATATACTGACCCGGAGCTGATAGCAGCCATCAGTGCAGGAAGAGACCTGAACAACGCAATTCGGTATCTCTACCAGCAATATTCCGAAGCTACGAGCTCTTTCATTAAGCATCATGGCGGAAGCGAACAGGACGCCGATGACATCTTCCAGGAGACAGTAATGGCCTTTATTGACACCGTCAGAAAGGACAAGTTCCGCGGAGAAGCCAGCGTCAAAACCTTCCTGAACGCTATCGCCAGGAACTACTGGTTCAACGAAATGAAGAAACGGGGTCGCGCCGGTCAGCGCGACAAAGTCTTCGAACTGAGCCGGGACAAGGACGAAGCCGACGTCAGCCATCACATCAGCGAGATGGAACGCAAACGGCAACTCCGCGGTCTCGTAGATCAGCTCGGCGACTCCTGCCGGAAAGTCCTCGTCCTCTTCTATTACGAGAACATGTCGATGAAAGAGATCGCAGATCACCTGCCTTATGAAAATGAGCAGGTGGTCCGAAATAAGAAGTATAAATGCCTACAACAGTTGGCGGGTTTTATTAAAGATAATCCTGCCATTGCCAGGCAAATGCAGGAAATCCTAAAATAGCCTACTATGACACCGGAAGAAACACGCGCACTTGTCGATCATCTTGATGAAAACATTACAGGTTCATCCCTGGATAGCCTGGAACGTCTCATCGCCGAAGACCCCGAAGCTGCGCAAGAGTGGTATTACCTCAATCTCGCCGTCGACGCAGTAAAAGATCATGGCCTGTATGAAGAAATATCGGCCATCCGCGAAGCCTGGAAGATGGAAGAGACCACCGAATCCGTGTACCATGTGTCTACCCCCGAACTGCCCGCGGCCAGGGAATCCGGCGGCCTGGTCCGGTCCCTCAACCGGTACGGCTTACGCGCCGCCGCCATCATCCTCATAGTGATGAGCAGCACCACCGTATACAAATATCTTTCCATCAGCTCAGCCTCCTTATATGATCGCTACTATTCCGGCTATACGCTGAATACGGCACGCGGCTCGGGCTCCGAACAGCCCATCGAACAGGCATTCAATGCCAAAGATTGGAATACCGTCATCTCCCTCGCTGCCACAGCAAAAGAAAAGGATAACCAAACGGAATTCCTCGCAGGTATGGCCAGCCTGGAAGAAAAGCGCTACGACGACGCCATCACCTTTTTCGAACAGGTCATCGCCGTCAACACGCACGCTGGTACCGACGTCTACCAGGACGAGGCCGAATACTACCTGGCAATCAGCTGGTTAGCGGATAAGAAGGTCAACCAGGCCATGCCGATACTGGAAAAGATCAAAGCCGATCCCCATCACCAGTATCACGATAAGGTGGCCAAAATGTCCTTTTTCGACCTCAGGCTCGCCCAATACAAAGAAAATAAATAGAAATCTTTCGTTTGCCGGTTACATCAGCAAGTGCAGCTCGTACTAATATATGAGTTGAATGATCGTACGCCATCCATATCCGAAGAACCACAAAAATCAATCTAGGGTTATCCAAATCCGAAAACCACCAGGATCCATGAAGAACCACCAATCGTCCATGAAGAATCATCCATATCCAATGAACCAACAGATCCTTTACATCCTTTGAACGATCAATTTCTAACGTATCGCACGCAGTAGATCAAAAAAAAGTCGACGTACCCTGTAAGAACTAGAAGATCCCAATGGCCAGAACCGTTTTACTACAACACTTTCTAAATCGTCGACTTTTTTTTCTCTCTTTTCCGCCGCGCCACGATTACCACGATCATCACCAGCAACAACGATCCTAACAGCCACCCCCAGTTCCAAAACCCCTTCCCATAAACCGGCCCGCTGTCCCCCGTCAGCACTAAATGGGCCCAATAAGCAGGACTCTTATTGATCGCATCACTTGTTAGATAATCCAGCTTGGCCTGCCGCAGCGCCCTGGCCTTCGTCTCCCCCGCCTCCAAATGCACATAGAAACGCCGCAGAATAAACGAAGTCGCCTGATCGTCGGCCTTCCACAGACTATTGATCGTACTCCCGCAGCCCGCATAGGCAAAGGCCCGCGCCAGGCTCATCACCCCTTCCTGCGCCACCACTTCCCCCTCTCCCGTCTCACAGGCACTGATGATCACCAGCCGCGTGTCCCGCAGATCCAACCCATACAACTCCTCCAGGTAAAGCCGGTCTTCGATGGGCGAATGTTTCACCGGGTAAAAGGCGATATAGGAAGCCGCGGCATTGTCCATGGATGAAACGGCATGCGTGGCCAAATGCACGATGGGATAGTGGTTGGCAGCCTTCAGGAACTGCGCCTTCGTAGCCCTGCTATCTGTGTACTGCATCCCCTTCAGTCCCGCTATCTCCTCCGCCGAAGCCGGCAGCCGGGCAAATCCCCCATCCCCACCCTGACTTGCAAAGGGCGCAAATGACAGTATACCCGTTCCACCCTGGTCCGCGGCCTTTAACAGCCTCGACGACCACCGGTAGCTGATGGTGTTGGTCTCCACCAGCCGCCGCTCCCCGCCCGCATCCGCAGGCAACGACTCCCACGGCAGCAGGTATAAGAACCCGTCCGGTATGATGATCCACTCGGCTGACCCACCCGTCGCCTCCTGCACTGGCCGGATAAGCTGGTTATAGAGCCGGCTGCCGATCGCATCCCCCTTGAATTTATGCCCGTTGCCCGTCGACTTCAAGGCCTGCAGCCAGCTGGTCACATCGGCTTCCAGCCCCGCCAGTCCATCGATCCGTCTGTAGTCGAATCCCTTCTTCGTCACCACAAAAACATGCAGCGCACTGTCCGTCGCATACAAACTGATCAGCGCCTGCCCGCTCTCCAGTTGCTGTTGCAGGTCATGGATGCCCGGGCTGGCATCCCCGTATTTTAATTGATAATATCCCCCATCCTGTTCGAGCGATTGTTCCAGCCGCGACAGCTCTACTTCCTGACCCTCCCGCTCCCGGGCCAACGCCGCGAGTTCGCCGCTGTCCGTTACCGTTTCACTCTTGATATTCACCCGGGCAATATTGAACTTGCAGTCGTTTACCCGCTGTTGCAATTGTTGCTGCTCACCCGCCAAACCCGCAAAGGCCTTTTCTTCCAGGTTGGCCGTGATCACCGAGGCCTTGCTTTTCTCACTGATGAGAAAAGCCTGCTCCAAATAAGCCTGGTCATGCGTCAGTCCATAAAGTTGCAGGCTGACGGCCAACGCGCCCCCATGCACCGGTCCGCTCTTTTTCTTCAGGAACAGCTTGGCCTCGTCCGTGGCATAGCTCTTTTCGATATGCCGGAGCAATGACAGGGCGGCCGCATACGCCGCAAAGGAAGCATCCAGGTATTTCCTCACCGGCTTACTCTTGTAGAGCTGCCGGAACAATGTAGCCTTGTCCACCAACACATCAAACAACCGGTAATAGGCAAACGTACCCGTAAAATTGGCGGGATTGGAATAGATATCGGGATTACTGAAATTGCGGGAGAATAGAACGATCGCCTTTTGCAGACTGGCCAACGCATCTTCGAACCGCCCCTGGTCGCTTAGCCATAATGCCATATACTGCGCGTTAATGCCCTGGTCCGCCGCATAGATCTTACCCGGGCCCTCCCGCACCGCCGTCACCAGCTTCTGCAGGTAAAAAGAACAGGAATCCGGCTGGTGCAGCCGCTCCTGGGTATAGGCCAGCTCGTTCAACACCCCCGGCAGCTTCCTGGCATCCACCCGGTGAAAACAAGCCAGCGCGGCGCGATAGTCTTCCAGACCCACGAACGCCTGACCCATATTCATGTTCACATAATTGGCCAGGGGCTGATAACCCGCCAGCCGCGTGTAGATGTTCAAGGCCGCCTGGTACTGACCAAGCCTCGAAAAAGAAGTCGCAATATTCGTCTCCAGCCCCTGGGCAAACGCCGTGTCCAGCGGCTTCCTGGCTTTCACCAACTCAAGCGCCTTGTCAAAATAATTCTTTCCCTCCCGGTAATTGCCGTTATCGTAATACAGCACGCCCAGCATATTGTACACCCTGACCTCATCATCCCAGTCCTTAAAACGGTTCACCAACGTCTGTGCATTCAACAGGAAATAATTGGCGCTGTCGAAATGGCTAGTATTGTAATAGACGACCCCGATATACAGTTTGGCCACAAACGTCAGCGAGTCCACCTGCCGGTCATGTTGCAGGGCGGAGCTATAACTGGCCTTTGCACCGGCATAATCATACGTGGCATCCAACAATATTCCCTTGCGCAGGAACGCTCCGGCCAACATCGTGTCCTGGTCGCCATGCCCTGGCAACGCCTGCAGCCCTGCTATAACGGCGTTAAACCCAACCAGGGCCACGCTGTCTGTAGCATGCGTGGAATTCCCGAGATGATAAAGACTGTCGGCGCGGCGATACAGCGCTCTTAACCGATCCAACGACCTGCCCGGATCCGGCGCGCCGCCCACCCCCATAAAGACAAAAAGGACCAGCCATAATAAGGCCGTCCTCCTAAACAAATGACGTGCGTGAAATAGGTGATCGGGCATGCGTTGGAAACGAAGTTATGCTAAATGCCCAAAACCCGAAGGCGCAAAAAAAGGCGAAGGATAAATATCCCTCGCCTACCGTTTCCGATATCAATAATATATTAGTCTCGTCTCGTGATGATCACCAGCGGCGGCCGTGGATTCGCACTCGTAGAGAGGATATTTCCGCTGAGCAAATTGTTCAGGATGTTCACAACCCCGCCCAACACACCCGAAGGCACCGAACTCTTGCTGTCGTAATACACAAACTGAACCTGAATATTCTCCAACGCTTCATTACTGGCGTCGTTTAGCTTATAGTAGATGGTACTGGTAAAAGCGCTGCCATTCACCGGCAAAAGACCGAAGGCGCCGCCCAGCAAGCCTTGCAGGCCACCAGGTCCATTCAGGGTCTCATTCAGATCGATCACCCCCGTTACAGTGTTCACATATACTTTCTGCGCCAATGCCTTCCCGCCGACATCAAACGTACAACCACCGCCCGCGCAAATATTGGGCAAATACGCATTGGCCTCAAAATATGGCGACGCAGTCGTCTGCCCGTCGCCCAGCACGTACACACTATCGTAATAGGAAGCACCACCGATGATCAGCGTGCTTACACAGGTATCGGTCGTGCCCGCCTGCACATAACCTATAACGTATTTCATACCCGTTTGACTCGCGGTAAGATCGATAGCCCCTGTATTCTGGTTGAGGACCATGCCCACCGGCCAGGCAAAGTATTTGCCAGGGCCCGGCGTATTGATCGGATTGATCACATAGTCGGACCCACCGGTCGGCTGCGTAAAGACGATGGTATCTCCATAGAGGGGAGCCAGAGGACAAGCCGGTGACGCCACGTTACTGGTGCCGCCGCCTGAAACGGAACCACTACCAGAACCGGAGCCCGAACCATTGCCTGACCCCGAACCACTGCCAGAGCCAGAGCCGCTGCCTGAGCCGGAGCCACTGCCGGAACTGCCGTTGTTATTACTGCCACTGCCGGAACCGTTGCCGTTATTATTATTGATCGTCTGTTGGGGAAATGGCGGCGTAGGCACCACCGAAGTGTCAGCCGGCGTTACCGGCTTTACCGTATCAACCGACTTCTGGGAAGGCCCGGTCGGAGAATCTGTCAGCGGTTTCAGGTTCGTATCTGTAATTACCTTCTCACACGAACAGACCGTGATCAATAAGATGGACGCGATCAACGGGGCGGTTTTCATACAGAGGATGATTTTAGTATAAGGGTTACTGCTTAACAAAATACAAAAAGTTATCGGGTACTACAACATTGGTAAGCTCCAACGCCACTTTCGTAACCGCCCGGCCGGGTTATTTCCCCGTCTTTTTGCATAAACGCTAACAATCAACAACTTATAACCCAAAGGGCTATCTTGCCTATACCATCCTTTGCACCTGAGGTCAAATTCATTTGAGCAATAGGACCGGATAACGGGCATTGCGCGCGATCGCCTTTCGGATGCCCCGGTGCGTCAGCCGGTAAAACAAACTCTTCTGCCCCGGCAAGGCCACGATCAGTTGCGCCTTCACCTCCTCCATCCGGTCCAAAACCGCCTTTACCACATCCGGCCCGCCGACCGCAAACCCTTCCAGCACCGGCTCATCAAACTCATCCCTAAGCCATTCGACACTCACAGCATCAAGCGCATCCTGCCCCATTCGTGACACCAACAACGCTACCCTCGGACGCACATACCTGCAACCATTGGGAACAACCAGCACGGGAACGGCACTGGTCCGGGCAAGTTCGATCACATGCTCACTGATAAACCCCGCCTCGCTGCTCCCGTCCACCCCGATCACTACCATCGACGCCTCCACATCGTGTATCAGTTGATGTACCGCCCTCAGGACAGGCATCTCACTCATCGCTGTCTGCACCTTCGCGGCCGACGAACAATCCGCCATCAATTCTCTGCTTCGCTCCAGCAGAAGCTGCTCGTCCTTCCCCCGCTCTTCCATAAAAGCCTCGCCATTACCGGCTATCGTCATATTACTATAAACCGATGCCCTTACCGCATGTAAAAGAATGATACGGCCTACCAGCCGGTCACAACTCATGTCCGCGGCGTAACGCACCGCATTCATCGATGCCGCGGAAAAATCCACCGGCAAAATGATCGTTGTCATGTTGAAAGATTTTTGATCATGTTTTCAATAATGTCTTTCCCCGCAATCAGGGTGTCGGCGTCCATGTTCGCCGTCGCCCTTTCATACATCTCCGATACCCAGGGCTGTAAAGTCTCCTGCAATTGCCGCCCCTCCGGCGTCAGAAAGATCAGCTTGTTCCGCCTGTCCTTCGCATCTTCCTCCCGCCGGATCATCTTCCGCTTCATCAGGTTGTCCACCAAATAGGTCATCGCGCTCTTATCCCTTAACGTGATATCTGCGATCACCTGCTGGTTCACCCCATCCTGACGCCAAAGACAAAGCATCACTTCCAGCATTTCAAAGGTCAGATGCAGGTCCAAAGACCGGATCTTACCCTGCATATGCTTGCGGAACGCCATTCGCAGTTCATTGATACTCCTTCCAAATGAGAGCGATAAGTCGGATTTCGACAATTGCTTGTTCATGGTTTATCCTCTGGGGTTTTACAAAGTTACAATATTGATCGTCAAATATTCAACTAATTTTCCCCTTTCATAATGCCTTGATACTCAGCCGTAGCAACTACAAAGTAAGCCCCATCGCGGCCAACCCGTCCCGGGTCTTTGGCACATCCTTATTGGTGTGACATAAAGCCCTGATACCCAACCCCTCCGCCACCTGGACAAACATCATCCGGTCGTCTATATACACCACTCCCTCCTTCGGAACCTGGGCAATATCCAAAGCTATCTTCCAGATATCCGCATCCGGCTTCCGGAAATGCACAAAACAGGAACTGATAAAAAAATCCACAAACTCATTCAACTTAAAATGCCGTATCCGATGTTCATTGATCTCCCTTCCCTCATTGTTCACAACGGCGATCCGCAATTTGTACTTGGCCTTCAAGGCCTTGATCAACTCGATCATCTCCGGATATGCAACCGACTGATCAAACATGAACTTCCGAAAATCCTCCATCGTAAAAGGACGGTCCGTATAAAAGACCGCCCGCTTCAAATACTCTTCCAGACTCAGTTTTCCGGACTCATACGTGTCAAAGGTCATCCGGTGACGATCATTTAATTCATCCAGGTCCAATCCAAAATTTTTTGCTGCCGCCTCACGCGACTTCCTGTCCCATCCATTGGTGAGCATCACGCCCCCTACATCCAGAAATAACGCCGTCACAGGCGCCGAAGATTGATTTGTTGCCATGCTATAGGTATATTTTGAAAGCAATTTACCGATAAATCGATCAAAAATGCCTGCCCCGAATTGCACATTTCATCGCTTCCGTATACCCGCAAAAACCACCTGCAACGGCCATGTCGCCGAACTGGCGTACTTTCGCGCCATGTTAATGACCCCCGGAACCATAAAGGCCATGCTCTCCCACCTGCGGATCGACGACCTCAACGAACTGCAAACCGCAGCCCTGACCGCCGGCCAGGAAGACCACGACCTGATCGTATTATCCGATACCGGCTCCGGAAAGACCATCGCCTTCCTCCTCCCCGTCCTCGCCGCCATACAGGAACAACAGGCCGGTACCCAGGCCATGGTGATCGTACCCTCCCGCGAACTGGCATTGCAGATCGAACAGGTGTTCAAGACTATGGGTACAGGCTTTAAGGTCACCTGCTGCTACGGCGGCCACCTCAGGGAAACCGAAGAGAACAACCTCATCGAAGCGCCGGCCCTCGTCATCGGCACCCCCGGCCGCCTCGCAGACCATATCCGCCGCAATAACATCCACACCGGGCGCATCAAGACCCTTGTCCTCGACGAATTCGATAAATCTCTCGAACTGGGATTCACCGAGGAGATGTCCTTTATCATCGGCTCCCTTCCCGCACTGCACAAACGCATCCTCACCTCGGCCACCGAGGCCACGGAGATCCCCGCATTCGTCGGACTACGCAAGGCTCAGACCCTGAACTTCCTCTCTGGTGAAAAAGTCGAACGTCTCGCCCTCATGCAGGTGCATAGCCCCGAGGCCGATAAACTCGAAACCCTCTTCCGCCTTCTCTGCTGGATAGGCAGCCGCTCCGCCGTGGTGTTCTGCAATCACCGCGAATCAGTAGAACGCGTCAGCGAATTTCTAAAGGAAAAAAGCATCGTGCACGTATATTATCACGGCGCCCTGGAACAGCCGGAACGCGATAGCGCCCTCGCGAAATTCCGCAATGGCAGCTCCGATGTGCTGGTCACCACCGACCTGGCCTCCCGTGGCCTGGATGTACCCAACATCCGCTATATTATCCATTACCACCTGCCCAATAACGAAGAGGCCTTCATCCACCGCAACGGCAGAACGGCCCGCATGGACGCCAGCGGAACCGCCATACTCATCCTCTCACCCGAGGAGACCCTCCCTGCCTACATAAAGGAACAACCCGAAACCATCGAGCTGCCCCCAACCGCCACCCTCCCCGACAAACCGAAATGGACGACCCTGTTCATTTCAGTCGGCAAAAAAGACAAGGTCAACAAGGTCGACTTCGTCGGCTTCTTCACCAATAAAGGACAACTGAAAAAAGAAGACATCGGACTCATCGAGGTCAAAGACTTTCACACCTTCGTCGCCCTCCGCAAGTCAAAAGTGAGCCACACCCTCCAATTGATAAAAAATGAAAAGCTGAAGAATAAAAAAGTAAAGATCGACGTGGCAAAATGATCAGGGTATGATCAACACCTTCTCCACGAACGACCGTCCATTCCCAAAAATATCGGGTATCCGCACAAAATAAAAGCCAGGCGGCAGGCCGCTGACGCTGACATTGTTGTTGCCAGTGGCCTCGATCCTGCGGATGGTGTGACCAGGGATGTCAGTAATAGTTGCACTATATGCCTGCTCCGTCCCATCCACGCGCAACGTAAACTGCCCATGACCAGGGTTGGGGTAAAGCGATACCACCACGCCGCTGTTACCATTCCCAGAGACGGCTTTGATCACCGTATAAACGAAGTGGTCATCAAGATCCTCCTGTTTTAACCGGTAATAACTGATCCCGCTGTAACTGTTCGTATCCGTGTAACTGTACGGGAGCGGAGAAGCACTGGTGCCACCAGGTGCCAATGAAGGAACGAACCCTATATCGGAAAAAGCCAATTCGTCATCCAATCTTCGCTCAACGCCAAATCCCTTGTCGTTATCCTCCGTCGCAGTCTGCCAATCCAGGTCCACGAACCTTTTGCTTGTCCTGCTGGCCGTAAAACTGAGCAAGGTGACAGGGAGCGGCGTGCTGGTCACGCCGATACCGAATTGACTGAATGCCGAGAGCCCATTGCGCCGGGCGTAACCGGAGGACACTGTCCGGCCGCCCGTTCCTTCGGCAGGCAGACTGCTGCCAAGCGGTACCATCCAATCGGCAGCATTGGAAGATAAGTCGGGTCGCTCTAATATTGCAAACTCATTATCAGCCAATCCTGAGAAACCATCCAGGTAGAGCAGCAGATCATATCGCCCTCCTGTCGGCTCCGCATCCGGAGTAAGATGCCAGACCCCAGCGCCATTGACCGAAGTATAGGGCGTGCCGTCTTCCGTAACAATAAGCCCAGCATCCGTCCCCGGCTTGGGACCAAAGTACACATCCAGCCACTGCGTACCCGTCAGCGGATTGGCCATAAGATTGGTCAGCGTGACTTGATTGACCTGCCCGCTCCCGTTGCTGACAGGAAAATCATAACTGTCGACCGTCGACGACGCGATATACCTACTAAACGTCCCATTGATATAGCTGGCCGTATAATTCGGATTGGCGGGGTCGGGCTGAGAAGCCGTCGCCGCAGTGGAACTCGCCACAGCCTTGAACCCATTCGTCGTAACCACACCGCTCTTAAACAACCACGAACTTGCCGTCATAGTCGCGTGAAGATCCAGCGCAAAACCGGCGATCGTCACCGCCCCAAAACTATTATTCGTGGTCACCGTCTGCGTCGCCGCTCCATTGAACACCGTCGTCCCGCTACCGTACGTATACGGCGTCACCGTATTGTCGGTCCAATCACCCGTCCCCGATGCCCCATACGATTTTATCGTGATCGTCCCATTATGATTGAGCTGGCTTCCGTTATCCATGGTGATCCCCCCATTCAACGTCAATACTGCCCCGCTTCCCACCGTCAGGATCGCACCATTCTGCACCCGGATCGCCTCCTGCGCCCTGGCTATGACCAGCCCCGCCGCCAGCATCAGCATCAATAAGCTAATCCTTCTCATAAGACTAGTGTTTTAATTGTTGCTTCAGCTCCGCTACCTCCTGCTGCAAGGCCACGATCATCTTCTGCTGCTCCTGCACCGCCTTCACCAGCGGTACCACGAAGTCCCCATACCGTAACCCATAAAAGGCGTTCGCATTCTTTGGTTTGTCCACCCCGCTGAAATCATACCCCGAAGCAGAAGCCGCGGCCTCCACTTCCTGCGCCGCAAAACCCGACAACACTTCCCTTTCGCGTGCCGCGATCGACTGCTGCGTCCCCGCATCCGCAGGCGACTTCTGACCCAAATGGCTCCGGATGCCCGTCACATCGAGGTTATACGTGATCGGTCGCAGCCGCATGATAAAATCCAGCCCCTTGACTCCCTCTTTCATATTCTTCTTATATCGCCCATCGCTAAAATTCGTCCAGTCCGCATACCCGCCGATCGAATTCGTCGCCGAATTGCCAATGATGGCCTGATCCGAGGCGGTGCAGATCACGCCCTGCCCGATGGCGATCACATTGTAATAGCCCGCGCCATTCACATCGCAATTCGCTCCCAAAAAGACATTGTTGTAGCCGTTGTCGAAGGCCCTGCCGGTATTGCTACCGATCGCGGTATTGTAGTTCGAATTGGTGGTGTTTTGCAAAGCCTCTAATCCAATACCGACATTGGCTTCACCGGTATTGTTACTAAAAAGCGCTATGGACCCGATAGCTATGTTTGACCCCCCCGTACTGTATTCCAGGGCCTGCTGACCAATCCCTATATTAAAACTGCCAGTGTTATCTTCCATCGCAAAATACCCCAATGCTATAGGATTTGAGGCATTGGCCGCCTGGGCATAGGTTCCTATTGCAACCCCCTCCCCCATCTTCGGGGAGCCCGTACCGAGCCCAAGCGCGACACTTTGGTAGGAGGGATCTAATTTACCGGCCGGCATATTGTTTATTTCGAACTGCAGGGCGGTATTATCCGTAGTCCCAATATATGAATTCGCACCCGTCCCGGTATTCCCCGTCAGACTCCAACCGCTCTTCGCCACAATACTCTCCCAATCAGGTGCCGACACCGTCCCCATGTTCACCAACAGCTGCTTCCGGCTGCTATCGTAAACCATCAGACCCGGCGCCGGAGTCGCGATCGCCTTGACCGCATTGCTGTCCATCCGCGGGATCAACAACCCCCTCGACGAACTACTGATATCCAGTTGAGCGGAAGAATTGGGCGAAGACGTGCCCACACCGACGCTCTGGGCGTCGCAGGTGCCTGCAAAAACAACGATGATCGAAAAGATCGGAAGGATTTTTTTCACGGTTATAGTTTTGGTTGTCGTGGGCTTCCAGCACCCTGCCTTCAAAACATGATCGGATGTCCTGTCATATCCGAACAGAAGGCCAGGGGCTGGGCCACGTATAGGAGATGAGATAGCTGTCTATTGAGGTGGGAGGTAGCGCACACAAGTAAGCAAATAAAAAAAATCCCGTCAAGCCCGAATTCAGGAAAGGGGGCGGCGGCCCTACAAACGGCGTCTTTCCCCTAAGGAACGGAGCGCGAAAGAAACGCCCCCGGAAACCCTCCAAAAAACGCATGAAATTGTTGCGGTCAAATTGTAACTTTAAAGGGAAGGCACCCATTCCTTCCGCTAACCATGCACTGCCGCCCGCTGCCCATACTGCTGTTATTGCTGCTTGAATGCACCCGTCTCGGCGCCCAGCCGATGGACAAAAACGGCTTTACCCGCTATACCCGAATGGACGGCCTCTCCAATAACAGCATCAATGGCATAGCCCAGGATTCCCTCGGGTATATCTGGATCGCTACCAACAAAGGACTCAATCGTTTCGACGGCCGCTTCTTCACTTGCTATAACACCCGGTCCACCGACTATCCCCTTCCCGACAATACCATCGGCCCCATCCAATTGGAGGGCAGGGAACTCATCGGCTCCACCTCGAGCGGTGCCTTCGCACTCGACATCGGGAACCTCCACCTCAAATCCCTGGTAATACCCTGTGACAGCTCGATCTTCTATTGGACGAACAGCGTCTGGAAAACGATCACGGACAATTACGGGCACTATATCCTGTCCACAAAGACCGGCCTCTACGTCTTCGATTCCTCCGGTCGTATCACCAGACGCTATGACTATTACCACGCAGCCGACGTAGGCAGACAGGAGCTGTGGTTCGGCGGCGATCTTTACCCGGTCGGCCACGGCCGGGTCCTCCAGAAAAGCGATTCCGCACTATGCCTCTACGATCCAACTCTGAATGCTTTCGATACACTCTTCGGACATCATAGCCCCGCCTTTGCCAAAGCCGTTGATGACGGCAGCGGAACCATGAGACCCTGCTATCCAGGCAGGAACGGACAGGTGTTTATCTTCAACGCCGCCAGGAACTCCCTCGACCTTTTCGATTTCTCCAGCGGCAACTCCTGGCCCATGAGGCTGCCCGTTCGCGCCGCCACTGAGCTGAGCGCAAATCCGTCCATCTTCGTGCTCAACGATAGCCTCCTGGCCATTACCAGCAAGCTCGGCGGCTTCTATCTGCTCAGGTATAACGAAAAGGAACACCTGCTTTCCATCTGCGGAAAAAAATATTTCGACGATGAGCCCTGCTCGGTCGTCTTTAGCGACAGGGAAGGCCGGCTTTGGGTAGGCACCAACGACGGACTCTATAAACAAGACCTCTCCAGCCCTTTTTTCCAGGTCGACGACCTTGCCGATCAGCAGGCCGATCTCCGGAATTACTTCATTCGCACGATCTTCACCGATCACGACAACCTCTACGTCGGACTTCGCAACAAAGGTGGAATACTGATACTCGATAAATCGACAAAAAAGATCCGCAAACATCTGTTCCTCGGAACCCCCGACTCCTGCGACAATATCAGCTTCTTCTTCCCCTACGACCGGGACACCCTCTGGGTGGGTACCCGGGTCGGCATCTTTTGGCTCAACCGCAACAACTATCACAGCGGCCGGGTACCGACAGCCTCCGGACAGGAATGGATGCAACACAACAACTGCCTCGCCATCCTCCGGGACAAGGACCAGGATATATGGATTTCTTTCGGCAGGCTGAACACGGTCGTCCGGTACTCCCGGCTTACAAGACAATTCGCGGAACTCCGGCTTTCCCAAAACCCCCTCTTCCGGATCACATTCGCATTCAGCATGGCCGAGGACAAGGCCGGGAATATCTGGCTCGCCGGTGACGGCATCTGCCGCTGGAACAGGTCAAAACAGGCGGTCGATACGCTCTTCTCCTTCCCTTCCGTCGGACTCCTGCACAACTATATGCTCATCCTGAACCGGGACGACGACAACAACCTGTGGTTATACTCCTTTGACAACGGCATCTATCGGTACAATTGCAGTGAGAATAAGATGTACCTGTGCAAACAGGATGATTCATACAATGATGGCGTTACATCGGGGGTGATCCGCGGACATATCTGGCTCGGCGCGGCCAACGGTATCTCCACTTTTGACACCCGCACCTACACCAGCGAAACCTTCTCTTACGCAGATGGTCTCCCCACCGTCGCTACGACCACTAACCGAAAAGGCTCCTGGTACGATGCCGAAGAAGATCGCATCTACTATGGCGCACAACATAACCTGATCAGCTTCAAACCCGACCCCGCTCACACCGGCCTCAATGCGCCTGCTCTCCTCATCGACCGGATCACCACCTCAAAGGGTGCTTCGCCAGTCACCGCCAGTCAGATCGAACTGCCATATCCCAGTAATTTTGCCCAGCTCACTTTTGACGCCGTGAATTTCCTCAATCCGGAAGACAACCAGTTCTCCTACCGCATCAGCCCGGCCGCCGATTCTGCGTGGCACCCGTTGACCTGGGAACGAAGTGTCAACTTTAACGACCTCGGACCGGGCAAATACCGCATACAGGTCCGGCTACATTCCGCCAACAACCGCTGGCCCGAACAAGTAAAAGAAGTTCAGCTCACGATATTGCCGCCGTTTTGGGCCCGCTGGTGGTTTGTAGCCCTGTGCGTTCTCGCGGCCGTACTGGTTATACTACTGGTATATCGTAATAGGGTGGCCCGGATGCAGGAAAAGCTGAGCCTTGACAAACAAGTGGCGGAGTACGAGATGAAAGCGCTGCACGCGCAAATGAATCCCCATTTCATCTTCAATGCATTGAACAGCATCCGCGAAATGATCCTTCACGAAGACAACCGGAATGCCTCCCGCTACCTCAGCCGGTTTGCCCGCCTGATCCGGCTAAACCTGGAACATTCCCGCCAAACCTTCATCTCCCTGCAGCAAAACATCGACTACCTGGAAAGCTACCTGGAAATGGAACAGCTTCGCTTCCCCGACTTCTCCTTCCGCATCGAGACCTCCAGGGCAATCGACCGCAACGAAGTGCGATTGGCACCTATGCTCATCCAACCCCTCGTGGAAAATGCCATCTGGCACGGCCTCTTGCCAAAAGACACCGATAAACGCGTGGATATCCGCTTCTATGCCGAAAACAGGATGCTGGTCTGCGAGATCGAAGACAACGGCATCGGCATCCGGCAGTCCCTCCAAAACAAAAAATCCAGCCAGACGGCCCACCGTTCCATGGGCATCGGCAATATCCGGCAACGGATCGCTGTGCTCAACGAAAAATACCGCATCAAATGTTCATTGAGCATCAAGGATAAAACCGATGTTCCCGGCCGAACGGACACCGGAACACTGATCACCCTGATCTTCCCGGCATACGAAGAAGAATTGGCACTATAAATACTACGCTATGATCAAGACAATGCTCATCGATGACGAGCCCCGTGGACTCAGCGCGCTCCGGCGCCTGCTGGAACTGAATTGTCCCGACATCCGGATCGTCGGCGAATGCCAGGACGCCCAAAGCGCCGCGGAGCTGATCCCCGTGCTGGACCCGGAGCTGATCTTCCTCGACGTCGCAATGCCCGATAAGAATGGCTTCGATCTGCTGAACGAACTAAGCCCGATCGGGTTCGAGATTATTTTTGTCACGGCCCATAATCAATATACCATCCAGGCCTTCCGTTACAGCGCCGTCGATTACCTCCTGAAACCGGTCGAAGAAGACCTGCTGATGGAGGCGGTCCGAAGAGCAGGAGTGCGAATAGCCAACAGAGCCTCGGCCAACCAGGTGGAGACCTTTCTATACAACCTGCGCAAATTGCAGACGCCCGCGGAAATGAAGCTCTGTATCGCCGATATGAAGGGATTCCGCGTAGTCGATCTCTCGGATGTGATCTATTGCGAAAGCGAGAGCAGTTACACCATCTTCCACCTGTTGAACGGGCAACGCATAACGGCCTCCAAGTCGATCATGGAGTACGAGCAGATGCTGGAACACAGCGCATTTTGCCGCATCCACAAATCCTTTTTGGTAAACCTGCACCATATCCGTGAATACATCCGCGGCGAAGGAGGGAGCGTCGTCCTCACCAATGAACGCACGATCGAAGTCTCGCGCCGCAAAAAAGAACTGTTTATTACTAAGATGAAAGAGCTGTACAAATACTAAAGCTTCAAGGCCCATTCTTATAGCACTACCAGTTTACGCGTCACCATTTTCGCGTCGCCTGCCTTCGCTGCCCGCAGGAAATAGATCCCGCCGGATAGGGAGGCGGGTATTTCCAGAAGGTCGACTTGTTCCTTTGCGTTTACCTGCATCGCCCGCTGCCGAACAACGGCGCCCGCCGCATTGAACAGCTCGACCATATAAAAGCCCGGCTCCATCCCCTGCCAGCTCAGCGTAACCGCCACCCCCTTTTGCACCGGATTGGGATAGATGCTCAACTCCTTCTTCCAGCCAAACACCGCCAGCGTATCGGCGACCCATGTTTTGAAAGTATCCACCTGTACGCACATCGTCACCAGGCCCGTAATCCTCCCCGATACATAGCCGCGCACCACCACCTCGGGAAGCTCTTTTATCTTGATCGAATCCTGGCTCGTTTCGCCAGTCACTTTCTTCACTACCTGTTCGATGCGCGCCTTTGGCACCTGTTGCGCCTTCACCTCCGTAGATAACAACACCCCCGCCAAAACCCAATGCCACCAACCCCGCCAACCCTTCGGCCGGGCCGACCCGGCGACGATCTCCCTTTTCAACTGCTCCGGGGCCAACCGCCCGCATACCCCTCCTTCCGACCTCGCCAGATATAGTAATATCTCCCCATCGGTCATCATCGAAAAGTCCACTACCGTCTTATTGCACGCCCCGCAAAACCGTCCCTGCCCCTCCGGCCGCATATCTGCCCACCGCTCCTGACACGGCATCGGAATAGCTAAGTGTATATTCTTTTTCATAAGCAATGCTTTACGATAAGGATGCAGGGATCGGCCCGATTACATATATTTGTTTGACAAACCAACCAAACTATGCCAGCTGCGCGTAAAACCTTGGCGATCGCTATCCTCGCCTGCACTATGACCCTTGCGACAAACGCCCAGCAGGGTTCGGCCACGAACCCATATATCCTAAATCCCACACCATCGACCGTCGTCTGGGGATACTATTGGTCCGAAGCAGCCCCCGTCCTCCACGTCCATTCCGGTGACTACGTGAATGTCCGCACCGTCCTCACTTCCAGCCCCGACCGTCTCGAAGCCGCAGGCGTACCACCCGACCTGGTGGAAAAAGAACTTCGTGACGTGCAACAGGTCAAAGAACGCGGTCCCGGCGGCCACGTCCTCACAGGCCCCATCTACGTGGAAGAGGCAGAACCCGGTGACGTCCTCGAAGTCCGCTTCACCGCCATCGACCTCGCCATCCCCTACGGCTATAACGCCATCGGTCAGGCCGGCTTCCTCTCCGACGAGATCTTCGATCGCAAAATGCGCATCATCAACCTGGATGCAAAAAAGATGCTTGGCCACTTCGCCGAAGGGATCGATATCCCCCTCCACCCTTTCTTCGGCAGCGTAGGCGTCGCTCCGCCAAAGGAAGCAGGACGCTGGAACAGCGCCCCACCATGGATACATGCCGGTAACCTCGACAACAAGGAACTGGTCGCGGGGACATCCCTCTTTATACCCGTGCACGTGAAAGGCGCCCTGCTCGAGATCGGCGACGGCCACGCCGCCCAGGGCAACGGCGAAGTCGACATCACCGCCATCGAGACCTCCCTCATCGGCCACCTGCAGCTCGTCGTACACAAGGGCAGGTCCCAACACTGGCCAAGGGCCGAGACTCCCACGCATTATATTTCCATGGGCACCGACCGTGACCTCAACGCCGCTACGCATACTGCTGTCCGTGAAATGATAGCGTGGCTGATGGAAGAAAAAAAGATGACACAGGCCGACGCCTATATGCTCTGCAGCGTAGCCGCCGATGTCGACATCACCCAACTCGTCGACGGCAACGTCGGCGTCCACGTCATGCTGCCAAAAGCCGTATTCACCAAATAATGCCTTAACCAGACGGCGGCCACCCTACCCCACATACTTGTGCCGGAATTCAGAAAAATTGACCCCCGCTTCCTGCTTGAAGAACCGGCTGAAACAACTCAGATCCTGAAACCCCAGCCGCCCGGCGATCTCCCGCATCGTATCCCGGCTGAAGATAGCCTGCCGCTTCGCCTCCAGGACCACCCGCTGCCGGATATGGTAGTCCGCCGGAAAACCCGTGATCCGCGTCACCGTCAGATCCAGGTACTGCGCCGACACCAGCAGGTCCGTCGCATACTCACTGACTGTCCGCTTCGTGAGAAAATACTGCTCGAGCCGCGAACAAAATACATTCACCAATTCCACATGCCCGCCCTCCTCCTGCACGCACCCGACGCTATCCGGTAAGCGCCGCAAATGGATCAGGAAGACCTTCAACAGTCCACTCAGTACTTCCTCACGCGAAGGCAGACAGCTGTCAAACTCCCTGGCCATACTCAGCACCAGGTGTTGGATATCCCGCTCCTGCTGCTCATCGATCTTCTTGATCATCCCCGTATAGGAAAATTGCGCCAGCACATCCCGGTAAAAAGATCTTCCAAGCGAATCCTTCGACAAATAAAAAAAATCTATGCTGAACGATACCACCCATCCACACGTCCCTTCATCGCATTTGAACTGATGCATTCGCCCCGGCGGGACACAATACACCACATTCTCCGAGAGGGCATACTTCTCCAGGTCGATACAATACTGCCCCTCCCCTCGCGTCACCAGGATGATCTCAAAATATGCCTGCCGGTGCGGCCTGTCGCTGATCGCTTTATTCCTCCCCAGCCATTCGATACTATGGATCTCGAAAGGCAGGATGTTGTCATTCATCGTTGTCGTGCTCATGGTTTAAAATTTTGCTGCAAAAAAGGCCGCGATTTACGTGCCGGATACAATTGAAAAAGTGATATGTACATAAGACACTTGAATCCAGCCATTGATCGGCCATGCACAAGCCTGTAGTTTTACATTGGAATAGCTACCCCTCTTATGTATACTCTTCGATCAACAGCAAAAAATCGCACTGTCTTACTGGCAGCAATAATGCTTCTTCTGCTTCGGCCCGCCTACGGTCAGGATAGCCTCGGCAACACCCCGCTTACGCTGGCCGCCGCCTTCAACCTGGCCCTGCAGAACAGCGTGCAGCTGCAAATAAGGCATACCGCCGTCGAACTGGCAAAACAACAGACCGAAATAGAAAAGCTTGGCCGACTGCCCGACCTCACCGCCAACATCGATTACGGCTATCTCAGCAGTTCCCAGGACTGGACCCCCAGCTTCTCCCACCATTTCGTCTCCCCCCTCCCACATCACCTCACCTCGTTCACCGTCGACGCCACCGAAGCCATCTTTGCCGGCAACCGTGTCAATAACAGCATTCGCAAAGCCTCCCTCGAGGAACAGGTCGCCGTCCTCAGTCTCAACAAGGACGAGACCGATATAAAATTCCTCGTCGCAGCCGGCTACCTCGACATCTTCCGGCTCATGGACGAACAAAAAGTCTATATCAACAATACGAGACTGGCACGCGAACGCCTCAAGAACATCCTCAACCTCCGCCAACAGGGACTGGTCACTCAAAATGACGTGCTGCGGACAGAACTGACCATTTCGGATTATGAGCTGACCACCCGTAATATCGGCCGCAGCGTCATACAACTGGACAACCAGCTCAACATCGTCCTCGGTCTTCCTGACAGTGCCCGCCTCATCCCCGACACAACCCTCACCCGCATTGAACTACCGGTAGGCGCCGTCGAAAGCCTGCTCGACCAGGCCTATCACGAAAACCACGACATAAAGATCTCGGCGAAACAAAAGGAGATCGCTGAAACAAATATCAAGCTGCTCAAAGGCGAACGCCTGCCGGTCCTGGGCCTCTTCGCCAACAACAATTTCCAGCGCCCCTATCTGTCCTCGACGCCGGCCGTCGACATCTACTACAACTACTGGACCGCCGGTGTCGGCCTCAGTTACGATATATCGTCAATCTACAAATCGCCAAAAAAAATCAAAGCGGGTTATATCGGCCTCGATATCACCAGCAAACAGGATTCCCTGACCCGGCAAAATGTCGAAGTAGGCGTCCGGAATGCCCTGGTCAAATACAACCAAAGCCTGGATGAACTCCAAACCTACCGCCGCGACCTCCACTCGGCGGAAGAAAACTATCGCGTCGTGGAGAGAAGGTACTACAACCAGCTCGCCCTGCTCACCGACCTCATCGACGCCACCAACACCAAGATCGAAGCCGAACTCAAGGTCACCAACGCAGAGATCAACAGGGTCTATAGTTACTATCAATTACAAAAAACCATCGGCACGCTCTGATCAATAAAATCTTTCAGACATGAACGCAACAAAAACGCCCTCCCGAACGCACACCATCATCAACTGGACGATCACCTCCCTGCTGTCCATCGCTATCATCATCGCCCTGATCTGGGGCGTCTATACCTACTATCGCCTGGACCACGACCTCTATACCAACGATGCCCAGATCGAAGAATACATCACACCGGTTAATACCCGCATCACCGGCTACATAAAAGAGGTCCGTTTTAACGACCACCAACGCGTAAAAAAGGGTGACACCCTTGTTATTATAGACGACCGGGAATTCAAGATCGCCGTCGAACAGGCCGATGCCGCGTGGCTCTCCGCCCGGGCCAGTAGGGGCGTAACCGCGTCTGCCGTCAGCACCGTCCATAGCAACCTCCTCATCACCGATGCCAATATCCGCGCCCTCGACGCCCAGATCTGGAACGCCGAACAGAATTTTCATCGCTATGAGAACCTCCTCAAGGTCGACGCCGCCACCCAGCAGGAGTTCGACCAGGTAAAAACGCAATACACGGCCCTCACCGAACAACGAAACGCGCTCCTCCGGCAAAAGGCGACCACCGATCTCTCCACCACCGAAACCAATCGCAGGGTGCCCGTCAACGACGCCGACATCAAACGCGCCCAGGCAGCGCTCGACCTGGCCAACCTCAACCTTTCCTATACCATCATCACCGCGCCTTATGACGGCGTCACCGGCCGCCGCACCATACAGGAAGGACAGGCCGTAACTGCCAGTCAAAACCTGCTCTCCTTCGTCCGCAGCGACAGCAAATGGGCCGTCGCCAATTACAAGGAGACCCAGGTCACCCACCTCCACGTCGGGGAAAAAATGATCCTCACCGTAGACGGTATCGAGGACAAACAATACGAGGGAAAGATAGAAGCCATCTCGGAAGCCACGGGGTCGCGCTATTCCGCCATCCCCGTCGACAACTCCACCGGCAATTTCGTCAAGGTACAGCAACGCATCCCCGTCCGGATAGAATTCTCCGGCGTCGCCCCCGCGGACATGGACCGCTTTATCGCCGGTATGAATGTCGAAGTCCGCGTGGCAGAACACAAATAGACGCGCCGCCCCGGACCCGCAGACTTCGGGAGCCAAAAACAAAAGACCATGGAATTAAAGGATCTCTTCTACAAGTGGGTGCCCATCTGGGTAAGACTGCCAGTGCTTTACCTGATATTTTTCGTGGTACTTACCTGCAATGGGGTTTTTCCCGGCAATACTACCGACATGTACAGCGGCCTCGGGGTCTATCCCGAACCCTTCACCGAAGCGGCCAACGCCATTTACATCGGCATGGGTATCGGCATCCTCATTGTGGTCCGCCTAAAACGTCGCTTCTCGAATAAGACCCTCCTGCTCTATGGTCTCACCATGATGCTGCTCATGAACTTCGTCTGTATGATCAGCAGTAACCCCGGGATCGTAGTGGCCGCCTGCCTCCTGCTGGGCTTCTGCAAGATCTCGGCGTTTATTGAGGTCTATCTCATCTGGGTCTATACGTGGAGCAAGACCTTCGACCGCAGCCGGGTTTACCCCTTCCTTTACTTCACCGCACTCCCCGGCACCTATCTCATGACCTGGCTGACCTGCCGGCTGGCTTATTTCTACAACTGGCGTTATGCCTATATCATCGTCCTGATGCTCATCCTGCTCTGTATCCTCTTCACGTTGATCTTCGTCGAAAACCATCCGCTGCGGCGCATATTCCCGCTCTATCAGATGGACGTCCTTGGCATCCTCTACCTGCTGTCCACATTTCTGCTGGTCAACTATATCGCAGTCTATGGTAAAGTAGAGGACTGGTTCCAATCCGACCGCATCAAGGGCGCGATGGTCCTTTTTCCCATTACGCTGTTTGCCTTTCTCCGCCGCGAAATGCGCGTAAAACGGCCCCTGGTCCCCTTCCGGATCCTCCGTACACGCGCCTTCCACAAAGGATTGTTCTTCTTCCTCGTCCTTGGCGTCTTCCTTCCTTCGTCGATCCAGTCCTCCTTCACCGGCGGTATCCTCCGGTTCGAGGCGTTTCGAAACACAGAGCTTAATCTCTACCTGATCCCGGCAATGTTCGTCGGGGCCGTCTTCGCCTTTTGCTGGTACTACTACAAAAAAGATCCCGATGTCCTGCTTTTCACCGGCTTCCTCGCCTTTGTCGCCTACTACTTCCTGCTCTATCAACGCCTCGCTACAGGTCTCGGCCTGGAAGACTTCTGGCTCCCCTCCCTCATGAAAGGCTTTGCCGTCATCACGCTATATGTCTGCATCGGACTCTACACTGTCGCCAGCTTTCAGCCACCCGACCTCTTCACGGCCGCCGCATTCATGGTCATCACCCGCTCCTTCGTGGGCAGCGGTATCTTCACCGGGCTCTATTCCTACTTCATTTACGCCGGCACCGTCCGGCATACAGACCGCCTCGCCGACCTCACGGCCACCGGCGACTACATTCAAAACGAAACCGCCGCAGCCTATCTAAGGACGATCCAGCAACAGGCATCACTCGCCGCCTTCAAGGAATTGACCGGCTGGATCCTCCTCTTCGGCATGCTGGTCCTCGCCTGTCTCGCCATTAGCATCATCTTCCGCACCCTCATCACAAAGGACAGGATCTTTAATCAATAAAATCAACAGTTATGAGCAACAGCACAGACCAATCGTTCGCCGCCGGATACCGCGCGGTTCTGACAGGCGTATTCGTAGGCATCGTCGATACCCTTATCAGCCTCGGATTCAACGTCGCCTACCGCCGTGGCGGGGCCGATTTCCCGCAGGACCTCATCAACGTCTCCTATATTATCTTCGGCACCGTATTCCTCTTTTTCATCATCGGCGTCATCTACATGGGCCTCCGGTCAATCAGCACAAAAGGCAGCCTGATCTTCATCGTACTCTTCGGCGCCCTCACCATCATCGGCCTGGCCGCCATCGGCTCCGCCCACCTGGCCGATTCGGACATCGAAAACCTCCGCTACCGGGGCATACTCCGCGGCCTCGTCCTCATCGACGGCATCAGCGCGACCGCCCTCATCCCCTACTTCTACAACAGCCCCAAATTCCAGGAGTCCGTCGTCTAAAATCCCCGACCATGATATTTCGTAATTTCCGTCTCGCACCTCATGATATTTCATTATTTTCATGCAAAAGATCAGGCCCATGAAATGCCTCCTGTCAACATTGTCTTGCGTCCTGGTTATCTTGTTTGCCGGCGCACTTTCCACCTCCGCCCAACAACAAGCTGTTCAACGATCAAACCCACAGCAAGCGCCAACCCGGCAGCCACTCGACAGCATCCTGCCGGTACGCGGATTCTGCATCGACATTCCCCGCCCCAACGGCGTCGACTCGTTCGTCCACTTCATCCATGACGCCCTTGCCCCACGCAAGGTCAATACCCTTTTCCTGCTGGTGGACTACCGCTACCAGTTCAAAAGCCATCCCGAGCTCGCCGATACTTTGGCCCTCTCGCTCACCGATGTCAAAAAGATCGTCCGCGCCTGCGCGGAAGAAAAGATCCGCATCATCCCTCAGATCAATATGCTGGGACACCAAAGCTGGGACCAGCACATCGGTAAACTGCTCCAGGCCTATCCCGATTTCGACGAGACGCCCTGGGTCAAAAACCCCGTAAAATACGTCTGGCCCAACGACGACAACCTCTATTGCCGCAGCTATTGCCCACTCCACCCTAAAGTCCACGAAATCATCTTCGCCGTCATCGATGAACTCTGTGATGCCTTCGAAGCCACAGCCTTCCACGCAGGTATGGACGAGGTCTTCTATATCGGCGAACCCAAATGTCCCCGCTGCGGCGGCCGCGATCCCGCCACCCTCTTCGCTGGCGAAGTACAAGCCATTCACGACCATCTTGTACAAAAGAACCGGGAACTCTGGATCTGGGGAGACAGGCTCATTGACGGTAAGACCACCGGTATCGGCGAATGGGAAGCCTCTTATAACAATACTTTTCGCGCCATCGACATGATCCCCAAAGACGTCGTGATCTGCGACTGGCACTACGAGCGGCCGGACCAGACCGCCGTCTATTTTGCCATGAAAGGCTTTCGCGTCATCTCCTGCCCCTGGCGCATCAGCAAGAACGGCATCGCCCAGGTCGACGACATGGTCCGCTATCGCGACGAGTCCACCCCGGAAATGAAGGACCGTTTCTTTGGCATCGTGGAAACGACCTGGACCAACACCCAGGGCTTCCTAAACGGTTACTACGGCATCGCGCAAAAAATTCCAGCCCGCGAGAACACGGCCTGGAATTGCTTTAAAGAAGTCTTTCAGCATATCGACTCTTTGGGAGACTGATTGCGCGCTCGTCGCCGTCAAACAGTTACTTGTCCGAAGACCCGTAGTTAAACTCCATTTCCGGGGTTAGAATGAACTTCTTGCTGAACGCGCCCTGAACCGCCGCGGACTGCTTCTTGCCATTTATGAGGAGCGTATCCTTTGTAAGGTGCAGCGACCGTATTTCCGCAACATCGGATACGATCCCCCGACTCACAGCTTCCTGCATCACCGCAACGATCCCGATCTCCTGCATCTGGGTTTTTTGAGCTCGCTCCAAGTCAAGCTCACGATCGATCAGGTCCCTGCGTTCTTTCTGGATAGCCACCTCCCGGTCCTTTAATGCGTTCTCCAGCGATTGCCTGTCGACATTTTGTCGCTCGACATCTACCTGCGAAGCCTGAAGATCCTTCATCCGCTTCAACAAATCACTTTTCGCATCGGCCATAGCCTCCTCTTGCCGCCTCAGATCCCCTTGCGAGAGCGCCAATGGATCTCCAAACGCTACCGGTTCCATCTTATCGATCCGCACCCGGTCGAGATTCTCGTAAATGCGCCGGATAGTCGGCTGATATCCCTCAATTTTGTCGGCCGGCACCGATTTTTCGCCGATGCTCAGTTCCGTCACTACGCCGTTGACCTGCGTGATATGATAGAGCTGGCCCTTGTGCAAAGCGACGAGCGTCTGCTTTCCATGCGGCAGGTCAACGTCCAGGGATACCATGCGATCCCGCTCGGAATCGTCATCCGGCCTGGCTGTGTCGGTTTTTGCAGGAGGCAGTGTATCCTGTTGGACCACCTCCACTTTGTGAACGTTTCCGGGCGTGTTACGGCCGCCCTGTTTGAAAGCCATCGCCAGGAACCCGATGAGGAGGATGCTAAACCCGAAGAAAACCCCTTCAACCACGGTCAAACCCTTGCTCTTATTATGTACGATCCGGGCGATCCTGTTCACAAACACATTCCTCCGCCCCGCAAACCCCATCCCATAGACGGCGTCCGAATCCAGCGACAACTCACGGAACCAAATAAGCGCCCTCACGAGTTGCTTCTTATCTCCGTCTCCGGCAATGGCCATCTCATCGCAACAATTCTCTCGCGCTTCCCGCATCAGCGCGGATAGCCAGAGAACACCCGGATTAAAAAAGAACAGATGTTCTACCATACGCTGCAACAGGTTCATCAGGTAGTCATCCCGCCTGATATGCGCCAGTTCATGAAGCAGTATCGCTTCAGCCTGTTCGGGTGGGATTTTTGCAAAGAGCCCTATCGGTATAAAGATCACCGGCTTCAAATGGCCGAATGCCACCGGGACCTTCATGACGGCAGATTCCAATAAGAGGACGGGTCTGCGAAGGCCCAGACGTTCGCTTAACTCCTTCAGTCGGCCGGTCCAATATTCCGGTAAGGGCCGCCCCTCCCGTCGGCGGATGTGCCGCGTATGGGCGAGCGCCCACCACATCCGTCCAAGCCGCACCCAAAGAATGACTAGCCAGACCATCACGATCAGCGCGGCATGCGCCGACAAATACCTATTCACCCGTTCCGCCATCCCCATGCTTGAGTCTATCATCGCCGCAATGCCCCTTCCTCCGCCAACTGCAGGCGCTACGCCGCCACCCTCGCCGACGGCAGGTACGATGCCATCGACTGCACCGCCGACCAACGCCCGTCCCGCAGCCACTTGTGCCGATCGGGCGCTCCACTCCCGCGCAAAGGTCATCGCCGTGACCGCCACGAAAAACACCATCAGTGAAGACAGCATCCGGTAACGGACTACCGGCCGCGACTTCCTGGTCGATACCATCACCAGCCCGGTCAGGATGACCAATACTAAACCCTGCCACAGGGAATGGACAAGGGTCCAACAAACCGCAACAGCGGCCTCGTTCAGCAAATGGGATGAAAAATGCATACAATAAAATTTTACAGGTTTATTCGCCCTTTTCTAGTTTGTCAAGCAGCGCCTTGACTTTTTGCAGTTCCTTTTTGGAGGTTTTCTCGTTGGCCATGAACGCGACCAGCAGGTTGCTGATCGAACCATTGTACATGGAATGAAGGAATTTTTCCAGGACCAACGCCATCGTCTTCTGTTCCTCCAGCATCGGCATATATATATGCTTCATTGGCGTCTCGTCCCGCGACAGCATACCCTTCTCCGTCATTACCTGCATGAGTTTCAGTGTCGACGTATATTGAACACTCTTCGTCTCCTTCACCAGTGTGTCGTGCACATGCCGCACCGTGGACGGCCCGTCCTTCCACAAGATCTTCAGCACTTCCACTTCGGATTTGGCGGGGATAAGCCCAACCTTCGCGGCTATATCCTTTCCCGCCCCGGCGTTGGCCCCCTTTTGTTTGCTTTCCCGTTTCATTACCCTAAGGTACGATAAAATACGTACGTTCCAAGTACAACCACGAAAAAAATTTTAA
>Ga0302326_10005114_pt1 | contig 30030 bp, 34 predicted proteins | sample Palsa_T0_3_FD_202264 | JGI IMG/M metagenome (GOLD analysis project Ga0302326, IMG submission 202264) | Peat permafrost microbial communities from Stordalen Mire near Abisko, Sweden - Palsa_T0_3 | ecosystem: Environmental > Terrestrial > Soil > Palsa > Peat permafrost | place: Sweden: Abisko... | reverse complement strand
CTTAGCGCGATTTCCGCTTCCGAACCGCGCCCCAAAGAAAGGTTAAGCACCCGGAAACGGGCGAGCGCCACCAGCGCGGTTTGAACGCCGCCGTAGAGGTTGTCGCTGCGCCGCCGTATACCGAGCCGCGACCGTGAGGGAGCCGGTCATAATCTAGTCGCGGCCAAATCAGGCCACGGCCCGCAGCGGCGTGTCTCTGGCAAGCGTATTATCCAAAGCCGTGCGCGACCATAATTCCAGCACGAACAGCGTCCAAAGCTGCTCGCTCCAGTTGCGCTGGTGGCTCGAATGCTCATCGATCATGCGCCGCACCGCGTCCGGACGTATCCAGTTGCGTTCCGCGAAAGACCGGCTCTCCAGCACCGCGCGCATGCTTCCAGCCAACTCACCCCGCAGCCATCCGGAAATGGGCATAACGAATCCGCGCTTCTTGCGATAAACGATTTCGGGCGGCACATAACGCGCCGCCAGCTTCTTCAACAAATATTTGGTGTTGAACCCCCGCAAACGCAAGGAGGTTGGGATCAGCGCCGCAAACTCGATCAAATCCTTCGACAGCAGCGGCGACCGCGCTTCCACGCTGTGCGCCATGCTGGACACATCCATCTTGGTGAGCAATTGATCGGGAAGATAGGTCTTGAAGTCCAGATACAATACGCGATCCACGTCGTCGCAGCCGTCGGCCTGCTCCCAAACGGCGCGATAGGAATCGCTCGGCGCCACCGAAGAGGTCTCGGCGCCAAAAGCGTCGGTATACATCAGGCCGCGATATTCTTCGAATCCGCGCTCATAGAGAAATCCCCGGCAGCCGTCGTATTGCCCGGCGCGCGCCAGCAGACTGGCTTTGCGCAGCAGGGAATTTTGAGTGCCGGAAAACCAATCGCCCATCGAACGCCGGATCGCCCGCGGCACGAAGCGCTTGTAAGACTCCGCCGCCCGCGCCACCACCGGCCGCGAATAGCCGCCAAACAATTCGTCTCCGCCGTCGCCATTCAACACCACCGTCACATGCTGCCGCGCGTACTTGGCGACAAAGTAGGTGGGCACCATGGACGGATCGGCGAAGGGCTGGCCATAATGCCAGATAATTTCGGGCAGCGTGTCCAAAGCGTCTACCGGCAGTTCGTGCTCGTGCAGGTGAACGTTCAGATGCTTGGCCGCCGCGCGCGCGTGACGGCGCTCATCGAACACCGGATCGGCAAATCCAATGACCACCGATTCCACAGGCTGGCGCAATTCCTGCGCCATCAGAGCAACCACCAGGCTGGAATCCACGCCTCCCGATAAAAACGCCCCCAGCTTCACGTCGCTCATCAGGCGCTGGCGGACAGAGCGCCGCAGACGGGCGTCCAACTCTTCCAGCAGTTCTTCTTCCGACAGCTTCAGTTTCGGCCTGTAGGAGACGTCCCAATAAGGCTCGATTTTGAGCTTTTGCGTGTCCAGCTCGAAAGTGAGCCGATGCGCCGCAGGCAGTTGCCGGACGCCCCGGAAGGCGGTGAGAGGCGCGGGCACGGCCTGGTAGACCAGATACGCGTCGATGGCCTGTGGATCGATGCCGGGTTTCGATCGATGCAGTTCGAGCAGCGCATTGAGCGTGGACGCGAACAGCAGTTGCCCGGCAGCCTGGGCGTAGAAGAGCGGCTTCTTCCCTGCCCTGTCGCGTGCGATGTGGACCTTGCGCGTCCGCTTATCCCAAATGGCGAACGCAAACATCCCGTCGATGCGCTGGAGCAGTTCCTCCCATCCCCAGGCCCGGTAGCCGTTCAGCAGGACTTCGGAATCGGTTTGTGAGAAGAACGGAAAGTCCGGCTCCAGTTCTTTGCGCAGTTCGAGGTAATTGTAGATTTCGCCGTTGAAGACCAGGACGGTGTTTCCGTCTGGACTGACCATGGGCTGGTGGCCGGCGGGCGAGAGATCGATAATGGAGAGCCTGCGGAACCCGAGCGCCGCGCCTTCGTCGGTGTACGTGCCCCAGTCGTCCGGACCGCGGTGAATCATCAGATTCGCGGCGCGCGCCACGCGCTCCGTCATGTGCGGCGCGTTCGGCCCGATGGCACCCAGAATTCCGCACATATTATCGCGTGGCCGCCAGGCGTGGCTCGGTTTGGGGCGCCAGATGTCCAGTGAGCCGCAAGTACAAGGGGATCACTTCCTCGGCCAGGCGGCTCCTTTCGAAGCGGCGCTCGGCGGTGATTCTTCCAGCCCGTCCCAGGCGCGCGCGGAGCTCGGGATCGCGCACCAGATCGGCTATGCGCGCGGCTAGAGTCTCGTGGTCGCCGGGAGGATGCGTCAGCGCGTTGCGTCCCTCCTCGATCAGCTCTATAGCGCCGCCCGCGGCGCTGCAGATCACCGCGCGCCCGCAGGCCATGCCCTCGGCGATCACGCGGCCGAAAGGCTCGGGCTGGGTGCTGGCGTGTACCAACACATCCAGCGCACGGATTGCGCCGGAAGTGTCGGCAATGTAACCCGTGAATCCCACCTTATCGGCGATGCCCAATGCGGCGGCCAAGGCCCGCAGCTCGTCCAGCGTCCGTTGGCTGTTCGCGGTTTGATAAAGCGCTCCGCCGATCACGTAGGCGCGATACGGAAGATCCTGGGGCAGCCGCGCCAGCGCCCGCAGGAACACGGCATGTCCTTTCCAATGGGCCAGGGTCGCCGCCAGCCCTACGCGAACCGTGCCCGCGGGCGCAGGCGCAAGACCGGAAAGCGCATCCAGATCCATCTTTTCGCCGAGCGGGGAGTAGCGCTTCAGATCGATCGCATTGTAGACGCAAAGCGTCTCCAGTTGCGGGCACACCTTCTGAATATCGGTGGCGACGCTGAGCGAGTTTCCGATCGCCACCGAGCAGCGCCCGGCTGAGAGACGCAGCAGCCGCCTCATCAGGGAGCGCGTGCTGGCGTAGTCCCGCACATGCCAGATCAGCGGCGCATTCTCAGGGCGCGCCCAGGCAGCCAGAACGTGCATCTTAAAACCGTTGGTATGCAAAATGTCCGGTTGCAGCTCGGCGAGTATCCGCCGCAGTTTCGACGCGTAACGGATGGTCCCGAAGGCGGCTCTTAGAGCCGACCACAGCGCGCGCGCCGGACCGCTTCCTGAATCGCCCAACCGCGCCAGCGCGCGGGGAAAAGGCGCCACAATGGTCTGGACAACGGCCGCCTTGGCTTTCTCCGCCAGCGGACCATCCTCACCCAGCACCAGAGCAAGTTGCCAGGAGGGCTCGGCCGCGCGCACACTGGCCATCAAGTCCAGCAGGCTCATTTCAGCCCCGCCCATTGGTCCGCACGGATTCAGATAAACCACTCGCATGAAATTCTCTAAGACAATAGCGAAGAAGAAGGGCGCTTAACTACTCACGTTCGCAAAGAAGGTGACTGGCGCATTTGTGGCGCACGCACTCGTGCGTACGCCACGTTTAATACTTTACTGTAATTACGAATATGATGACTTAGTATGGTCGCGCCAAAGGTACCCGCGGCTTCAGCCGCGTTTGTGTTCGGTATGGAGGAGGCGCGACTAAAGGTCGCATGTACCGGCGTTTTATACCGAGCCGCGCGCGTAAGCAAGCGGTCTTCTCAGTCCGCCCGGCGAAAATCCTCAGCCAGCGCCGGAAAAACCAGCTTCGTGAACTGCGTCAGATCCGTGAGTCCCCGGCTGGCGTCGTCTCCCCGCAGAGGCTTCACCAGCCGTACCAGACTGACATCGGAACGCTTGTATTTGATCAAGTCCGGCAACAATCGCAGCTTTCCCTCGAACTCCTCCGCCCAAACATTGCGATCGTTTTGATACCAATACAGCACCAGAATGTGCTGGCCGGATTTTTCGAGAACGAACTTGTTGACTGGAATTCCGGCCGCTCGGCCGGGCACGGACATATTGATAATGGTCCGGTCCTGGACCAGCCAACCACTGCCCGGCAGACAGACCGAAGGCGAGTGCGGGCCGTAGCCGCTCTGCACCGACTTAAAATAGGCGACAAACAAATTGAGCGCGCTTCCCGTTACCGGGTTGGAGTAATCCCGCAGAATATAGGAATCCGGCTTTAGATATTCCTGCACTGCGGGTTCGAGAGACTGGTCGGAAGCGTCTTTCCATTCTCCAAGCTGAATCGGGACGTTGCTCAGGCGGGGGACGGCAACGCCCGCTTCCGGGATCGAAAGAACGTGCAGCGCGGCTCCTTGCGCGGCCAGGATCAAAACCGCGGGCAATAGCCAGATCTTGAGCGCGGAACCGAGCGGGCTGCGTTTCGTTGTCAAATCAGGCATGACGGAGACCTCGCATCCTGTCAACACGAAGCAAGACCATGTGGACGCCGATGCAACCGAGCGCCGCCACCAGGACGCTGACATAGCCGAAGGCTTCGTGCGTCGCGCCGCTCACCCAGGCATGGTTATATTGCCCTGCGATGCCGGTAGCCACTATGCGGATGGCGTTTCCCAAAATCGCGATCGGAATGGCGCAGGCCAGTATCCAAATCCGCATCGACTTCTTTTCCACGAAAAAGTAGTTGTATAAAACGCACATGAACAGGATGGCGACCAGAGAGCGAATACCGCTGCAGGCTTCTTCCACCGAAAGCTTGATGCCCACCATCTCGATGATGTTGCCTTCGCGCAGCACCGAATACCCCAGCGCCTCCAAAGCATCGGAGCCCAAGCGGCTGGCGAGCAACTGAAGCCGCAAAGTAAGAGCTTGAAAAACGAAATCCGGCGGAGCGATCATCAAAATCAAGGTGCACAGCGGATAGACCAACTCCCGGATCATGCGAAAGCCGTAGACCAGCGCGATGCATCCCACGAACGAGACCAGAAACGCCGTCCGGCTCACCCACACCCACTGCCCCAGAACGCCCAGCATGGCTTGCAGTGCGCCCCACGCCAGAAGGCCGAGGCCCCATAGCGATGGCTGCGGGACCACGGCCGCCAGTTTGTCGCGCTTGGCCCAGGCCATATAGGCCGCGGCCGGGACCACCAGTATGCCGTGCTCCATATAGGAGCGCTCGTCGAACCAGCTCCCATATATGCCGGCTAAAATCGGCCAGAATGCGCCCGCGAGCAGCGCGGCCAGCACCATAAACTGAATGCCGCTCACCCTATGGGCGCCGTCTCCCGGAGCTGCGGCGACCGCGCCCGCTGGCGATCTATGCCCGACTGGTATCGCCATAGTCGTAGTAGTATTGACGGCGGCGGTCGGAACTCAGGTCGTAATCCGTCAGCACGGTGCCGAGCAGCGTCAAGCCGTCTTCCTGAATCAGTTGGTAAGCCTCCATCGCGGCCTCACGCTGCGTGACGCCGGAGCGCAGCACCAAAATGAGCGCGTCGGTCAGAGAGGCGACAATGCGTGTGTCGGCCACGCTCAGGATGGGCGGAGCATCCACGATCACCATGTCGTAATTGTGCGCCAGCGTCTCCAGAATGGTTCGCAGGCGGGGCGAGTAAAGCGCCTTGGATACGTTGTTCTGAGTAACGCGGTTGGGTAAGATCGAAAGGCCGGGGAAGCCGGTAAAAACACCCATCTGTTCGGGCGAGTATTCTTCCAGCGGGCGATCGTCGCACAGCACGTCGATAAGACCCCATTCGTTGGGCAGGCTGAATTTCCGATGTAAATGCGGGCGGCGAAAATCGGCGTCCACCAGGAGCACCTTGCGGCCGGATTCGGCCAGCGCGATACCCAGGTTCTGCACCACGGTGGTCTTTCCTTCGGCCGGTCCCGGGCTGGTGATCAGGATCATTTTCTGAGTGCGGCTGGAGACCTGATTGCGAAGAATGGACGCCAGCGTGCCCCGGAACGATTCGGTGATGAATGCGGGGCCGCTTTGCCAGGAGGCCAGCGCGGTGGAGGTATCGTCGTGCGCGCCATTGAGAACCAGTTCCTGAGATCCCCGGCCATTCGGTTTGGCAAGCATGGCTCCGTTGCCGAGATTGGGGATGACGCCCAACTCGGGGGCGTTGAACATCCGCCGGGAGGCGCCCGGGGATTTAATGCTGCGGTCCATGCGTTCTTTCATGAACACGATGCCGCCCGCCAGCACCAGGCCAAACAGCGTTCCCAGTGAAATATTCAAAGCCGGCTTGGGCTTGTAAGGCTCTTCGGGCGGTGTGCTGGCCTCCACGATGCGGATCGGATTTACCGGCACCGAGCTGCTCAGGTTGGCTTCGCTCTCCTGCACCAGGAGCGTCTGGTACATCTGGTGCTGGGTGTCCACTTCGCGCTTGAGGGCATTGTATTGCGCCGTCTTGCTCGCTTCCGACCCCACCTGCTGGGATTGCGCGTCGTAGGCTCCGCGCAGCAGTTTTTCCTGCCGCAGTGAGGTTTCGTAGTCGCTCTTGGTGCGTTTCAGCGTGCTCGCCAGCTCGTTGTCGTAGGATTTCTGCAGCGACCCAAGCATAGCGTCGATCTTTTCCACTTTCTTGTCTTTCGCCGTGTAGGTGATGCTGAGCACCGCGCGGTCGCGCTTGAGCCCTTCCATCTGCGTCTGATAACCACGCAGCACGGGATTGTCGAGCACCTCGGCGAGCGAGTCCGGCGTGGCCTTCAACGTCGCCTGATAGCGCGTCTCGCGCGCAATGCGTTCGGATTGAATACGCGACAGCTCGCCCTTGAGCTGTGCCAGTTTGGTGTCGTCGAGCGTGGCGTCCGCTCCGGCGAACATGTTTCCGGAGGCCGCCACGAACCCGCGCAGCTTCTCTTCCGCTTCCTGCACCCGCGCTTTGGTTTCTTCGATCTGGGCCGCCAGCCACTCGCTGGTCTTCTGCGCGGTCTGGATGCGCGAGTGAGAGGTGTCCTCGACGAATTCCTGCGCCATGGCGTTCAAGAACCCCGCCGCCACATCCGGGCTGGTGGATTCGCAGCTCAGCTCGATCAGCCGGGTGTGGTTCACCGGCCGCGCTTCAAAAGTCTGCAGGGCGACAGTGAGACCCGTCCGGGCCGCTTCCAAAGGATCCTGGGTGACCGGATGAATGTGTTGGCGGAGGCGCGAGAAGATGTCGCGCCCGGTGGGAGCCAGCGGCACCGTCTCCGATTGCATGCGCTCCGCTCCGCGCCGCAGGAAACTCCCGCTGTGCAGGATATTTACCTGGGTTTGAATGTCCACCTCGCTGGTTTCCGCGCTGGCCTGGACCACGCCGTTCTGCGGCAGTCCCGTGTTGGCGTTCTGCACCTCAATGAGCAGCAGCGTTTTGTACATGGGAGAACTGAATACGATGGAGGCGAACCCCCCCGCCGCGCCCAAAACCATCAAGCACAGCAACAGCAGCCAGAACCTTCGGGCCAGCGCAATAACGTTCAGGCGCTGCGCTTCTTCCGGCTCTCCGCCGCCATTGGACACGACATAAGGCTCCCGCGCAATGGTGGGAAAAATGGTGCGTTCTTCATGCACCAGGCCGTTCCTTTGGTCGTCCGGGCCGTCTGAAAGGAGTCGCATGGTTTATTCTTCTCTCCGACCGTTGTGGTCTTCGGTAGCGGTCCGCCAAAAGAATTGGTCCGCCCCGTTGGGGAGCGTCGCAACGGAGGTGACTGCCGCCACCGCAGCCTCTCTGTTCTTTTTTTCCAGGGACAGCAACTGTAACTGTTCGGTCACCGCGGCGATCATACGCTCCAGCACCTGCATCCTTTCCTCGAGTTCCTGGCCGTCGCGCTGCCGCTTACCCTCGGCGATCAACCGCTGCACCGCGCTCCGCGCCAAGTCCGATACGCTGCGCGCGCCCGCCTGCTCGCACACGCTCACAAACTGACGAAATTCGTCTTCCGACACTCGGAAATAGACCAATTTTTCCCTGGGTTTCAGTACGGCCATGCTTATCTCCTACGCTATCTCCTCAATCGATCGCTGGCTAAAGTTTGCCTTGCAATTTCACCATTCAAACAAGCTACCGCTTTTTCGGTCCCATTTTCATGGTCCGAGTGAGATGTGGGAACGGCCTTCAACTGCTGTGGCAGCACGCCAGAAATACCTGTTATTCGTGCTTGTTACAAACGTCAATCGCTTCTTTTTACAAACGTCAAGGCTGCTTTCTGGAGTATGCCGGATCGCAATGACAAGTGTCAATGAACACAAGGACCTAAGCAGTCCTTAGAAAGTACTAGTACTGGTGGGCTTCATGACAAAAACGGAAAATTGAGAGAAACTGGTGAGGATGCCAGTTCGAACCCTCGTTGTTTTGGGACTCTTTGGCTTCGCTTTCGGGGTGATAGCGGAAGAGTCCCGTTCCAAACCGGGGTCCCGTTCCAAGCCCGACGCTCCGGCTCGCGATTCCAACGTCCAAAACTGCCTGCATGGATTGTCGGGATGCGATGTTTCGGCGCTCACTCCCGACGAAATCAAGCAGGTGTCGTTGGTTTCGAGGAAGCGGAATCTGGATTCCTGCATGGAAGGCTCGACACTTTGCGATCCCACGCGCCTGAGCTCTACGGAGGCCAGCGCGGTTCAGGTTGCCCGCTACCGGCGAAATCTGGCGAAATGCGACACCGGATCGCCAACCTGCGACCCGCTGCTGCTAAACGCCAAGGACTCCGAAGCCCTGCACAAGACAGTTGGGGAGCGGAACTACGATAAATGTCTGGAGGGCTCCGCCACCTGCGATCCAACCCGCCTTACGCCGCTCCAAAGCAAGGGCGCGGAGACCGCTGCGCTGCGCCGCAATCTGGACCGCTGTAACGAAGGGTCGCCGACGTGCGATCCTCAGCGCCTCACTCCCGCCGAAGCCAAGTCGGTTCAGGCGGCGGCGGCGCGGCGCAATGTGGAGCATTGCCGAGATGGCCTGTTCAGTTGCGATCCGACCACACTTGCGCCATCGGACGCAAAGGAGGTTCGCACCATTTTTGACCGGCGCAACCAGGTTGCTTGCCGGGACGGATTGGCAAATTGCCAGCCTTTGGACCTGCAAGCCACCCAACTGAACGAAACTCGCGCCGGTTTCCGAAACCGCAATGTGGAGGCCTGCAAGAAAGGCCTGCCGGCTTGCGATCCATCGCTGCTGACGGGGCCCGATATGGCTGCGGTGACGGCGGCGTTTCAGCAGCGCCGGGTGCACGTGCGGCCCCAGGGCCAGTAGGACTTAATCGAGTGCCCGAACTCACCATCGTCGTTCCAACCTACAATGAGCGGAAGAACCTGGTTCCATTCATGACGAACCTGGCTGCCGCCTTGGCCGGGATCGACTACGAAGCGATCGTGGTAGACGACGATTCGATGGACAGCACGGCGGCGGCCGCGCGTTCTTTGGCGCAGCACGACGGCCGCATCCGGGTGATCCAGAGAATCGGACGCCGCGGGCTGGCGTCGGCCGCGGTAGAAGGAATGCTGGCGGCAAGTTCACCCTTCCTCCTGGTCATGGATGCCGATTTGCAGCATGACGAGCGGATCATTCCCGCAATGCTCGAAAAAATCAAAACGGAGGGCCTGGACGTGGTGGTGGCTACCCGCAACGCCGAGGGCGGCAGCATGGGCGAGTTCGCCGCCGAACGGGTGGGTCTTAGCAAGGCAGGCCGCTTCCTCAGCTCTATGGTTTGCCGGGTGCAGATCTCGGATCCCATGAGCGGATTCTTCGTGGTGCGCAGCGAGTATTTTCATCGGGTGGTTCATAACCTGAGTTGTATCGGGTTCAAGATTCTGGTGGATCTGCTGGCTTCTTCGCGCGAACCGGTGCGAGTGGGCGAAGTTGGATTTCGGTTCCGCAACCGCATCCACGGCGAATCCAAATTGGACATTCTGGTGGGCATGGAATATCTGCAGCTCCTGCTCCACAAGCTGACGCGCGGCATGATTCCGGTGTCCTATCTGTTGTTCGGACTGATGGGGTCGGTGGGAGTGGCGTGCAATTTCCTGCTGGCGGGCCTGTTCAGTTCCGCTTTCGATCTCAGCTTCAAGTCCGCGCAGTTCGCCGGCGCCCTGATTACCATCGCAATCAATTTTCTGCTCAACAACCAGTTGACGTTCCGCTCCGCGCGCTTGCGCGGGCGCAAATTCCTGGAAGGATTGGGGATTTTCTACGTGTGCTGTTCTATCGGCCTGTTTGCGCAGGTGACGGTTGCGAGCGGCCTGCGCTCCGGCGGAATGAACTGGGCGGCCGCAACTCTGGCCGGCATTGCGATCGGCTCGGTGTGGAACTACTCCACGGCGTTCCTGTTCGTGTGGCAGGTCCGCAGACGGCGAACCCAGTTGCTGGCGGAAGCTTACGCCGACACAGGGGTGGGCGTGGGCCGGTTATTGAATACCGACTAATTCGATGTCAAACACCAGATCACCCGCGGGGACCAGTTTGTCTACCGGATGATCGCCATAAGCCAGTGCCGCTGGAATCCACAGCCGGGCCTTCTCTCCCGCCACCATATACATTCCCAGCATGGTCGCGCCAAAGGTAGACGCGGCTTCAGCCGCGTCTACCTTTGGCACGACCAAACTAAAAATAACTGAACAGTCTGGGTCGTAGCCCATCCCTGCGGCCGCGCTCGCCAACAGTTCCTTGCGTTCTTGGCAGGGCCGCAGGCCAGGTTGGTCGCCCGGTAGATTCTGCGCGGTTACCGAGCCGCGACCCGTAAGGGAGCCGGTTTCGACACAGGCCGCTAGCTTAGCCTTCGGCTTCCCAGCGGAAGCGCGCCACGGCGAGCGCCCCAAACAATGCCGCAAACAAAAGCAGTGCTGCAATGGGCGCCAAAGCCGCTTCCAATCCTAATCCCCGCCACGTCATCGCTTCCAGCCCCTGCATGGCCCAGCGAGTGGGCGCCACCACCGTGAGCTTCTGCAGCCATTGCGGGAACAGAAACATCGGTATCCAAGCTCCGCCCAGCATCACGACAATCAAGGTGACCAAAATGGAGAGGCCACGGGTTGCCTCCGGCGTTTTGCCGAGGGCAGCTACCAACATGCCGAGGCCCGCCGTCATCACCGCGAATGCGGCGCTTACTCCCAGAAATCCCAGCATGCTTCCTTCGACGCGCACGCCGAAAACCAGGCGCGCGAACAGGAAATTCACCTGAACGACTACGAATGCAAGAATGGCGGCGCTGACTGCGCGGCTGCCGAGCAAAACCCCGCGCGATAACGGCGCAGCCCGGAAGCGTTTCCACAATCCGCGCTGCCGCTGCTGCAGCAATCCGATGCCAACGTCGATTCCCAGAAAAAGGACGAACTGCACCACCATTCCGGAGAAGGCATGAGCGTAGCCGTTGTACTGGACGTTCTGGCGCGCCGTAACGGCTTCTTCTCGCGTGGTGTAAGGCATGGTCAAGCCGCGCGAAACAGCGCCATCCGCGCTATCCGACTGCCGGTTCCAGCGGTCCACACTGCGCAGCAAATCTTCCAGAGGCTTCTTGTCCTCCTGCGGCAGGCCCCCACTTTGCTCAACCTGTGCCAGCGAATCCTTTACGATCTCGCGGCCGGTCTGTCCGGTGAACATTTCTTTGCTCACCGCTTGCATCACATCGCCGGCCAGCATTCCTGCCACCATGGAACGCTCGGCGGCGTGGGATGGGTCGAAGAGCACGCCGATCTCGGGCTTCTGCCGCGGACCGAAAAACGCGTTGCCGGCGTCCTGTCCAAAATTAGGAGGAATGATCACGGCTACCGTCGCGGTCCCCTTGCGGACGGCTTCGCGCGCCTCGGCGGGAGTTGAGGGCTTCACATCCAGCGCCTGTTCCGCCGACAGCCGTTTCACGATCTCGCTCGAAATCGCGCTGCGGTCCCGATCCACGGCCAGCACTGAAATTTTGCTTTGTCCCGCCGGATCGCCTGAGCCTCCCAAAACATACCCGAAGAACGAACCGATGACGATAGGGATAGCAAAGCTCATTAGCAGCGCGCGCCGGTCCACGAAGAACAACTGCAGGTCTTTGCGGACCAAGGCTCGAAACGGGATCGTCATGCGTCGCGCAAGCTCCTTCCGGTCAGGTTCAGGAATACGGTTTCCAGGTCGGCACGCTCGCTGGAAACGTGACGATAAAGCTGGCCGTGGTCTACCAGCCACTGCAACAGGCGCGGCGTTTCGGTGGGAAGATCCTGAACGCCCACGCGCAATGTCCCGGCGTCGAGCGTCGCGGAACGAACGCCCGGGAGCGCGCGCAGTTCGTCCAGACGGAGGCCGTTCTGTCCTTGCTCCAGTTCCACGGCCAACAGATTTGTTACCGGAAGCCGGCGATAAAGGCCCTGCAAGGTGTCGTCCGCTACGATGTCGCCGTGGTCGATGATAACGATCCGATCGCAGAGCCGCTCGGCCTCTTCCATGTAGTGGGTGGTATAAACCAGCGTCTTGCCGCGCTGTTTGAGAACTTCAAGATTATCGAAAATGGCATTCCGGCTCTGCGGATCGACCCCTACGGTGGGCTCGTCCAGAAGGAGGATTTGCGGATCGTGCAGGAGCGCGGCGGCGAGGTTGAGACGGCGCTTCATGCCGCCGCTGTAGTTTTTGACGCGCTCCTGTGCGCGGTCCGCAAGGCCGACCAGTTCGAGCGCTTCGCCGATAGCGCGCCGGGCGGCCGGGCCATCCAGATCGTAGAGCGCCGCAAAGAGCTGAAGATTGGCTTGCGCCGTCAGTTCGTCGAAAAGCGCGAGATCCTGCGGCACCAGCCCGATGCGCCGCTTGTTGGGATCGGTATCCCCGGCCAGGGGCCGGCCTTCGATCCGCACCGATCCGGAATCGGGACGAACCAGGCCGGCGATCATGGAGACTGTAGTGGTTTTGCCGGCCCCGTTGGGCCCCAGAAGCCCGACGATCTCCCCCACCCCGGCGCGCAGTGAAATGCCATTCACCGCCACCAGGCTGCCGTAGCTTTTCTTGAGCGCGTCAACTTGCAGCATTTTGGTTCAGCCGGAATACCAACGTCGCACGGATATACGTCGTGGCGCAAAGGAATGTTCGGTGCTGTCCTAAAAATGACGGCACGCACTTTTTGTATACTGGTCGCATGGCAAAGCCCGCGGCGGGAGCGGCGCCGCCGGACAAGCTCGATCTGTACGAAAAACTGGTTGCCACCAATCCGAAAGTGGAGCGGAAAGGCGCGACAGTGCCCTATACATCCATGAACGGCCACATGTTCAGCTACCTGAGTAAAGAGGGTAAGATGGCGCTGCGGTTACCGGTGGCGGAGCGGGAGGCGTTTCTGAAGAGATACAAAGCCAGACCGTGCGAGGCGTACGGAAAGGTTCAGCCGGAGTACGTGGAGGTCCCCGATTCACTGCTCGCCTCCACGCGGGAGCTGAAGAAATTCTTCGACGCCAGCTACAACTACGTAAGCTCCCTCAAGCCGAAGCCAACTGCAAAAAAGAAGAGCGGCTAGTGCATCGTACGGAGCGTTCCTGGTAGAACCATTCGCAGAGTGAGTTCCGAGCCGATAGAGTAGCAGGGGACCGAAATGTCCCTGCCTCGTACGAACCTACATCCGCATTTTCTGCATCCCGCTCTCCAGAACTAGTCGCCCCAAGCATGCGCCGAGGCCTTCGGCTCTCGCCGGTTGAGCAACGGGGGGTTGCGCGACCTGACCGGTTCACATTTGAGCGGCGATATAAGCCGGTACTTCACGCCAAGCCAAGCCGCCTTGCGAAGCATCCGCCGGCTTCACGGCTGGATTGAGGTGCGCCCCCGAAATCGGCCCGAACGTGAGGATTAGTTAGCGCCACCAGCATGGCTCCGGTTGCCATGGTGTTGGCGAGCAGGGCGATGGCAATGTTCCCCTCTGCCAGCCGTTCGCCCATGATGCCGGAGCCGACCACGGCAGCCAGCAAAAAAGCCGCGCCAATCGCCTCAGCGGCAGCACGCCGGACCACAGCATTCCTTGGGAGCCGGCTTCACCGCGCGGATAAAGGCGCTCATGAATTTGTTTTCCACCTGCGGCGCAATGGCGTCCACGTCGATGCCTTCACCGGCGAGGAATTGGCGCGCATCCTCAACGCTGTAAACGCGCGTTGGCTGGATGTCGATGCCATCGAACCCGGCCTCGGCGAGCTTGCCGATATATTCGCGTTCCTGAAGCGCCCCGGCGATGCAGCCCACCCATAGTTCCAAGCTGCGGCGCACTTGGTCCGGCACCTCACCGCGGACTACCACGTCGGAGGCGGCGAATCGGCCGCCGGGTTTCAAGACGCGGAACGCTTCCCGCAAGACGCGGTCCTTATCGGCCGAGAGATTAATGACGCAGTTGGAAATCACCACGTCCACCGAGTTATCGGGGAGCGGAATGCTTTCGATTTCGCCCTTGAGAAACTCGGCGTTCTGGATGCCGGACTGGCGCTGATTCTCGCGCGCCAGGCGGAGCATTTCATCGGTCATATCCAGCCCGTAGGCTTTACCGGTGGGTCCGACGCGCCGGGCCGACAGCAGAACGTCGATGCCGCCGCCGGAACCCAGATCGAGCACCGTTTCTCCCTCGTTCAGCTTCGCCAGCGCGGTGGGATTACCGCAGCCGAGCGACGCCAGGACTGCATTCTCGGGGACCTGTCCGGTCTGGCCGGCGTCGTACAAGTTGGACGTGATGGGATCGGCGCCGCAGCCATCCGGGTTGGCGCTGGCTCCGCAACAGGAGCTTCCGCCCGCGACCGCGCGCAACGCAGCGAGGCCGTATCTCTCTCTGACGATTTCCTTGATTTCCATATTTCTCCCTGTTGATTTCGATAATTCTTCCCGCGGCGCTTTATTTGCAGATTTGAACAACGGCTTCGGGTTTCACGGCCTTGTTGCGGGTGCAACATTCCGCATAGAGAAATCCGAGCAGCTCCTGCAACGCATCCGCGTTGGCGGTGTACCAGAGAAACGTGCCCTCACGTCGTATTTTGACCAGATCTTCGTTCTTGAGTCTCTCCAGATGATGCGAGAGGGTTGAATTGGGAATGCCCAGTTCGCTCTGGATCTCGCCCACCACCAGGCCCTCCGGGTGCGCCGAAAGGAGGAGCTGCATTATCCGCAGCCGGGGTTCGGTTCCCATGGCGGTGAACATGCCGGCGTATTTGGCGACCCGCTCGGCGCTGAGCTTCGGCTTGAGCGCTGGCATACTTCGACAATAGCAGAAATACCGAACTTGTCAAGGAATTTGTCAACGCCGCCGGGACGCTGGCCAGCACACTCGGCAGCCGGCGGCCCGAAGCAGAGCCAGCACGCTTTGACGGAGCGAAATGTGGTTCGACAACGTGGACGATGCGGTCCAGAACTTCGAGCGGCCCCATTACGGGGAAGGGTATATGGATTCCCTCGAACCCGGGGTGCATATGGCAACGGGGGGTATGGAGCGGATCGTACGCTTCCTTAGGCGCATTGAGATCGGGAGGAGAAGAAACACCCTTAGCCATCGCAAATGTTGACTCGAAAGCCCGCAGCCGCTGGCGATGGATGCAATGAAGACGGGCCGGAGAGCGCCAACTTCAAGCGGTGGCCGCACTGGCAAAACGGTTATCGGCCAACACCAAGTCGTACACACGCTCGTATTTTGATACGATCTCTTCCACTGAGAATCTTTGCTGGACGTAGTTCTGTGCGTTCGCTCCCAGCCGAGTTCGTGTTTCCGAATCGTCAAGAAGTACCTGGAGCGCGGCTGCGAGAGATCGATCGTCGTCAGGCGGTACAAGAAGTCCGCTGCGTCCAGTCTCCGCCACGATAGACCCCCCGCGCAGATCCGAGGCGATTACCGGTTTGCCGAAACACATGGCCTCAATAAGCACACGATTAAACTCCTCGGTTGACGAAACGCACACCCCAACGTCAATCGCCTGCATAATATTGGCAATGTCCAAGCGCGCTCCGCAGAACGCGATCTGGTTCGAAAGACCTAGTTCGCTAACTTCAGCCGTCAATTCATCTCGAAACCATTCGAAGGACTTACGCGGTCCGCCCACAATGATTGCCTTGAAGACAGTGCCCCTCTCGCGAGCTGGCTTAGCGCGCGTACGAAGGTTCGCTGACTTTGTACGGAGCGAGATGACTTATATACCCTATCAGAACTTCCGATGGCCCTACTCCTAACTCCGAGCGCACGTCATCACGGGAACGGTTCTGGGATTGACGTAGCTCTTCGAAATCGAACGCGTTCTCGATAATCGTATGTGGAACCCGATCGGTCAACGCCGAAACCGTCGATTGCTCGTAGGGCGCGATATTGATGACGTGATCGGCCAAAACCCGCCCAGCAAATTCAAGACATCTGGTCGTAAAACTGCGTTCCCATCCTTCATGAAGGTGCCAAATACAGGGAACACCCAGCCTCCTGGCAGCCAAGCCACATGCCACGTAGCCGTAGGGGTGGTTCACGTGGAAAAGGTCAATGTTCCAGCGTCGAGCAATGCCTCCAACCGCAACAGCCAAGCGTCCGATCTCAAGGAGAATCGGCACGCTCCGCCAGACGACTTGCCGGTTGCGGCTTACCTTGGCGATCGTCTCACTTAATGGGACGACCTCAAACTGAATGCCTTCACGCCGCAAGAGTTCGCCATAGTACCCGGAACCATGCATTGCCACATATGCTTCCACGCCGCTTTTCCTCAGCGCTCTCATCACAGTTAACAAGCCCAGTTCCGCTCCACCGATTACCTGTTCGTCAGAAAAAAGGTTTGAAAGCACAAACAGTACGCGTCGAACCTGCACTTCAGCACTCTCCATAGAGCCCATTGTTTCACGGCTTCGATCACTGTTTCGACAGCCCGAACGTCCATCGACGGATGTATTGCCAATGACAGAACTCTCCAGCCGCGACGCTAAGGGTGCGGCAACCGACCGCGCTAGCCATCTTCGCCTAATGACCGCACCAGCTCCAAGGGAGTTGCATAATGTACGCCTGTGCCGATGCCTGTTCGTGTTAGAAATGCTCTGAGCTCCTCGCGCCGCGCCGTGCGAATAGCGTATACGTAAGAGGGCGTGTTGCGGGGTGCTTAATTAACCGTTTTGGGGGTTTCGCGGCTCCGAAGCGGAAATCGCCCTAACTAACTAAGAAGCAGCGAAACATGTCGCGTACACACGAGTCTGCACGCTGCACGCAGGAGTGTTCCCATTGCCTTCCGCACAACAATGGTGATGAAAATAAAAGACTTGCCTGCGGCGGCGTCTTTTACATTCGAGGGCGTCGCAGGAGTGCGTGCGCCACGGGTTTGGCCAGTACATTGAATCGGTTGGGAGATAGTGGAAGAGGTCGGCGACAGATTGGCGCAGTAGCCGCCGATTGCGCTGCTCCCTCCTGGGCCGGGGTCTCAATGCCTAAGCTTGAGAAGGCATTCGTGCAGGCTTTCGCGATCTATCGACGAGCCTGGAACTACGAGTCGAGATGGGCAAGTTTTTACTCGGGGCACCGCGCTTTGGAGCTCAGCCCCTCCCCTATGGCAAGTTTCGCCGGCGCCGTCGGATCGAATCGCTTCATGAACGCTCTGAAGCGTTGTCTTCTATCAATGGGCGCGGTTGTGCTTGGCTGCTCCGGCATCAGGCCTCGTTTGAAGTATACAGCCGCCGCAACGCCCCAATGCCCAAGATCTGCAAGTGAGTTATACCGGCGCGACCATCGACAACCGCGACCACGGCCGGTGCACCCGCACCCGAGCGTCTTCCAGCCCCGCTCGCGCCGCCAACGCCCGCAGCTCTTGCTTCTTCATTGCCGCCGCCACCGAGATCCGGCCGTCGTGGATGGTGATGTCGTGCCATCCAAACAACCAGCGCGTGCCGGGAAGAAAATGATATGCCAGCGGGCCCCGCTCCAGATCGATCGCCAGCACCGCGCGCCGCGCCAGGCAGCGGAAACTGCGGAACAGCTCCACGATTTGCTCATTCGTGAAGTGATGCAGGAACAGCGAACTGAATACGAAGTCGAAACTGGCCGGACGAAAAGGCAAGTGGAACGCATCCGCTACCAGCTTCGGATCGGCCGCTTCAGCCAGATGATGGCCCTTGTAATCGAGCGAGGTAACCTGCGCGCCCGGATAGCGTCGCCGGATGGCCGCGCCCATGTCACCAGAAGCTGCGCCGATGTCGAGCACCGAAAAGCGATCGCCCGGCTTCGCCAGGCCGTCGAACAGTCTTCCTAAAACGTAGTAGCCGCCGAGATAGCGGTTGATGCGCGCCAGATCCCGCAGGCTGGCACGCGCCACGTCGACCGGCGCGCGATCCAGCATCTCGGGCCCGATGCGGCGTTCCTTGAGGACACTTCCGCCCAACGGCACTCTCCCCCCAGGCATTCTCTCATGGCCCGCTGTAACCGGAGGATCGGCCCATCCATCCAACAAGATATAACTGGTAACCTACGGATCAGAGGTCACATGTCAATTTTCCCCAATCCCAGCCCCGGTTCGGGTTCCGAACCACCTTACTCGCCTCCCCCGGCGGCTCCGCCCCCGCCGCCCTCTGCCCCGCCGCCCGGAGCGCCCCCTTACTATGCCCAGCCTCCGCAGTATTATCCGCCCCCGCTTCCGCCTCCTGCGCCCTCCGGCGGAGGATTGGGATGGAAATTCGGCATCCTGTTCGGGGTGGTGATCGCGCTGATCGCGGCCAATGTCTACCTCTACATGCAGTTGGACAAGGTGAAGAAGGATCTTTTGGCCGCCAACGACACCGCGCAGTCCCGCATCGACAAGCTGGAGGAAGCCGCCAACGTAAATACGCAGAGCAATCGGCGGACGGTGGAACAGCTTCGCGACCAGTTGGAACGGGCTCGCCGGCAAGCCAACCTGGCTGCGGGCGAGGCCAAGGATGAAGCGCTGAAGAAGGTGGACGAGACACGGGCCGCGCTGGAAGCCGCGCAGGAGAAGGCCAAAGAGCAGCTCTCCTCCGACATATCCAAAGTGAAGGAGTCGGCCGATACCCAGTTCTCGCAAGTTGGCACGGAAGTAACCTCGGTGAAAACCGATGTGGCCTCCACCAAATCGCAACTGGAGAAAACGGTGGCCGATCTGAAGCGGGCGACCGGCGAAATCGACGGCCACAGCGTGCTGATCGCTACCAACGGAAAAGAACTGGCGGCCCTGCAGGCGCTCGGAGAGCGCAATTACGTCCAATTCACCATTGCCAAGAGCAAGCAGCCGCAAAAAGTGGGAGACGTCGCGATCCTTTTGAAGAAGGCCGATCCCAAGAAGAACCGCTACACCATCGAACTTACGGCCGACGACAAGACTACCGAGAAGAAAGATCGCGGCATCAATGAACCGCTGCAATTCATGACGTCGAAAGCCAAGCAGCCTTACGAGTTGGTAGTGAACGACGTGAAGAAGGACACTATCGTCGGCTATCTATCGATTCCCAAGGTGCTCAACACGCGGAACTAAGTCATCACGTGGCGCACTCGTGCGTGCCGTGTTCGCACTCCTGCGAAACGTGAGCACTAAGCGCGCTTCAGCAAGCCAGCTTGATTTCCGCCGGCGCCACCACTTCGGCCCGCACTTGTCCCAGCATCATCTGCTCGTGCGGGCGGGCATGTTCGGTCCGGACGTAAGCCAGCGCGACCACCTTGTCCATGGCCGGCGAATAAGCCGCAGATGTGATTTCAGCAACGCCGGCCCCGCCAAATTCGAGCTTCGCGCCGGGCGCGGGCGGCTCCACCGTGTCCAGGATCAGCGGCATCAGCACGCGATGGATCTGGCCGCGCGAGCGAACGCGCTCTACGATCTCCTGCCCCAGATAGCAGCCTTTGCTGAAATGCAGCGCGTGCGGCTGATTGGCCTCCTGAGCCAGAAACCGGTCGCTGAGATCTTCGCTGTAGCGGGGCCTGCCGTGCTCCAGCCGGACCACCCGCGCGGATTCGGCGTCGGCCAATTCGGCGCCGGCTGCTTCGAGTTTTGCGATGAGCGCGGCTTTCTCCGCCACCGGCACGAAGATGAAAAAACCCGGGCTGCCCGTGGAATTCAAACGCGCAACAATCCATTTGCCCCAATCCAAGGTCGAGTACTCGCCCGCGGGGATGGGAGCGTGCGCCCGTTGCATTACCGCCGCGGCTTGCGGGCCTTCCAGCGCGATGGTCGCGAGGGAATCCGTGGCGTCTTCCAGCGTGACGTCGTCGGCGATGATGAAGCGGTCCAGGTGCTGATAGAGGGGCTGGCGCGTCTCAGGCTCCACATCCAGCAAAAAATAATCCGGGCGGCATAGCACATTTGCATCCGCCAGCACGCGGCCCTTGTCGTTGAGGAAAAACGCGTAGCAGCCCGATCCCGGCGTAAGCTGCTGGATGTGATTGGTGGTCATCGCGTGCAGCAGCCGCGCGCGATCCTCGCCGGTCAGCATGATTTTGCCCCGACACGACAGATCAATCCAGGCGGCGCGTTCCCGCAGTGCTTCGTAGCCAGTCATTTCGTAGCCAGTCATTTCGTTAGAGACAAGTACCGTAAATAATCCGCGATCCCGATCACCACTAAACCCGAGATCACAATACTGAGCGCCGTTCGATTCCGTTTCGCCTGGCCCGATTCCCGCACCGCGTACAGGATCGCCGAAGCTGCGATATGCAACACTAGCAGCAGCTTGATCCCCATCCACATGTGATACCCCGGCGGATAGCTGCCCTTGGTTGCGTAGTTGTACATGCCCGAACCCAATACCGTGACGACAACCGCAATCAGCAACGGCCGAAAACCGCTCACCACCTTCGAGCCAACCGCTTCACCCTCGCTCGCGGGAAGCGATGCCAGCGCCGGAGCCAGCACGAAGCGCACGTAAATGAAACCGCCGATCAGCGTGACCACGGAGGCGATATGAATCCATCGCACGCACACTCCAAGCACCGCGCTGAGGGCTGGGTCCATAATTCGAGTATACGATTATGATTCACGAAATCCTGCCCGTGGGCGCATTACAGTGCAATTGTTCCATCTTCGGCGACGAAACGAGCGGCGAAGCCGTGGTCATCGATCCGGGCGACGAGATCGGGCGCATCACCACGATTCTTGAAAAACATCGCCTGCGCGTCAAGGCCATCGTAGTCACGCACGCGCACATCGACCACATTGGGGGCGCGCAGAAGTTGAAGGCTCTCACCGGCGCTCCGGTTTACATGAACTTCAACGACCAGGAGCTGTATGATCGCATGGACATGCAGGCGCAATGGCTGGGCGTTCCCACACCTGCCAAGACGGAGATCGACGTGAACGCGCGGGAGGGAGAAAGCCTCCAACTCGGCGCGGCCGAGTTTCACGTGCTCGACACGCCGGGCCACACCCAGGGCAGCATCAGCGTGTGGATTCCGGCGGAGAATAAACTGATAGCCGGCGACACGCTGTTCCTGGATAGCATCGGCCGCACGGATTTGCCCGGCGGCGATTCCCGGCAGATCCTGCGCTCCATCCACGATAAGCTGCTGCCGCTCGACGATACGGTTGTAGTGATCCCGGGGCACGGGCAAAGCACCACCATCGGGCGGGAGCGCCGGCGGAACCCGTTCTTGCAAAGGATGTAGACAGAACGGGCACGTTATGTCACAATGTAGTGGGAGGGGATAGTTAACATCTAAAGCCCATGCAAGCTACCAAGAGAGCACACATCGTTCTGCCTGAAGATCTGGTGCGCGAGATCGACAAAATCGCAGGCTCCCGCGGCAGAAGCGCGTTTCTGGCCGATCTGGCCGGACGCGAGATCAAGCGCCAGCAGCTCCTGGGTATCTTCAAGCGCGAAGAGCCAATCTGGAAGGACGAAGACCATCCTGAGCTGGAGCAAGGCGCTGCGGCCTGGGTGCGCAAAATCCGCGCCGAAAACGAAGCCCGCTTCGAGGAAATTGAAAAGCGGCGCGATCGCCCCTGATGGCGATCTATCTTCTCGACACGTCCGTCATCATCGACGCACTGAACCAAAAACAGGGCCGTTGGCAGTTCCTGGCCTCGTTGGTTGGCGGAGGCGACACGCTCGCCTGCTCCGTGGTGACGCTGACTGAGATCTATGCCGGCGTTCGCCCCAACGAACTGGCGCTCACCGAGCAATTTCTGGATGGATTGGAACACTACCCATTGGACTCGCATCTGGCGCGCGATGCAGGGTTGCTGAAGAATGAGTGGGCCAAGCAGGGGCGGACGCTGGGAGTGGTCGATCTGATCATCGCGGCAACCGCGCTGGCCCATAATCTTGCGCTGATGACGGATAATCGCAAGGATTTTCCGATGACGAAGCTGGTCCTTTACCCGCTGCCCTGAGCTCTCAGCGCGGCTATACTCTAAGGGATACGCGCAAAACGGAGCGCGGCGCGAAGCAGTTCCTGGTTCGTTTGGCGGTGCGCGCCGCACCCTTTGCGCTTTTGAGGAATACGCGCAAAACGGAGTGCGGCGCGAGGCACTTCGTGACATCCTAGGAGGTGCGTGCCGCACCCTTGCGCTTGAATCGAGCGATGGCCTCCGAACCCGACCCCGGCAAACCACCCGGCTACCAGCCCACCACTGGCCGCAAGCTCTTCATGCTCGGCCTGTGTGTCGCCGGGCTTATCTTCGTCTGGACTTATTACTACTTCACCACGCACCCGCATTAGCCGCGAGCCTCAGCAGCCTTCCGCTTCAGCTCGCCCATCACGTCCGCCACCAATTCCTTGGCGTCGACCAGGCATTTCGAAATCATCTGTATGTCCATGGCCGGCTTACCGGGCTGCCGCGCACTCTGGCAGTAGACGCCGTGCTGGCCCACCAGCACCAGCGCGTCGGTTAATAAATCCAGGGTCACCGACAGCCGCCCACGCTCGGCGCCCATCATAAACTCTTGCTGCTCCAGCTCTTCGCGGCGCTCGTCGTAAACAGACATGTTGCTTCCATTGTAATTGTGACCCGTCTAAAGTCCTGGGCCATCGCAGCCGATAGTACCCGCTAGGAAGGTCAAACATGTTCGCAATCCGCCAGATCCTCATTTCCGGCTTAGTCTTTGCAGCCGTGCCGCCGGCCGTAATCCGCGCCGCCTCCGACAGCGTTCAATACGTTGGCGGAACCGTGAAGTCGATTCCGGTGAATTCCACCGGCACGCTCAGTTTTGAGGACGCCAAGGAGTTAGGGTTCACCTACCAGGGGTCGGTGTTCAAGCTGCCTTATGACCGGATCACCAGCACCAGCATCGAGAGGGCGGACGTGCGGCGCGTCTGGCACGTGTTCCCTGCCATGTCGCCCATTGCCAGCCATCGCAAACAGACGCTGATCGTCAATTACAACGACGCAACCGGCGCCGCCGGAACGCTGAATTTCGAACTGGCGGCCTATCTTGCCGACGACGCCCAGGAAACCATTGCGGCCAAACGGTCGCCCATCTCGCCGGCCGCCGCGGCGGCGGCATCCAACGAATGGTGGGGCGACAAGGTCTGGAAGACCAAGCGCAATCAGGCCGCCTGGGACGCACAAGCCGCGCAGGTTCAGAGCTCGGCATCTGCCCAACCTGGCCAGCTTGCCACGAAGTAATAACCGTTCCCTGCGAGAATGCGATTCGCGCACGGTAACTGACCTGAAATCTCCCTAACTCCCTTTTTGGCGGTACGGATGCTAGTCTGATATTGCGTGGCCGGAGGCTAAGCATGTCGACTGCAACCCTCACAAGTCAGGCGCTTCAAGAGCGGCTGGATGCCGCGCGCCGACTAACCGACTCAATCTTCGGGCTTCTCGCGCCAGAAGCTCTTTATGCGCGCCCGATTCCGGAACGCCATCGTCTCATCTTTTACCTGGGCCATCTGGAAGCGTTCGACTGGAATCTGGTCGGGCGCAAGACGTTGGGCGTCGCCTCGTGCAGTCCGCATTTCGACACGCTGTTCGAATTTGGAATAGACCCTCCGGTGGGCCAATCGCCCGCCGATCAGCCCTCGGATTGGCCTCGAGTTGATGAAATCCAAGCTTACAACGGACATGTTCGAACCCGTATCGACGAGTTACTCGATCAGGCGCCGGAACAGATTATTCAGGTGGTGCTGGAACATCGTCTCATGCACGCCGAGACGCTCGCCTACCTGCTCCACAACCTGCCTTTTGACCAAAAAGCACCCACTGCCGCGCCTTTAGTCCACTCTACGGATCGCCTCGCAAATCCCATGCTTGAAATCGCGCCCGGCATTGCGATTTTGGGACAAAAGCGCGGCGAGTTCGGATGGGACAACGAGTTCGCGGAGCATCCGGTAAATGTTCCCGGCTTCCGCGCCGGCAAGTACAAAGTTACCAACGGCGATTATCTCGATTTCGTGCGAGAAGGCGCGCCGGCCCCGCATTTCTGGACGCAGCGCGGCGGTCAGTGGTTCTATTGCGGAATGTTTTCGGCAGTTCCACTGCCGCTGAACGCCCCGGTCTACGTCACGCACGCCGAAGCAACCGCCTACGCAAGCTGGTCCGGCAGGCGGCTCCTCACGGAAGAGGAGTTTCACCTCGCCGCCTATCAAACCACCCCCGGCGGCGAAACACCCGACCATCGGGAGCGTCCTTACCCGTGGGGAAACGCAGCGCCCGATGACACCCGAGGCAATTTTGACTTTCATCATTGGGACCCCGTGGATGTAAACGCGAATCCGGCGGGCGACAGCGCCAGCGGAGTATCGCAGCTAGCCGGGAACGGTTGGGAGTGGACCGCCACTAAGTTCGGCCCCTTTCCCGGATTTCAGCCCATGCCATTCTATCCCGGCTATTCGCAAAATTTCTTCGATGAAGAACACTACGTGATGAAAGGCGGGTCGCCGGTAACCGCGGCCTGCATGCTCCGGCGCTCGTTCCGCAACTGGTTTCGCCCCAATTACCCCTATGTCTACGCAAGTTTTCGCCTGGTCGAAGGATAAGGCCGAGGACAATGCCACGGTACGCGAGTTCGCGTCCGACGTGCGCACTGGCCTGGGCAAGCCTCAAAAAGAGCTGCATTCGAAGTATCTCTACGATGAACTCGGCAGTTCGCTTTTTGAGTCCATCACGCATCTTCCCGAATACGGGCTCACGCGCGCGGATGAGCGCTTGCTGCGGCGTCACTCCCGAGATATCGCCCGTCTTCTTCCGTCTCCGCTCGCGGTAATCGAGCTAGGCAGCGGCGTGGGCCAGAAAACGCGCCATCTGCTCGAAGCCATTGGGAATCCGTTGCGCTACTATCCCATCGACGTCTCGGCCGACGCCCTGGCGCGCTGCGAGCGCGATTTGTCCGATCTCGCCGACGTCCATCCGCTGGTACAGTCCTATCTCGACGGCATGACCCGCGCCACCGCCGAACGACAGAACGGCGAATCGTTTCTGGTGATGTTCCTCGGCAGCACCATCGGTAACTTCGAGCGCAAATGTGCCTTGGAGTTTCTGCGCGATCTGCGGCGCACCATGCTGCCCGGCGACCTGCTGCTCATCGGGGCCGATCTGGTGAAGGACCGCGACCGCATGCTGATAGCCTATGACGATCCCACCGGCGTCACCGGCGCCTTCAACCTCAATCTGCTAGGGCGCATCAATCGCGAGCTCGGCGGCGATTTCCAACTGCGCCATTTCGAGCATCAGGCGCGCTGGAACGAGGCGCAGCGCCGTATCGAGATGCACTTGCGGTCGCGCTTGCATCAGACTGCGTTTATCGCCGATGCCGATCTTACCGTAACCTTCCGCGCGGACGAAACCATCTGGACCGAGTCCTCCCACAAATTTCAGCTTCTCGAACTCGACGAAATGGCGGAGCAAACCGGATTTCAAGTCGAAGACCAGTGGATCGATGGGGAGTGGCCGTTCGCCGAAAATCTTTGGGCAGTTCGTTGAGCCCAGCCACGGCGCTCGAATTTCGCGGCGTCTCGTATCGCGTCGGCGGCAATCTCATTCTCGACGATCTCAGTTTCCAGATCGAGCCGGGCCGTACGCTCATCCTGCTGGGCCGCAGCGGCTCTGGAAAAACTACAGCCCTGAAGATGCTGAACGGTCTCCTTTTCCCCTCGAACGGCCAAATCCTGGTGGAAAATCGCGCCACTACCGATTGGGATCTAATCCAGCTACGGCGCAGCATCGGCTACGTAATTCAGGAAGTGGGCCTCTTTCCGCATTTCACCATCGGCGAAAACGTCGGCCTGGTTCCGCGCTTGCAGGGTTGGCCGCCCGACCGCGTCGCCGCGCGCGTGGCCGAGCTGCTGGCCCAAGTGGGCCTGGAGCCTTCGCAATTTCTGAACCGTTATCCGCGCCAGCTTTCCGGTGGCCAGCGCCAGCGCGTGGGCGTGGCACGCGCGCTGGCGGCCGAGCCCAAGCTGCTGCTTTTCGATGAACCATTCGGCGCGCTGGACCCCGTAACGCGCGTGGAATTGCAGGACCAATTTCTCGAACTGCGGGACCGGCTGCGGAAAACTTCCATCTTCGTCACCCACGACGTGCGCGAAGCTCTCCGTCTCGGCACCGAAATCGCGCTCCTGCATCGTGGCAGACTGGAAGTGCTGACCACGCCGGACGAATTCGTAAAGTCCGAAGGCCCGGAAGCGCGCGCTTTCTTGTCGACGTTATGATATCGAAGCCATGATGCCTCCCTACCTGCTGCAGGAGATGGCGCAACTCACCGGGGAGCATTTCGTCCTGGTGCTGAGTTCCATGGCTATCGCCGTCGCAGCCGGACTTCCGCTCGGCATCCTGCTCACACGACGCGCGTCGTTGCGCACTCCGCTGCTCGGGTTCGCCAACATCATGCAGACCATCCCCAGCCTCGCTCTATTCGGCTTCCTGATCCCGATTCCGTTCATCGGCGGCATCGGCAAACGCACCGCGATCGTCGCCCTGGTGCTCTACGCGCTGCTTCCGATTCTTCGCAACACTCTGGCCGGAATTCTCGGCGTCGACGTTGCGGTGCGCGAATCGGCGATTGCCATGGGCCTGACCGGCCGGCAACTGCTTTGGGAAGTGGAGCTACCCCTGGCCGCTCCAACCATCATCGCCGGCGTCCGCATCGCCACTGTCACCACCATCGGCACGGCCACCATTGCGGCCGCCATTGGAGGCGGCGGACTCGGCGTCTTCATTTTCCGCGGCATTGCGTCGGTGGACACCACGCAGATCCTGGCAGGCGCCATTCCCGCCGCCCTGCTCGCGCTTCTTTCGGACGGAGGATTCAGTTGGATCGAACGGCGATTCTCGCTATCTTGACGACAGGGCTCCTGACAGCCGCGCTGCTCACCGGCTGCGGGGCGCGCAACCACATCGTGGTCGGCTCCAAGAATTTCACGGAGCAACTCATCCTCGGCGAAATCGTCGCCCAGCACATCGAAGCGCGGCTGCATCAGCCGGTAGAGCGCAAGCTCGATCTCGGCGGAACGCTGCTGGCGCACCAGGCGCTGCTCGCAAAAGACATCGATATGTATCCGGAATACACCGGCACCGCATTTACCAACGTCCTCAAACGCAGCGGCGTCACCGATCCGGCCATAGTTCTGGAACAGGTCCGCGCCGAATATTCCAGCGGCTTCCATCTCGACGTGCTCGACCCGTTGGGCTTCGACAACTCGTTCGCCATGACCATCCGCGGCGACGATGCGCGAGCCAGGCACTTGCGGACCTTGAGCGATGCGGTGGGAGACGCCGCGGGGTTCACGCTCGGCGCAGGCTACGAATTCCTGACGCGCCCCGATGCGTACGGGGCGTTGAATCGAGCCTACGCCATCAAATGGACCGCCCCTCCCCGCAGCATGGATCTGGGCCTGCTCTACCAGGCGCTCGAACAGAAACAGGTGAGTATGGCCGCCGCCAACACCACCGATGGGTTGCTCAATAAGCTGGATGTAACCGTTCTTCAGGACGACAAACACGTCTTTCCGCCATATCAAGCCTGCATCGTGGTTCGCCAGGAAACGCTGGCTGCGTATCCCACCCTGCGCGCAATTCTCTCGGAACTCTCGGGCCGGATCTCCGATGCCGAAATGCGCAAAATGAACTACGCAGTGGATGCGGAGCATCGCCCCGCCCGCGACGTCGCCAAAGATTTTCTAGCCGGGCGCTGAACTGGCCTTTTGCCTAACCCGCGAAATCGCCCGCACCAGCTTGCGATACGGCGCCTGATCCAGCGCCGGAAATCCGATCCATTCCCCATCGCTCCAGGTTGAATAATGCCAGCGCGCAAGCAACGCCAGATGCTCCTGCTTCTCCGCCAGCGGCGGCGCCACGGGCTGAATGGAAGCCACCAATTCACGCAAGCGCCGATCGAGCGATACCAGTGAGGTCAACAGAAACTGCACCGGCGCCTGCCAGGCGCCCTGGCAAACAAACCAAATCAAAACGCGGTCCGCTTTCAGGCACGGCGTCACCGCCACTCCATACAGCCGGTCGAGATCGCAAACCAGATCTCCGCGCAGCGCAAGCACCGCCTGGATGCGCTCCAAACGCTTGTGCTGCCGCGCCGCCTCTTCGAAGTTCATCTCCCCGCTAAGCCGGTCTCGCGCCGCCGACGCCACGCCGATCAGCGCCGCGCCGTTGCCTGTGAGGAATTCCTCCACCCGCTCCACCTCGCTCAAATATTCCTCGCGGCTCACCACCTGCTGGCAGGGCCGCAGGCAGCGGTTCATCTCGCCATAAATACAGCCCGGATGTTGCGCGCTCGGCTCCAGATTCTCCTGGCAGCGGCGGATCTGGAACAAATCCAGAAACTGATCTTCGAACAGCTCGGCCGCGCCTCGCGATTGGAACGGCCCGTAATGCAGCGCGCGGCCGGCGCTCAGGCGCGTGCTCACCTGCGTGCGCGGAAATTCGTTTCCCAGGATCAGCTTCACGTAGGACGGCATGCGCAGTTTCAGCCTGCGCAGATAATCGTCCGGAAAATTGCGCCGCGCCAGCGCGTAGTGCAGCAGCATGGATTCAAACCGCGACCCGGTCGGCCAATACTCCACCCGCGTGGCCACCTCGCGGAGATTCAGCGACCGCCGCGGCGCGGCGCCCGGCGTCGAATCCGCCGGCCTGAAAATTCGCAGCAGCCGCCGTTGCAGCATGCCGGTCTTCGCCAAGTAAGCCGACCGATCGCCCGCCCAAACCACAAACACCGCATCCGAGTTGGGCGCCTCGCCGATGCCCGCATCCAAGTTCTCTCGCTCAATAATCGCCGGATCCGGAACCTGCATCCGTACCCAGTGTCGCGCGTCCGCCGGGAAACTATCTGGCCGTGTCCAGCGAATCCAGCTTCGCCGGGCGCACGATCCGGGGCCAACTTGCACACACTGCGGCGGCGGGACACGAGTAAAAGGCCCTCCTGTGCGAACGTCCGGCGTGCAGTGCATGGGGGCAACCCTTGCCGCAACCCAGGGCTTTCGCAAGAGTGGCGCTTCTTCGCCAAAGGGAGCTCCGCTTTTCTTGTCCCGCTCATGCCGACCCCCGCTTCTTGGAGGTATCTGAAATATGGCTTGAAGCTCCGCCGCGGGGATGCGATATGGGGCCTGCGGGGCCGTTATCTTTTGACTTCTGGTCCAGTGTCCGGCATTCGCATCGCCTCCTGCTCTTTATGTCTCGCGTTTTGTTCTGCGATGATCTGCTATCGGTAATCCGTTGTAGACGGTGGCTCCCGGAAGCAAGGTCACCACCATTCAACACATGCAGTGACAATCCAATGTTCGCCGCGACCATCCACGCGACGGCACTGTGATGACGCACCACAATTTAAGCCCTTAGGATTTGTCTCAATTGAAGCGCTGGTTGGTTCGCTTTCATCCCCATGGCGATTTAAAGGAGCGATAAGGTACGATCAATTCACACTTGAAGCAGAATTAAGCGGTCGTGCCGTGATGGTCGTGAAGCAGGCAGAGGGGGTGGAAGCGTAGCTAGGGCGTCCTCAACACGCGCGATTCCCTCTGGAGTCTCAAGAATAGAAACCGGTGTCCGATTGCCCAGCACTGGGATGGGAGCGTTGAGCCATCGGAGGGCGTTTCACTGGATCCCAGGACTTCAACGGCGCGAGCAATGATTCGCAGCAGCGACACCGATATCGCCGGCTGCCCTGCTCCAGCATGTGGGACTGCACCTCTCCTGGTGGATTTCGGCTCGCTGTTCTTCCCAACACCTTACGCTCCTGCTTTGAGTATAGGTCTTTCTGAGCCCCTTCCCGACCCGGCATGCTAGCATGAGAAGTTGTCAGGCTCCGGGCTTCGTGCAACGGATGGCTGTGAACCCCGCCAGGTCCGGAAGGAAGCAACGGTAACGGTTTAATCCGTGTGCCGCGGATCACCCGGGGTCTGGCATACTT
>Ga0302326_10005113_pt1 | contig 30034 bp, 33 predicted proteins | sample Palsa_T0_3_FD_202264 | JGI IMG/M metagenome (GOLD analysis project Ga0302326, IMG submission 202264) | Peat permafrost microbial communities from Stordalen Mire near Abisko, Sweden - Palsa_T0_3 | ecosystem: Environmental > Terrestrial > Soil > Palsa > Peat permafrost | place: Sweden: Abisko... | reverse complement strand
GCCCCCGGGCCCGCCGCGGTCCTTGGGCGCGCCCCCGCCGCCGCCACCCCCGCCCTATGGCGCCCAGCCCTATGGGGCCCAACCCTATGGCGCCCAACCGTATGGCGCCCAACCGTATGGCCAGCCGGCCTACGGGGCACAGCCCTACGGCGTGGCCTACTCCACCGGCCCGCAGACCGACGGTTTGGCCATCGCCGCCCTCGTCGTGGCCATCTTCAGCTTCTTCGCCTGCCCCCTCGTCGGGGACGTCGCCGCCCTGATCATGGCCCACTCGGCCAAGCGCAACATCAAGACCTCCAATGGCGCCAAGACGGGCTATGGGATCGCGAGGGCGGCGACGATCATCGTCGTCATCCATCTGGTGCTCGCCGCTGCCGGGATCGCCCTGCTCGTCATCTTGGCCGCCACCGGACACCTCCACGGCGGATCGGCCTCCTACAGCTACTCCGACGTGGTCACGGCGCTGCGCTGACATGCCCGTCACCGCCACCACACCGACCGACCTGGTCGCCGACGTGTACGGCCGACTTGCGTCTCGGGTCGCCACCGGTCGGGAGCGCTTGGGCCGCCCGCTGACGTTGGCCGAAAAGATCCTGTTCAACCATCTCGACGACCCGACGGGTGCGCCCGTCGAGCGGGGGCGCAGCTACGCCGACTTCCGGCCCGATCGGGTGGCCATGCAGGACGCGACCGCGCAGATGGCCCTGCTCCAGTTCATGACCGCCGGACTCCCCAGCGTGGCCGTCCCGACCACCGTCCACTGTGACCACCTGATCCAGGCTCACATCGGCGCCGTGGACGACCTCGCCGCCGCCGTCGACGCCAACGCCGAGGTGTACGACTTCCTGCGCACGGTCAGCGCCAAGTACGGCATCGGTTTTTGGAAGCCGGGCTCGGGCATCATCCACCAAGTCGTCCTGGAGCAATACGCCTTCCCCGGCGGGATGATGATCGGCACCGACAGCCACACGCCCAACGCCGGGGGCCTGGGGATGGTCGCCATCGGTGTCGGCGGCGCCGACGCCGTCGACGTGATGGTCGGCGATGTCTTCAACGTGCGGTTCCCTAAGCTCATCGGCGTCCACCTGACCGGCTCGCTCACCGGCTGGACGGCGCCCAAGGACATCATCTTGAAGGTGGCCGAGATCCTCACCGTCAAGGGCGGGACCGGCGCCATCGTCGAGTACTTCGGTCCGGGGGCCGACGCCATCTCGGCCACGGGCAAAGCCACCGTGTGCAACATGGGCGCGGAGATCGGGGCCACGACGAGCGTGTTCAGCTTCGACCATCACGGCCTGGCCTATCTGCGAGCGACCGGCCGCGACGAGATCGCCGACGCGGCCGGGCGCGTGATCGACGATCTGCGCCCCGACACCGAGGTGCTCGACAACCCCGGCCGTTTCTTCGACCAGGTCATCGAGATCGACCTGTCGACCCTCGAGCCCGCTCTCAACGGTCCCCACACCCCCGACCTCGCCCACCCGGTCAGTCGCATGGGCGCCGACGCCCACGCCGCCGGCTGGCCGATCCGGATCAGTCAGGCTCTCATCGGCTCGTGCACCAACTCCTCCTATGAGGATCTGACGAGGACCGCCGATCTGGCCCGCCAGGCTCGGGCCGCCGGCCTGCGGGTCAAGACCCCGCTGCTGGTGACGCCCGGCTCGCAACGGACGCATGACACCATCACTCGGGACGGGTTGCTCACCGACCTCGAAGCGATCGGCGCCACCGTCCTCGCCAACGCCTGCGGACCGTGCATCGGCCAGTGGCAGCGCGACGACGTGGTCGAGGGCGACGACAACGTCATCGTCACCAGCTACAACCGCAACTTCCCCAAGCGCAACGACGGTCTGGCCTCGACCCTCGCCTTCGTGACATCCCCCGAGACGGTCATGGCTTACGCCCTGGCGGGGACACTGGACTTCAACCCATTGACCGACGACATCGACGGCACCCACCTCGACCCGCCCACGGGTGAGGAGTTGCCGGCCAAGGGCTTCGAGCCCGGCACCGCCGGCTTCGCCGCCCCGCCCGAGGACGGCTCGGGCGTCACCGTGGTCGTCGCGCCCGACTCCGATCGCCTCCAATTGCTGGAGCCGTTCCGGGCGTGGGACGGCCACGACTTCATCGAGCTGCCCATCCTGTTGAAGGCCAAGGGCAAGTGCACGACCGACCACATCTCGGCCGCCGGGCCGTGGCTGCGGTACCGCGGCCATCTCGACAACATCAGCGGCAACTTGTTCCTCGGCGCCATCAACGCCTACACCGGTGAGGCCGGCGCCGGGACCGATCCCCTCGATGGCGAGCAGCGCAGCTTCCCCGACATCGCCCGACATCTCGCCAGCACCCACACCCCGTGGATCGCCGTCGCCGACGAAAATTACGGGGAAGGTTCGAGCCGCGAGCACGCCGCCATGGAGCCTCGCTTCCGTGGCGGCCGCGCCATCCTCGCCCGCAGCTTCGCGAGGATCGCCGAGACCAACCTCAAGAAGCAGGGCCTCCTTCCTCTGACGTTCGTCGACCCCTCGACCTATGACCGCATCGGCCTGGGCGACCGCATCTCCCTCCTCGGCCTCGCCGAGTTGGCGCCCGACACGCCCGTGCGCGGCCGCATTCACCACGCCGACGGGTCCACCGAGGACTTCGAGGCCAGCCACACCTTCAGCCCAGACCAGATCGCGTGGTTCCGCGCCGGTGGCGCCCTCAACCTGATTCGGGCCCGCCGGACCGCGTCCTGATCCTGGGCGCCGCGCCCGGCCCCTGATGGCAACCCTCACTGCCACCGATGTCGTCGTCACCCACGGCCAGGCGACCGTGCTCGACGGCGTCAGCATCACCGTCTCCGACGGTCATCGTGTCGGCGTCGTCGGGCCCAACGGTGCCGGGAAGTCGACCCTGCTGCGGGTCCTCGCCGGCGAGCTGCGGCCGACCTCCGGCCACGTGCGCGCCGCACCGCCGACCCTGATCGTCGGCCATCTCGCCCAGGAGACGACCACACCCCCGGGCGAGACCCTCCGTGAAACCCTGAGTCGCCGCACCGGCGTGACCGCCGCGGTGGCCGCCCTGGAGCGCGCCGCCGACGGTCTGGCGAGCGCCGACGGCGGGGCCGACGACCTCTACGCGGCCGCCCTCGACCGCTACCTCGCTCTCGGCGCCGCCGACTTCGACGCTCGTGCCGCCCAGGTGTGCAGCCAGATCGGGCTCGACCCTGAGCGACTCGACGTCGAGGTCGGCGCATTGTCGGGTGGGCAGCGGGCCCGGGCCGGACTGGCCGCCGTGCTCCTGTCGCGCTTCGACGTGATGCTCCTCGACGAGCCCACCAACGACCTCGACTTCGCCGGACTCGCCCACCTCGAGGACTTCGTGAGCGGTCTGACCGCCGGCGCCGTGATCGTCTCGCACGATCGGCGGTTTCTTGATCGCACCATCACCGAAGTCGTCGAGTTGGACGATCATCTCCACCGGGCCACCTTCTTCGCGGGAGGATGGTCGGCCTACCTCGCCGCCCGCGACGTGGCCCGCCATCACGAGTCGGAGCGTTACGAGGCCTACGTGGCCACCCGGCGGGAGCTGACCGACCGGATCCGGATGCAGAAGCAGTGGGCGTCCGTCGGCGTGCGCAAGGCGTCGACCGCCACCAAGGACAACGACAAGCAGGCCCGCGACTTCCGGATCAACAACACCGAGAAGTTGGCCGGCAAGGTCAAGATCAGCGAGAAGCGGCTCAGCCGGCTGGACGAGGTCGCCAAGCCGTGGGAGCCGTGGGATCTCCAGATGTCGTTCGGCGGCGGCACCCGCAGCGGCGACGTCGTCGCTCGATTGGACGGCGCGGTGGTCGAGCGCCGGGGCTGGAAGCTGGGTCCGGTCGACCTCGAGATCGGATGGGCCGATCGCGTCGCCATCACCGGCCCCAACGGTGCCGGCAAGACGACGTTGCTCGGTGCGATCCTGGGGACGGTCCCGCTCTCGTCGGGCGCCCGGTTCCTCGGACCTGGTGTGATCGTCGGTCAGCTCGACCAGGCCCGCCATCGGTTCGCCGGGGCCAGGCTCGTCGACGATTTCGTCGCCGGCACCGGGTTGACGGTGGCCGAGGCCCGGGCGCTGCTCGCCAAGTTCGGCTTGACCGCCGCCCACGTCAACCGGTCGGCCCGCACCCTGTCCCCCGGCGAACGCACCCGCGCCGTCCTCGCCCTCTTGATGGCTACGTCCGTCAACTGCCTCGTGCTCGACGAGCCCACCAACCATCTCGATCTACCCGCCATCGAGGAGCTGGAGCTGGCCCTCGATCGCTACACGGGCACGCTGCTCCTCGTGACCCACGACCGCCAACTGCTCGACGGGGTGGCGATCACGAGGACGGTCACCGTCGACATCGACGGCGCCGTCACCGGGTCCGGCTAGCCCCCACCCACCGACCCCGCCTACGGTGGAGGGAATGGGACGTGGAGCTCGGCCGGTGCGCCGATGGAAAAACGATCGGATTCGCGACAAGAAGGCCCGCGAGCAACGCAAGCTTGACGTGGCCCGCGCCGCCGCCGCCGACCGTCAGCCCCGTTCTTCGCCCACCCTGCCCGCCGGGTAGCTGCGGATCAGCTCCTCCTCGGTCGGCGTGTGCGGCTCCCGCGCCTCGGGGGGCAGCAACGCCATGATGGCCTCCATGATGAGGGTGGTGTCGGCCTCGACATCGCCGCCCAAACCCGAGACGGGCTGACCCACCCGCACGACGACCGTCGGCGGATTGGTCACGTTGGTCACGTTGGGCAGGCGAGCCGAACGCGGCCACACCTTCTCGGTCCCCCACAGTCCGATGGGTATGACGGGCGCGCCGGATGCTGCGGCCAGGCGGGCGGCGCCGAAGCGGCCTTTGAGGACCGGATCAAAAAAGGCCAAGCCCCGCGGGATCGTTCCTTGCGGCATGAGGGCGACGAGCTCGCCGCCGGCCAGGGCCCGTTGGGCCTCTCGCAGCGGCGCACCCGAGCCGCTCCCGCGGTCCACGCGGATGCCGCCGAGTGCGCTCGCCAATTGGCCGACCACCGGCGCGTCGAAGACTTCCTTCTTGCCGAGGAACCGCAGTGACCGACCGCTCCGCGCCACCGTCAGCCCCAGAGCAGCCGTGTCGAAGTAGCTGCGATGGTTGGCCACGATGATCCCGGGGCCTTCCGTCGGGATGGTGTCGACCGGCCCGATGTCGAAGCGGGCGTAGGGAAACAACGCCGTCGAGCTCAGCGCTCGCACCACGTCAAAGGGCTCGACGCCGCCCAGCTTGGGCACCCCCGGCGGGACGTCGAGCCACAGCATCGGCCAGCGTCGGGCCAGCGCGACCAGGCGCAGCCGCGGGTCAGGGTTGACGGCGAAGGGATGCCCGACGGCCGAGAGCAGCGGCACGTCGTAGACGCTGTCGGAGTAGGCGAAGCTCGACGCCAGGTCGACGTCGTGCCCCGCCGCCCACGTCCGGACCGCGGCCAGCTTGCCCATGGACCACACGAACGGTCCGTCGAGCGCCCCGGTGAATTTGCCCTCGCGCTCCACATACCGGGTGGCGATGAGGTCGTCGAAGCCGAGCCGATCAGCCAGGGGGCGCACCAGATGGTCAGGGCTGGTCGTCGCCAAAACGGTCGTGACGCCGTCGCGCCGATGCTGGTCCAGAAGCGGCCGGGCGTAGGGCGCGACATGGCCCTCGAGGCGCTCGGCAGCAACGGCTGCCGCCACGCCCGCCGTCGACACCGACCAGCCCCGGGCGGCCAGGGCCGCGGCCCGAGCCAGACCCATGACGAGCAGGTTTTCGCCGAACTTCTCGTAGGCAAACCCGAGGACGGTCGTGCCCGGCAGCGGCCGGGACGGCGCCAGACCGACCTCGCCGAGCGCCGCCGTGAACACGGGACTGCTCGACCCCGCGAGAATGGTCCGGTCGAGGTCGAAGAAGGCGGCGGCTCGACCCATTGCGCCGCACGCTACCGCCGCAGGCCCGGCGCCGCCGCCCGGCGCCGCCCGGCGCCGCCCGGCGCCGGCGCTCAGCGCCGGCGCGGGGGCCAAAACGCGAGAAAGGACCCAGGAGGGGGGATCCCGGGCCCTTCTCGAGCTTTGGACCAACCAGTCGGGGGGTGACCGGTGATCCGCTCCTCATGGTAGGGGTTGGCCCTCCATCTGTCCAACAGTTATTCGAGATACCTGATATCTTCAATCTCGATGGAGCGGGCATGGACCTCCGGCAGCTGAACGCCCTCGTCGCCGTCGCCGATCACGGCGGGTTCTCGGCGGCGGCCGACGCGTTGCACACCGTACAGTCCAACGTCAGCACCCACGTGGCCCGCCTCGAGGCCGAGCTGGGCGTCACCCTCGTGGATCGTCACGCCGGTCGCCTCACCGACGAAGGCGCCGTCGTCGTGGCCCGGGCCCGCCGCATGGCGAGCGAGGTCGAGGGTGTCACCGCCGACCTGGCCGCCCTCCGTCACGAGATCATCGGTCCGGCCCGCCTGGGCATGATCGGGACCACGGCCCGCTGGCTCGTCCCCCGCGTGCTCGACATGATCAACGAACGCCATCCCGGCGTGCACCTCGTCGTCGTCGAAGCCACGTCGACCTCACTCGAACCTCGCCTCCTGAGCGCCAGCCTCGACCTCGCCGTCGTCAACCTGCCCATCCCCGGCCAGGATCTGTCGAGCGAGCCGCTCTTCGACGAGGACCTCGTGTTGGTCGTCCCGCCCGACCACCCGCTCGTCAGCCGCCCGCACGTCGAGATGGCCGACCTGGCCGGCGTGCCCCTCCTGCTGCCCCCGCCCGGCACCGCCTTCCGGGGCGAGATCGACGCCGCCGCAACCGCGGCGGGGATCGTCCTGCGGCCGCTGGCCGAGGTCGACGGCCTGCGCCTGATCGCCGGCATGGCCATGGAGGGCAAGGGTCCGGCGGTCGTTCCCGCCACCGGCGTCCTCGGCCCGTCCGACCGGGAACGCTGGCGGGCCCTCACCGTGCGCGGCCTCCCCCGCCGCCGGGTCGGTGTCGCCCAGCGCCGCCGCGGCCTCCCCGCCCCTCCGGCCCGCGCCGTGCTCGAGGTCCTGCGGGAGATCACCAGCAACACGACGGATCTCCGAGGCGTGCATCCCCCCTCCATGGGTTTGGGGAATATGCCCGTCGCCCCCTAGACCCAGTGCACCTCGTCCAGCTCGTCGTCGTCGACCATGCGGTCACAGGTTGGGCACCACCACCGGGCTTCGGCCGGGGTGCCGCAGGCCTGATGCACCACCGGCTCTGCTGGTTGCCCGGGCTGCGCCCCGTGCTCGGCCCCCCAGTGGGCCAACAGTCGTAGGGCCCCGGCCAACGCCGACCCCGTCGTCGTCAACTCGTATGCCTGGCGCACCGGGCGCTGCGAATACCGCTGGGCCACGATCAGCCCGTCGGCCTCCAATTGCCGCAGCCGCTGCGCCAACACGTTGGGGGCGATCCCACCGAGATCGGCTTCGAGGTCGCTGAACCGGCGGGGCCCGCCCAGCAGGGCGTTGACCACCAGCAGCGACCACCGATCCCCGACCTGACCGAGGGCGACCTGGAGTCCGCCAGTTGCTCTCATGCCGCCAGTGTATTGTAACTTGCAATCCACAAGTAACTAGCCAAAAGGAACTCTCTCATGACGCTCATCGATGATCTCCAATCCACCGTCGATCAGGTTGCCACCGCCGTCGGCCCTTCCATCGTGCGCATCGGCCGCGGCTGGGGACGCGGCTCGGGCGTCGTCATCTCTGCCGGCAAGGTCCTGACCAATGCTCACAATCTCAGGGGCACGGAGGTAACCGTCACATTCTCATCTGGTGAGCGCAGTGCTACCGGCACCGTCACGGGGATCGACGCCGACGGCGATCTGGCCGTCGTGGCCGTCGACACCGGCGAGGCGCCGGCCGTGGCGTGGGACCCGGCCGCCGTGGACCCCCGACTGGGCACGCCGGTCTTCGCCGTCGCCAACCCGGCGGGACGGGGACTGCGGGTGACGTTCGGCCTCGTGTCGGCGGTCGGGCAGGCGTTCGAGGGGCCGCGGGGCCAGCGCATCGGCGGCAGCATCGAGCACACCGCACCGCTCAACCGCGGTTCGTCGGGCGGCCCGATCGTGGACTCGTCGGGCTCGCTGCTCGGGATCAACACCAACCGGGTGGGCGACGGGTTTTACCTGGCGCTGCCGGCCGACGCCGCGTTGCGCGCCCGGGTCGACGCCCTCGCCCGGGGCGAGTCGCCCAGCCGGCCCCGTTTGGGCGTCGCCCTCGCCCCGGCCCACGCCGCTCGTCGGCTGCGGGCCGCGGTCGGACTGCCGGCGCGTGACGGGTTGTTGGTGCGCGGCGTCGCCGAAGGCGGACCGGCCGCGACCGCCGGCATCGGCGAGGGCGACCTGCTGGTCGCCGCCGGCGACCGGGCGCTGGTGACACCCGACGATCTCTTCGCCGTTTTGGAGACGGCAGGCTCCAGTCTCGTCGTCACCGTCGTGCGTGGCGTGGAGGAGCTGAGTCTGACCGTCAGCTTCGCCTAGGGCTGTGGCTTCACGTGGGCTCTACTCCACGCCGCCGCCGTGGACGAGGAGGTACTGGCCGGTCATGTAGCTCGACGCCGGGCTGGCCAAGAACGCCACCGCCCCATCGAGCTCGTGCACCTCACCCATCCGTCCCATGGGGATCTCCGCTTCGACGACCGTGCGGAGCTCGTCGGACTCGACGACGAGCGCCGTCATCTCGCTCGGGAACATGCCCGGACACAGCGCGTTGACCCGCACGTTGTAGCGCGCCCACTGGAGGCCGAGCTCGCGGGCCAGGCCGATGAGACCGGTTTTGGCTGCGACATAGGCGGCCTGCGGGAGCAGCGGGCTCGACGCGAAGGCGACCGCCGACGAGACCAGGATGACGCTGCCGCCCTGACGGGCCTCCCGCATGTGCCGGCAGGCGGCCTGCGCCAGCTCGAAAGGGGCGATGAGATCGACGTTGACCACTTCGGCGAATTGCTCCACCGGCTCGCGCAGCGCGGGCGCCGGCTTGGTGATGCCGGCGTTGGCCACGGCGACATCGATGCGGCCGTGTCGTTGGACCACGGCGTCGACCAGGGCGGCCGACGCGCCCGGCTGGCTGACGTCGCAGGCAATGGCGTCGCCGCGTTGCAGCGACGACGCCAGCGTCGTGAGTCGGTCCATGCGCCGGGCCGAGAGCACCACCGTCGCGCCCAGGGCATCGAGGACTTGGGCCAGGCGGGCGCCGATCCCGGAGCTCGCTCCGGTGACCACGGCCACCTTGCCGTCGAGGCGGAAGAGGGCCAGCGGATCAACTGGCTGTGCGGGTGCGGTCACGGCCGGACTCTAGAGCGACCGCGGCCGCTCAGGCTGTGGCGGTGAAGATCTGAAAGGCGAGAGGCGCATCGATGCGCCCGTCGCCACTTCGGAGACGGGCGAGGTGAGCGTCGACAGCCTGCCGGGCGGCGGGCAACGACTCCTCGCTCACTCCCAGGAACGCCAGTTGGCCGTCGTCGACGATGGCAGCTCGGTCGACATTCACCGTCCGCTCATAGGGCGCTCGCTCAACGGCCTTCCACCCGCTGGCTCCCAGGATCGTCAAGACGCGTTGGGGGTCACTGAAGCTGAACGGTCCCGTGACGCTCTTGCCCGGAGCGGGAGCGGGCGGCGGCGGCACGAGTCCGACGAGCGCAGGCCCGACGAACCACGGGTTGCGATCGACTTGCTGCCAGCATGCAAAGGCAAGACGGCCGCCCCTGCTTACCTGGGCGCGAATGTTGGCAAACGCCGCCTCGGGCTCGTCGAAGAACATCACCCCGAATTGGCTGATGACCGCGTCGAACGGCCCACCCTCGATGACATCGTGCTGGGCGTCGGCGACGACAAAGGAGATGTTGTGAAGCCCGGCCTCACCGGCCCGCCGCCGGGCGAAGTCGACGAGGGGGGTCGAGATGTCCGCAGCGACGACCCGACCTGTCGGGCCGAGCAAACGGCCGGCTGCCATCGTTGCCGTGCCACCCCCACTCCCGATCTCGAAAACGTTCTGGCCGGGCGTGAGGTCCGCGTGACTGAGCAAGATCTCGGTCACGGCGCTCGTTAACTGCTCGCGCTTGGGCCAGACAGACGCCCAATACTCGTCGTTCCACCGGCGACGTTCGGCCGCGTTGGATTCTTCGCTCATGGCGCCATTGTCGCCCAACCTACGCTGCGGCGTCGTGGCTGGTGTCGTGGCTGGTGCCGTGCGGGTGTGGCTGGCGTCGGTGGACAGTGCGGTCGTCGACACCGCCGTGTGCAACCGCACGGAGCGTGATCGGGCGGCCGGGTTTGGGTCGGCGGAGGCCGGCCGACGGTGGCTGCGGGGCCGCGCCACCCTCCGCCTCGTCCTCGGTCGCGCCGTTGGTGCCTCGCCTGAGAGCCTCGCCTTCGGCACCGCCCCGGGTGGCAAGCCCAGCCTGCTCGACCACCTCGGCGTCCACTTCAACTTCTCCCATTCGGGTGGTTGGCTGGCCGTCGCCGTCGCCGACCATCCGGTGGGGATCGACATCGAGGCGCCCCGCCGCCTGGTCCGTCCCTCGCTGCTGGCCGACCGCCTTTTCGCCGACGACCTGCGTGGGCGCTCGGCGTGGGGGCTGCTGCCCGCCGCGGAGCAGACCCTGGCGCTCCTCCAGCGTTGGACCCGCGCCGAAGCGCTCCTGAAGGCGACGGGCGAGGGGCTCGGGGGCGGGGTGGGGACGGCCGAGGCTCGCCTCCTGGGCCGGGGCTGGAAGGTCCGGGACCTCGATCTCGGGCCGTCGCTGGCCGGGGCTGTCGCGGCCTCCGCCTCCCCCTCTTGGGAGATCGAGGGGCCCCACCTGCTCTGATGCCTCCCCCACATCTTAAGTGTCATACCCCCCTGTTTGAATGTGTTCCATGAGTTTGGGTTGCTTCATCGACGAGATCGACGAGCTGGTCGCCACCGACCCCGTCCTGTTGACCGATCCCGCCGTGCTGGTCGAGTTGCACCGTCAGCAGTCCCGGCTTGCCGGGCTGATCGCCCAGGCTGACACGGCGTTCGACGCCGGCCGCGCCTGGCAGGCCGACGGGGCGCTCAGCGCTGCCGCCTGGCTGAGCGTCGACTGTCGACTGCCGATCAAGACGGCCCGCCACCACCTCCACATCGGACGCAGCATGCGCCACCTACCCGTGGCCGCGGCCGCGTTGTTGGCCGGCGAGATCACCGTCGACCACGTCCGACTCCTCGCCTCTGTCCGCACCCCTGCCACCCGCGACCAGCTCGCCATCGACGAGCCCAAGCTCGTCCACTGGGCCACGACCATGACCTACGCGCACTGGCAGCGCTCTGTCGCCTACTGGGCGCAGCACGCCGACCCCGACGGGTCCGACGACGCCAGCGACGACGACCACGCCGCCCGCAAGGTCAACCTGTCCGAGAGCCTGCGGGGCATGTGGTTCGGGGACATGATCCTCGACCCCATCAGCGGGACCATCGTCCATGACGAGCTCACCCGGCGCGAAACGGAGTTCTTCGAGACTGACTGGGCTGAAGCCCGCGCCCGGCTCGGCCGCGAGCCCACCATCGACGACCTCCTCCGCACCCCGGCCCAGCGACGGGCCGATGCGCTGGTCGAGATGGCCGTGCGTTCGTCCATGAAGCAAGCCGGCGGACGTCGACCCGAGCCGTTGTTCACCGTGCTCGTCGGTTGGGAGACCCTGCACGGGCGGATCTGCCAACTGGCCAGCAACACCGCCCTCAACCCGAGCACGCTGCTCCCCTGGCTGGACCAGGCGTTGTTGGAGCGCGTCGTGTTCGACGGGCCGAGCGTCGTCATCGACGTCGGTGTCGCCCAGCGACTCTTCACCGGCGGCACCCGGCGAGCCGTCGAAGTCCGCGACCAAGAGTGCTTCCACCGCTACTGCGAGACGCCCGCCCCCGAGTGCCAGGTGGACCACATCATCCCGTACGAGCACAACGGGCCCACGACCCAAGACAACGGACGAGTCGCCTGCGGACCCCACAACCGCAACCGCCACAAACCCCCGCCAGATGACCCCAAGCCCCCACCACAAGACCCCGACGACCCCTAAGGGCTGGCTGGGGACGGGCCCCGTGGGCCACAATAAGGTATGAAGCTCCGGGTCGGAGCTGGGGCTGGGGTCCTGGCTGTCATCATCTACGCGGGCACGCTCGCGCCTGCCGCGCACGCTCAGACCGTCGATCCGTTGGCCGGATCAACGGACCAGTCGTCGGCGCTGGCGCTCGAGGCGCGCATGGCCGACCACCTGCACTACGGCCTCATGTGGGAGCAGCTGTACAACACGCCGGCGCGGGTCGCCGGGGACATCGAGACCATCGAGGACCCCGACGACGTCGCGCTCTACACCGGCAACTATCTGGGCGCCGAGGCGTACCGGTACGGCCTGGCCAAGCGAGAGATCGCCGCCAAGCACGACGTCGCATTCTGGACCGGCCAGCGCGACGAAGCCCTCGCGCGAGTGACGGCCATGGTCCACCAGTACCACATCCTGATCAACATCTCGGGCAGCTGGCAGACCAAGTTGGACCCGAAGATCAACACAAGCGAGAGCCCCACGCAGGACGGCTATATCAACATCGGCGGTGGGGTCTTCGAGGGCCAGCCCGGCTTGCTGTTCCGGTCGTGCGTGCCGGTCAAAGCCCCGGCCGCGTTCGACCTGGCCAAGCAGACAACGCCGACTCGCATCGTCGACGACCTCGCGTGGCCGCCACCGCTGTACCCCTGGGTGCACGCCTCGCCCGGCGATGCCACGGCCTACAACTGCGACGGGGCCACCAGCCGCGATGCCTACGCCGGCACCACCTTCGGCCTTGCCACCGCGCTCGATCTCGTCGGCCCGGACGACGCCGCGCTGCGTTCGATGATCGCCAACGACCTGATCACCTTGACGGCCTTCACCTTCCAATACGCGTGGGGCACTCCCCGCCCGACGGGCCAGGTCGTCATCCCGGTCGTCTTCGGTGGCAACGACCTCGACGGGGTCTACTCCCCCCTGTTCGACTACGACCCGGCCGCCGAGATGAACCTCGCCCAGGTCGCCCTCCACGCCTCCGAGGTGCTCGGCAACACGGTGCAGGAAGTGAAGTGGAACGCGGTGTGGCTGAGCGAGCTCACCACCCAGCTCCCGGCGCTCACCGCGTCGCTGCTGCAGGACGTCTACCAACCACACGACTCGTTCTACAAGTTCCACCTGGACTACCTCAACCTCTTCGACCTCATCCGACTCGAGCCCAATGCGGTCGTGCGCGACCAAATGCGAGAGGCGCTCGCCGCGCTGGATGCGACCACGGGCCAGGACGTCGACGGGCTCTTCGACGCCCTCGTGTACAGCCTCACGGGGAGCCCGTCACGCATGGCCGCCGCGGTATCCGAGGAGCAGGGATGGCTCGCCTACAAGGCCCGCCTCGAGACGGTGTCAGGAGATACGGACAACAGCCAAGACTGCGGCACCCCTCCCGCCCCCGGCAAGATCGACTGTGTCCCGGAGACACAGACCCAGGTCGTCCAGCCGCTGCCCGGTGGGCTCCCCCCGCTCGTGACCACCCTCGCCGGCAACGGCGGATCGCGATCGCTGACGCCGCTGCCGGTCGAGGACCGCCCGGGCACCGACTTCCTCTGGCAGAAGGATCCGACCAACCTGGACAGCAACGAGCCGGCCAACTGGGAGCCGCCCGGGGACGACTTCTTGCTGCCGTACTGGATGCTGCGCTACTACTCCGAAGCCGCCCCTCCGACCGTCGACCCGCTGCCCGCCTGGCTGGGCCCGTCGTTCAGCTAGCCCATCGTTCAGCTAGCGGACCAGATACTCAAGTGAGTACTTGACAATAGGTCGAGGATGACCGACAGTTAAGTACATGGTTGATGATTCCGCCGTCCTCGACCGGGCCTTCCACGCCCTGTCGGACCCGAGCCGGCGACAGATGGTGGCACGGCTCACCCGCGGCCCCGCGTCGGTGAGTGAGCTCGCTCGCCCCTTCACCATGTCGCTGGCGGCGGTGGTCCAGCACGTCCAGGTCCTCGAGGCCAGCGGCCTGGTGCGCTCGGAGAAGGCGGGGCGGGTGCGGACCTGCCGGCTCGAGCCGGTCGCCCTCCGGGCGGTGGAGGGCTGGATGGTCGACCGCCGGACCGAGTGGGAGGAGCGGCTCGACCGGCTGGGCGATTTCCTGCAACAAGACCACCACGACGACCAAACCCAGGAGGGCAACACCCCATGATCACCCGATCCGTCCACCACGACACGTTCGCCATCGAGCGCACCTACCCGGCGCCGCCGTCGAAGGTCTTCAAGGCGCTCACCGACCCGGCGGCGAAGGCCCAGTGGTTTCTCGCCCCCGGTGACTGGAAGGCCTCCGACTACCGCTTCGACTGTCGGGTCGGCGGGACCGAGCGCGTCGAGTCGTGCCCGCCGGGAGGGGAGCCGCACATCTACGACGCCGTCTACCACGACCTGCTGGCCGACCGCCGCGTGGTCTTCTCCTACGACATGCGCCTCGGCACGCAGCATCTCTCGGTGTCACTGACGACCATCGAGCTCACCCCTGTGGACGGCGGCACCCTGATGACCTTCACGGAGCAGGGCGCCTTCCTCGACGGCGACCCTGCCAGCGCGACCTCGCGCGTGGAGGGCACCAATTTCCTGCTGGACAACCTGGGACAAGCGCTCGCCGGCTAGGCGACGACCACTCGCCCGAGGGCGGCGATGTCGACCGAACCGTTGTCCTCGGCATAGCGGAGCCCTTGTACGTTGAGCAGGCGGACAGGTTCTCCGGCCAAGGGGAATGGGCCCCAGTGCCACGTGGCCTGGTGCAGCACCAGACAGTCCTGCGGCTGGAGCAGGAAGGCGCGGATCGCCCCGAGGTCCGAGGCATCCGAGAAGACGTAGCCGGGCGGGGCCACGGCGATGATGGCCGGCACGTTGAGCGGCATCAGCGCCTGGGTGTGTGTCTCGTGCCGGAACATCTGCCCGACGATCGCCCCCTCCTCCACGTGGTCGATCTCTTCATAGGTGTGGGCGATGATGTTGAGATGGGGGTCACCCCACGCGTACGCCAGCGTGGACGACCCGTCACGGGGATCGACGTCGGCGACCGGCAGCCACCCAAACGGTGCCCACTCGTGCTCGCTCAGCTTCGACGCCGCCACGACGAGGGTGCCACCAGTCACCACCCGCAATCTATCCCAGTGATCTCCCTTCTTGATCACCCGCACGACGCTGACCTGAACCTGGGCGGCGGCGCCGCCTACCGCAACGTCGCCGACGTCGACTCCTGCACCTGTTTCCAGTACAGCTCGCCCACCCTGTACTCGATGTAGCGTGACCGCCGGAGCAAGGAGCCCACCATGAGCGAGACCCAGCCCACAGCGCTCGAGGATTTGTGCGACTCAGCGCTCAGCTTGATGTTCGATGCGAGCCCCTTTGCCGCCACGTCGCTCGGGATTCCAGGGTGGGACGACAAGGTTCCCGAGGTGGACCGCGAGGCCTCCCGACGTCACGCTGACTCCGCTCGCGCCATTGCTGCCAAAGCTGAGGCGATCGACGTCGCAACCTTGAGCGACGCCGATCGAGTGACTCGAGCGATCCTCATCCACGAAGCGTCTGTCTCCGCCGACGCCACGGAGCTCCGGATGATCGAGTTCACGACGGCGCCGATGTTTGTGGCCCCCCACGCGCCCGTGTTGCAGACGATGCCCAAGACCGTGCTCGCCGACGCCGCCCGGGCCGACGCGTACCTCGAGCGGTTGAGCGGTCTGGCCTCCTATCTCGACTCGGCCGGCCAGCAGCTCCTGGCCGGGACGGCAGAAGGACGCACTGCTGCGGCTCGTTCGTTGGCGGGGTCCATCGGTGCGGTGGATGCGTACCTGGCCAGTGACCTCGAATCCGATCTGCTGCATGTACCGGCCGCACCCGAGTGGGACGGGAAGGCAGCGTTCGAGGAACGTCGGACCGCACTCGTTCGCGACCACGTGCGTCCCGCCCTCGCCCGTTTGCGCGACACCTACAAGCAGTTGCTCGGCAGCGCTCGTCCCGACGACAAGGTGGGCGTCGGCTGGCTTCCCGACGGGGAGCACGTCTATGAGGTGTGCGCTCGCGAGCACACGAGCACTGACCTGAAGCCGCAGGAGCTGCACCAACTTGGGCTCGACGTGCTGGAGCAGCTCAAAGCCGAATACGCCGAGATCGGGGCGCGGGTCTTTGGCACCTCTGATCCCGCCGAAGTCCTGGACCGGATGCGCAACGACCCGGGCGTCCGACTCGGCTCCGTCGATGAGCTGCTCACGATCTCGCAGGCCGCGCTCGACCGCTGCCAGGCCGCGCTCCCCGACTGGTTTGGCCTGCTGCCGGCGAGCGACTGCGTCATGCAACAAATCCCTGACGAGGAAGCCAAGACCTCAGCGCCCGCCTACTACACGCCGCCGGACGCAAGCACGGGTCGTCGGGGCACCTACTGGGTCAACGGTCACGAGATCACCAAGCGGGCCAAGTTGGACGTCGAGACCATCGCCTTCCACGAGGCCATCCCCGGCCACCACCTGCAACTGGCGATCGCTCAGCAGATGACCGAGCTGCCCCTCTTCCGGCGGGTCAACATCTCCACGGCCTATGCCGAGGGTTGGGGCCTCTACTCCGAGCGACTCGCGGATGAGATGGGGCTCTACTCCTCTGATCTGCAACGGCTCGGAATGTTGCAGTGTGACTCCTGGCGCGCCTGCCGACTCGTCGTCGATAGCGGGCTGCACGCGATGGGCTGGAGTTTCGAGCGAGCGGTGCAGTTCATGACGGAGAATTCGGCCGTTCCCCTATCGGTCGTCACCCCCGAAGTCGACCGCTACGTGGGGATGCCCGGGCAGGCCCTGGGCTACATGGTCGGTCGCAAGGAGATCGAGCGGATGCGTCGCGAGGCCACCGTTGCCCTCGGCCCTGCCTTCGACATCAAGGGCTTCCACGACGCTGTGCTCGGGGCGGGTTCGCTGCCCCTCGCCGTGCTCGACGGCGAGGTCAAACGTTGGGTCGCCGCTCAGCGCTGAGCGAGGCCGCCGCCCACCAGAGGGACCCTGCTCAAATGGTGACGTGGAGCCGGTGCCCAGACCAATTACGCGAAGGCCGACGATGGCGTCCACATCGCTTATCAAGTCTTCGGCGAAGGACCCTTCGACCTCGTCATAGTCCCGGGCCTCATCTCGCATGTCGAGCTGGCGTGGGAGGACAAGGCCTTGGCTCGTGCGCTCCGTCGGCTCGGGTCGTTCTCCCGCGTCATCATGTTTGACAAGCGCGGCACGGGCATGTCCGACCGGACCGAGCGGCTGCCCGACATAGACCGCCGAATGCTCGATATCGAAGCCGTCATGCAAGCCGCCGGCTCGGAGAAGGCGGCCTTTCTCGCGGTCTCGGAAGGCGGCCCCATGGCCATCTTGTTCGCGGCGGCCCATCCCGAGCGGACCCGAGGGCTGGTGCTGGTGGCGACCTACGCCCGGATTACGGCTTGTCCGGACTACCCCATAGGGATCAGCAGCGAGCAGCTCTACGAATCGGTGCACTACCTCGAGCCCGGGTGGGGCACCGGTGTCGGGCTGGGCGGCTGGGCGCCGAGCGTCCTCGACGACCCCGACGCGCGAGACTTCTTCGCCCGGCTGCAACGCATGGCTGCAAGCCCGGGAGCGGCCATGGCCCTCATGAGCTCGTACATGGACATCGACGTCCGACCGGCGCTTCCGTTGGTCCACACACCAACGCTGGTGCTGCATCGCACCGGTGACCGCATGGTGCCCGTGGCCCACGCTCGCTACCTGGCCGCGCACATCGAGGGCGCCCGCATGTCGAGCTGCCAGGCGCGGACCACTTCTGGTGGACCGAGGACACCGACCGGGTCATCGATGAAGCCGAGGAGTTCCTCACCGGTGCTCGCCCGGGGCCCGAGGCGGACCGGGTGCTGGCCAGCGTGCTGTTCACTGACATCGTCGACTCGACTCGCCGCGCCGTCGAGCTGGGCGACCGGGAGTGGAGGCTCATGCTCGACCGGCACGATGCCCTGGCCGAGCGTCAGGTCGAGCGACACGGCGGCCGGCTGGTCAAGATGACGGGCGATGGCGTCCTGGCCACGTTCGACGGACCGGCCCGGTCCGTTCGGTGCGCCCGGGCGATCAGCAGCGGCGCTCACGCCCTGGGCATCCAGGTGCGAGCGGGAGTCCACATCGGAGAGGTCGAGCTCCGGGGCGACGACATCGCAGGGCTTGGGGTCAACATCGCCTCGCGCATCGAGGCGTTGGCCCAACCGGGGGAGGTCCTTGTCTCCCGAACCGTGACCGACCTCGTCGCGGGCTCGGCGCTGGACTTCGATGACCGAGGCGAACATGACCTGAAGGGTGTTCCTGGACGTTGGCAGCTGTTCGCGGTGAGACCCTGACTACCCGCAGGCGCTCACACAGGTTGAGTCGTTCACGACGACGGAGCCCGGGTCGGGACTCATCGGTGGTGTTCGCCGAGGACCGCCTCCAGTTGACGCACCAGGCCGGCGACGGCATCGGGCTCGACGCGTAGCTCGCGGCGGGTGCCGCTCCGCGTCTTGGTGACCATGCCGCCTTCCTCGAGGACTTTGCTGTGGTTGCTGACGGTCGGCTGCGCGAGGCCAAACAGGTGCGCGAGCTCGGTGACCGCGCGGCCCCTCGGCCAGGGTGGCGACGATCGCCAGGCGCGTGGGGTCGGCGACCGCCTTGAGCCGTCGGGCGAGGGCCGCCGTGCGCGCCCGCTCCGCGGCGCCGCCCGGCTCGAGCGGCCCGGTCCGCACCCCGACCACCAGCACTCCGGGCAGCGAGACCAGCAGCCCCCGGTGGGTGAAATAGGCCGGTACCACCGCCACCTCAGCGTCGGGCGCGAGGTCGGCGACGAGACGCACGAGCAGGCCGTCGAAGTGCTCGGCCTCGCCGATGGCGTCCTCCCATCCGGCGGCCCGATCGGCCAACCGCAGGCGGGCCTCGACAGCAGTCGCCACCACCGGCTGCGCCGTCTCGATCCACGCGTCGCGGAGCGCGTGCCACACCTCGCCGACAAGGGCGACGTAGCGCCGGCGCAATGACCGCGACGTGCGCAGCTGGGCGAGCCGATCAAGCACCTCCGCCCGGTCGCGTGCCGTCTCGGAGGGGAGCGGAAGATCGAGCGGGGCGGTGGCACACAGCGTCTCGAGCCGGGCCAAGAGGGCGTCCCCGTCGTCGCCGTACAGCAGGCCGCAGCCGAACATATTGCCGCCATCGCCTCGCTCCGAAACGCCATTGCCGAGGAGCCCTGGTGAACGAGCCCCGTCGCGGGGAAGTGTGGTGGGGCGGGATCGAGGATCTGGGCCGCCGCCCCTTCCTCGTAATGACGAGGTCGGCAGCGATTCCAGTGCTCAACAGTGCGCTTGCCGTCCCCGTGACCCGCACCGTCCGAAACATCCCAACGGAGGTTGCACTTGGGCCGAGCGACGGGATGCCAGCGGAGTGCGCTGCTACGTTCGACAACCTGCGTGTGGTGCCAAAGGCCTATCTTGTCGACCGCATCTGCGCGCTGGGACCCAGTCGGCTGGTCGAGGCCTGCACAGCGCTTCGGGCTGCTGACAACAAGCGGACCGGAGCTCGGGAGCTTCGCGCCATGTCACCGCTGTCCGCGCGAACATGCAAGGCAGCGGCCTGGTGGGCCGTAGGCACTCCTATTCGAACCGGCCCGAACTGCAGGAGCGCATCAGCTCCCAGTTCGGAGATTGATGCTCAGCGCGGATCGGTCGTGTACGCAACGGACCGGTGACGGACAGCGAGCACGCGCACCAGACGCTGATCGCCGTCAACTTGGTAGACGATTCGGTACGTACCGACTCGAAGCGACCGCAGTCCGCGTAGCCGTCCCCGAAGCAGGTGACCGGCGTCGGGGTCCCGCTCGAGAAGTCCGAGAGCCTCGACCACAGCGTCGGAAAGCGGCCAGTCGAGGTCACCGATCTCCTTGCGAGCGCGCTGGGCGAGCTCGACCCGACTCACCTTCTACGGCGCGACAGCAGTTCCCGGCGGAGGTCGTCGAGCGTCACCGTCTCGCCACGCTCTACTTGGCGCCGCCCCTCGTCGATGGCGGCCATCGTCTCGGCGTCCGACAAGATCTCCGCCGTTTCCTCCAAAGCCTCGTACTCATCTACTGGGACGAGGACGGCCGCCGGACGGCCGTGGCGAGTAACGATGACGTGTTCGCGCAGGTCGGCAACCTGGTCGATGACCTGGCTGAGCTCAGCACGAAGCTCACGGACGGGGACGGTCTTACTCATGCAGAAAGTGTACCATATTGAGTACATATCGTGGGCGCTGAGGGACTCGAACGCCCGCCCGTCTCGTTGTCAGTCCGTACGAGCCTATGCGTTGGGGGTCGGCGAGGTACGTTCTCCCAGGTCAGAGTTGGGTGCGCCCTTCCGCCTGGGCAGGCCGAATGCGGATGCGTGCGGTGCCGATTCTGGCTACATTCTGGCCAAGCACCATCCTCCAGGCTCGGGACTTCCGGGGCGTCTGACCGAAACGGGGACTATCTCGCTAACGGTGTTTCTGTGGGGGTTCCGGGGCCGCCGACTGTCACGCTCCTGCCGGGAGGGAGAGCATTCTTCCTCGTCCACACCGATGACGACACCCCGGGAGGGGGAGCGGCGTGCTCGGTCGTGGTCGCCGTGGCCGTGTCGTTCGGGCAGATCGGCCAGCTGCGCGAGCCGCTGAGTCTGTCGGGCTGCGCGGGAATGACGACGGGCGAAGTGCGGGCGGACAGTTAAAGCGCCGACACCGAGCCTGAGCACAGGCACGAGCACGCTGACGGTCAGCTCGAAACGTCGCCGCTGTCCTTCGTCTGGCGTTAGCCCGCCGTTGGCGCGCCAGATTCGCCCGTTGGTTCCATAGCACGCTTCCTGCGCGAGCACCCTGGTCGAGTGGGTCATTCCCGCAGCAGGTCCCCTGTCAAGCGAGAGCGGTCGCTCTCGCTTCGCTTCCTGCTCCAGTCTGGCTTCGCTTCGCTCGCGGGCGGGCCCGTCTCCGTGTCCCCGTGTTTGTCGTCGCTCCGCGCCCCGTCCCCCTCTCTCCCAACGGGCTGTGGTGGAGGTCCTAGCGGCTTACTCCAACCCCCTTACGACGATTGTGAGTCTCCGATACCGTCAACAGCGGGTTGGAGGCAAAAGTGGGCCGTAGTGTCGCTCGTATTCGAACTGGTCGGACGTCAAGGTCCGACTCAGAGCGCTCGGCCGAGACCTCGCCCGTAATGCTTTGTAATGAACAGTGTGATACAATGCATTCATGTCCTCACCAGTAGTTCATGCGAAGGTGTCAAACCGGGGTCAGACCAGCCTTCCCGCCCAGCTGCGGCATCGATGGGGTATCGAGACCGGCGGGGATGTCGCCTTCGTCGACCTGGGAGACTCGGCGCTGATATTGCCCGGCGGGATGGATCAAGCCAAGGCCGAGCTGAAGCGCGTCCTCGCCGAGCGCTACAACTCCGGACTCGCGGCTATTTCTGATCCTGACCTCGCCGACCAGTAGTGGATGTCGTTCTCGACGATCGACTGCTCATCGAGGAACTCCTGGTTGGCCTCGATCGCCGAGGCGCTCAGCTGCACACGACGTCGTACTGGTACTACCGGGCGTGCCGGGCCGGGGTGGCTGGAGCTGGTGGCCATCTCTCCGGGCCGTTCCGCGAGCTACCGCCGGTCGAGCAAAGGCAGGCTATTACCTCGATGCTGCAGCTTCCCGCGGAGATCGGCCTGCCGCGACCACGAGACGTCGTTCCGATCATGGTGAGCGTCGCCGGTCGCCATCCCGTGCTCAACGTGCTCAACCTCGAGGCGATAGCGACGGCGCATTCGCTTCATGCAAGTGTCTGGCTCTCTCCCGAGGGAGCACTGGGCATGCTGCCCGATGTGCTCGCTGCAGAGGGCCTCAACTGGGAGAGAATCACGACGAGCTGAGCTCCCGAGCCCAGAACGGCGCCGTTTCCCGGAGTTGGAATAGCGACGTACGGTGTCGAAGTCGGTGGGCGCTGAGGGACTCGAACCCCCGACCGTCTCGTTGTAAGCGAGATGCGCTACCAACTGCGCCAAGCGCCCGTTCGGGGTCACACGGTACCGGGTGGCTCGCGACGCGACCGCGACCGCGCCCACGACAACTGGGCACGACGAGGGCGGGCCGGGACGCAGAGCCGGTAGGCACTCGGCAGCTACCGGCTCCGGGCGGACCCGGCCCGCCCTCTCGTGGATCTCCAAGCCCTTCCGAGGAAGCGACTCAGGCGCTTTGGGCCTCTTCGCGGTCGAGCTCGGCGATGAGACGAAGGATGCCCGGAGGCAGGATCAGCTCAGGCTCAGGCTGACGCACTTTGGGTGGTCGTCCCCTCTTGCGCTTCTGGGCGAGGATCCGCCCGTTGGCGAAGAGTTGACCACCCCACACGCCGGCGGACTCCCGGCGCACGATGGCGCCCCGTAGGCATGGCTCGAGGAGTGGGCAGGACTCGCAGATGGCCTTGGCCTCGTTGATCTCCGGGATCAGCTCGCTGAAAAACAGCTGGGTGAGGCCCCCGTGCGCACGGCAGGCAGCGTCGGCCCAGTCGAGGCCTTCGTCGTCAGTGATGTCGTACGGCTCTTCGGCGAACATGTCGCCCCCCTTTTGGTGGCTCGCAGTGTCAGGTCGGTGTCGGTGTTGTTGGTGGCGGTGTCGTTGGTGGCGGTGTCGGTGGGTGGACAGGGGCTGGGAACAACGGCTGGGAAACAACGGCTGGGAAACAACGGCTGGGAAACAACGGCTGGGAAACAACAAAGGCCGCCGGGAAGGATCCCGGCGGCCTCTGGGGCTGCGATGCGGAGGTAGGTGACCGTTTCAGCCGGTCGACCCTCCTGGCAGATCCAGAGGCCGTGGTGCATTCGTGGTGGCCATGTGGTTGGTGGCCTCGTGGCTGGTGGCCATGTCGGAGGACTTGTCCCAACCGGTCGCCTGCTTGGCGACGGCCGACGGCGCACCAAAAATCGGGGCCGTGCGGACGCGATACTCCGCCCGATCGGTGCCCACTCCCGCGTCCGCGAACGAACCACCGAGCAGGCTGCGATCGAGTTGAACTCGAGTGCTACGCACCGTGGTGGCTCCTTTCGGGAAGATCAGGCGGTCGAGGACGGCGCCGGCGGACCGGCCGCTCAATCCGACCAGATTGGTCCGGCGACGTCAAGCTATTTATGAGAAGCTGCGCCGGGCGCCCAAAAGTTCGGCGAGAAGCTCCGGCGTCGCCGCAGCGACAGGGGTGCGGCGGGCGGCGTGATCGACCGTCACCAGATCCTGGCCCTCGGCGTCGACGACGACGGCGCCCGCCTCCAAACAGATCAACATCCCCCCCAAGTAATCCCAGGGTGCGTTGCCCCGGCGGGTGCAATCGATCCATCCGTCGAGGACGCCGGCGGCCACCGCGCACAGGTCGAGCGCCGTGGCGCCGAGGGCTCGGTACTGCTTCCAGCCCAGGTGGCGCGGCGGCAGGCCGTTGAGTCCGACCATGGCCGCCGAGGCCGACGTGCAGCCGCTCGGCACCAGGGGCCGGCCGTCGCAACGTGCGCCGCCGCCTCGTACCGCCTCGTAGCGCCGACCGTCGGCCTGGTTGACGACCACGGCCGCCCGAGCGCCGTCGGGGTCGACGGCGCAGAGGCTGGTGTTCCACCACGGGATGCCGTGGCTGGCGTTGGTCGACCCGTCCACCGGATCGAGCACGACGACCACACCGCCAGACGAGACGCCGCCAGACGAGACGGCACCAGACGAGACGCCGGCGGCGGTCGCACCCGACTCCTCGCTGACCACCGAAAGGCCGGCGCCTCGCAGCACGCTGAGCGCGGCCTCGTCCGCCACCAGATCATGGTGGTACTGCGAATCGACGGTCCCGGCCAGACCCCAGTCGCTCAGCCCATCGAGCGCCTTGCGCACCGCCGTCGCCGTCTCGTGCAGGACGGCCAGGAGATCGGAGTCTGACAGCGAGCCGGAAGCCACCGTGGGCACGCTACCGTCGGCCCGATGCCCGTCCGAGATGCCACGCCCGACGATCTCGAAACGATCCTCTCCCTGCTCCGCGCCCTCGCCGACTACGAACGCATGACCGACGAGGTCACCCTCGACGACGCCGAGTTCGGACGTTGGCTCTTCGGCGACCCGCCTGCCGGCTACGTCCTGCTGGCCATCGACAAGGCCGACGACAACGACGGCGGCGACAAACAGGAGCCGGTCGGCATGGCCCTGTGGTATCCCACCTTCTCAACCTTCCTCGGCCGGCCCGGCATCTGGCTGGAGGACCTCTTCGTGCGGCCCGAGTTTCGAGGTCGAGGCCACGGTCTGGCGTTGCTCCAGACCCTCGGGGCCCTGTCGCCCGGACGAGTCGAGTGGTCCGTCCTCGACTGGAACAAGCCCTCCATCGACTTCTACGAAGCCCTCGGCGCCCGCCCGGTCGACGGTTGGACGCGCTACCGCTGGCTCCCCGGCGAAGCGGCGCCCTGACCACTGGCAATCGGGCCGGCCACGCCCTGTCACCCGCCCTGCCTACGCTACGCCCACATGGCTGTCATCGACGTTGCGGGCTTCGTCACCGAGATCAAAGACCACGCCGTCGACCACGGATTCCACGTGCACGACGAGCGGCATTTTGTGGAGACCTACAGCCTGCGCCAGGCGTGGGAGGTGGACCTCCATCCTGAGGACGGGTGCGGCGGTCCGCTCGATCTGCATCTGGCCCTCGAGGTGGACCCTCGGGTGCTGCTGTCGTTCGAGGATGTCGTGGACGGGCTGGGCGACGACGAGGAGCCCCCAGACCAGTTCCACTTCCCGCTGACCTTCAACTGGGCCCTCCCTCCCCTCCCCAAGGGCCCCGACCTCCTGCTCGTCGCCATGGATCTGGCTGGGGTCGGCGGCCTCGAGTTGCCGCTCGAGGTGGCGGCGACCGACACCTACCCGTCGGCCACGGACCCGTCCGAGCGCCGCCTGACGATCACCTCCCGCCTCACCGTGTCCCTCGCCAAGGTCCTGGCCGGCGAGGACCTGCTGTGCGACACGCTCGAGCGATGCATGACCGTCAGTCGGTACCTGCTGGACCGGGCGCCGGCCTGGTTGGGGGACTGAGCGTGGGGGCCCTCACGCGATAACGCGTCGCAGCCTGGCAAGCTCAAAGACTGTGTCACGGGGTCCTCACGTTCTGCTCGTCGAGGACAGCCCCACAACGGCGCGCGCCACCGCTCGCCTTTTGACCGACGGCGGCATCACCGCCGAGGTCGTCATCGTCACCGACATCGAAGCGGCGTTGGCCCATCTTCGGTCGGTGCCCGTCGATCTGGTCGTGCTCGACCTGGCATTGCGCGACCATCACGGCCTCGACCTGTTGGCTGACGTCCGGACGAGCGAGGCGTGGTCGACCTTGCCGGTGGTCGTGTTCTCCGGTGTGCTCGACCCCGACATCGTCCGTCGCACGTACGAGCTCGGCGCCAACTGTTTCGTACGCAAGCCGACCAAGGTGGTCGAGCTGGCGCCTGCCGTGCGAGCCATCGAACAGTTCTGGGCGCGTCGCACCGGGCCGACCACCCCCGGCATCGACCGGTCGATGTTCCAGCTTCCGCTGGCGGCGACGGCGGACAGCGTGCGGGAGGCGCGGGCGATCGTTCGGCACCTGCTGGACGGGTGGGGGTTGGCCGTGTTGGGCGAGACGGCCGAGCTTTGCACGAGTGAGCTGGCGACCAACGCCGTGCTGCACGCCCACACCCCGGTGCTCATGGTCGTGTCGTTGCTGACGGACGGGGTGCGGATCGAGATCGAGGACGAGGCGCCAGGGGTGGTCAAGGCCGGGTCGTTGGACGGAGATGGCGAAGGCGGCCGAGGTCTGGCGATCGTCGATGCGCTGAGCGAGTGCTGGGGCGTCGACCAGCGCGAGGAGGGCAAGACGGTGTGGTTCGAGCTTCAGCGACCCGACCCGGCGGCAACCGCTTGAGGTTGATCGAGGCGCTCGGTGCGGCGATCGGACCCGAGCATGTCGTGACCGACCCGGACATCAAAGCCGGCCAGGAGATCGACTGGACCGGCAAGTTTCGGGGCCGGGCCCTGGCCGTCGTGCGACCGGGCACCACGGCCGAGGTGGCGGCCGTCCTGCGAGCGTGTCACCGGACGACGACACCTGTCGTGCCCCAAGGGGGCAACACGGGACTGGTCGGCGGCTCGGTCCCCGACGACTCCGGCCGCGCCGTCGTGCTCAGCACGGCGCGACTCAACCAACGCGGCCCCGTCGACGTCACCACGGCCCAGGTCACGCTCGGCGCCGGCGTCACCCTCGGCCAGGCGCAACGCCACGCCCAGGCAGCGGGCTTCGACGTCGCCGTCGATCTGTCGGCGCGCGATACCGCCACCATCGGGGGGATGGCGGCCACCAACGCGGGTGGCATCCGCGTCCTCCGGCACGGGACCATGCGCCGCCAGGTGGTCGGCTTCGAGGCTGTGCTCGCCGACGGTGCGGTCCTGTCGCACCTCGCCGGCTTGGAGAAGGACAACACCGGCTACGACCTCGGCGGCCTGCTGTGCGGGAGCGAGGGCACGCTCGCGGTGTTGACCGCGCTGCGACTCCGACTCGTGCCCGTGCTCCCCTACCGGGTCACCGCGCTGCTCGCGTGGTCGGACCTGTCGACCATGATCGACGGTCTGGTCCGCCTGCGCGAATCCGTCACGGGGTTGGACGCCGCCGAGTACATGACCGGCGCCGGCGTCGAGCTGGTGGAGCGGACCTTCGACGTGCCCGACGCGTTCAGGCGCCCCTACCCCTGGTACCTCATCGTCGAGGTCGGCGCGACGACCGATCCGACCGCCCTCCTGGGTGGGGTGGTCGAGGGACTGAGCGGTGTGCTCGATGTTGCCGTGGCGGCCGGGACCCAACAACGCCATGCGTTGTGGAGGCTTCGTGACCTGCACACCGAGGCCGTCGCCGCCGCCGGCACGCCCCGCAAATACGACGTGACGTTACCGACCGGTGGCGTGCCGGCCTTCTTGGATGCGGCCATGCGGGTGCTCGCCGATCGTCGGCTCGAGTGCTTCCACTGGGGCCACCTGGGGGACGGCAACATTCACCTCAACGTGCTCGGAGTCGAGACCGCCGACGACAGCCAACTGGACGGCGTCGTGCTCGGGCTGGTCGCCTCCCACGGCGGGAGCATCAGCGCCGAGCACGGCATCGGGCGGCTCAAGCGCCCGTGGCTGCATCTGTCTCGGTCGAGCACGGAGGTAGCCGCCATGCGGGCGCTGAAGTCCGCCTTCGATCCGCTCGGACTGCTCAACCCCGGCGTGCTGCTCCCTTAGTTGCCGATGTGGTCGGCGGGGACCGACCCCATGCGACCGGCCTCGTAGTCCTCGAAGGCCTGGGCGATCTCGGCCTTGGTGTTCATGACAAACGGGCCGTACTGGACGACCGGTTCGCCGATCGGCCGCCCGCCCAGAAGAAGGAGATCGAGGGGCACCTGAGCGGCCCTGGCGACGATGGCGTCGCCGGCGCCCATGACCGCCAGTTGGCCGGTCTTGATGGGATGGGCATCGGGTCCGACGGTGCCCTGCCCCGAGAGGGCGTAGGCGAGGGCGTTGAAGTCCGGCCGCCACGGCAGCCGTAGCTCGGCGCCGGCCGCGATGGTGGCGTGCACCATGGCGATGGGGGTGTACGTCATGCCCGGCCCGGCGTGATCAGCCAGGTCGCCGGCGATGACGCGCACGACCGCTCCCCCGTCGGGCGAGGTGAGCAGCGTGACCAGGCCGGCCTCGATGTCTTGGTAGCGGGGCGACACCCACTTGTCGGCGGCGGGCAGGTTGACCCAGAGCTGGATGCCGTGGAAGAGGCCGCCGCTGGCGACGAGGGCCTCCGGTGGGCGTTCGATGTGCAAGATGCCGGCGCCCGCGGTCATCCACTGGGTGGCGCCGTTGGTGATCAGGCCGCCGCCACCGGTCGAGTCTTGATGTTGGAACGTTCCGTCGACCATGTACGTCACCGTCTCGAACCCGCGGTGCGGATGCCACGGCGTCCCCTTGGGCTCACCCGGCGCGTACTCGACCTCACCCATCTGGTCCATGTGGACGAAAGGATCGAGGCGAGCGCGGTCCACGCCGGCAAAGGCCCGGCGGACCGGGAAGCCCTCTCCCTCGAAGCCCGACGGCGCCGTCGTCACCGACACCACCGGCCGGACGGTCGTCGTCGCCGGATCGGGCACGGCGATGCGGGGGAGCACGAGCGGATCAGCGACGGTGACGGCGGGCATGAGGGGCTCCTCTTACTTGGTGGTGTCTGCTTCCTGTCGTACAACATCAGTTGCGGATGCAACTATTCCTGCTAGAAGAGGGTCAGCTCGCCGCGACCGATGTCGCGCAGCCGGTCGTAGTCGACGACCACGCAGCGAATGCCGCGCTGGGCGGCGAGGGTCCGGGCCTGGGGGCGGAAGCTCTGGGCGGCGAGGATGCCGCGCAGCGGTTGGAGGCGTTGGTCGGTGGAGAGGCAGACCAGATAGCGGCCGAGTTGTTCGACCCCGTCGATGTCGGCGTGACGCTTCACCTCGACGGCAACGGTCCCTCCGTTGGGGTCGGCGCAGAGCAGGTCGACGGGCCCGAGCTCGGTGGGATGTTCACGGCGGATCAGGACGAGGCCGGGCTCGATCTCGGCAGGCTGGGCGGCCAGCAACTCCTGAAGGTTGGCCTCGACACCGTCCTTGCTGAGACCCGGCTCGACGCCGAGCTCGTGAGCGGTGTCGGTGTGGATCTTGGTGATGGTGATGACGAGGGACTCACCCTTGGGGTTGGTGACGGTCCAGCCGTCGGTGGCCTCGACCAGTCGGCAGGGAGCGCTCATCCAATTGAGCGGCTTGTAGGCCTTGTCGTCGGCATGGATCGACACCGATCCGTCGGCCTTCACCATCAGCAGGCGCGTCGCCTCCGGCAAGTGGGCGTTGAGGCGACCGACGTAGTCGACGGCGCAGGTGGCGATGACGAGGCGCATGGGGTTGGAGGGCTCAGCCGCCCGCTCGTTGGAGGAGGGCCGGGGCCAACTCCCGCCATGCGTGCTCGGGGACGGCCCTGAAGTCCTCGCCGATCACCTGGACGCAAACATGGTCGGCCCCGGCGTCGTGATGGGCACGGACCCGAGCGGCGATGGCCCCCACGTCACCCCATGCGACCACGGCATCGACGAGCCGGTCGCTCCCCCGGTCCTCGAAGTCGGCGTCGCCGAACCCAAACCGGCGCAGGTTGTTGGTGTAGTTGGGCAGGGTCAGGTAGTGCACCGTGTGGGTGCGGGCGAGGGCGCGCGCCTTGGCTGGGTCGGTCTCGAGGACGACCGCCTGCTCGACGGCGAGCAGCGGCCCCGCGCCGAGCTGTTGTCTCGCGAACCCGGTGTGCTCGGGCGGCACGAAGTAAGGGTGAGCTCCGGCGGCGCGCTTGGCCGCCAGCTCGAGCATCTTGGGCCCGAGGGCGGCCAGGATCCGCTGCGGCGGGCCGACCGGCTGGGCGGCCATGAACGGCGCGGCGTCCATGGCATCCAGATACGCCTTCATCGCCGAGTAGGGCTTGTCGTAGTGGTGGCCCCGGACACCGTTGACCATGACGGCGTGGCTCACGCCCATGCCCAGGACAAAGCGGCCCGGGTAGGCCTCGGTCAACGTCTTGTGCGCCGCGCTCATGGCCATGGCATCACGAGCCCAGATGGACGCGATACCCGTGGCGACCGTGATCTTGCGCCCGCCGGCGAGGAGCAACGCCGAGTTGGTGAACGCCTCCCGGCCGAAGGCTTCCGGCACCCACACGGCCCCGTACCCGAGCTCCTCCAGCTGGGCCACGTGCGCCTGGGCCTCGGCCGCGGGCCGCCCGTCCAGCTGGGCCGTCCAGATACCGACCCCTCCCATGTCGATGTCCACGGCCGCACGCTACCGGGGCCCACCTACGCTTTCCCGACGTGACCCTTCCCGACGTGGCCCTTCCCGGCGGGGGTCTTCCGGGCGGGGGTCTTCCGGGCGGGGGT
>Ga0302326_10005111_pt1 | contig 30046 bp, 22 predicted proteins | sample Palsa_T0_3_FD_202264 | JGI IMG/M metagenome (GOLD analysis project Ga0302326, IMG submission 202264) | Peat permafrost microbial communities from Stordalen Mire near Abisko, Sweden - Palsa_T0_3 | ecosystem: Environmental > Terrestrial > Soil > Palsa > Peat permafrost | place: Sweden: Abisko... | reverse complement strand
GGGACATATCCCAGGTCGATCTATGGCCGTCACAGATTGAAGCGGCGGCTCGTTCGATTGATCCGACTGACGATCTGGTTGTCGCCATGCCGACCAGTGCAGGAAAGACTCGCGTGGCCGAACTATGCATTCTCCGAGCACTGGCTTCAGGCAAACGAATAGTATATGTGACCCCACTTCGCGCGCTCTCCGCTCAGGTTGAATGGACACTTGGGAAGACCTTCCGGCCTCTCGGTTATACGGTTACATCTCTTTACGGGGCGAGCGGAGTAGCGGCGGCCGATATCGGGTCTCTCAAAGCCTCGACTATCGTTGTCGCCACGCCTGAGAAACTGGATTTCGCAATTCGCCAACAACCTTCGGTTCTAGATGATGTTGCGCTTGTCGTGTTGGATGAAGGACACATGATCGGACTCGGTACTCGCGAGATTCGTTATGAAGTCTCAGTGCAGCGACTCTTGAAGCGATCAGATGCCGAAGATCGGCGTCTCGTATGCTTGTCTGCGATCTTTGACACCGGGGAGCCGTTCGATGATTTCACCGCGTGGTTGCGTGCGGATAAGCCGGGAGCTGCCGTCCGTTCAGAATGGCGTCCAACGCGACAGCGACCCGCAGTCCTATTGTGGGGATCAAGCGGAGGAAGACTTGAGGTTGTCGTCGATGAGGAGGAGCCGTATGTGCGACAATTTGTGCAATCGGAGGCGGAAACTTTGCCCCGCAGGAAGCCCTTTCCACAAAAGGCTCAAGAGCTTGTCTTCGCGCTTGCGAAAACGCTTAATCGCGACAACCACCGCGTACTCATCTATTGCCCACAACGAGGATCGGTCGAAAGTCTGGCAGAGATGTGTCTAAAGCTTCACCGCCAAGGCCATTTCCCAAGTACGCTTCTTGACACAACCGCTATCACAAGAGCAAAGCGCGTGGGTACTGAGTGGCTCGGTGCGAACCATGTTGCCGTGCGTTCACTGGACCTTGGAGTTGCAGTACATCATGGGGCGCTTCCGCGCCCCTTCTTGTCCGAGATCGAGCGACTGCTGAATGACAAGATTCTTCCCGTAGCGATCGCGTCTCCGACGCTTGCTCAGGGAATCGATCTCTCGTGCAGTGCTCTTATCTTTTATTCCATTTATCGTGCCGGGAAGACAATCAAGGCTTCCGAATTCGCTAATGTGATTGGGCGAGCTGGCCGAGCCTACGCCGACTTGGACGGGCTGATTATCTTTCCCGTAAATGACGATTTTAAGGGAAGACGAAAAGCGCGGGAGTACAAGCAGCTACACCAAGATGCGTTATCACGCACAATGGAGAGTGGACTGCTAATGCTCATTCAAGAAATTGCAGCACGATTGGCTCATGAACTTGCAGCAACAACCTGGCAGCAGGTGATCGACTATGTGACTAATCATTCGGGATCATGGGTCGTAGCTGCTGAGATTGACGACGAAGACGACAACGAGGAGCAAGACCCACGCGAGCGGCCAGTTCCATTGTCTGAGCTTCTTTCTGATCTCGACACGGCGATTCTTGGCACCGTCGAGCAATTGGATTGTGATGTGGCAGATCTTGCCGACATTTTGGATGAAGCTCTCCGAAGTTCGCTCTGGAAACGAAGACTCGCGCGGATCGACGCTGACGGTCAGGCACTTCAAACGGCTGTCTTTAGAGGACGGGCAACCTGGTTATGGAAGCAGTCAACGCCGCAGAAACGGCAGGGATTTTTTGCCGCAGGGATCGGCTACGACACCGGCAATTATCTGGATGAACACTTGGAAACGCTTCTGACAAATCTTACTCAGGCCGAAGCAGCCATTCTTCTCGGCGACCATGTGACAGCGACAGTAGCAGTATCGGCAATGGCCGAAATTCTTTTCCAGGTGCATCCGTTCGTACCTCATACACTACCAGGGAATTGGAAAGAGCTCGTCAGCCATTGGCTGTCTGGAACACCTTTGGGAAGCGTCCTGACAGAAGCTGCGTCCGAAGAAGTGGAATTCATTCAACAGGGGATCGTCTTTCAACTCGTCTGGGCAGTCGAAGCTGTAAGAGTTCACGCGGTAGCTTCGGGTGAGGATGCCGCCACAAATCTCACCGGCATTATCGCCCTAGCGCTCACATACGGTGCACCGTCGCTTCAGGCGGCCTTACTCGTGGAAGCGGGACTTACTTCGCGCAGAATGGCAGTCACACTCTGCGAAGGTTACGAGGTATTTTTTGACGATCAGAAAAGTCTTAAGTTATGGATTGAAAGCTCCGGCGAGCAAATTGCCGCTGATGGATTTTGGACGACTGAAACCGAGCAGGCGACATGGGCGGAGTTCTTAGACCGATGGCGCGCGAGAACACGTAGCGACTGGTCTGAAAGTAAGCGTACGCTGGCAGTAGAATGGGATCCATCGTTTACGCCGGACGCAGGGCAAATCATCCGCGTTATCGATGACCGCACGAATAAAGTAACGAACATCTGTGGAGACGATTTGTGTGTCCTCGGAGCGTCGAAGGGGCGATATATGATGGCGAACTCAGGCCGCGTGACGGCGGAGATTGATGAAGGCGATATGCAGAAAGTTCACATTAAGCGATGGGGACCGGGGTAGCGACGGCTTCTGATGGGCGCGGGTAGCCGCTATCGGAAGGCAGGACCAAGGGGCTCAGAAAGGTTTTTCTTCTTTGGCAGCCTTCAAGACCACATTCAACCACTTTAGAAGTTTCTTCTCATTAATTGCGGCCTTAGCTGTGGAGTCTATCGTCGTAACCCTTGCTGGATTGCATAACCATTCATGACGTTTAACTTGATCGGACGCGTGCGGTGCGATAACAAGCATTCGCAAGTCCAAATTTTCTCGAAAGCGTTGCTCAACTATTTGATTGATATGCGGGTCACCAAAACTATAGCCTACGACGATGATTGCGGCGCATTCGCGAAGCGCATTGGAGAAATGATAGAATAGGGTAAGGAAAGGATCTCGTCCGGTGAGTTTTTGATCAGTCCCAAATATCAGAAGAGGTGGTTTACCTTCCAATTCTTCTGCACGAGAGTGTACCGGATAATCGAGGGCGCAAATTCCATACCCGGCCGTATCATCAACCCAATCCAGAAACGCCTAACGGGACGGGTCCAATTCTTTTTCTGACTCCTTCCCGACCTTCCTGGCCGGCCGCGTCCGCGCAGCGGGCCGAGGCCCAGTTGCTTCTCGACTTTGGCGGTTCAGGAAGGCGATCCGTAGGGGCGATTATCCTTGATTGCGTGGGCCGCCGCCACCAACTCGGCGCTGGTCTGCGGCTGGTTGGCCCATTCCGGCCAGTCGCGGCGGCGTTCGACTGGCCAGCGGCAAACGCCCGGATGAACGCAGCGAAGTCCTTCTCATGGCGGAAGAGGTCTCCCTTCCCCGCCGCACGGTTCAGGACATGGTAAATCAACCCAAGGGGTCCATGGAGGAACGAGAGTCCTTCGAGATTCCAAATCACCCTCACCCCAACCCTCTCCCGGAATACCGGGAGAGGGGGTAGCGCGCAGAGGGGGTCGTGCACCCGGGGTGCTCTGATGGCTGGACACAAAATCGCAAAGGTCTTGTTTGAGATGCTTTCTCCGCAGCGCCGAGCGCGCATCGACGCCGAGGCCCGGAAGATCCAGAGGCTCGACCATCGCCACTGCTCCGCCCGATCGCACTCCCCGGCATCGCAAGCGGCATGGCCGCGGCCACGGCCGGTTGCGCCCCAAACCCGCTGCGCGTGATGCGGCGCGCGATAAAAGCGGTGCGCATCATGGCTTGCGGGACATGCCACATATCAGATACTTGCCAATTGGCACCTAACAAATTCGCCGGCGGTGCCAAAAGGTGCCAAAAGGTGCCGTGCGCTGGCGCGAGACGGTAGAGCAGTGGACAGTAGAACAGTAGAGGGGGAGGGAGAGCGTAAAGCCGCATCACGCGCTGGCGCGAGCCGGCAGAGCAGCAGCGCAGTGGAGCAGCAGGCGGGAAAGCGAACGTTGCCAGCGGGAACCTCAAGTCGTGAACGCTCGGCAGTAACACTTTTTTCCCGGGATGATTTTGTGATAGAGCACGCGCTTGGAGAGTAATGGATAGTTGATAGTGGACAGTGGACAGTGGACAGTGGAGAGTGAAGGAAATGGGCTCACTGGCGTGTCACGCAGTCCGGGTCGTCGATGAACAGGCGCACGACGCACGGGGTGTGCACGGCGCGGCAAGCGGTAATGGCGGATCCCATGGAACGGCAAGGAGTTACACGGTCGATGCACCATGCACGGCGCAAAAAACTGTCGCGCCACGGCGCGTCCGCACGGGAAAAGGCGAAGGGTGAAGAGTGAAGAGTGAAGGGACTGAGGAAAGGCACGAGGGGACGGAGGCACGAAGGGAAGGAAGCAGGCTTGTTGAAAAAACAAGATAAGACACGCTTGTTATACGGAGGGACCAAGCGAGGACGTGGAAGACGTGGGATTTGGCTTGTCGATGATCGTGTGACGTTCGAAATCACCCTCACCCCAGCCCTCTCCCGGGGTACCGGGAGAGGGGGGCGGAACGGACCGGGTCGGCAGCTGCCGGCTGTCAACATTGATTGAACGGTCCAAAAGCGTAAGAAAACGTAAGATTAGTAAAGTCGATCGCGGCTTTTGAGGCGTGGCGAGGGGATGAGCCTTGCAAGTTTTTTCCGGTAAGGGCCGTTCGTCGGGAAACGTCAGGTTTTGCAAAGCCGTCCTGTCGCGGAGGCGGGTCTCCGGTTAGATTCGAAGCGGATGGAATGGAGGACGCCGGGCAGGTTGGGCCTTGGCGTTGGCAATTACGCGGATGAGCAACGGCATCGCACTTGAACTGCGGAAGGTCACCAAACGCTACCCCGGCACGCTGGCGGTGGATGGCGTCGATATGGATGTGCGCGCCGGCGAGGTCCACGCGCTGCTTGGGGAGAACGGCGCCGGAAAGTCGACGCTCGTCAAGCTGATTGCCGGATCATTTTCTGATTATACGGGACAGGTGCTGATCGCCGGGCGCGAAGTCACGCTCCATTCCCCCGCCGCGGCCAAGGGGCATGGGATCGAGATGATTCACCAGGAATTGAGCCTGGCGCCCAGCCTGAGCTTGGCGGAAAATATTCTGGCCGGGCGATTGCCAACGCGGCTGGGGATATTGAATCGCCAGGCGCTCCTTGCCGAAGCGCGGCGATGTCTCGATCAGGTTGGACTGGAACTCGATCCCGACACGCTCGTCGACCAAATCAGTCAACACGAAGCGCAACTCGTCGAGATTGCCAAGGCGCTGGGCAATCGGCCGCGGATTCTGGTGATGGACGAGCCGACCAGCGCGCTGAGCCGGGAAGAGGTCGAACGATTGTTCGTTCTGATTCGCCGGCTGCGTGAGCAGGGCCTGGCGATTATTTATATCTCTCACCATTTGCCGGAACTGCATGAGATTGCCGACCGCATCACCATCCTGCGCGATGGGAAGAAGGTGGTGACGACGGAGATGTCGGAGGTCACGTCGGCGCAACTGGTCAATCTGATGGTGGGACGGCTGGTTTCGGAACTCTACCCCCAGCGCAATCGATCACCCGGCGACGAGCGCCTTCGCATCGCCCATTTGAGCCGCTGGGGATTTTTTCACGATGTCTCGTTTGCCGTTGGAGGCGCGGAGATCCTGGGCATCGGAGGCTTGAGCGGGGCAGGTCGTAGCGAACTGGCCCGGTCGATCTGCGGCATCGACCCGATCGACGCCGGGAAGGTTTTTCTGGACGGCCGCGAAGTCACGCCGGACAATTACGGCGCGGCAATTGCCAATGGATTCGCCTATCTGACGGAGGACCGCAAATCCCTGGGGCTGGCGCTTCGGCTGGATGTGGCGGACAATATCCTGGCCGGCATCGTCGATCGATTGAGCATCGGGGGCTTGTATTGGCAGGGCCGCGGAGCTTCGGCCGTGCACGAGATGATCGATAAACTCCAGGTCAATCCCCCCGACGCACAGGCGACGGTTGGGAATTTTTCCGGCGGCAATCAGCAGAAGGTGCTGCTGGCCAAATGGCTGGTGACCAATCCACAGGTCTTGATCCTCGACGAACCGACCCGCGGCGTCGATGTCGGAGCCAAAGCCGCGATCCATCGCGCCATCACCGAGGCGGCCGATCGCGGTATCGCGGTCATTCTTATCTCCTCCGATTTGCCCGAGCTCGTCGGGCTTTCCGATCGCATCGTGATCCTTCGTAAAGGACATCTCATCGGCCGCGTTGCCGACGATGCGCGTTCCGAGGATGCCGTGTTGCTGGCCGCCAATGGAGAAGGGAACTTGCAACCGGCATGACCGAAGTGACTCTGACAACTCCAGCCCAACCGCGGAAACTGAGCGGTTTCGGCGTGTACCGATTGCTCGCGAAAGGCGGAGTCTACTGGCTCGTGCTCGCGCTGTTCGCGGCGGGCTGTCTGATGTCGCGCGATTTCCTGAGCGTGTCCAATCTGCTCAACACGCTGCGGGCCGTCACGTTGCTGGGAATCGTCGCACTTGGTGTTTCGATGGTGACGTACAGCGGGCATTACGTCGATCTCTCCACGCCGGCGATCATGGCACTCTCGGGGATCGTGGCCGTCGCGGCGCTGCCGCTGGGATTTGCCGCCGCGATGCTGGCGGGGGTCGCCGCTGGCGCGGCCGTCGGCCTCATCAATGGAGTGGTGGTCGGTTACCTGCGACTGAATCCCATCATCTGGACGCTGGCGATGATGTCCGTCGTGGAGGGACTGGTCCGCTGGGCCTTCAGCGGAAAACAAGTCTATCCAAACGCCTCCACCTCCGCGGGCAGACTGATGCTCGGTCTCTATGCCGCCAACCTGCCCGGAGGTGTGCCGCTCATCGTCGCCTTGCTCGGATTCATCGCGCTGGGCACTTGGGCGCTGACTCACCGCACCGCCTTTGGCGCAAAACTCAAACTCGTCGGCTCCAACTACGAATCGGCCCGCATGACCGGAATCAACGTCAGCGCCATTGTCGTCGTGGCGTTTGTCCTCTCGGCGTTGGCCGCGGCAGTCGCGGGAATTCTCCTGACATCGCTCAACAAGGTGGGAGCGGCCTACATCGGCGCGGGATATGACTTTGCCGCAATCACCGCGGTGGTTCTCGGGGGAATCACGCTCTCCGGCGGGCGCGGTTCGGGATTTGGAGCCATGGGCGGCGTGCTGGCAATCGGCCTTCTGAAAAACGTCATGACGCTCGCCGGGCTCGGAACGTTCGCCCAGGTGATTGTGCAGGGATGCGTGTTCATCATCGCCGTCGGCATCAGCTCTTCCGCCCTGCGAAGAGGAGGGCGTGATGACAGCTAGGATCACCGCGATGCCGGTTTCAGAATCCTGGTCGCAGCGCGCGTACCGGTTCCGCGTTTACCTGCTCTGCGCCGTGATTTTTGCGATGATGTCGCTCGCCGCCCCTCGGTTTCTGACGCAGGAAAACATCTCCGCGATTTTGAAGGGGACGAGCACCAACATTTACGCCGCCATCGGCTTTACGATCGTATTGATCTGCGGACAACTGGATTTGTCGGTCGGCGCCGCGATGACCCTGGGCGCGATGGTGGCGGTGGGTTTGCAGCCCCGGCTTGGGTGGGCGGGAAGCGTGCCGGTCGCCACGCTGTGCGGATTGATTGTGGGATTGGCCAACGGACTTCTCGTCGCCAAGGCCCGCATCAACTCCTTCATCGTCACGCTCGGCACCATGACCATTCTCGGGGGCGTGATCAACCTGGTCAGTCACGGCGGAACGCTTTTTGTCGACAGCTTCACTCTCGGTGACAAACTCGACCCGGCCGGATGGATCATGACGCCGCGCGTCATTATCTCCCTCGCGATTCTTCTCCTCGCGGCAGGTGTCTTGCGGTTCATTGCCCAGGGACGGGCACTCTATCTCGTTGGCGGCAACGCCCAGACAGCGTGGTTTGCCGGGCTCAACACCGCACACTATGTCATCGCCGCCTTCGTCATCTCCGGCGTGATGTCGACGTTGGGCGGCGCGATTTTCGCCATCAGCCTTAGCTCCGCCAATCCCACCATGGGTGACAAATCGCTCATGCCCGTGATCGCCGCCGTCATCGTCGGCGGGACCAGCATGAAAGGGGGCAAGGGCGGTGTTGTCGGAAGCGCCGTCGCGCTGCTGGCGCTGGTGGCGCTCATCAACGGACTGGGCTGCATGGGCGCCGGCTTCGAAGCTCAGCAGATTGCCAGCGGGATGGTCCTGGCTTCGGTCATTCTGTTTGATGCCTGGCAGGCCAAGCGGGAGAATTCGGTCCGCGGTCAGAGGAGAGAACTGCTTGCCGAACTGACCGTGAATGCCGGCCCAAATTCAGATGAACGATCATCAGACGAACAATCATCAACTGAAGGGAGTCTCCCAATGCGGACCGAGCGCAAAGACCGCACTTTCGCCCTCGCCTGTGTGTCGGTCGTGGGGTGCGTGTCGGTCGTGGCAATCTATGCCATGTCCATCCGAAACAATGCGCCACCTGCAATCAGCAACGCTCAGGCTGCACGAACTGTGGCGGAACCCGACGTTGCGTCATTGAAGGCGACTGATGGCCAGCCGTTGCTGGCACTGGACGATGCTCCCCTGAACGCCCCTCCCCGGCCGGCCGATCCGAAGGCTTTGCCCGAGGATGACGCCCTTCACTGGTACGATCAGGAATACGCCGGCTGGAGCGTGAAGAAAAATGAAATGCCCAAGTCTCCCGGCGATGGTCCCAGTGGCAAGCGCGTCATCTGTTTGAGATTTATCGATCACCCCTATCTCACCGCGTACACGCGCGGCATGCAGAAGATTGCCGACGCGTACGGGATCCAGCTCAAAACGCTTGTGGCAAACAACGACATCAATATCCAGGCACAGCAGGTGGATCAGACGATTAATGAAAAGCCCGATCTGGTCATCATCACACCCGTCGATTCGACCGCGGTGGTTCCGCTGCTCCGCAAGATGTACGATGCGGGGCTTCCGGTAATCGCGAGCAATCTCATCCCGATCGATCAGGGGATGCCGTATGTCTTAACCTGGACCGGACCCGATGATTGGGGAAACTTTCGCGCGCTGGCCAGGGAGTTTGCCAAACGCATGAACTATGAAGGCGGCTACTGCATCGTGCGACACATGCCCGGAACTTCCCCCTTCTTTTCCCGGACGTTTGCGATGATCACGGAACTGAAAAAGATCGCCCCGGAAATGGAATGCCTGGATATGCAGCCGACCGGTCTCGAAGCTGAAAAGACCATGCAGGTGGTAAGCGACTGGACCACTCGTTTCGGGCCGAAGCTGAAAGGAATCGTCAGTGCCGATGATTCGGGCGCTCAGATCGGAATCAACGAAGCGATCAAGAACGCGGGACGCGAAGACGTGATTCGAGTGGCCGCCGGCAACAGCAAGGTAGGCATGGACGCCGTGAAGGCGGGCACGTTGTCGGCCATCACGTATCAATCACCGGAATCCGATGGCGCCGTGCCGATGAAATTGGCGGCCGATTGGTTTTCGGGCAAGCCACTGGAGCGACCGGTTTACTACCTCAAGAAGCAGCTCATTACCAAAGAGAACGTCGACAGCTTCCTGCCGGCGCAATGGTAGAATGATCTGTAGTGTCTGCCGAGGGCAGTTAGAGCGGTTTCCATGATGGTGCAGCGGGTCCGCGTTCGGACATGGCCACTCAAGTGGCCACGTCGGCGGTCGGGGGCGGTACAGCAACTTGAAAACCGCTGTAAGTTTCACGACTCGCCTCCGTGTCAATTTCGCGCCGGCGCGAACCGGTCAGTTTCCCAGCGCCTTCAATTCCAGTTGAGCGGTCTGGTACTCGGCGAAACCTGGGGCTGTTCATCCCGGATGATGGCGAAATCGACCTCTTCGCCAACCTTGTGTTTCGTGACGGTACCTCAAAAAAGAAAAAAGGTTGAAGGGACGCGTTGCTGCCACGTCTCTCTAACGGATGACCGGCAAGCAGCTTGGCCCGATCGGTTCAAAGCTCTTGTAGGTCAGCACGAACTCCTGATGTCCGAGCGATTCCGACGCGGTCGGGTCGCCGGCGGCTGTTTGCAGAACCTTTTCGAGCAGCTCTCTGCCGACTTCGTCCAGGGTGCCGCGGCCCTCCAGAATACGGCCGGCGTCCACGTCCATGTCTTCGGTGAGGTTGCGGTACGTTTCAGGATTGGCGCAAACCTTGATCATCGGCGAGATGGCCGAGCCGACGACCGATCCGCGGCCGGTGGAGAAGAGAATCATGTGAGCGCCGCATGCGATCAGTTCGGCGGCTTCGGCGTTGTCGTTGATGTTTGGAAAGCCGAACCGTACCGGCCCGTCGGGAACCACGTCGAGCAGAAACAAGCCGCCGTGTGGCGGAACGTCGCCTGGCTTTACGAGGCCGCTGATTGGGCCGGTGCCGCTCTTGGCGTAGGCGCCGAGCGATTTTTCCTCCTGTGTTGTCAGACCACCGGCGGCGTTCCCGGGCGCGAAGCTGCCGTGGCCGAGTGTCTGGTAATAGACTTCTGCCTTGGCGACGGACTCGATCAGCACGTTCCCAAGTTCGGGAGTTACGGCCCGTTCGGCCATATGGTGTTCGCAACCGATCAACTCCCCGGTTTCCTCGAAGATGGCGGTCGCGCCCTGTTCGACGAGCAGATCGAAGCATTTGCCGATCGCTGGATTGGCGGTCAGGCCGCTGGTGGCGTCGGATCCGCCGCAGATCGTGCCGACGTTCAAATCATTCACGCCAAGCGGGACGCGCGGGCTGTTCTGTAACTCAGCGAGTGTTTTCTCAACCCAGGCGCGACCTTCATCAATTGTTTTGCGCGTGCCGCCGCGTTCCTGAATCACCAGCGTGTGAACGGGCCTGCCGCTGGCGCGAATCGTGTCGGCAAGACCGCGGCGATCCATGCTCTCGCATCCCAGAGACAACAGGAGCACGCCGCCCACATTCGGGTGTGTGCAAAGGCGGCGCATCATGTCAGAAGCATACGCGTTGGGATAGCAGCCCGAGAATCCGATCAACTGCACGCCGTGCTCCCGGTTGGGCAGCATGATCTCGCGGGCGACGTGATGGGCGCACTCCACCAGATACGCCACCACGAGGTAGTTGCGAATCCCTTTGCGCCCGTCCGATCTAAGATAGCCTTGCATGATTATCCTTTTACGAATTTACGATCGGGATCGAGGGTGAAGGTTGGCAGATAATCGCTTTTGAGATTGTGCGTATGCACATGCTCGCCGGGTGCGATGTTTTGCGTGGCGCTGCCGATGGGGAAGCCAAATTTCAGGATCTTTTCACCCGATGAAATCGCGCGGATTGCAACCTTGTGGCCAATCGATATGCGGTTTAGCACGCGAATCGGTTCAAGTCCCGCAATCGTCACAATGGCGCCCGCTTCGGTCCCCGCTGTCGCCACGGCGACGTTGTCCTGCGCGGAAAGCCGAATGAGCGGCGGCGCTTCGATGTTTTCTGTGTTCGCCATGTCGAGATTCTCACGCAATTTTCCCAAATGAAGGGGCGCGAGCACGCGCCCGCGGAAAGATGACTCTGCCCTATGGGCAGCCGCTAAAATGGGGTGGGCGCGTACTCGCGCCCACGCATTTCAAAACTTCCCGTACTTGAGATACGCCTGCTGGGGATCAATGCCTTCGAGGATGGCCTTGCGCACTTTGCTTTCGGTGTTCATCACTTCCTCTGTCTTGGTCGTTACTTGCTCAGCCACATTTTGCGGGATCACGACGACGCCATCGCGGTCGGCAAACAGATAGTCGCCGCAATGAATCGTCACTCCGCCAATCACGATCGGCTCGCCGAAAGCGTCGGCGACCCATCGCGCAACCACGTCGACCGGGGTGAAATAGCGGCACCATACCGGAAACCCGATGCGAAGGATGAAATCGCTGTCCCGGCAGCCTCCGTCAACGATGTATCCGCGAATCCCACGAAACGTGAGAGTTTCGCTCGACAGTTCGCCCATGTGGGCCAGCGTCGAATCGTTCGGCTGGCAAACGACCACGGATCCCTTGGGCGCTTTGGAAAGCAAGCCTGTCCACGCCAGCAGGGTCTGGTGCGCATCGAGCCCGTCCTTGCGCCGGCCGCTGACGGTATAAACCGGCCCGGCGATCTTCTTCGAAACATCCAGTGGACGAATCGTGTTTGGAAGCACGCAATTTGCGTGGCCCATCGAACGCAGCACATCGTAAATGGCGCCGCTGTAGCATTGTTCCAATCGGTCTGACAAGTTTATCACATTGACTCCGGCAGGGGGGTCGCGCCGTGGGCATCGGATTCATAACAGGCCTCGACCAGAGCCATCGTCTTCAGGGCATCATCCACTGGGCTGATCAACTCACGGTCTTCGCCGGCGACGAAGCGTTGCAAATTTGCCATTCGGCCAATGAATGCATCGGGAAACCATCGTCCGTCGATTGGCACTAGCGCCCAGGGAGTCGAATGCGTCGCGATTTCGACGGTTTCGGGTTTGCCGGTGGGATAGTCGAGCAGTACGCCAAGCGTCGCCAATGCGGCGCCCTGCGTTCCTTGCACGCTGATCGTCGCGGCTTCGTGCCGGGGGCCAAACTCGTAGTTGTGATTCAAACTGAGGCAACAGCGTACGGCGTTGGCGTAGTCCAGGATGGCACTTGTCTTGGTGCTCTTGAGATCAGTAAACGAGGGATGCTGGACGGTGCGGGCGTACACGCCGCGGGGTTCGCCGAGGATCGAACGGATCCAGTCGAGGTAATGCACCGAATGGACCTGAATTTCAACGCGATCCAGTTTTGTCAGGAAGGGGAAGGCTTTCCACGGAGTATTGATATTGAGCCGAACTTCTACGTCGACGATGGCACCGAGAACGCCCCGGTCCAGGGCATCGCGGGTGGCCAGCATCATGGGACTAAAACGAAGCTGAAAGTTGACGGCTGCGATGAGCTTGCGGGCACGGCACGCGTCACGAATGCGCCTGGCGTCAGCCAGGTTGACGCCCATCGGTTTTTGCAACAACACGACAGATTGCTCCGGCAGCCTCTGAACGATTTCATGTTCATACTCCGGCGGGACAGCGACATCGAAAACCGCATCAGGCACGCCGTAGGCTTCGTCCGCCGAGTTGAAGACCCGCTCGATCGCAAACTCTCTGGCCAGGCTTTTGGCTCGCGTGAGGTCGACGTCAAATATTCCCGCCACTGGAAACCCGGCCTTGCGATAGGCCGGCAGATGGGCGTCTTTGACGATGCTTCCCGCGCCGATGATGACGATGGGCCGCGGGCGCGAGGGCCGAGGCCATTGGTAACCCCGTGTTGATAAGCTGTCATTACTCATGCGAGTCTAAGTGTTCCTGACCGAAAAACCGCAGGGAGAATCATTTGGCATTTTAATTCACGGAGGGTTCAGGGTTCAGGGTGCCAGGGTTCAGGAAGGAAAAAACTGCCGATTCCGTTGCATTTCCTGAACCCTGACACCCTGAACCCTGAACCCTGCCCTGAACCCTGTCCACGCTGAAGCCGGTCAAATGATTCTGCCTGATCGGAGCAAAGCAGGCACGCCATTCTGCTTGACTAATTATACGTCATAATATAAAGTTGGCTGGCGGTTGTGTCAATAGATAAAGGTATGATTTGATGATGTTTGAATTACGGGAAAAAGTCGCTGTCGTCACCGGCGCCGGATCGGGAATAGGCGAGGCGATCGCTCATACGCTGGCGCGCGCGGGAGCACAGGTGTTTGTGCTGGACCGCGATGAGAAATCCGGCTCGGCGGTCGCTGCCTCGATCATGTCCGCGGGCGGCGTGGCGAGTTTCCTCCTGGTTGACGTCTCGCATGACGGGTCGTGTGTCGCTGCCGCGCGGCAGCTCCTCAATGACGCGGGCCATTGCGACATCCTCGTCAACAATGCGGGCATCGGCCACGTCGGAACCGTGTTGACTACGTGTGCAGAGGATCTCGATCGTCTGCATGGAGTGAATGTGAGGGGCGTCCTGAATATGACGCGTCCTCTCCTGCCCGGCATGATGGCGCGGAGGATGGGTTCGGTCATCAACATCGCGTCAGTAGGCGGCGTGATTGCGGTGAAGGAACGATTCGCCTATTGCGCCACCAAGTTTGCTGTCGTCGGGATGACCAAGTGCATGGCAATCGACCATGCTGAATCCAAAGTTCGCTTCAACGCCATCTGTCCCGGACGCGTCGAGACGCCCTTCGTGCAGGCGCGGCTGAAGGAATACCCCGATCCCAAAAAGGCCTACGAGGAAATGGCCTCCACCCAGGCGCTGAAGCGCATGGGGCAACCGGACGAAATCGCCGCCGCGGCGCTGTATCTGGCCGCTGATGAATCGGCTTTCGTTACCGGCAGTTGCCTGGTCATCGATGGCGGAATGAGCGCCGGCTAGTACCACGGGTTTCCAACCCGTGTCTTCATCGAGGTACACGGGTTGGAATCCCGTGCTACGAAACGCCCGTTCAGGAGATTACAATGAAAATCGTCCGTTACCAGGATTCGCAGAACAAAGTTCATTACGGCGTTCAGCAACCCGACGGCGCCACTACCCGGATCCGCGGCGACGTTTTCGCCGAGCACGAGGCAACGGATGTCCCGGCCGATATCGTCAAATTGCTCGCACCCATCGCGCCAACGCAGATCCTTTGCATCGGCCTGAACTACCGGAAGCACGCGGCAGAGACCAATGCCAAGGTTTCGGAGTACCCCGTGCTCTTTGTCAAAGGCATCAACGCCGTGCAGAATCCGTTCGACCCGATCGAAATACCGACGTTCCTTCGCAGCGACGAGGTGGATTACGAGTGCGAATTGGCAGTCGTCATCGGCCGCGGCCCCGATGGACAATTATGCAAGAACGTTGCGCGGCAGGACGCCCTGAAATATGTGAAGGGCTACACCTGCGCCAATGACGTCAGTGCCCGCGATTGGCAAATTAAGAAAGGAGGCGGCCAATGGTGTCGAGGCAAATTCTTTGACAGCTTCTGTCCTCTGGGGCCCGTCATGGTTACGGCCGACGAGATCACCAACCCCAACGACCTCCGTATCCGCACCGCCCTTAATGGCCAGACGGTGCAGGATTCCAATACCGCGGACATGATCTTCGACGTGCCCGCGATCATCTCCTTCCTCAGCGGCAGTTGCACACTGGTGCCCGGCACCGTGATTCTGACTGGCACGCCGCAGGGCGTCGGCATGGCCGCCAATCCGCCGCGATGGCTTGTGCCCGGCGACACGGTCGACATTGAAATCGAACGGATCGGCACACTGACCAACCCTGTAGTGCGCGAATCTGTTGGGTGAGGGCTATACCCGCCCCCGACCGCCGGCATGGCCACTTCAGTGGCCATGTACCTATCGTGCGGACTCCGGGGTCGCCTCGAGTGTGAGCACTTGGAAAGGGGACAGATCAAACGTATGAGGCTCACCCGCTTTGAGAACAATCGACGCAACTTTCTGGTCGGCAATCCAGGGGCTTTTGCATTGGTAATCTCTTGCTGCATCGCCAGGCAGCTCAAATGCCTGGTCGATATCAAGAGTAATCTGGCTCGCGTGGTCGGTGGGATTCCGCAGGACCAAAATTCCCTTTCGCGGTGACCACGAGGCCCAGCCGTACACCTCGCCCTTGAAGGGGTTGCCGCCAATCCAATGCGAATCTACCAGTGTGTCGGCGTTGCCCCGCGCCCATTTGGCGGCCTCGGCCAGCGTGTCCCAATTCTGCGGGGTGAGCAGGGTGGGCGTGATGTACATCTCCTGCAGTTGGGTGCCGGTGCCAAAGTAATCGTGGACTTCGTCGGCAAAATCATTGTTCGGGTCGGTATTCAGGTGATTTGCCGAGCGCGCGTAAATGATGCCATGCAGCATCAACGAGTTGAGCGGGTAGAGCGAGCCGGCCTGCACGACGCCGCGGTAGGTGTCACCATCGCGGTACGTGATCCAGCGCTGCCGATAGGAACCGACGCCGGTAAAGGTGTGGTCTTCTCCGCCGCGCCAGATGGAGTCGGCATAGCGCAGCCAGAAGGGGGACGGCCAAGTTCCGGTCGTCAGGTTCACATAGAGATCGGGCTTGAGGGCTTTGAGGTCCTGAATCAGTTGAATGGCCGCCTCAAAGTCGCTGCCGAATCGGCTGCCCGGAGTGTGGCCGGTCGCGTTTCCAGTGCCATCGAATTTGAACTGATTGATGCCATACTTGGTGACAAAATCCGAACAGACTTCGTGAAAGCGCTCGTAATACTTGGGACCCGAGAGCGCGAATCCGTTTTCGTTGGTCTCATACTCATGCTTGCGGCCGTACTCGAGGCGCAGCTTCTGCGGCCCGTCGTAGCCGCCCCAGGGAGAGAGCCAGACGCCGGGAGCGGCGTCATATTGGGCGGCGGCCTCCTTCAGGGGTGTGAAGCCGTTGGGGAACCCATCGTTGAAGTTCCACAACGACTGATGGTTGTCCCAGCCGTCGTCAAAAAGAAACGAGTCGAGTTTCACGCCCCGTTTTTGGACGAGTTCGACACCGAACGCGTTGATCGCGCCGACGGCGTCAGGTTCGTGGAAGGGCGTGAAGTAGCCCAGGTCATACCAACTGTTGTAGTGCAGCAGCGGCTGAAAGGGCCGGGCCCGCTCATTCTCGATGTACGCCAGAAAATCCCGGCGAAGCTGGCCCTGCCGTGCGACTCCGATCACTGCCGAAAGGGTGGCGATCTGCCCCGGCTCCAGATCCACCGTTCGTTCGAGCGAGCACTGCGCGGCGGTGTCAACGATTTCGTTGTCCGCCATCGGATGCTCCACGCCGCAGAAGACATTTCCCGCGACGATCGGCGATCCGGACACCGACCCGGTGAGGTAGGGAAATCGCAGGGGCAATTCCAGGAGGAAGGTCTGGCGAAGGGGAACTGCGGACTTGGCTGCTTGGAGCGTCAACTCCTGGCGCAGATAGTTCGTCCCGTCACGACCGATGACTCGCCATACCGCATGGAGGTTTCCGGTGGCGTCCTCCAGAGTGATCACGATCTGTTTGCCGGGAAGTCTCGCGGCGGCTCGGATCGCCTGCGGATCAGGCGCGAGCGTCTCGACCCTGGGGCCGTCGACGATCTTCATCGCCGAAGCCTTGATTGTCTTGCCGTCGAGCCCAATCCGAAACGCCTCATGACCCAGCGGACCATGTTCTTCGGAGAGGTGATTCTCGAACGTGTCAGGCGAGAAGGAATGTCCGGCAATCTTCCATGACAGGGACAGCACGCCGTTGCCGATTTCGATCCGCTGCTCGCTGCTGGCGGCAGAGATTATCGGGTCGGGACGGCTGGTTGCCTCCGGCGCCGACGACGGAAGCGCCGCTGTCGCTGGATCGTTTGGAGCGGCGCTGTGCATGCAGCCCGCTGCATAAAAAGATAGCGCAATTGCGATCGTCCGCCAGGTTGTTTTCAATGGAAGTTCCAATCTGTCTAACTCTCAGCGCGGCCCACGGCCGAACGTCGAAACGTCCATCGCGGGTTGGCCGCCGGTGGTCAGGAAAAACGTCGATGACTTGCGCCGCTTGGGAAATAGCTCTGCGTATGCGGTGCGCCAAGCCGAAAGAAATTCCTCAGCCTCGGCTGAGCGGACCAGCGCCCAGACGCTGCCGCCGAAGCCGGCGCCGAAGGAGGAGGCGGCTACCGCTCCGCAATCGCGGGCGGACTTTGCGAGGAAGATCGTCTCCGGCACCTGATTCTTCAAGAGCCGTTCCGCCAGATTCTGTGATTCGGCGACCAGTTGGCCAAGCTCATCGAGTCGACCAGCGGCCAGGGCATCGGCGGCGGCTGGGATAAGGTGGTTGCTTTCAGCGATGAACTGTTCGAGGCGATTGCCGAGCCGTGAGGAGATGTCGGCGGGTTGGTGCTCGCGGAGAAGCTTTCGGAGCAGATTCAGCGTACCGTTCCCGCGGGCTATGACATCGGCAAGCGTTGCGTCGGCATGCTTTGTCTGCTCGTTCCAGCGGTCGAGGATGGTCAGAACAGCGAGCGAGAGGGCGTTGTACTCGTCGCGGGCGTCGCCGGTTTTTTCCGCCACGACGCCGCTGGCGGCGATTGCCAGCACGTGGTCTTCGGGGAGGGGGATGTCGCGTTCGAATCGAACCGGGCAGAAGGCATATTGACGAAGGGTGCCGGGCTTGGCGCAGAGGATGGCGGTATGGTCTTCACTTCCGCCGAAGGTGCCCACGCCATTATCGCCGGCAAGCTTTCGGAATGTCTGGCCGTTTTCGATGGTTGCGAGGTAGCCGGCGAGGTCTTCCTGGTTGCGGATATTCTCGCGGTATTCAGGGCGTTCGCTCAATCGATTGATCTTCGCCAGCGCGAGGAAGAAGGCGACGAGCATGGCGCTGGAACTGCTCATGCCCGAAGATTGCGGAAGGTCGCTGGCAAACGCGATATCGGCGCCGATCAAGTCGCCGGGAAAATTTCGGGCAATGCGGCGGGCGACAGTCATGGCGTAATTGGACCAGTGTCCGAGGGTCACGCGGAGATTCGGATCCAGCGTGAACGTGACGGGGCCGCTGGGCGTGGCGTCGACGATGCGGATGCGCCGGTCGGTTCGCGGAGAGGCAATGATGGCGAATCCGCGATCGACCGTGCAGAGAAGGCTTCGCCCACCCGCGTAGTCGGTATGCTTGCCGAGGAATTCAATCCGGCCGGGAACGAGGAACGCAGCGGTGCGCCCGTTGGGAGAATCGTCAACGGAGGGACTGAGCCGCGCGAGCGCTTTGGCTGCGGCAAAATAGACCTCGGCGCGCGCCAGAGATTGCGGGGCGGGGGTGCCGGCGGAGATCAGGCGCCCGATGAATGCCTGCCGATCGGACGGGAGAACGTCAACGGTCATAATTCCACCACCATATCCTGCAATCGTTCCGCGACGGGGCCGATGTCGGCACGGGTTGAGAGATCCAGAACCGCGGAGTTACAGGTAATCACGCGAAACCGCTCGCCCAGGCGGTCGATTGCGTATTGAACGGCATCGGTGATTTCCAGTTCCCCCCGCGGAGAAGGACTGATGCTTCGGCATGCACAAAAAATACTCGAGGTGAACAACCAGCAGTTCATGCTGAGCAGGACCTCGCTGCCGAGCGAATCGATCGTCGCCTGATCAGGCTTCTCGATCACCCGGTCCAGACACCCGTCGCGGCCGACCTTCACGACGGCAAACTTCAGGAGCCGCTCGGCAGGGATGTTGCTTCCCGCGAGCATTGAGCCGCGCTCGAAGGCTGCCAGCCCCTGGCCGGGAAGCGATCGCAGCGCGCGGAAGGCCGCCAGGGGGTAAAAATTATCGGAGTTGATGACGAGGAATTGATCCTCCCCCGCGAAACCTTCGGCGGCGGCAACCGCGTCGGCGGTCCCTCGGGGATTTTCCTGCACCGCAAAGGTGATTTGCAGCCTCTTGAACTGTGGCGCATCGCCGTAATAGCGACGCAGCTCATGATGGTCCGGCCCGATCACGAGACAGACGTGTTGGTAGCCTGCGTCCGCGACCGTGTGCAGAACATAATCGAGGAACGGCCGCTTGATCGGGATCAGGGCTTTGACGCCGGTGTCGGCAATTTCCGCCTGGCGCGATTCAATTCGGGCGGACTCATCCGCCTTCCGCATGCGCGTGCCAAGGCCCGCGGCGAGGATCACGGCTTTCCCGGCGATCCTCTGAAGAGGACTTTTCTGCGGCGAAGTCAACGAATTGAAGCCAGGCATGGGGGTCTCGTGAAATCCATTACCGAGGCAGACGGCGAAGAGGGTTCAGGGTTCGGGGAAAATTCGAATGGCGAAGCTCGAATCCTCGAATCAAATCCGAATGTCGAAGCTCGAATGGCGAAACAAAGGCGGGATCCCCCGTCCCCGTTTCGACATTCGTCTTTCGGACTTCGAGCTTCATTCTGATTTCGAGTTTCGTCATTCGGATTTCGCTTCTCCCCTGAACCCTGAACCCACCTCCTACGCCTGCCGCGGGTTCCACTGCACGAATCCTTCGATCGCTTCAAACTCGGCCAGTCCAAGTTTGTCATAGCGCTGTGCGGTCTGGCGGTTTCGCGCTTCAGCGCGCTCCCAGAACTCGCGCTGGTCGGCGCCGGGGAACATCGCCCGGTCCTTCTGAGACTGGTGTTTGAAAATGGCGCTGCGCTTCCGCAGCAGTTCCGAGGGGCTCAGCGGCACGGCCATCTCGATGGTCTCGGGCTCCCACTCCTGCCAGGCGCCGCGATACAACCAGACTTCGGTGTTGGCGAACCACTGGCGCATTTGCACCCGCTCCACCGCCTTGAGCACCGCGGCCAGGCAAACCCGGTGTGTCCCGTGCGGATCGGAAAGATCGCCGGCGGCATAGATCTGGTGCGGCCGAATCTTTTCCAGCAGATCGGCTGTCAATTGCACGTCCTGCTCGCCGAGCGGCTTCTTCCGGACCTTCCCGGTTTCGTAGAAGGGGAGATCCATGAAGTGGAGGTTCTCCACCTTCACGCCGCAGTCCCGACCGGCCGCACGCGCCTCGCTGCGACGAATCAGCCCCTTGATTCGCAACAGCATCGCCGAATCCACCTGGCCCGGCTTCTTGTTCCTCACGAACTCCTCGGTCTGAGCTTCCAGCTTGCGAACGGCTTCAACGTCAACCGAGAACGTCTGGGCAAAGTCAGTGGCAAAATCCACGAACCGCACGGCGTCGGCATCGAACACGGCGATGTTGCCGCTCGTCTGATACGCCACGTGCACTTCGTGTCCCTGGTCGACCAGACGGATGAGAGTGCCGCCCATGCTGATCACGTCATCATCGGGATGTGGAGAGAAGATCAGCACGCGCTTGGGGAACGTTCTGTCGGTAGGACGACTGATGTCGCCCGGCCGCTTCATCGCGTCAGGCTTGCCGCCGGGCCAACCGGTAATCGTCTCCTGCATGACGCGGAAGATGGCGAGGTTGATGTCGTAGGCCGGCCCGCGCTCGGCGACCAAATCCTGCAGTCCGTGCTCGTTGTAATCTTCGTCGGTCAACTTCAGGATCGGCTTGTTGACCGTGCCGGCCAGCCAGATCACCGCCTTGCGGATGCTGGCCTTGTCCCAATCCATCGGGCCCAGCAGCCAGGGGCTTTTGGAGCGGACAAGAGATGCGGCGGCAGCTTCGTCGAGGATGACCTGGGCATTGGGGTGATTTTGTAGAAAGCTGGCCGCGACGACGGGGGTCACCTCTCCCTCGACCGCCCGGGCAACGACGGCAGCTTTGCCTTCGCCAAACGCCATCATGATGACGCGGCGCGCTTCGAGGATTGTTCCCACTCCCATGGTGATTGCCCGGCGGGGAACGTGCTCTTCGCCGAAGAAATCGCTGGCCGCGTCCATCCGTGTGACCTTGTCGAGCGTGATCATGCGGGTGCGGCTGTCGATTCCCGACCCCGGCTCGTTGAAGCCGATGTGACCGGTGCGACCGATGCCGAGCAGTTGCAAATCCAATCCGCCCGCATCGCGGATTTCTTGTTCGTAGGACCGGCAGTACGCGTTCACGTCCTGGATGGGAGTGGTGCCGTCGGGAACGTGGGCGTTATCAGCCGCGATGTCGATGTGATCGAAGAGATGTTCCCGCATGAACCTGCGGTAGCTCTGCAATTCATCAGGCCGCATCGGCAGGTACTCGTCGAGGTTGAAGCTGATGACGTTGGCGAAACTCAACCCCTCTTCCTTGTGCAGGCGCACAAGTTCCGCGTACACCCCCGTGGGCGTCGAGCCGGTGGCGAGACCCAATACGCATCGGCGGCCTTCTGCGGCGCGCTCGCGGATCAGTGCGGCGATTTCCTGCGCCACCGCCACATTGGCGTCCTCGGCGCGGGCAAAGACTTGGGTGGGGATTTTCTCCCGAACGGCTGCATGTTGTTCACTCATAAAGGACTCCAAAGAGGTTCAGTTCACTTTTTATACAAGACAATAGAAAGAATTTCAAGTAAATTCCGGTTGGAATCCCCGAATTTTCCTGAGATGCCGCGGCCACAGTGGAAACTTGGTGCCGAACGATGATATAAGTGGACTATGCCAGTTGACCCGCGCCAGCAAGAAATCCTCCGTCACCTCTGGGTCGAGGGGCCCCTCAGCCGCTCGGAATTACATACGCGAACAGCGTTTACCCCCAACGGGGTTGGCACTTTAGCCGAGTCCCTGCTGAAGGCGGGACTGATCCGCGAGCGACCGGCTGGTCCTTCCACCGGAGGCCGGCCCCGTGTCCCGCTGGAAATCGATCCCGGTTCGCGACATGTAATTGGTCTGGCGGTCAATCCGGGACATGTCGAGGTCGCTCGGGTCGGTCTGCGCGGGCAATTGCTGGGAGCCGCAACCGTTCGTAACGTGGATAGCCCCGGTGAAATAGTCAAGGCCGCATCCGTTCTGTTGGGTAAGACGCTGAATCGTCAGTCGCTGGCGATCGGCATGAGCGTGACCGGGTTTGTCGACCCCGACAAAGGCGAGATTCTGTTCAGCTCGGCCACGCCCGGTCTCGGAACCGTGAGCCTCCAGAAGCTCTATGACGAGGCAGGCGATCTACCCGTATTCCTGGGCAACGACCTCCACGCGTGCGCGGCCAGATGGATGCTCACCCATCGCGCTCAGGAAGCCGAGGATGCGCTGATCGTATCGCTCAACGACGGCGCGGTTGGGGCCTCCATTCTCATTGACGGCCGGCCCAATCGCGGATGCGTGACGGCGGCCAATGAATTTGGGCACAGCCGATTCTTTGTTGACACCGCACAGTGCTACTGCGGGCACACCGGATGTCTGGAACGCGTCTTCAGCAGCGACTTTCTCGCGCGCCGGGGCAGTCCCGCGAACCTCGGCGAGCAGATCACCCGCTTCGACGGTTCAAATGATCCCGCACTGTCGGAGTTGATCAAATACATGTCGATGGGACTGGCGAACGTGGTGAATTTCGTGCGGCCGTGCCGTCTGGTCCTGGTGAGCCCGTTTATGCGGTTTCCCGTATTCGCCGACGCGCTGGTGAGGTCGACCCGCGCGTTGCTGCTGACCAAGATTGCCGAGCGGGTGAATGTCGACTTCTGGGACGAGCCGGCCGCCAACACCGCTGAAACCGCCGGATGGCTCGCATTAGGTGCACTCTTCTACAAGGGCTGGACCCGGCCGCACGCCAACGGGTCGTCGCACTAGCGGATCTTCACTTGGGGTGTAGCGTCCGAAATGCGCGGAGCCGCGGATGTACATCCGCGGCTTCGACCAGAAAGCGATACACGTCAGGTCTGACTTCTGGCTCCTGCCTACTTTCACCCTTCACTACTTCCCCTTCGCGGCGGCCTTGATCGCGGCGGCGTCCAGCACCGTGTCGTACACCTGAAGCTGGGCCAAATTCCCGACAAAACTCTCGTCCACCGCGTTGGCGTTGTCCGCGCCGCCGATGTGCATCTGCGCCGCATCCGACACCTTAATGTCGTCGGCGGTCAGATCGTTGGCATTCACCTTCTTGCCGTTGATATAGAAATTGATCGTCCGTGCGTCCTTGTCCCCGGTAACCGTCACCGCAACAAATGCCCATACTTCAGATTGAACCGGCTGATCCTCAGCAGCGACGTCGGCAACACCATTGGCGGTAAAGGTGAGATTCCCGTCGTTGATGCCGAACTTCCATCCATTCCCCGAGCCTGCCCCGGTCGCCAGCAACATGTGGTAGCCGTCGGTGGCATCAAATTTCGCCCACGCGGTCACCGTGAAGTTGCCGGTGAGATTCAGCGGGCTCCCGGTGGCCGGCCCCAGATCGAGCTTGGTCTGGCCGCCAAAGTGCGCGGATTTGATTGCCGCCGCATCGGCGCCGGACAACGTGATCTCGCCATACGTGCCGGCGGGGGGGCCGGGCTGCGCGTAGTCCTTGGCGTCAGCCAGATCGTTGCTGGCATTGATCGGTTTAGCGCTGCCCTTGTCCTGGACGTGCCCACTGGCGTCCGACAGAGGATAACTGACGACGAGCTTTGCATCTGCTACGGAAACATTCAGCGAAAGACCCGCGGCAAAGATAGCGGCGATGAAAATACCGGTTCGAATCATCTGTGAAGTTCGCATATCCAACTTTCTGGTAGTTCGGGTTGTCCCCGCTTATGGGTGCAATCTTTTTATCGTACTCAATACTAACATGACTTGCAAGGAAAAACCAGTTGATCCGGTGCAGTGGGTATGTGCGAATGGCGATGCGGTTTGACGCCCGTTTAGCGGCTGTCCCCAGCGGATTACGGCAGTAGACCCGTGCGGGCAGAAATGACCGGAATCACCGGCGTACCCGGAAAGGGCGAGCCAAGGCTATTACGCCATCAGCTCGGGCACGATACTCGCCAGTTCGACGCCGCTGAGACGTTGATCGAGGCCCTGGTAGCGGTAGGTGAAGGTTTCATGATCGATTCCCATCAGGCGGAGGACCGTGGCGTGGAAGTCGTGCACATTCACGGGGTCCTTCACGATGTTGTAGGAAAAATCGTCGGTCTCGCCGTGGATGAGTCCCGGTCGTGAGCCACCACCGGCCATCCACATGGTGTAGCAGCGGGGGTGATGGTCGCGGCCGTAGTTGTCATGGGTGAGTCCGCCCTGGGAGTAGATGGTTCGGCCGAACTCCCCGCCCCAGATCACCAGCGTGTCGTCGAGCATGCCGCGCTGCTTGAGATCCTGGATCAATCCATAGCAGGCCTGATCGATATCCTTGCACTGGAAGGGGAGGCGCCCGCCGACGTTGGAGTGAGTGTCCCAATTGTTGTGATAGATCTGAACGAAGCGCACGCCGCGCTCGACCAGCCGCCGGGCCAGCAGTGCGGTGGCGGCGAACGTGCCGGGCTTGCGGGCTTCTTCACCGTAGAGTTGGAACGTCGATTCCGGCTCGCTCTTGATGCTGATCAGCTCGGGAACACTTGCCTGCATGCGGAACGCCAGCTCGTATTGCTCGATGCGGGTGTGCGTTTCCGGATCGCCGACGAGCTTGTAATTCATTTCGTTGAGCTGGCGCAGCACGTCGAGCCCGCGGCGGCGGACATCCGTGGAAATGCCGGGCGGATTATTGATGTAGAGGATCGGGTCGCCGGAGCTTCGCAGCGATACGCCGGCGTGCACGCCCGAGAGGAATCCGGAGCTCCAGAGCTTGGAGGAGATCGCCTGTGTCTGCTCGGTATTGGTCGGATTGGCGACCAGCACGACAAACGTCGGCAGGCTGTTATTCATCGAGCCCAGGCCGTAGGAGACCCAGCTTCCGAAGCACGGCTTGCCGGAGATCTGGTTGCCCGTCTGCTGAAATGTGATGCCCGGTTCGTGGTTGATGGCGTCGGTGTTCATCGTGCGGATGAAGCACAGATCATCGACCATCTTGGCAGTCCAGGGGAGCAGGTCCGTTACCCACATGCCGTTTTTCCCATGCTGGGCGAACTTGAATTTTGACGGCGCAATCGGAAAGCGTGCCTGGTTGGCGGTCATTCCCGTCAGCCGCTGATCGCCTCGGACCGTGCCGGGAAGATCCTTGTCGTACCAGTCGTTCATCTTCGGCTTGTAGTCGAACAGATCCATCTGCGGCGGACCGCCGACCATGTGCAGATAGATCACGCGTTTGGCGCGGGCCGCGAAGCGCGCAACGCCCTTGGGAAGATTCACGGGAAGCGCCGAGCCGCCGGCCGGCGCGCTCGCAACCGATCCCAGCGCGGTGCGCCCGCCGAGCATGGCCAGGGCCGCCATCCCCAGCGCATCTTTTCCGCGGCTCAGGAATCGCCGGCGGGTTTCGTAGAGGGCGTATTCTTGTATGGGCGACATATGGAATTCCTTTGTAACCGGCGGATTAAATTCGAATGACGAAGTTCGAATCGTCGAATCAAGCTCGAATGCAGAAGCTCGAATGTAGAAACAAATGCCACAGCATTCTTACTTCTGGCTCCTGACTTCTGGCTCCTTACTCCTGACTTCTAACTTCTCCCTATTTATTCAGCGCCTCATCCAGGTTCATCACCTGGTTTGTCAGCAACGTCCAGGCTGCGTGTTCGGCTTTGTCGAGCGATGGATTTGGCTTTGACTCGCCGACTTGCAACAGACTGACTGCCTCGTCGGGATGGGCACGGTAGTAGGTCAGAAGATCGTTATATGCCGACTCGGTCGCGGCGACCTCCTCGGGCCGAAATGGCCGGGCCAGTACGCGCTCGGTCACGAAATCGAGCCGGGCCTCGAAGGTTTTTCCGCTGGTTTGGATCGCGTTTTGTGCCAGCACTCTGGCCGCCTCGACAAACTGCGTGTCGTTCATCGTCACCAGCGCCTGCAGGGGCGTGTCGGTCCGATCGCGACGGACTGTGCAGGTTTCACGCGTGGGCGCGTTGAAGATTTCCATCGACGGCGGGGCTGCCTGCCGTTTCCAGAAGGTGTAGACGCTGCGGCGGTACAGATTGTCCCCGTGATCCTGGCGGTAGTCGCGCGTGTCCCCGCCCTTCATGCCGACCACGTCCCAGACATTGGGCGGCTGATAGGGCCGGACGCTGGGTCCGCCCATCGTCGGCGAGAGCAATTGACTCGCCGCCAGCGCCGCATCGCGCAGCATTTCCGCGTCCATGCGGAACCGCGGACCGCGGGCCAGCAGCCGGTTGTCGGGATCGATTTCAATTTTCTCCGGAGTCTCGATCGCCGCCTGCCGGTACGTGGCGGACATCACCATCATCTTGACCGTCCGCTTGATGTCCCAGTGGGAATCACGGAAATCGACCGCCATCCAGTCGAGCAATTCCTGGTTCGAGGGCGCTTCCCCCATGATGCCAAAGTCTTCCGCCGTCCTCACGATGCCGGTCCCGAAGAGTTCCTGCCAGAGCCGGTTGACCTCGACGCGGGCGGTGAGCGGATTTTGCGGCTCGGTCATCCACTGCGCCAAACCGAGGCGATTGCGCGGAGCGTTGGTTGGAAATGGGGGAAGCGACGCGGGAGTCGCCGCCTCCAGCTTGTCGCGCCTCTGGGCATAATCGCCGCGGAACAGGACGTACGCCACCGGCGGGGTGGGCTTCTCCTGCATCACCAGCGTCTCGGCCCCGCGCGATTGGACTTCACGCTTCTGCTCGTCCAGGGTTTCCATCTTCGACGCCAGCGCCTGCGATTGCGGGTCGATCGTCGCCAGCCACCACTTGTAGAGATCGCTCTTCTCTGCCGCGGAGCGATTCGCCGCGGGCTTGGAGACGATCTCCGACATCTTCGCGACCTGGGCCAATTGGAGCACGTCGGCAGGGGCTAGCGCCCGGGTGTAGATCCGCAGGTCCTGCGCGAGCAGTCCGACGATCGGGAAATCCTGATTGCGTTGCCCGATCTTGAAGGGAACTTCCGTGTGCGCATTCCCCTTGAAATCGTCGACCTCGGTTTGTGTCGCCTGGAGCTCTCCGTCAACGTAAACCTTATACCCCTTGGCTTTTCCCTTGCCATCGTAGGTGATGCAGAAGTGGTGCCACTTGCTGGGGTCGACGGCTTTCTTGCTGATCACCTTGATCGCATCGTCCTTCCAGTGATGAATGAGGTGACCGCCGACGTGGTAGTCCTGCACAAACATGTCCCAGCCGCGATCACCACCGCTACGGTCCATCCGACCGACAATCGCTCCCGCAGCGCTGTTGTCGGGAAGTTTGGCCCAGACGGCACAGGAGTAGGGGGTGTGACCGCTAAAATCGCCGACGTCGGCCACGGTCGGAGCGACACCCTGCTGGGTCTCGAATGCCTTGGGCACTTCGCCGCTCATCCACAGCGCATGCGGAGCGAGCACGATGTCGCGCAGCTTGCCGTTGACGGTCGCGTGCGTGACGTCGCCGCTGCCTTCGTTGAGCGGGGCGTGGAATTGCATGTCGCGCGTGGGGATCTGCTCCCACATCTGCGCAACGTCGGCCAACGGGAGCCATTGCTCGAAATCGGCGTGCCCGTTCTTCTGGCGCTGCGCAATCTGGTCTTGCAGGGCCTCGGAGTCTACGGCAAGTTGCGCCCAGCGCGGCCGATCGTCCTCCCGCGGCACAACGACCGAGGGGGGCGAGTCTTTGATGTTGCCGTCCAGCGCGCCGCTGGTTCCATTACTCAGAAAAGCGGAGAGGGAATAAAAATCCTTCTGCAGAATCGGGTCGAACTTGTGGTCGTGACAGACGGCGCAGCCGACGGTCAGACCCAGGCACAGACGTCCCACGGTTTCGGTGCGGTCGCGGGCGTAGAGCACCAGATTCTCTTCCGGGATCGTGCCGCCTTCGTTGGTCGTCTCGTTGCAGCGCATGAATCCGGAGGCAATCTGCTGATCGAGCGTGGGATGAGGCAGCAGATCGCCGGCAAGTTGCTCGGTCAGGAACTGATCGAACGGCATGTTCTGGTTGTACGCGTTGATCACCCAGTCGCGGTACGGCCACATCTCGCAATAATTGTCGTAGTGCAGGCCGTGCGTGTCGGCGTAGCGAACTCCGTCGAGCCAATACCGGGCCCGATGTTCGCCATAGCGGGGCGATGCGAGGAGCCGATCGACAACGTGCTCGTAAGCGGCGTCTGATTTGTCGTCGAGAAACGCCGCAATCTCCGCGGGGGTCGGCGGCAGGCCGATCAGGTCCAGGCTCACACGGCGGATCAGCGTCCGGCGGTCCGCCTCGGGGGTTGGCGTCAGACCTTTTTCGTCGAGTCTGGCCAGGATGAACCGATCGACCGGATTCCGCACCCACGCGGCATTCTTCACCGCCGGCAGCGGCGCTTGCACTGGTGCGATCCACGACCAGTGCGGCTCCCACGGAGCGCCCTGTTCGATCCAGCGCTTGATCAGGTCTTTCTGCGTCGCCGTCAGTGTCTTGTGCGACTTGACCGGCGGCATGATCTCATCGGAATCGTCGCTGGTGATCCGCTGATAGACCAGGCTTTTCTGCGCATCGCCCTTGACGATGGGCGTGCCGTCCTTCTGCTCGGTGAAAAAGCCTTCCGCCCGGTCGAATCGCAATCCTTCCTTGCGTCCCCCCGGATCGGGCCCATGGCAGGGAAAGCAGTTCTCCGTAAAGATCGGCCTGATATCGCGGTTGAAGCGGACAACGCCGTCACTTCCCGCCGCTATCGGCGCGCTCAACGCCGTAGCCACCAGACAAACGAGCTTGAAGATAATATCCAATTTCATAAGAACTCGATCCGTTTCATACCCCCTCATCGTTCACTCGTTTAACTGTCTATTTTGATGCCGTGGGAAGCCGGTAGGATCACAACCATGAAAGCACGCTCGATTTACTTCGCTCTGGCGACGCTGCTGTTGCCGCTGGCCGCACTGGCGGCCGACGCGCCCGAGCCGACCACAAACCCCACCGCAAATCCCACGGTCTCGCGCGGGCCCAAGCCCACGCTGGCGGATGTCAGCTATGGCACGCATCGCCAACAGGTGCTCGATTTCTACAAGGCCAAGTCGGAGGCTCCCACGCCGCTCGTGCTCTGGATCCACGGCGGGGGGTGGATCAACGGGACCAAGGCAAGCATTCGCGACGTGGCGGATTGCCTCAAGGCGGGAATCTCGGTGGTGTCGCTGGAATATTCCCCCTATGAATTGGTGACCGCCGACGATCCGCCAATTTACCTGAGCTATCCCACTCCGCCTGCCCTCGGCCAGGATCAGAAGGACCCGACCCACACCGCCAACTTCGGCGTCAAACTGCAGGAGAAGTGCCGCAGCGTCGGCGTGCCATGTGAACTGAGCTATCCCGGGGCGCCAGATGTGAAGCATGCGTCGGTGTCGGCTTATCTCATCGACGTGCTGAAAGGCGAAATACCCAAGAAATAATCTGCGGTCGTTGGCAGGCAAATTCAGATCGCCGCCGCGACTGGTCAGGAAGCGGCGGACGTGCGGGTTTTTGATGATCTGCCGTTTTCGCGTTTGCGCTGGTGCGATTAACAACGAATAAGTAAGCTGCTAACTTGGGCCATCGACCTGGAGTCACGAATGCTCAAGCAATCCTCAATGATGTGTTGTGACACCCGCGTGCGGTCGCCAAACACTTTCAGCTTCCCCACGGGATTGCCGGAGGAGCGCGAAAGGAGAAGGTCAGGTTTTACGCTGGTGGAGTTGCTTGTCGTCATCGGGATCATCGCCTTGCTCGTCGCT
>Ga0302326_10005107_pt1 | contig 30063 bp, 28 predicted proteins | sample Palsa_T0_3_FD_202264 | JGI IMG/M metagenome (GOLD analysis project Ga0302326, IMG submission 202264) | Peat permafrost microbial communities from Stordalen Mire near Abisko, Sweden - Palsa_T0_3 | ecosystem: Environmental > Terrestrial > Soil > Palsa > Peat permafrost | place: Sweden: Abisko... | reverse complement strand
TCCCACCGAGACGCCGTAGTTGCCGACTTGGGGATAGGTGAAGGTGATCAGCTGGCCGGCGTAGCTGGGGTCGGTCATGGCCTCCTGATAGCCCGACATCGAGGTCGTGAAGACGATCTCGCCGACCGCGTGGTCGTCGGCCGCGCAGGCCAGTCCATCAAACCGCGTGCCGTCCTCGAGCAGGACATAGGCGGTGGACGGAGTCACGCCTGGGGACCGCGGCCGCGTCCGCCGGCGGTGGTGTGCAGGGCGGCGGCGCCCGAGGAGCGGGTGGCGGGCTGATCGACGAGCATCGGCCGCCGGAACGCGACGGCGCCCCCGGCGAGCGTGAGCAGGACCCGGCCGTACAGCGCCCGCCCGTGGAAGCAGCAGTTCGTCGAGCGGCTCGCGTAGCCGTCCTCGCCCACCTCGAAGCGGGCGTCGAGGTCGACCAGGCACAGATTGGCCATCTCCCCGACCGCGATTCGCGGCGTGGGCAGTCCATACAGGGCCGCGCCCGCGCTCATCCGATGCACCACTGTCGCCAGCCCGAGCTCGCCGGACATCACGAGCTCGGTGAACAGCGCGGCAAACGCCGTCTCCAGTCCCGTCGTCCCCATCGCCGCCTGCTCGAACGGAACCTCCTTCTCGTGGCGCGCGTGGGGTGCGTGGTCGGTCGCGATGCAGTCGATCACGCCGCTGCGCAGTCCCTCCACGAGCGCGCGCCGGTCGATTTCCGTGCGCAGCGGTGGATTCATCTTGAAGCGGCTGTCGAGCGTTCTGACCACGTCGTCGGTGAGCGTGAGGTGATGCGGACAGGCCTCGCCGCTCACGCGGACGCCGGCCGCCTTCGCTGCCGCGAGCGCCTGCACCGACTCCACGCAGGAGAGGTGCTGGAAGTGCACCCGGGCGTCCTCGTAGCTGGCCAGGGCCCCATCGCGCGCCACCATCGTCGACTCCGACACGGAGGGGATTCCGGCCAGGCCGAGCCGGGCCGATACGGCACCCTCATGCATCACGCCCTCGCCGGACAGCGCCGGGTCCTCCTCGTGCAGAGCCACCACCCCACCGCACAGCCGCTGGTATTGCAGCGCTTTGCGCAGCATCCCGGCTGACACCACCGGCTTGCCGTCGTCGGTGAACCCCAGCGCGCCGGCGTCGGCCAGATCGGCCATCTCGGTCAGTTCCTGGCCGGCCAGGTTGCGGGTGATGGAGGCCAGAAAGCCGACCGGCACCCTCGCCTCGCGTCTCGCGCGATCGACCAGCGAGCCCAGGATGGCCGCCTCGTCGAGCACCGGTGAGGTGTTGGGCATCGCGATCACGGCGCAGAATCCGCCGGCGGCGGCGGCCGCCGTGCCGGTGTCGAGGTCCTCCTTGTACTCCTGCCCGGGTGTGCGCAAGTGGACATGAGGGTCCACGAAGGCGGGAAAGGCGTGCTTGCCGCTGGCGTCGAGCGCCTCCCCGTCCTGGGGAGCGGGCAGCGAGTCCGGCGCGCCGAGCTCAGCGATCCGCCCGCCGCGGATCAGGATGTCGTGTGGCTCGTCGAGGTCCGCGCGCGGATCCAGGACGTGCGCGGAGCGGATTAGCAGCTCCGCGTCAGGACTCCGGCGCTGGAACAGGCGTTGTGTCGGGTCAGTCATCCGACCGCCACCGCCGCCAGCATCGGCGAGCCGACGAGCAGCTCGTAGAGCACGGCCATCCGCACCGCGACCCCGGCCTTGACCTGCTCGCCGATCAGCGCTTGGGGGGAATCGATCGCATCGGCCGAGAGCTCGACCCCGCGGTTGACGGGGCCCGGGTGCATCAGGAGCTGACCCGGACTGAGCCGGCCGGTGCCGACTTGGTATCGGGCCGCGTATTCCCTCAGCGAGGGTACGAACGACTCGTGCATCCGCTCGTGTTGCATACGGAGCACGTACACGACATCGGCTTCGTGCAGGCGCTCGATCGTCGGCGTGGCTTCGCAGCCGAGGGCCTCGATCCCCCGCGGGATCAGGGTCGGCGGACCGCAGACGGTGACCTGGGCCCCCATTCGGGTGAACGCCAGGATGTTCGATCGCGCGACCCGCGAGTGCAGGACATCGCCGACGATCCAGATCTTGGTGCCGTCGAGCCGGCCGAGCCTGCGCCGGAGGGTGAACACGTCGAGCAGCGCCTGGGTCGGGTGCTCGTGCTTGCCGTCGCCGGCGTTGATCACCGCGGCGCTCGTCCATCCGGCGACGAGCTGTGCCGCGCCGACGTGCGGCGAGCGGATCACGATCGCCGCCGGGTCGTAGGCCGACAGCGTATGGATGGTGTCCTTGAGCGACTCGCCCTTGTCCACGCTCGAGCCCACCGAGCGGATCGACACGACATCGGCCGAGAGGCGCTTGGCGGCGAGGTCGAAGGAGGAGCTGGTCCGTGTGCTCGCCTCGTAGAACAGGTTCACGATCGTGCGCCCGCGCAGCGCTGGCACCTTCTTGATCTCCCGGCCCGACACTTCGGCGAACGATTCAGCGCGGTCGAGGATCCGCTCGATCCCCTCGCGGTCGAGGTCATCAATGGAGATCAGGTGCCGTGGCATTCGCCGGCTCATGCTGCTGCCCGCCCGCTCGCCCGGTTGCCCAGCTCGCTGTCCGGGCTGATCGTCACCTCGTCCTGGCTGTCGATGTCCTCCACGCACACATTGACGTGCTGGTCCTGCGAGGTCGGCAGGTTCTTCCCGACGTAGTCGGGCCGGATCGGGAGCTCACGGTGGCCTCGGTCGACCAGCACTGCCAGCTGGACCCGAGCGGGCCGGCCGTAGTCGAAGATCTCGTCGATCGCGGCGCGCACGGTCCGGCCGGTGTACAGCACGTCGTCGACGATCACGATCGTGCGTCCGTCGACGGGGAAGTCGAGTTGGGTCGAGTGCACGATCGGCGCGCTCGGACGGATGGCCAGATCATCGCGATAGAACGAGATGTCGACGTATCCCAGCGGGACCGCCGGTTCCTGGAGTTCACTCGTGATCGCGTGCAACCGCTTCGCCAGCACCGCTCCACGGCGGTGGATGCCGACGATCGCGATCGTCCCGTCCGGGTTCTTCTCGACCACCTCGTGGGCGATCCGCACGAGCGTGCGTCGCATGTCATCGCGGTCAAGGACGACCGTAGCGCCTTTCACACCTGCTCCTTCCTGGCCTCTCGGGACCGGGTTAAAGGGGCCGACTCACACCAGCGTAGCAACGCGCCCGGCGGGAGTATCGACGCTGAGGCGGCTCACGCAACGGGGTCGATCGTGAGCTCGAGCGCCGCATGCTCCTCCGCGACGCGACCGTCCCAGCGCACCAGCGAGGGATCGCCTCGCTCGGGGAATGGGATCTCAATCGTGTCGAAGTCACGCGGCAACACGGCCGGCGCGAAGATCGCCCGCGCCTCGTCGCGCAGCAGGCCGATTGGGTGCCGCGTCGACACGTGGGTCAGCGCGAGCATGCGGACCTTGGCGTCGCGCGCGACGGTCGCGGCCTGGGCAGCGGTCGAATGACCCGTCTCCGCCGCGCGCTCGCGCTCCTGCTCGGCGAACGTCGCCTCATGAACGAGGACATCGGCCTCGTGCGCGGCGATCCGCAGCGCCTCGCACGGCATCGTGTCACCTGAGATCGCCAGCTTTCGCCCGCGTCGGGACGGACCCAGTACGTGATCGGGCCCCACCCCCCGGATCGTCTCGCCGCGCTGCACCCGGCCGAACTCGGGCCCCGGCTGGAGTCCCAGCCGCACGGCCGCGGCTGGATCGAACTCCCCCGGACGGTCCGCCTCGAACAGCACGTAGCCGAGCGCCGGAACGCGATGAGCGACGTCCACCGGAGCGATCCGATAACCGTCGCGCTCGAGCACATCGCCGGCGGCCAGCTCGACCAGATCGAGTTCGAACCGGACGCGACCCGCCGCCCGGAGCGCCAGCGGCAGCAGGGTACCCAGGCGGGGCGGGCCGTAGATCGTGAGCGGTCGCTCTCTCCCGCGCAGGTCGAAGGTCTTGAGCATGCCGGGCAGGCCCAGCCAGTGGTCGGCATGGAAATGGGTCAGGAACACCTCGGTCAGCTCGGTCAGTCCGACCGAGCTGACGAGTTGGCGCTGCGTCCCCTCGCCGCAGTCGAACAGGATCCGATCAGCGCCACGGCGAACCAGCAACGCGGGCAGGCCCCGTCGCGCCGTGGGGATCGAGCCCCCGGTACCGGCGAAAAAGATCGATAGGTCCATCGGCGCGTCAGTGTGTCAGTCCAGCGCGACCAACTCGAACGTCGTCCGACCAGCACGCACGTGTGCCATCCCCGTGGCGCGGCATGTGCGTATCCGAAACAATTCCCATCTCCACTGTAAGCTCGTCCAGGTCATTCCCTCAGAGCGCCCGTAGCTCAGGGGATAGAGCGTTCGCCTCCGGAGCGAAAGGTCGCAGGTTCAAATCCTGCCGGGCGCGCTCAGAAGTAGCTGCCCATCGGTTTGAGCGGATCCCGATGGAGGCGTCGGAGCATAAGGTGTGTGCTGCGGTGGTCAGAACTCGACGTCGAGTTCTTCGATCTGCTCGGACTCGGTGTGTGCCTGCGCGATCCAGTCGACCATCGCGGGGTGCGCAAGCATGGTGTCGCGGTAGCGCACGCTATCGGCGTCGAGGGGCACATCGTAGGTCTGCAAACGCGTGCAGACGGGCGCGTACATCGCGTCGGCGACGGTGGGCGTCGAGCCGAACAGGTACGGACCGCCATAGCGCCGCAGGCAGTCCCGCCAGATCGTCGTGATGCGGTCGATGTCGGCCTGTGCGCCCGCCCACACGCTAAAGCCCGTGTGGCGCGCGCGAATGTTCATCGGCAGTGCTGCGCGGAGGTTGGCGAAACCGGACATCACCTCGCCGCAGACCGAACGGCAGTGGGCGCGATCGGCGACCTCGGCCGGGAAGACCGGGTGGGGGACGTTGATCTCATGGAGATACTCGGCGATTGCCCAGGCGCCCCAGGCGATCGTGTCGCCGTGGTCGAGACGGGGTACCAGGTAGGAGGGTGAGAGGAGCAGTAGCTCGGCTCGCGCCGCCTCGTCGTCAACGGCGGCGGTGACGACGTCGACTTCGAAGCCCGCGAGCGCGCAGAGCAGCCAGCCGCGGAGCGACCACGACCCGTAGTTGCGACTGATGATCGTTAGACTGGCGGCGGGCATTGCTCCCAGGCCCGTATTGGCGGGGGCGGGCGGCTGCGATACTAACTCACGCGCTCAGGCGCTGACGAACCATGCTCTACGCGTCCTATCAAGCGCAGGAGGACCTTCTGGCGCCATGGCGATCCGCCGCTGTCGCTGGCGGCGAGGTCCTGCGTATGCTCCCGGTTTCACTGCTCGAGTGGCCGCTCGCGCGGGCCGCACTTGCGGCCTCGGAGATCGTGCCGCTCACGGCGTTGAGCCACACGCGCCGGCCGTTCGCGATCGAGTCCGTACAGGTGGCCGGCCGCTCGGTCGCGGTCCACGAGGAAGCGGTCACCGGTTCTGGCTTCGGCACGCTGCTCCATTTCGCCAAGACGCCGCACATCGACCAGCCCCGCGTGGTGCTGCTCGCCCCGCTGTCCGGTCACTTCGCGACGCTCCTGCGCGACACCGTTCGCACGATGCTGCCCGACCACGACGTGTTCATCTCCGACTGGCACAACTGTCGCGACGTCCCGCTGGCCGACGGCGCGTTCGGCTTTGACGAGTACGTCCAGCACGTGATCGACTTTCTCCGCGCGATCGGCCCCGGCGGGCATCTCGTCGCGGTGTGCCAGCCAGTCGTCCAGGCGCTGGCGGCGACCGCGCTGATGGCCGCCGCGGAGGACCCGTGCCAGCCGCGCAGTCTCACCCTGATGGCGGGCCCGGTCGACGCCCGCCAGAACCCCACCGCGGTCAATCAGCTCGCGACCAGCCATTCGCTCGATTGGTTCGAGGGCAACCTGATCTCGCATGTCCCCGCCCGCTACCCGGGGGCCGGGCGACGTGTCTACCCCGGATTCCTGCAGGTCGCGGCGTTCGTGTCGATGAACCGCAGCCGCCACGCCGCGGCGTTCACCAACCTGTTCACCGACCTGATCGCGCAGAAGCATACGAAGGCGGCCAAGACCGAGGAGTTCTACCGCGAGTACTTCGCCGTGCTCGACCTCGCCGCTGAGTTCTACCTGGAGACCGTGGAGCGCGTCTTCCAGGAGCACCGGCTCGCCTCTGGCGGGCTGCGCTGGCGAGGGGAACGCGTCGACCCCGGGGCGATCCGGCGCACCGTCCTGCTCACCGTCGAGGGTGAGCGCGATGACATCTGCGGCATCGGTCAGACCGCGGCGGCACAGGACCTCTGCCGCAAGATCCCTCTGGCTCGGCGCAGCCACCACCTCCAAGCCGGCGTCGGACACTACGGCGTGTTCAGCGGACGCCGCTGGGAGAACGATGTCTATCCCGTCGTGCGCAACGCCATTCTCAGCGGCGAACGTCGCCCGCGCTCAGCGGCGAAGCGACCAGCACAACTGGACGTGCGCGCTGCTCGTGCGTCAGCCCAGCGCAGCGTCAGCTAACGCGCAGCCAGACGCGGGCGTTGAATGCCTGCGCCGCTGATCGTGACGGCACGGTCCTCATAGCAGGCACCGTGGTAGCACGCCTCGATGGTGGGGAACAGGTGTGCCTCGGCGACGATCGAGGTGGTGTACGGCGTGCCCGCCCTGACCAGGACGAGTGGCTCGTACACGCCGATCACCTCACCGCAGAGCTGGCAACGCGGTGGCGACGAGGAGTGTGATTGCTGGTGCAGGTCGCGCATGGCACCGCGAACGATGGCATCTGATCGAGCTGGCGCCATCGGTAGAAACCGGCAGGCGACCGTGGCTTGGCGCGGATGCCGGCATCCCATTGGTGCTGAAAGGAAAATTTCCGAAAGTCGGCTGATTAACGGCGGAACTGTAGGAGACTGGCCGGGCACCCCCCGAAAGTGACGGTCCGCGGGTATGTTCAAGCGCAAGCGCAGATGGGTACCGATCATGGTGGCCGCTGGGCTGCTGGGAGCCGCGGCTGCGTTCGTCGAGATCGTCGAGCGGATCGCCGAGCAAGAGCGCCGGGGGGTGTCATGCCACCCTCGTCCGCCTCGACGGGCTGCTCCGACCACCGTCCATGGCATCGTCGCTCGCTCGCGCCACGAGCGCAGCCGCCGCTTCAAGCGCGGGCCGATGACCCGAATCACTGCGAACAGAGATTGAAGCGCCGGGGCGCCCGGCGGACCCAGTGACGCCCGCCCCCCCGGCGGGCGCGCCGGCCGCCCGCGGGCAGGCGGCGTGAGGAGGGTCGCACCACGAGGTGTTACTTATGTCCGCGCTCGGGTGTAGAACTTGTATGAGAGTGCAAGAACATCCTTTGGACGCGGGACGTAAAGCGGGTCGGGCATTGGCCGAGGAGCGGCGGCGGCGCGGCGTGAGCACAGACGGATGTGCCGGACTGCCGCCGGAGAAGATGCGCGCCGTCCTCGCCGAGAATGGTGTGACGCCGGGTCAGAGCGTCGCCTTCTTGCGCGGGTTTTGGCAGGCCATGACGACGGGCTGAGCTGCCGGCGAGTCCCCTCGGGTGGGCAAAGTTTGCGCACCCTGTCGTTTCTTCCGTAAAGCTGCCACCAGGCGGTTGGAGTCGGTGGCAGGTCTCCCGCGCGGTGTGCCGAACGGCGGCGCCTGCCACGATTGGCGTCATGCGCACCATCTACGACCTCAGAGATCCGTTCGGGAGTCCGCGTTTCTACCCGCCGGGCCAACATCCGGCGATGGCGCGCTCCCGAGCCACCCTCGAGGCGATCCAGCGCTTCATCGAGCTCCACGGCGAGCATGGCGCCGCGCTTGAAGTGGAGGCCGACATCGAGCAGCAGCTGGCCGACTTCGAGGCGCAGGAGAGCGAAGCAAAGGCCCGCGCGTATTACGCCTCCCGAGGGGCGTGCTGAAAAACCCCCCACCGTGGGCAAGGTTTCAGCACGGCGAGGTCCGGCGCGGGGAACATGATCAGGCGCGCCCCGCTCGACGGTACGGGGCTCGATCGCCGCTAGTCCAGCCGCTCGTCCAGCAGGGCGATCACGGCTGTGAGGATCGCCGCCCCAGCTCGGTGTAGGTCGCGCGGCTGAAATCGTCGCTGTAATGGTCGGGCGATCCCGGCTCCGTGGGCGGAATTCCCGCCAGCCCCTTCCGCACCACGTCCGAGCTGAGTCGGGGCAGTGCGGCGGCGGCGCCGAGCGCCTGGGCGAGGTAGGACTTGCCGCTGGCCGGCGCACCACGTGCTCGGCCCTCAGGTGGTGCCGTAGTCGAGGAACGGCAGCACGAGCGGCTTCTTGAGCTTGTAGGCACGGTCGCCGGCGAGGAACACCCAGGAGATATGGGTCTCACGCACCTCCACCTGCGCTTCCACCTTCGGTGCCGAGGCCGCGTGCCGGTGGGCGATGGCCGCGCGAACGTCCGCTGGGTCCGCCGCCGGGCCGGCCAGCCGGGGCCCCGAAATCGTCACGTGATCGCGTCGGCGGGCAAGCCCACGAGCTGCGCGCTGCGCTCCCAGAGTGCCGCGGCCAGTGTGTCGTCTTGGGCTTGGGCGCTGGGTGCGATCACCTTCTCGTCCTGCACGTACACACCGGTCAGTCCCTCTGCCTGCTCGGACAGTGCCAGCCAGACCAGTGAGCGGGCTCCGCGCTGGGGGGAGCGGAAGAAGGGGGCGCCGAGCGTCGTGAGGACCTTCCAGATGCCGTTGTCGTTCTTGCCAAATCCGGTGCGCACGACGCCGGGGTGAAAGCAGTTGGCGTGCAGTTCCGGCGCTCGCCGCGCCAGTTCGCGGGTGAACAGGATGTTGCACAGCTTCGAGGTGCCGTACACGCCCATCGCGGTGTACGACGTCTCGGACTGGAGGTCACCGAGATCCAGGAGACCGCCCTTGTGCGCATCCGAGGCGGTGGTGAGCACGCGACTGCCGGCCAACCGATCTCGGAGCAGATTGGTGAGCAGGAATGGCGCGAGATGGTTCAGCGCGAAGGTCTGCTCGAATCCCTCGGAGGTCACCTTGCGCGAGGCGAACAGCGCCCCGGCATTGTTGGCCAGGACGTCAATCTGCTCGTAGCGCCCGCGGGCCTGCTCAGCCAGCGCCCGGACCTCAGACATCAGGGTCAAGTCGGCGATGTGCTCATGAACCGCGGCGCCCGCTCCCGCCGCTGCGGCGGCAGCGGCAACGGCCTTGACGCGCTCGGCGTCTCGACCCACAATCGCGACCTCGGCGCCGCGTCGGGCCAGCTCGACCGCAGCCGCCTGGCCGATACCGCGAGTGGCGCCGGTGAGCAGGACGAGCGTCACGAGGCCGGACTCTACCGAGGCGAGCCGTGCCCACCGGGGTAGGATCACAGCGGTGGATCTGCCGGCTTCCTGATGCCCGCCGCCCGGGCCGTCATCCTTGACTTCAACGGCACGGTGGCGCAGGACGAGGCGATCCTCCTCCGTATCTACGAGGACCTGCTGCGCGAACATGGCCTGGCCTTCGACGTGCAGGAGTATTCCCGCCACGCTGGCCTGCCCGACCGCGTGATGTTCGGTCGCCTGTTCGAGATCCAGGGGCGGATGCTCCCGCCCGGTACCTTGGATCGCCTCCTGCGCGCTCGGGTCGAGCGCTATCGATCGGCGGTCGGCGATGGCCATCCGGTCTCCGCGGACACGGTCGCGTTCGTTCGCACTGTCGCGGCCCAGGTTCCGGTGGCCATCGCGTCGGGCGCCTTCCGAGCGGAGATCGAACCCGTTTTGGAGCATGCGGGTCTGGCCGAGCTCGTTGCGGTCATCGTCTCGATTGACGAGGTCCGAGTGGGCAAGCCGGACCCCGAGAGCTTCACCACGGCGCTGGCCCTGATCAACCGGGGGCGTGCCGAGGAGATCGCACCGGCGCACACCGTTGTGGTCGAGGACGCGACCGATGGCGTCCGGGCGGCGCGCGCCGCCGGGATGCGCTGCGTGGCTATCCGCGGCCCGGCGTACGACCAGGACAGTGGCCTGGCCGAGCTCGTGGTGGACCGCCTCACGGCCGAGTTGGCGCAGGCTCTGGTGCGCTCCGGATCGTGAGCGCTGCCGGCGCGCTCGAGCAGGCCCGGCTCAACCCCCGGTGAGTGCTCACCGACGCGCTGGTTCAGCAGCGGCAGGCCTTCAGCGCTCAGCGGTGCTCGGGCCCGGGGGTCAGTCGGGCCTCGCTGGGGTGCGCAACTTGGGCCGATGGCCGCCACCGCGCACCCCGCGAGTTTGCCCCTACCCGTGTCCTAACGGCCGGGGCGGGGCAAAGCTTTCGCGAACCGGTCGTTTCTGGACCGATGGGGAGTAGGAGGCGTCTTCACGGCCAGTGGTGTGCGTTCTGGCGGTGGCGGGGCGGGCGCACGCCGACAGCGTGGTGGGCGGTGCGCGGTCGTCCCGGCCGGAGCAGCGCGTCAATTTCGTCGAGCACGGCGCGGTCGTCGCGTTCGAGGCGTGCGTGCTGTCGTTCGTGCTCCTCCCAGGAGCCGACCAGGAAGGTCTCGATAAACAGGTCGGTGTCCTGGAGATCGCGGTGCACATGCCAGCGGATCGCACCGGTACGCCGACGCGTGTGACGGAGCGCGCCGGTGGCATCGAGGAAGGCGTCCGCGGTACCGGGTGCGAGGGCATATTCGACGGTCACGAGGACCGGCCCTTGCTCGACTGTGCCCGACACGGCGGGGAGCGGCAGCGGCTCGGCCATCAGGTCCTGCCCGGCGGCTGAGGCGGGAAGCGCCAAGGGCCACGTGGCGATCGCCGAGACCGCGAGCCCGCCGCCGACCACCAGGAATGCGCTGGAGACGCTCGTCGCCTGGGCGATCCCGCCGAGCAGGAGCGCTCCGATGCCATTGGCGCCCTGGAACGCAACGAGGTAATACGAGACGCCGCGCGCCTTGACCCACGCGGGCAGCTCACCCTGGTAGGCCCCGCCGAGCAGACCCAGGCCCGTGATCCAGGCGGCGCCGGCGGCGATCAGGGCCACCGCGGCGATCGCGACGCTGTGAGTGACGGCCAACAGCCCCGCGGCGACGGCGACCATGAGACACGCCAGCGCGTAGATCGCCCGCGGGGCCAGCCGCCGTCTGAGGGCCGGACCGAACGTGGCGGCGCCCACAGCGCCCACCCCGACGCACCCGAGCAGCAGCCCGTAACCCGCCGACCCTAGCCCCAGCCGCTGCCGCGCGACCAGCGGCAGCAGCGCCCACAGCGCCCCGGCCAGGAACACGAACGCGATCGACCGCGCGATCAGCGCGAGCAGCGTCGGGGAGTTACCGACAAAGCGCCCGCCTGCCCGGACCGCGGCCGTGGCGTGCTCTCGCGGCAGCGTTGAGCGCCGCGCCGGCAGTGCGGTCACCGCGACCGCGCCAAGCACGGCCAGGAACGACACGGCGTTGGCGAGGAACACCACCGCCGCGCTCGTGACCGCCAGCAGCACGCCGCCGATGGCTGGCCCGACCGCTCGGGCCAGATTCTGGTTGACCGACCCCAGCGCGATCGCCTGGGCGCGATCGGCGGGGGGCACCAGCTCGGGCTGCACGGTCTGCCACGTGGGCGCGCTCGCGGCGCCACCGATCCCGATCACGAACAGCAAGCCGATCAGCACCAGCGGGGTCAGTAGCCCCGCCGCCGACACCACCGCCAGCGCGACGGCGGCCAACAACATGGTCCCCTGCGCGGCCAGGATCAGCCGGCGGCGATCCACCAGGTCGCCCAGCGCGCCGGCGGGTACGGCCAGCAGCAGGACGGGAATGCTGGCCGCGGCCGGGATCGCGCTGAGCAGCAGCGCCGAGCTCGTCAACGACGTCATCACCCACTGGGCCGCGACGGTCTGCATCCAGGAGCCGATGTTGCTCGTGAACTGCGCCGTCCAGAAGCGCGCAAACGCCGGCGAGCGCAGCGGCGCCCAACCGCTGGAACTCGTCGCGCTGGCTTGACGGTGGCTCATTGGCGAGACCCTATGCAGAACCGGTTCCGGCCGCTTCGGTCACGTGACTGCGGTAGCCAGGGTCCCGCCGCCGACGACGCCGCGGACGCTCGATGGACCCGCCACAATTGCCTGCGACACCGCTGGCCCCTCGCTGCGAGGACGTTGAACGTGCCCAACGCCGTGATGTTCGATCTCGATCGCGTGCTCGTGGATTCCGAGCCGTTGTGGAACCAGGCGCTGGCCGCTTGGCCTGGCCTCGTCGTCGAGCTCGTGAGTCACCGAGCAGAGCCACGGGCATGACCGGCCCGGGATCTGCACCCGGCCCCGGCGAGCGGCCGGGGCCACACGTGCAGACGACCAGCGAGGTGGCGGCCCGGTTGACCCAAGCCGCCGGAATCCCCGCGGGGCGGGAGGTGGCGGTGACCGCAGCGCTCGCCGAACTGCTTGCGCTGGCTGCCAGCTTGGATGAGCTGGCGCTCGAGGGCATCTCGCCGGCGTTCGATCCTCCGCGGTGGCCGTGAGTCCGGATTCAGATCCGGCGCTGCTGACGATCGTCGAGGCAGGACGGGAGATTCGCGCCCGCCGCCTGTCCGCGGTTGAGCTGACGGAGGCGGTGCTGGCACGTGCACAGTGGCTGAACCCCAGGCTCAACGCCTACCTGCACCTCGATGCCGACGGCGCCCTCGCGCAGGCCAGAGCGGCCGATCGGCGCCGGGATCACCCGGCGCTGTTGGGAATCCCCGTGTGCATCAAGGATGTCATCGACGTGGCCGGCCTCCCCACGACCGCCGGAGCCGCGGGCTGGCTTCGGTCATCGCAGCGCGATGCGACTGCCGTGGCGAGACTGCGCGCGGCGGGAGCCGTCGTGATCGGAAAGGGCCACACGAACGAGTTCGCCTACGGGATCGACGGCCAGAATCCACATTGGGGCAATTGCGCCAACCCGTATGACCCCGGCCGTGTCTGTGGCGGATCCAGCTCGGGGCCAGCCGTGTCCACAGCCGCTGGGATGGCGCTCGCCGGGCTCGGTACCGACACGACCGGGTCGCTTCGGGTGCCCGCGTCGCTCTGCGGCCTGGTCGGAATCAGACCGACGCCGGGTGAGGTGCCGCTTGACGGTGTCGTTCCGCTGGCGTGGTCCTACGACACGGTTGGGCCGCTCGCACGCTGCGTGTCAGACGCGGCGCTGCTGCTCGAGGTCCTCGCTGATGGTCCGCAGGCCGACCGAGGCGTCTGCGCAGAGCGACGCGCGAACCCGGCGCTGAGACCGGATCACCCACTGGACGGTGTCCGGTTGGGCGTGCTCGAGCAACTGCTCGAGATCTCCGAGTCCTACGTCGAGGCCGGCCTGGTTCAGGCCGCGAAGCACCTCGAGAGGCTGGGGGCGGACGTTCAGCCGGTCCGCCTCGAACTGCTGCATCACGCGGGCGCGATCCATCATCTCGTGCAGCACGCAGAAGCAGCGCGGATCCACATGCCGTGGTTTGAGGCCCAGCAGCCGCGCTACAGCGACCAGGTGCGGACGCGCCTGGAGGCCGGGCGCCTGCTGCCTGCCGCCGTCTACCTCGCGGCCCAGCAAGCCCGCCGCCGGCTGATCGAGGAAGTGGCGGTGAAGATGCGCGGACTCGACGCGATGCTCGCTCCGTCGACGCCGATGGTGGCGCCGCCCCAGAACGTCGAGACGGTGACGATCCGAGGCGCCACGCACCCGTTGCGCGCAGCGCTGCTGTCATGCGTGCTCGCACCGAGCGAGCTCGCCTGCCCGGTCCTCAGCACTCCGATCGGTCACCATCAGGGACTGCCCTATGGCATGCAGATCATCGGACGACCGTTCTCCGAGTCGCTCCTGCTGCGGATCGCCGCGGCATCCGAGCCAGGCGTGGATCTGATGTCTCCCCCACTCCCCATCCGTGAGGCTTGATCGTGACCGCGAGTCGGATAGCGTGCAGCGGTCGATGTCCTTTGGTCACGCACACATCGCGCGAATTCTCGGCTGACCGAGATGAGCTCGGCGCCCCCCAGTTCATCCGGCCCGGTCCACCAGGTGGTGGTCATCGGCGGTGGTTTCGGCGGGCTGGGAGCGACGCACCGGCTGAGCAAAGCGCCGGTCCAGGTGACGCTGATCGATCGGCGCAACTTCCATCTCTTCCAGCCGCTGACCTATCAAGTCGCGACCGGGGCGCTGGCGGCTGGAGACGTGGCCTTTCCCCTTCGCTCGCTGCTCCACGGGGCGACCAACGTGCGCGTGGTGCTGGCGGAGGTGTCCGGGTTCGATCTCGGCGCGCGACAGGTCACGCTGGCCCCCGTCGACGACGTGCACACACCGCTGACGGTGCCGTACGACACGCTGATCGTGGCCGCCGGCTCCAGCTACTCCTACTTCGGTCACGAGGAATGGCGAGAGCACGCCGGCGAGGTGAAGTCGCTCGAGAGCGCGATCACGGTCCGGTCGCGGATTCTGCGCGCCTTCGAGCGGGCCGAGGTCGCGACCGACCAGAGCGACCGGGACGCCGAGATGACGTTCGTGGTGGTGGGCGGTGGGCCGACTGGAGTCGAGATGGCGGGCCAGATCGGCGAGCTGGCCCGCGATACGCTGCGCGGCGACTTCACATCGATCGATTCCACCACCGCACGAGTCCTGCTGGTCGAGGCCGGCGACCGCCTGCTCCAGAGCTTTCCCGCGTCACTGTCAGCGAAGGCGGCCCGTTCGCTGCAGCGGATCGGGGTCACCCCACAGGTGGGCCGCGCGGTGGTCGAGATCGACGCCGAGTCGGTGACGCTCGAGGCGACGGACGGCTCCCGAGAGCGCGTCGCGACGAAGACGGTGATCTGGGCGGCCGGGGTCCGCGCCTCCGGGTTGGCATCGATGCTGGGGGAGCTGACCGACAACGGGCTCGACCGAGCCGGGCGAGTGATCGTGGAGCGCGACCTGACGCTCCCAGGCCATCCGGAGGTGATCGCGCTGGGGGACATGGTCAGCATTCGGGACGCCGCCGGCGGATCGACCGCTCTGCCCGGCCTGGCGCCGGTCGCCATCCAGCAGGGCCACTATGCGGCGCAGCTGGTCCAAGACCGCTTGAACGGACGCTCCACGCGGCCGTTCAAGTATCACGACAAGGGCAACGTGGCCACAATCGGCCGCGGTCGGGCGGTGGCCGATCTGGGGTTCGCGAGGCTCAGCGGGGCGGCGGCGTGGACGATTTGGCTGGTGATTCACATCTGGTACCTGATGGGCTTTCAGAGCCGCCTGTTCGTGACCTTAAAGTGGCTACTCAGCTTCTTCAATCACGGGCGCACGAGTCGCCTGATCGCGGATGACCCGCTCGACCAGGGACCACAATGAGCCGGGACCGACCCATCACGGTTGAGTCACGACGGCGCGGACGGGGCCCGGTGCGCGTGTGGCTGCTCGGGTCGGGCACCACCTGACCCGTTCAGGCGTTTGGGCGGTCGAGCGGACGCTCAGCGCGCGAGCCGGGCGGCCAGCTCGTGGAGGTCGGAGGCCGACTGATCCGCGGCGGGGTACGCGCGAGCCGGTGAGCCCGATCCGTACTCGAGCGGGCGCTCGATGAACGCGGTCTGCAGCCCCGCCGCGCGCGCACCCTCGAGGTCGGACGGGTGGGCCGCCACCAGCATCAGCTCGCCCGGCGCCACGGCAAGCAGGCGCGCCGCGGTCTGGTACACCTCAGGCGCGGGCTTGTAGGCGTGCGCCATCTCCGCCGAGAGCACGCAGTCAAACCGCAGGTCGCCATGACGGGCGAGGTCGACGAGCAGCGCCACATGGCCATTGGACAGCGTTGCGGCGACGCGGCCCCGGCGCAACTCCTCCAGACCCGTGCGCACATCGGGCCAGGGATCGAGCCGATGCCACTTGTCAACCAGCGCCCGGCGCGCCTCGATCGGGAGCTCCAGATTCCGCGCCGCCAGCAGATCGTCGAGCGTCAGCAGATGAAGCTCGTCGAAGTTTCCCCATGGCCGCGCACCGTCGTTCACCTCGGCCAGGATCGGCCCGTACCGAGCGCGCCACGCGTCAGCCAACTCCTCCCGGTCTCCGGGCAGTCCGCAATCGCGGAACGCCTGCGCGATCCCCGAGCGCCAGTCCACCAGGGTGCCGAAGACATCGAACACGAGCGCGCGCACGACCATCGGGGGTGAGCCTATCGGCCGCGCGAGTTAGAGTCAGGGCATCGGGGCCCGAGTAGCCACAGCGATGGCAGCGCTGGTGCTGGTGGGGTGCGGCTCCAGCGGGTCGCACCCGGGCGCGGGGCCGAGCACCGGGAATGCGTCGGCCGCATCGCCGCTGCGCGAGCATGCTCACCCTCAGGTGGTCGAGCCGGTCGCCGGCGAGGCTGGTGCACCGCGCAGCGCCGCTGCGCCCAACCCGGCCGGTCCCGCCGTGCCGGCGGCATCGGACCCCAGTCCCAGCCAACCGGCCAGCGCGATCAGCGCTCCGGCCCCCGGCGCGCCCAGCAACGCTGAGGTGCGCGTCGAGGTCGCTCGCTTCCAGCTGGCGATCGCGCACTACCACCTGGACCGCCTCGACCTCTCCAATGCGTTGATCGATCCGTCTGCGCTGCCGCCGGGCCAGTACAACACCAGCATCGCGTCGGTATTCACCGCCTACGGCGATCCGATCGCCTGCGGCGGCGTGCTGCACGTCGCACAACTCGGCGTCGCCAACAAGACGTTGCCGTGCGGGACCGAGGTGATCTTCGTCTACGGCGGGCGAGCCATTCGAGTTCCGGTGATCGACCGCGGGCCATACATCGCCGGGCGAGAATGGGATCTCACCGGAGCCGCCGCGGAGGCCCTTCACTTCCCGGGGCTCGGACTGATCCAGTGGCGGATCGGCTGAGTCCGCGAGGCAGCGCCGACTCGGCCGGCGGGGACGATCCTGCCGATTCCGATCGCCGGCCGAGCTGGGCTGTGATCACCGAACGTGGTTAGCGCCGAGCTTCGAGCACGTCTAGTGGCTTTCGTCCCAGACCTGCACGACGGTCTGGCGGCCGATCGCGCCGGCTTGCAGCTCGAGCACGGTCGCGCACAGCACGTTGGTCCCGTCCGGATAGCGGCAGGCCACGGTGAACGCGGCGCCGCGGTCATCGGCGACCGTGTGCTGGACCGCGTGCTGCATGTCGCGCGCCGTGACCTCCTCGATCCAGCTTCGGATCTGCTCACGGCCGTGCAGCACGCGGGGCGAGCCAGGCTGCGTGATCCGGTCGACGATTGTCACGGTCGCCTCGGGCCCGTACATCGACAGCTGGGTCGCGGCGTCGCGCTCCTCGGTGGCGCGCGCAAAGCGCTCCAGATCGAAGCTCGTCGGTGCGATGGTGCTCATGACGTCCTCCTGGGTGGTTGATGTGGGTGCCATGTGCGCAAGGCTCGCGCGGCGCCGTCCAGCGGCCGTCAAACGGCCGTCAAACCGCGCGGCGGTACGCTTAACGGCGTGCTGCGCGTGCGTCTCATCGGCGCGCTCGAGGTCGAGCTGGACGGGGCCGTGATCGTATCGCCGCCGTCCCAGCGTCCCTGGGCCGTGTTCGCCTATCTGGCCCTGACCGGGCAACCGGTGTCCCGAGTCGAGCTTGCCTCACGGTTCTGGCCGGACGTGCTGGACCAGAGCGCGCGGTCCAGTCTGCGCAGCGCCTTGTGGGCGCTGCGACGGCCGCTCGGCCGTTGGCTCGTCGTCGACCGCGACCGGGTTGGACTGCGAGCCGACGCGGACGTGTGGATCGACGCGCGCGAATTCGAACGACTGGCCGATGCACAGAGGCCCCAGGAGGCTTTGGCGTTGTGCCGGGGGGAGCTGTTGGAAGGCATGGAGGACGAGTGGGTGCTGTCGGCGCGCGAGCGCCACCGCGAGCGGGTGATCGCGCTGCTGGAGCGATGTGCCTGTGTCTGCGAGGAGCGCGGCGATGGCGCGGAAGCGGTCGACTGGACCCGGCGCGAGGTCGAGCGCGACCCGTTTGATGAGCCGGCGCACCGCCGGCTGATCACCCGTCTCGACGCGATCGGGGACCGCGCCGGGGCGCTGCGCACCTACCGGATGCTGGCCGACCGGCTGCGCCGCGAGCTCGGCGTCGCGCCGACCGCGCACACGCGCGAGCTGATCGAGCGTCTCCGTGCTGAGTCCCCTGCCCCCGGCGGTGCCCCCGGGGCGGTTGCGGCACCCGGATTGCTCCCGCTGGTCGGTCGGGAGGCGGAGTTGGGCGAGCTCGAGCGTGCCTGGCGGGCCGTCGCCGACGGAGCGGGCGGCGTGGCGCTCGTGCGCGGCGAGGCGGGGATCGGCAAGACCCGACTGGCCACGGAGCTCCGTCTGCGGGTTGGTGCGGCCGGCGCGCACACCGCCGAGTCGGCGGCGCTCGACCTCGGCGGCAGCGCGCCGCTGAGCCTATGGGCCGAGCTGATCCGCGATCTCCTACCGGCCCTGCCGGCACCACCGTCGGACTCCGTCTGGCCGGAGGAGCTGACCGTGCTCGCGAGCGAACTGCCGGCCCATTTCGCCCGCGGCGGCACGCCGAGCCCGATCGTCGCGCCGGACTTGCAACGCACACGGCTGTTCGAGGCGGTCGTCGCGCTGCTCTCCTGGGCCGCGCGCGAGCGGCCGGTGCTGCTCGTACTCGAGGATGTCCACGCTGCGGACCGCCCGAGCCTGGAGCTGGGTGGCTATGTCGCGCGGCGGGTCGCGGGGCGGCGGATCATGATGGTGCTGACGCGGCGCGAGCTGCCGCACAGCGCGGACGCTGACCGGCTCGAGCAAGCGCTGCGAGCGCGAGGTCTGCTGGCCTGCGAGCTCGCGCTGCTGCCGCTCTCGCCCACGCCCGTCGCCGCGCTGGCCCGCCGCGCGGCGCGGCTGAGCGACCCCGACGTAAAACGGGTGGTCGAGCAATCGGGGGGCAACCCGCTGCTGGCGGTTGAGACCGCGCGGGCGCTATCGCGAGGTCTGCAGGACGAAGTCGCACCGAGCCTGCGCGGCTCGGTCCGGTCAACGCTCGCCCCGCTGGCCGGAGATGACCGGCAGCTCGTCGAACTCGCCGCGGTCGCGGGGCGTGCGCTGGAGCCGATCGAGCTCGGGCAGCTCGGACTGCGGGATCCCGACGAGGCCGCAGCGCGGGCGCTCGAGACCGGCCTGCTGGTCGCGGCCGACGGCCGCCTCGGGTTTCGACACGCCTTGCTGCGTGATGCGGTCTACGAGGAGATCGCCGAGCCACGCCGTCGGGGGCTGCACAGGCGCTGGGCGGCGGCACTGCTGGCCGGCGAGCGAGCGGGCAGCCCGCCGCGCCCCGCTGAAGCGGCCCGACAGCTCCGTCTCGCCGGCGCGGACGCAGAAGCCGTGTCCGAACTCGCCCGAGCGGCCACGCAAGCGCGTGGGGTCGCCGCACTCGAGCAGGCCGTCGAGTATCTCGTGGAGGCGCTCGCGATCGCGCCCGAGTTGCCCGAGCTGTGGCTCGAGCTCGCCGAGCTCGAGGCCTGGCGCGTGCGCCGCGAGCAGGCCGAGGCGGCATTCGACCGCGCCGTGGCGTCGCTGCAAGGTGCCGAGCCACTCGAGCAGGCCCGCGCCTGGCTGCGGCGGGCGCGCGCGTACCACGGCGCCATCTGCGTTCCCCGCGCCGTCCTGGAGAGCGCCAGCGCGGCGCTCGAGCGGCTCGGCGACACGAGCTTGCCCGCAGACGAGGAGCGCCGCGAAGCGCTCGCCGCGCTCGCCTGGGCCGAGGCCGTCGCAGGCAGCGTCGACCAGGCCGAGCGGCTCCTGGCGCAGCTCGGGACCGGCCCGCCCGGGGGCGATCTGCAGACCTACGACGTCGGCCACGCCCGGGCGCTGGCCCTGATGCGTCGCGGGCGCTTCGTTGAGTCCTATGCACCCGCGACCGCGGCCGGCGAGGCGATCGCTCGCGCCGGGCGCCCCGACCTCGCGTACGGTTGCTGGGCCAACGCGGCGGGAGCGGCGGCAGCCGCCGGTGAGCTCGATCGCGCGCTCGAGTTCATCGACCGCGGGGTGGCGGCGATCGACCGGCAGGGCCTGCAAAGCCTTGAGATCCATCTGCTGGCAGCGCGCTCGTTCCTGCTCATCCGTCTGGATCGGCTCAGCGATGCCCGCGCGGCGGCCGAATCGGAGCGCCAGCTCGCCGAGCAGCTCGGACAGCCGCAGCTGCTCGCCATGGCCTGCCACGACCTGGGACTGGTGGCGCTCGCCGCCGGAGACCATGCCGGAGCGGCCACGCTGCTCGCCGACGCCCTCGTCGACGGGGCTCCGATCAGCCGCCCGCTCACCCGCATAGCACTGGCCGAGGCGCTCGCGCGGACCGGCGAGTGCGAGCGCGCCGCCGACGAGCTGCGCGCCACCGTGTTCGAGCCCGTACGGCCCAGCGACTTCCCCGATGCCCTGGTGCCGAGGTTGGCGCGCGTGCAAGGTCTGATCGCGCTCGCGCGCCACGACCACGTCGAGGCGCAGCGACGGCTACGAGAGTCGGTCACAGGCTGGGAAGGCCTGCTCGACCGGGCTCGCCGATCCGAGAGCGTGACCGCCGTGCTCGCCGACCTCGGCCGTCCGGTCGTCGGGCTCGTGGAACCCGAACGCGAACTGGCCCAAGCCCGCGGTGAGCTTCAGGCCCTCACGAAAGGAGTCCCCCGTGCCCTCGTTCCATGACAGCGCAGAGAGCCCGGCGCCACCCGAGGAGGTCTGGAAGCTCCTCTACGACCCGGCCCGGTTCCCCGACTGGTGGGCCGGCATCGGCACCATCGACGTCCAGGAGCCAGGCCAATACACGATGTACCCCGACGGCTACCCGGACTTCCCCATGGCCCAACTGCTCGACACCCGCCGTGAGGAGCAGCGCGTGACGGTCTCGTGCCTCGTCTCAGACCTCCGCTTCGAGTGGCGCCTGCAACCCGCCGGCGACGGAACCCTCATCACGGTCGAGGTTGAGATCCCCGAGTCGGAAGCTGACCGTCTCGAGCGCCAACGCGAGATCATCCGCGCATCGCTGACCCGACTCGCCCAGACGGCCGGCCGGGATGTCACCTTGGGTCCCCGTGACCCGTAGACCATCGTGCATGAGGACATCAGCGGGCTCGATACCGACGAGCTGCTGCAGCGCAATCACGAGAACCCGGACGGGGAGCTCCAAGCGGAGCTGATGCGACGGTTCGAGCCGCTGGCTCGGAGTCTGGCTCGCCGTTATCACTCTGCGGACGAGGCGTCGGAGGATCTCGTTCAGGTCGCGGCGATCGGCCTTTTGAGCGCGATCAGAAAGTTCGACCCGGGGCGTGGGTTTGCCTTCGCGAGTTATGCCACCCCGACGATCCTGGGCGAGCTGAAGCGGTACTTCAGGGACACCGGGTGGGCGCTTCACGTCCCGCGCGGGGTCAAGGAGCGGGCGCTCGAGCTGTCCGCCGAGGCCGAGCAGCTGTCGTTGCGCCTCGGTCGCTCGCCATCCGTGGGCGAGCTCGCCGGAGCTCTCGGCATCAGCGAGGAGCAGACCCTCGATGCGATCGAGGCCTACCACGGACGGTACGCGACGCCGCTCGACGAGCCCCCGCAAGAGGACGAGCGGCCCGGCCCGCCCGCGCAGACCCTCGGTTCAGAGGACGAGCAGCTCGAGTTGACCGAGTACCTCGCGGTGATCGCTGCCGGGGTCGATGCACTGTCCGATGCCCAGCGGATGGCGCTGTTCCTGCGCTTCGCGCGCGACATGACCCAGGCGGAAATCGCCGCGCGCCTCGGCGTGTCCCAGATGCAGGTGTCCCGCCTGCTGCGCGGCGCGATCGACAGACTGCGCGCGGCCGCGGACGAGCCGATGGGCGGCTCGCCCAGCTAACTGCTGCTGATCAGTGTCGGCGTCCCGAGCGGAATGTGCTCCAGCAGCCATTGACCCTCGGGCAGCGTCAGGCGCATGCAGCCGTGGCTGACGGGAAGCCCGATACTCGAGGTCTCCGGCGTGGAATGGATCGCGATCCGATTTCCGCCGTCCCAGTCTGAGATCGCGTGCGGAGCGTGGGCGGAGAGCGCGAGGATGCAGCAGCCGTACGGTCCACTCGGATCCCCGGTGTTGAGGCGGTCGGTGACGGCAAACCGACCCGTCGGCGTCGGTGCGGTCGGCGCTCCGATCGCCACGGTGTAGCGCTCGAGCACCTTGCCGCTCTTGAGCACGGTCACCTGACGAGCCGCCAGTGACACCTTGATCTCCCACGGAATGCGACTCAGCGACGTCGCGGATTGCGGAATCCACCCGACGTGGCCGTTGCCCGCCAGGGTGCTGATCACGCCAAGCCAACCCGCCTGGTGCTGAACCACCCACACCACCTGCGGCGAGCCGAAGCCGGTGCGCGTCGTGACCTTCGCCAGTGTCCGGCCGCCGTCGGGCGCGGATCGCATCGTCGTGCTGTGCCGGACCAGCGCCACGAGCGTGCCCGGCCCCGCGGGCACCGACGGGCTGGCCTTGCGGACGGTGGTCGGGCTGGCTGCCGGGGCAGCCGCCGGCGTGTAGTGCGCGGCCGTGGTGGTCGCCGCGCCCGCCCCGCCACCCGAGGTCAGGAGCAGCCCGATCACAACCGGGACGATGAACACCAGCGCAGCCAGCCCCGCCAGCGCGGCTCGCAATCTCGAGCCGCTCATTCGGATGGCCGGACTCTCACGTCTCCATTGTGACGCATCGCACCCGTTCCCACCCCGGGCGGTCGCGCTCGGGGCGGTCAGCCACTCGCCAAACCCCGCGCGCGGATTTAGCCGCCGCCGGCCACCGCCGGCAGGATCGTCACCTCGTCGCCGTCCTGCACGGGCGTGTCGAGTCCGTCGAGAAAGCGGATGTCCTCGCCCCCGACGTAGACGTTCACGAACCGTCTCAGGCCGCCGTCCTCGGCGATCCGGCTGCGCAATTCGTCGTAGCGCTCGTACAGAGCGTCGAGCACTTCGCCGACGGTGGCGCCGTCGACCGACGCGAGTGACTCGCCCTCGGTAGCCGACCGGAGCTGGGTGGGGATCTTGACGCTGATGGCCATCGCGCTGAAGTCTCTCAGGCCGCGGCCGCGACGCGCTCGCTGGCCTGGTCAAAGGATGCGACGGTGGGCTCGATCTCCCACGTCTCGAAGGTCCCGCGCACGCAATCGAGCGTCTTCAGGCCCTCACCCGTGATGTAGGCGACGACCCGCTCTGAGGGATCGATGTCCCCCCGCTCGGCGAGCTTGGCGAGCACGGCGACGGTGACGCCGCCGGCCGTCTCGGTAAAGATGCCCGTGGTCTGGGCGAGCAACTTGATTCCCTCGCGGATCTCGTCGTCGGTCACCGATTCGATCGAGCCACCGGTCCTGCGCGCGAGCTCGAGGGCGTACGGACCGTCGGCCGGGTTCCCGATCGCCAGGGACTTGGCGATCGTGTCCGGCTTGACCGGCCGGCAGAAGTCCTGGCCCGCGGCGAACGCGTTGGCCACCGGAGCGCACCCGGTCGCCTGGGCGCCGTTGAACGTCGGCTGCACACCGGTGAGCAGGCCGAGCTCGATCCACTCCTCGAAACCGCGCGCGATCTTGGTGAACAGTGAACCGGAGGCGATCGGGCAGACGACCCGGTCGGGCAACTCGAACCCGAGTTGCTCCGCGGTCTCGAACGCGAGCGTCTTGGAACCCTCGGCGTAGTAAGGGCGCATATTGATGTTCACAAATGCCCACTCGTGCTCGCCTGAGAGCTCGGTGCAGAGCCGGTTGACATCGTCGTAGTTACCCCGCACAGCGACGAGGTTTGTGCCGTACACCCCGGTCGCGAGCACCTTCTGCTCCTCCAGGTCCGACGGGATGAACACGTAGGACTCGAGTCCCGCGGCCGCCGCGTGGGCGGCGACGGCGTTGGCGAGATTCCCCGTCGAGGCGCACGCGATGGTTTCAAACCCCAGCTCCCGCGCTCGCGCCAGCGCCACCGCGACGACGCGATCCTTGAACGAGTGCGTCGGATTGGCCGCGTCGTTCTTGATCCACAGCTCCTGGAGTCCCAGCTGCGCGGCCAGCCGGTCGGCGCGCAACAGCGGCGTCCAGCCTGCCGGCAGCGTCCCGCGTGGAGGCGTCTGCACGGGCAGGAAGTCCGCGTAGCGCCACAGCGAGTGTGGGCCGGCCTGGATCCGGCGGCGCAGCTCAGCCGGATCGATATGGGCGCGCGACTCGTACGCGACTTCAAGCGGGCCGAAGCAGCGCTCGCAGACGTACTGCGCGTCAAGCGAGTAGGTGGTCTTGCATTCCTTGCAGCGAAGTGACTCTGGCGGCATATCTCAAAAAACCTCCGCCGGGGTCTGTGGTCGGAGGTCTACGGAACCGCCCTTTCCACATCTCCCAGGCCTGTCGTTGGAGCCTGATGGAATTGGCACCGTTCCCTTGCGGGAGGTTGCCGGGGTCTCGTAGGGCCATATCCCTCCACCCCTCTGGATGCGTACTGCTATGTCCGGCGAATTATAGCCAGGCCTGCCGGCGGACGACAAGGGATGATGCCGTTGCCAACCGCGTAACGACTGCGATCCGCTGGTGTTGAGCACAACGCGATGGCGCCCGCCTGCACCGATCCGCTCGGCCGGCTGGAGACGACATTGGGCGTGAGCGGGACGACGGCCCCCAGCAAGCGGATGCTGGTGATCGTCAACCCGTACGCGACAACCGTCTCTGATCGGCTGAGGCAGCTCGTCGTCTCCGCGCTGCGCGGCAGCTATCGGGTCGACGCGGTTGACACCGAGGCCCGGGATCACGCGACCGAACTGGGCCGCGAAGCGGCGCGCGAGCGCTACGACCTGGTTGTCGCCTTCGGCGGCGACGGCACGGTGAACGAGGCCGCCAACGGGCTGGTCGGCTCCGATACGCCGCTCACCTGCCTACCCGGAGGTCGCGCGAACGTCTACTGCCGCCTGCTCGGGATCCCCACCGACGTCATCGACGCGACCGAGCAGTTGCTGGGAGTCGCTGATGACTGGCGCCCGCGGCGCGTCGACCTCGGTCAGGTCAACGGGCGCCACTTCCTCTTCTCCGCCGGCGTCGGGCTGGATGCGAGCGTGGTCCAGCGCGTTGACGCCCACCCGCACCTGAAGGCGCGGGCCGGCGAGTGGTACTACGCCTGGACGGGTGTCAAGACGTTCAACCGCCGTTATCTGCACCACCCGCCGCGGCTCGAAGCCGAGCTCGGTCAGGAGCGTGTCGCGGGCGTCACCGCGATCGTCCAGAATGCTGCGCCCTACACATTCTTCGGCGACCGACCGGTACACATGGGCGAGGGTGCGACGCTACAGAGCGGCGACTTGGCCGGGGTCGTGCTCGAGCGCGCCAACCCGCTTGACATTCCGGCGATCACCTGGCGAGTCTTGTCGCGGCGGGCTCGCCTCTCCCGCCACCGGCGGGTCCGCGCATTCGGGGGATTGCCGCGCCTGCGGATCAGATCACTCGACGATCGGCCGTTGCCATTGCAGGTCGACGGGGATTACATCGGCGACGTCGACCAGGCGGCGTTCGCGGTGGTCCCGGGCGGACTGCTGGTCGTCGCGTAGTGCCGTGCTCAACCGCCCCGATGTGGCTCGTGCGCCTATGATTGGGTGCGGCTTGCGACGGATCGCGCTCTTCACAGCCTGCTGCTCGATGGCGGCCCTGCCGGCGATCGTGGGCGCGCACTCGCTGCTCGCCATCCCTCCGCACTCTCTGCGCGGCGTCCCTGCCCACTCGCTGCTCGGTGTGCCCGCAAGCGTGCCTGCACCCTCCCTGCCGGGGGCGCCGCAGTGCTCGATCTTCCCGCCCGACAACCCCTGGAATCAGCGCGTCGATCGGCTCCCGGTGGCGAGGAACTCGGCGCGGCTGATCGCCAGCATCGGCGTCGGAGACCCGGTCCATCCCGACTTCGGGACCGTGTACGACGGCGCCCCCAACGGGATCCCGTATGTGATCGTCTCCAACCACACCCGCCGGGTTCCGGTGAGCTTCCAGTACGCCTCGCAGTCCGACGGTCACGACTACCCGCTTCCGGCCGGCGTCGCGATCGAGGGCGGCCCCAGCGCCAGTGGTGACAGGCATGTGATCGTGGTCAACCGCGACACCTGTACCGACTACGAGCTGTACGCCGCGTACCCGCACGACGGCGGCCGGCACTGGACGGCGGGCTCGGGTGCGATCTTCAACCTGCGCTCAGACCACCTTCGTCCCGCCGGCTGGACATCGGCAGACGCCGCCGGCTTGCCGATTCTGCCCGGCCTGGCTCGCTATGACGAAGTCGCCCGAGGGGCGATCGACCACGCGCTGCGCTTCACCGCACCGTGCACCGCACCGGCCTATGTGTATCCGGCTCGCCACGACGCCTCCACCTGCAGCGGGGCGTTCCTGCCGCCGATGGGGCTCCGCGTGCGCCTGAAGGCGGGCGTGAACATCTCGGGCCTCCCCTACCAGGCCCGCGTGGTCGCGCAAGCGCTCAAGACCTATGGCTTGATCCTGGCCGACAACGGCTCGCCCTGGTATATCTCGGGGGCGCCGAATCCCCGTTGGAACGACGACGCGTTGCATCAACTGGACCGTCTCAGCGGCCGGGATTTTCAGGTCGTCGACACGAGTTCGCTTCCGCATCCGGGGCTCTGATCAAGGCTCCCTGCCTGCGCCAGGGATGACGATCTCCCCCGCCGGGGTTGAAGTCCTCGCGGCGTCCCGGTTCAGGCCCTCGCCGCGCCGGGGGGTGAAAACTGTGCCGCGCCGGGGGGTGAGAACGTAGCCGCACCAGGCTCATGAGGTCGTGGACGCTCGTGCCCCTCGCCGTCCCGCCATGATCGAGCGGGAGACCACAGCCCAGCCGCGGCGACGGCGCGGAACTCGCATCACCGACCGTGATCGCCACCTACTGTCGTTCATCAGCGAGCACCGGCTGGTCCTGGTCACCCACGTGCAGGCTCGGCTCGGCATCTCCGCGGGCGCCACGTACGCCCGACTGCACGCGCTCTCGCAAGCCGGATTCCTGATCCACAGACCCCTGTTCCAGGGCGAGCCCGGCTGCTATCAGATCACCCACCAGGGGCTCCAGGTGATCGGCAGCGACCTGCCCCGGCCCCGGATCGACCTGCGCGGCTACCGCCACGACGTGGGCGTCGCCTGGCTGTCGCTCGCCGCCCGCAACGGCGTGTTCGGACCGATGCGCCACGTACATGCGGAACGCCGGCTGCGCTCGCACGACGGCACCGCGGACGGGCGCGCCGACCCGCTGGGGGTGCGACTGGGCGGCGTCGGGCCCGGGGGCCGGGACCGCCTCCACTACCCGGATCTGGTGCTCGTCGGCGCGGACGGGCGACGGTTCGCGATCGAACTCGAGCTGTCCCCGAAGGGCCGGTCCCGGCTGGAGCGGATCATCGCCGGCTACGGCGCCGATCCGCGCGTGGACGGCGTGCTCTATCTGGTGGACGACGCCCGCGTGGCTCGCGCGGTTCGTGCGGCGGCCGCCAACGTCGGCATCTCCCACCTGGTCCACGTTCAACGGGTGAGCTTGGCGGGAGCGGATCGGACCGGATCGGCGAGCCGTGCCGCCGAGCGCGGGCTGGCAGGCGCTCGTCATCAGGACGCCGGCGAGCCAGCCGCGAGACCAAGCCGAGTCACGCGGCGGCCCGGATCTCCACGCGGGGTCGACCTCGATCGCGAGCGATGAACCCGTCGACCGATCAACCCCGCCGGCGCCCGTACTGGACGCTGGCTGCGCTGGCCGTGCTGCTGGTGGTTCCGGTGACGTGGGCGGGCATCGGACTCCTGGCTGCAGCAGCAGGCGCGGCGGCGATCGCGATGATCCGCGCAGTGGCCGCTCGCCGCGCGCGGGCGGCTCAGGCGCAGTCCGCCGATGCCGGCGTCGTACTCGGCCGCGACCTGGCGGGGCGGACGGTGACGTTGACCGACGGCCAACTCGCCGCGCACGGCCTGATCCTGGGCGCCAGCGGGGCGGGCAAGTCGACCACTCTGCTGCGTGTCCTTGCCGATCACATTCGCCGCGGCCGCCCGGTCGTGGCGATCGATCTGAAGGGCTCGCCCGCCTTTGCCCGTGAGCTTGCGGACGCCGCCGCGGCCGCCGGTCGACCATGTTCGATCTGGACTCCAGACGGCCCCTCGCATTGGAACCCGCTCCAGCACGGAAACGCGACCGAGCTGAAGGACAAGCTGATCGCGACCGAGCGCTTCACCGAGCCTCACTATCAGCGCGCGGCCGAGCGCTATCTCCAGACCGTGCTCCAGGTTCTGCAGCAGGCGGATCCCCATCGACCGCCCACGATCGAAGGGGTGGTGCGTCTGATGGATCCGCGCAAGCTGTCCGGGATGCTCCGCCATCTCCCGCGGTCGACCTCGGAGCGCGTGCAGGACTACCTCGCCACGTTGACGCCCGACCAGCTCAGCGCGATCAGAGGTCTCGGCACGCGCCTGGCGATCATCAGCGAGTCGCACACCGGGCCCTACCTCCGGCCGGCCGGTGGCGGTGAGACGGCCGCCACAATCGACCTCCGTTCGGCGCTCGACGGGCGCGAGGTCGTGCTGTTCAGCCTCAACTCGAGCACGTACGGCAAGCTCTCAGCCCAGCTCGGCACGCTCGCGGTTCAGGATCTGGTGACCGCAGTGGGCCATCGCCTGGAGCAGCGCGGTGCCGACGCTCGTGGCGATCAGGCGCTGATCGGAATCGACGAGTTCTCGGCGCTGGGCAGCGACAATGTGATCTCGCTCCTCGCCCGCGGACGCGAGGCCGGCGTCGGCGTGCTCCTGGCCACCCAAGAGCTGGCCGACCTCGACCGGGCGGCGCGCGGGCTGCGCGACCAGGTCCTCGGCAACACGGCGGTCAAGCTCGCGCATCGGCAAGACGTGCCGGCATCGGCACAGACGATCGCGGAGATGGCCGGCACCGAGACGACCTGGGCGGACACGCAGCAAATCGGCGGGCGGCTGTTCGGCGCCCACCCCACCGGTCGGGGCACGCGGCGTCAGGTCGAGCAGTTCATCGTGCACCCGAACAACATCAAGGCGCTCCCAACCGGGCAGGCGGTGCTGATCACCAAGCTGCCGACCGCCAGCGCACGCACCGTCCGCGTGTCCGCACCGCAACAGCGCGACGGGCCCGAGCGCGGGGGGCCAGTGCGCGCTCAGCCCGCGCCGGGCGTGACCCGGTAGGCGTCGAACACCGCGTCGATGTTGCGCAGGCGACTGATCGCCTGGTCAAGCGTCCGGGTGTCCCCCACCTCGACCACGAATCGATTCTTGACCATCGGATGGTTGACCGTGCAGCGCGCGTCGAGGATGTTGATCCCGGCCTCGGCGAACGTGCGGGACATGTCCTCCAGCAGCCGGTGGCGATCCCAGCCGTCGACCTCGATCTCGACCCGGAAGGCGGTGTCGGCGTCGCCGTCCCAGGACACGTCGGTGAAGCGGTCGGGATCCTTCTTGAGCACCGCGACGTTGGGACAATCGTCGCGGTGGATGGTGATCCCGCGGCCGAGCGAGATGTAGCCGACGATCGGATCGCCGGGCACCGGGCGGCAGCACTTGGCCAGGCGCAGCATGACCTCGTCGATCCCCTGCACCGCGATCCCGTAGCGCGTGGAGGTCTCGGTGCGCGTGCGCCGGCGCGTCGTCTGCAGCAGGTCGTCGGTGGCCGTCGGCTCAGATTCGGCCGCCTCGCCCTGCTTGAGGCGCTGCATCACCTTGTTGACGACGGTCTTCGGTGAGATCTTGGCCGCACCGAGGGCGATGTAGAAGTCGTCTCCCTTGCGGAAGCCCATTTCCCTGATCACGTCGGCCAGCAGCGGCGAACCGACCAGCTTCTGCGCGGGTAGGCCCTGCTTCTTCAGGTGTTCCTGGAGCAGCTCGCGCCCGGAGTGCTCGGTGTCCTTGCGCGACTCCGCCTTGAACCACGCCTTGATCTTGTTCCGCGCCCGAGTCGTCTTGACCAGCGCCAGCCAATCGCGTGACGGGCCGCGTTCTCGCTTGGAGGTCAGGACCTCGACGATGTCGCCCGAGCGCAGCGCGTAGGAGAGCGGGACGATTTTGCCGTTGACCTTCGCGCCGACGCAGCGGTGTCCGACGTCGGTGTGGATCTCGTAGGCGAAGTCGAGCGGGGTGGCGCCGGCGGCGAGCGATTTGACCTCCCCCTTGGGGGTGAACACGAACACCTCGTCTTCGAACAGGTCGA
>Ga0302326_10005105_pt1 | contig 30064 bp, 27 predicted proteins | sample Palsa_T0_3_FD_202264 | JGI IMG/M metagenome (GOLD analysis project Ga0302326, IMG submission 202264) | Peat permafrost microbial communities from Stordalen Mire near Abisko, Sweden - Palsa_T0_3 | ecosystem: Environmental > Terrestrial > Soil > Palsa > Peat permafrost | place: Sweden: Abisko... | reverse complement strand
GCCGGAGGCGCTGGAATGGCCGTACAGCCGGCTCACCATGGCCTCGAGGACAAACGGCTTCCGCTCGCTGCGGACGTAGGCGAAGGCCTCCTTCAGCGCAAGGTAGCTGCTGATGGGGTCGTTGCCGTCCACGCTTGCCGTCCGCATCCCAAAGGCCTTGCCCCGGTCGGCGATGCTCGTCGGGCCCTGCTGCGTCGCGGCCGCCGTGGAGATGCCCCACTGGTTGTGGGTGACGATGATGAGGATGGGCAACTCGCTGCCCGGGCGGCTGCTCCACACCAGGCAGCTGGCGAAGTCCCCCTCGGCCGTCCCGGCGTCGCCGCCGGTGACAATGGTGATGCCGTCACCTCCGAAGCGCTTCTGCGCCAGCGCCGTCCCCGGGGCGATGACGTACTGCACCTCGATGGGCGAGGTGATGGGAGCGATGTTCCAGGCGCGCTTGCTGAAGTGGCCGGCGAAATTTCGCCCGCCCGAGTAGGGGTCGGTGGCCGTGTTCTTCATCTGCCGGAGCGCGCCGATGGGCTCCTCACCAAGTGCCAGCAGCGTCGCCGCCTGCCGGTAGTGCCCGTGCAGGTAGTCGAATGCCGGGCCCTGGCCCTTCTTCATGAGGAGGCCCAGAGGGACGTTGAAGGCCTCCTCGCCCGGGCCGCCAATCCAGAAGTAGCCGTGCCCGGCCTTGTACATCTGGATGAGGCGCTCCTCGAGCACGCGGGCCTTCACCATCAGCCCGTGCATCTGCACCAGGAGCTCGCTGTCGAGGAACAGCGCACCGCCTTCGGCCCGGACCAGCTGGGGACGGGGGCGATTGGGGCCTCGCTCGCTCATCCGCCTCCTCTACCAGAGTTCCAGGGAATTTCACTCGACGCGGCGCACCGCAGTGCCGCTACAGTCCCCTTCAACCATGGTTCCCCCCTTGCTGGAGGCCGTCCGGACGAGAATCCGGGACGTCCCGGACTTCCCCAAGCCGGGCATCGTCTTCAAGGACTTGACGCCGGTGCTGGCCGACGCCGCCCTGTTTCACGGCGTCATCACCGCGCTCGCGGCGCGGGTGGCAACCCTGGACGTGCAGACGGTGGTGGGCATCGAGGCCCGCGGCTTCATCTTCGGTGCGGCGCTCGCCTACACCCTGCGCCGGGGCTTCATCCCCGTCCGAAAGCCCTCCAAGCTTCCGAGGGCCACCCACCGGGAGAAGTACGGCCTGGAGTACGGGCAGGACGCGCTCGAGTTGCACATCGACGCCGTCGCCAAGGGCGAGCGGGTGCTGGTGGTGGACGACGTCCTGGCCACCGGTGGGACGGCTCTGGCCGCCAAGACTCTCGTCGAGCGCTCCGGCGCCACGGTGGCCGCCTTCGCCTTTGTCGTCGAGCTCGGCTTTCTCAAAGGCGCCGAGCGGCTCGGCTCGACACCTTTGTGCGCACTCATTCGCTACGACTGACGGGGCACTCCCATGACTGACACCTTTCGCGCACTGTATGCAGAAACCGTCGACGGACGTCCGAAGGTGAGCCTCACATCGCTCAAGGACGACGTGCTGCCGCCCGGCGAGGTGACGCTCGACGTCCTCTACAGCTCGCTCAACTACAAGGACGGGCTGGCGCTCACCGGGAAGGGAAAAATTCTCAGGAAGCTTCCCCTCGTTCCCGGCATCGACGTCGCCGGGAAGGTACGGGCCTCGACGTCTCCCGCCTTCAAGCCGGGCGAGGAAGTCTTTGCCACCGGCTGGAACCTCGGCGAATCCCTGTGGGGTGGCTTCACCCAGAGGACGCGCCTCAAGGCAGAGCACCTCCAGCACCTGCCCAAGGGCCTGGACTTGAAGCACGCCATGGCCTTCGGGACGGCGGGCTTCACGGCCATGCTGTGTGTCGAGGAGCTGGAGAAGGCCGGCGCGCTCGAGAGTGGCCGGGAAGTGGTGGTGACGGGGGCCGGCGGTGGCGTCGGCTCGGTGGCAGTCACCCTCCTGGCGGCCCTGGGACAGAAGGTGGTGGCTTCCACTGGGCGCCCCGAGTGCTGCGACTGGCTCGTGTCCCTGGGGGCTGCTTCCACCATGGACCGGGCGGAGCTCGCCCAGAAGGGGCCGCCCCTGGCCGGCGAGCGCTGGGGCGCGGGCGTGGACACCGTGGGCGGCCAGACGCTGGCCACGGTGCTCAGCCAAACCGCCTACCACGGCGCGGTGGCGGCATGCGGGCTGGCCGGAGGCGCGGACCTCCCGGGCACCGTCTTCCCCTTCATCCTCCGCGCGGTGAAGCTCCTCGGCGTCGAGTCCGTCGTGGTGCCCATGGAGGAGCGGGTGCGCGCCTGGAAGCGGCTGGTGGAGCTCTTCCCCAAGGAGAAGCTCGAGGGGTGCATCACCGTGGTGCCCATGTCCCGCCTCATGGAGGTGGCCCATGACATCGTCGCCGGAAAAGTCAGGGGCCGGGTAGTCGTGGACGTCAACGCCTGAGGGCTCTGTCGTCCGTAGGAGCGTGCTTTTGAAGACCGTCCTTCTCACCCGTCGCCTCACCGAGGCCGTGGAAGAGCGGGTGGCGCGAAGCTACCGGGGCCTCTTCAACCCCGAGGACACGCCCCTCTCCGCGGACGACATCGCCCAAAGAAGCCAGGAGGCGGATGCCATCCTCTGCTGCGTCACGGACCGCTTCTCTCCGGACCTCCTCTCTCGTCTCGGGCCGAAGGTGCGGGTGCTGGCCTCGGTGTCGGTGGGGACGGACCACATCGACTTGCCCGCGGCGCGGGAGAAGGGCCTCCGCGTCACCAACACCCCCGACGTCGTCACCGAGGCGACGGCGGACATCGCGCTGCTTCTCCTTCTGGGGGCTGCCCGGCGCGCCAGCGAGGGGATGGAGCTCGTCCGCAGCGGCGCCTGGACGGGCTGGTCGCCAACCCAGCTTCTCGGCCGTGGCTTCGCCGGAAAGCGCCTGGGCATCGTCGGCATGGGCCGCATCGGCCGCGCCTTCGCCGAGCGGGTGAGGCCTCTCGGCGTGGAGATTCACTACACCAACCGCACCCGGCTTCCCGAGGCGCTGGAGAAGGGCGCTCACTTCCACGACAGCCTGGAGAGTCTCCTAAAGGTGAGCGCCTTCCTCTCCCTGCACGCGCCAGCCACCGAGGCCACGCGGCGGATGATGAATTCCCGCACGCTCGCGCTGCTTCCCAAGGGCGCCATTCTCGTCAACTGCGCCCGGGGGGACCTCGTCGACGACGAGGCGCTCCTCGCTGCCCTCAGGAGTGGGCACCTCTTCTCGGCCGGCCTCGACGTCTTCACCGGGGAGCCAGCGCTGCACCCCGGCTACCGCACGCTGCCCAACGTCTTCCTCCTGCCTCACCTCGGGACGGCGACGCTGGAGACGCGCACCGCCATGGGGTTTCGAGCCCTGGACAACGTCGAGGCCGTCTTCGCTGGCCGGGAGCCACCCGACGCCGTCGTCTGACGTGCGCTACCCGGAAACCCGGGCGGCCGGGCCTTTCCGGAGAGGCCGCCCTCACTGCGCGCGGGCGGCCTGCGCCGGCGCAGGCGGCAGCTGCCAGACGCCAGTCTCGTCCAAGAGCGGGGTCCCAAAGTCGAGGACGGAGAGTGTCCGGACGAGCGTCACCCCCTGGCGGGCCTTGTCCAGGACGGGACGGCCTGGCTTCTCGATGATGGCCGGCACCAGCTCCACGCGGGTGGCGACGCCATTGGGCGCGACGCTCACCTTGAGGACACCGGTGATGCCCAGGGGCCCGGAGAGGTTGAAGGTGTCCCAGGTGGAGAAATTGCCCAGCGAGTAGGCGATGAGCCGTCCCTTGTAGAGCTCCAGGGCCCGGAGGAGGTGGGGGCTACTTCCCAGCACCAAGTCCGCGCCCGCGTCCACGACGGTGTGGGCGAAGGCCCGGACGTCGCCGCGATTCTCGCCGAGAAACATCTCCACGCCGGGCGGGACACGCGCCGCGCCGACACCTTCCGCCCCGCCGTGGAAGGAGACGAAAACCAAGTCATGGCGCTTCTTGAGGTCCGCCACCAGCTTGCGCGCCACCCCCAAGTCCTGGATTCGGTAGACATCCGAGCCAAAGGAGAAGCCCACCAGCGCCACCCGGCGGCCGGCGACCTCGAAGGAGGCGATGTCGCCCAAGGGCCCGCTGTGTCGGATGCCGGCCGCGTCCAGGGCAGCCATGGTGGACTTCCGTCCCTCGGGCCCGAAGTCCCCGGCGTGGTTGTTGGCGATGCTCATCACGTCGAAGCCCGCCGCCTTGAGGCACTTGGCGAAGGACGTTGGGACGCGGAAGGCGTAGCACTTGGTGGACTTCTTCCCGCACTTCTTACTCTCCCCGTCGTCGGCGAGGACGGTTTCGAGGTTGCCAAAGCGGAGGTCCGCCTGGCCCAGGGTTTCCGTCACGCCAGTAAAGACGTCGCGCGCGTCGTCCGGAGGCAGGACGACGTGGCCCGGAGGCCAGCCCATCCCCAGCTGGACGTCCCCCACGGCGGCGACGGAGAGGCTTGGCCCGTCGGCCGGGTGCTCGTCCCGGGGCGGAAGCGGGCCCGGGTCCGGAAGCGCGTCGAGGAGGCGCAGCTGGCGGACGCGCTCCACGAGCTCCGGGAAATGCTCCGAAAGCTCCGGGTAATTGGCATCCAGCGCCCTGAGCTGCGTCCAGGCCTCGAGGGCCGCCTCGTGCCGGCCGCGCACCTGCTCCGACCAGCCCAGCTCCCAGAGGGCCTGGGGGCAGGTGGGGTCCAGGGCCAGGGCACGCCGGTACAGGGCGATGGCATCGGCGGCCCCGCCCTCCCCCTTCTCGCGCTGAAGCGTCCGGCCCTCCTCCACCAGCGCCAGCGCGCCCGCCGAGTCCGGTGTGCCCCGCGGGACGGCGGGCGCGGGCGCGGCCGCAGCCGCTGGCGCAGGGACGGAGGCCTCCTTGGCCTCCGGGACGGCAGGCTGGGACGACTGCACGGTGGCGCAGCCGGCCAGAAGCAGAAGCGCGGCGGCGTGAAGGAGGCGGAGTCTCATCTCGCGAGGGCGCATTGTCGCACGGGCCAGGGACGCGCGGGCACCGCTTCCACCGCACGCTGGCTTCCAAGGCAGGCCCTCGGCCAGGAGCGGCGACGCGGGAGCTTCCAGGCCGTCAGCCGCGCTCGTTCAACATGGGGAAGCCGCGCTGGTGCCAGACGGGGTAGGGCGGCTGGACGTCGCTTGCCTTGTCCAGAGCAGCCACCTGTCCCGGGCTGAGGTGCCACCCCACCGCGCCGAGGTTCTCGATGAGTTGCTCCTCGTTCCTCGCGCCGATGATGATGTTGGCCACCGTTGACCGCTGCAGGAGCCAGTTGAGCGCCACTTGGGGAATGGTCTTGCTCGTCTCCTTGGCGACCGCGTCCAGTGCGTCGACGATGCGAAACAGACGCTCCTCCTCGAAGTGCGGGCCTGTTCCGGCGATGTCGTGTGCGCGCATTCCGGGCTTGGCCGGCTGACCGCGCCGGATTTTTCCCGTCAGCTTTCCCCAACCAAGCGGGCTCCAGACGATGGCCCCCACGCCCTGGTCCACGCCCAGGGGCATGAGCTCCCACTCGTAGTCGCGGTTGAGGAGCGAGTAGTAGGCCTGGTGGGCGATGTGCCGGGGGTAGCCGTAGCGGTCCGACACCGCCAGCGACTTCATGAGGAACCAGCCCGAGAAATTGGAACAGCCGACGTAGCGGACTTTCCCCGAGCGCACGAGCTGGTCGAGGGTGGACAGCGTCTCCTCCAGCGGCGTGTTGTAGTCCTGCCCGTGCAGTTGGAGCAGGTCGATGGTCTCGACGCCCAACCGCCTCAGGGACTTCTCCACCGCGTCGAGCAGGTGCAGGCGAGAGGAGCCGTAGTCGTTGGGCCCGGAGCCGGTGGGGAACGTCGCCTTGGTGGAGATGAGAAGGCGCTCGCGCTTGCCCTTGATGGCCTGGCCCAGAATCTCCTCGGCCAGCCCATTCGAGTAGCCATCCGCAGTGTCGAACATGGAGACGCCGTGCTCGAGGCAGATGTCGATGAGGCGGGTGGCGCCCTCCGCGCCCGTCGAGCCCCAGGCCTTGAAGAAGTCGTTCCCGCCCCCGAAGGTGGCCGTCCCAAAGCTGAGCGCCGGGACGCGCAGGCCAGAATTCCCGAGTCGCCGAAAGTCCATGGTCCCTTGTCTCCTGTGCTGCCCTTCTTCAGGGGGCCTTCTCTAACCGAACCCTGGCTGCGTCGCTCCTGCTCCGCGCCGCGGGACCTGGCGTTTCTCTTCTAGAGTCCGCGCGCGCCCCCCGCACGTCAGCTGGCGATGCGGATGCTCACCTCTGGCAGCGCGCCCACCGTCAGGGACACCATCTGTCCCGGCCGTAACGGCTCGGCGACGGTGGCGGCTCCAGCCAGGACGACGCTGCCCGCGGGCAGGGAGCGCCCCCGGGAGGCGAGCAACTCGCACAGCTGCACCACCGAGAGCACGGGGTCACCGGAGATGGCGCTCCCCTTGGCCCTTTGCCGGACGACGCCGTCCACGCTCATCGCCATCTCGACGTCGGCCAGGGAGAGGCCCGCGACGCTCGTCCACGCCTCCGCAAGGAGGAAGTGCGAGGAGGAGGCGTTGTCGGCCACCACGTCCGGGAGGCTGAAGTACTTGAAGTCCCGGTAACGCGAATCCAGAATTTCCAGCGCCGCGCAGACGCCGGTGCAGGCTGCAAGGACGGCGGCGCGCCCCGGGCGGCCACGGAGGCCTCCCGCGAAGTGGAAGGCGATTTCGGGTTCGATTTTTGGATGAAGCGTCCCCGCCATGGCGAAGGTGCCCCGCACCCGCATGGCGTCGGTGAGGACGCCGTAGATGGGCGCTCCGAGGCCCATCTGCTGCCGCTTGGCCTCGGAGGTGAGGCCCATCTTCAGCCCCACCACCTGCTCGCCCTGGTCCTGCCGCAGCGCGATGCCGGCGTCCATGACGAGGTAGGCCTGCTCGAGGGTGAGGTCCGGGAATTCGAGGGTGAGCCGCTCCACCTCCCGCGTCGAGCGGCGGGCGTCGTCCAAGCGACGCGCCAGTGCCTTCACGTCCAGAGCCATCCCGCCCCTTCGAGTCCCTTCTGCCCCAGCGCCAAACCTGGGCGTCCGTACAATCCCACCGACGGAGGCTTGGCGTCGACGCTTTGGGGGAAGTCCACCCGACGTCGGCCATGGTAGGACGGAGGCAGGACGATGGTGACCGTCAGAAACCACATCGACGGCCGGCAGGTGGACGCGCACTCCGGCGCCACGCTGGAGAATTGGGAGCCGGCCACCGGCGCCCAGTCCGGCACCCTGCCGGACTCGGACGCCAGGGACGTCGCCGCCGCGGTGGAAGCGGCCCAGCGGGCCTTCCCCGCCTGGTCCTCCACCCCGGCGCCGGAACGCTCACGGGCGCTGCACCAGCTGGCCGACGCGCTGCGGGCACACGCCTCGGAGCTCGTCCACGCCGAGTCCGTCGACACCGGGAAGCCCCTCTCCCTGGCCGCCTCCCTGGACATTCCGCGCGCGGTGGCCAATTTCGACTTCTTCGCCGACGCCGCCAGTCAGTTTTCCAGCGAGGCGAACGCCATGGAGGGGCGAGCGCTCAACTACACCCTGCGCAACCCGCTGGGCGTCGTGGCCTGCATCTCCCCGTGGAACCTGCCTCTCTACCTCCTCTCCTGGAAGGTGGCGCCGGCCCTGGCCGCGGGAAACTGCGTCGTGGCCAAGCCCTCGGAGGTGACGCCCCTCACGGCGGACTGGCTCGGACGCCTGTCCGCCGAGGCCGGGCTTCCTCCCGGCGTCCTGAATCTGGTGCATGGCCTCGGTCCCAAGGTGGGCGCGCCCCTCACCGCACACCCAGGGGTGCGGGCCATCTCCTTCACCGGCAGCACCCGGACGGGGGCGGAGATTGCGCGCACGGCCGGGCCGTCCTTCAAGAAGCTGTCCCTGGAGATGGGAGGGAAGAACCCCACCCTCATCTTCGCCGACTGCGACTTCGAGGCCGCGCTGGCCGGGACAATGCGCTCGGCCTTCACCAACCAGGGACAGGTTTGTCTCTGCGGCTCCCGCATCCTCGTCGAGAAGTCCCTCTACCCGCGCTTTCGCGAGGCGCTCGTCGCGCGCACCCGCGCGCTCCGTCTCGGAGACCCGCTCGAAGCCCAAACCGAGCAGGGAGCGCTGGTGAGCCGGCAGCACCTGGACAAGGTGCTCTCCTGCCTCGAGGTCGCTCGAAAGGAGGGTGGCCGCCTCCTGTGCGGGGGAAAGCGCGCCGAGGTGCCCGGCCGCTGCCGGGAGGGCTTCTTCGTGCAACCCACCCTCCTCGAGGGCCTCGGGCCGGCGACGCGCACCAACCAGGAGGAGATTTTTGGGCCGGTGGCCACGCTGCAGCCCTTCGACTCCGATGAGGAGGCGCTGGCCCTGGCCAACGCCACGGCCTACGGGCTGGCGGCCTCGGTGTGGACGTCCAATCTCACCCGGGCCCACCGCGTCTCGGCCCGGCTCGAGTCGGGCATCGTCTGGGTGAATTGCTGGATGCTGCGGGACCTGCGCACGCCCTTCGGCGGGATGAAGGAGTCGGGCGTGGGGCGCGAGGGCGGCGTGGAGTCCCTGCGCTTCTTCACCGAGCCCCAGAACGTGTGCATCCAGCTCTAAACGGGAGGCAACCTGTGCCCATGTCCTCGTCCGTCACCTCCAGCCGAGCCGCCGAGCCGGTGGGGAAATTCCCGCACGCCCGTCGGGTGGGAAACCTCCTCTTCCTCTCGGGCATTGGCCCAAGGGTGCGCGGCAGCCAGGACATTCCGGGCGTCGTCCTCGACACCGAGGGCAACGTCGTGGCCAAGGACATCATCGCCCAGTGCCGGAGCGTCTTCGCCAACGTGCGCGCCATCCTCGAGGACGCCGGGACGACGTGGGAGAGGCTGGTGGACGTCACCGTCTTCCTCACCGACATGAAGACGGACTTCGAGGCCTACAACCGGATGTGGGCGGAGCACTTCCGCGACGCCCAGCCCTGCCGCACCACGGTGGAGGTGACGCGGCTGCCCACCCCCATCGCCATCGAGCTCAAGTGCATCGCGACGATGCCGGAGGAGACACCATGAGCCGGCTTCAGTCGTTGAATTTCAAGCGCTGGATTGACGAGCACCGCCACCTCCTCAAGCCGCCGGTGGGAAACCAGCAGATTTGGGCGGACCGCGAATTCATGGTGACGGTGGTGGGCGGCCCCAACGCGCGCGCCGACTTCCACATCAACCAGGGCGAGGAATTCTTCTACCAGGTGGAGGGCGACATCACCCTGCGCTGCATCGAGGACGGAAAGCCGGTGGACGTCCCCATTCGCGAGGGAGAGATTTTTCTGCTTCCACCTGGCGTCCCGCATTCGCCGCAGCGTCCGGCGGGGACGGTGGGCCTGGTGGTGGAGCGCCGGCGGCTGGCGCACGAGCAGGACGGCTTCGTGTGGTTTTGCCAGACGTGCGGCCAGAAGCTGCACGAGGAATTCTTCCACCTGGAAAACCTCGTCACCCAGCTGCCGCCCCTCTTCGACCGCTTCTACGGGAGTGCCGAGGCCTCCACCTGCCGGAAGTGCGGGACGCGAGCCGTCCGGGGCTGATGGCCACCGTCGACGTCCACACCCACCTGTTGCCGCCGGAGCTGCCGCGGTGGAAGGAGAAGTTCGGCTACGGCGGCTTCATCCACCTCGAGGCCTGTGGGCCCGGACGCGCCCGCATGGTGCGCGACGATGGGACGCCCTTTCGCGAGGTGGACAGTCACCTCTGGGACGCGGAGGCTCGGCTTTCGGAGTGTGACGCCGCGGGCGTCGACGTGCAGGTGCTGTCCACCGTCCCAGTCATGTTCTCCTACTGGGCCAAGCCCAGGGACGGGCTCGAGCTGGCGCGGTACCTCAATGACCACCTGGCCGGCGTGGTGCGTGCGCGGCCGGAGCGCTTCGTCGGGCTCGGGACGTTGCCCATGCAGGAGCCCCCTCTGGCCATTGCCGAGCTCGAGCGGTGCGTCCGCCAGCTGGGGCTGGCCGGCGTCCAGATTGGAAGCCACGTCAACGACTGGAACCTGAGTGACCCGGCGCTCTTCGACGTCTTCGCCGCCGCGGCGGAGCTGGGTGCGGCCATCTTCGTCCACCCCTGGGACATGATGGGGGAGGCGCGCATGCGCAAGTACTGGCTTCCCTGGCTGGTGGGGATGCCGGCCGAGGTGTCCCTGGCCATCTGCAGCATCCTCTTCGGCGGCGTCCTGGAGCGGCTGCCCACGCTGCGCATCGCCTTCGCGCACGGCGGCGGCGCCTTTCCGGGAACGTTCGGCCGCATCGCGCACGGCTTCGAGGCGCGGCCGGACCTCGTCGCGGTGGACAACGCCATCCATCCCCGCCACTACCTCGGCCGCTTCTGGGTGGACAGCCTGGTGCACGACGGGGAGGCGCTGCGCAGCATCCTCCGCCTCTTCGGGCAGGCCCACGTCATGCTGGGCAGCGACTACCCCTTCCCCCTGGGGGAGGCGCACCCCGGGGCCCTCATCCGGTCCTTGAGCGAGCTGCCTGCAAAGACGCGGGCCGCGCTTCTCGGAGACAACGCCTGGGCGTGGCTGGGCCGAAAGCCGGTGGGGGGATGACTTTCGAGGACTCGGAGTCCTTCGCCCGGGCCCTGGACGCGGCGGACCTGCTGGCGCGCTACCGGGCCTCCTTCCACATCCCTCCTGGGCCGGACGGGAGCCCGTGCGTGTACCTGGCCGGGAATTCCCTCGGGCTCCAGCCGCGGAAGGCGCGCAGCTACGTCACCGAGGCGCTCGACGCCTGGGAGAAGCTGGGCGTGGAGGCGCACCTGCAGGGAAGCGCCCCCTGGCTTCCCTACCACGAGCTTCTCACCGCCTCGACGGCGCGGCTTCTCGGCGCCGAGCCGGAGGAGGTGGTGGTGATGAATACCCTCACCGTCAACCTCCACCTCTTGATGGTGAGCTTCTACCGGCCCACCCAGCGACGCTTCCGTGTCCTGATGGAGGCCGGCGCCTTCCCCTCCGACCGCTACGCCGTCGCCTCCCAGGCACGCTTCCACGGCTTTGCGCCCGAGGCCGCGGTGGTGGAAGTCGGCCCGCGCCCCGGGGAGGACACGCTTCGGCCGGAGGACTTGCTCTCCGCCATCGAGCGCGAGGGGCCGCGCCTGGCGCTGGTCCTCATCGGGAACGTGAATTACCGCACCGGGCAGGCCTTCGACGTGGCCGCGGTGACACAGGCCGCCCATGCGGCCGGCGCCCGCGTCGGCTTCGACTTGGCGCATGGCGCGGGCAACCTCCGCTTCCGCCTGCACGAGGACGGGCCGGACTTTGCCGTCTGGTGCTCCTACAAGTACTTGAATGGCGGCCCGGGTTCCCTGGGCGGCGTCTTCGTCCACGCCCGCCACCGCGACGGGCACGCCCTGCCCCGCTTCGAGGGATGGTGGGGCCACGACAAGGCGTCGCGCTTCGAGATGCCCGAGAAATTCGCCTCGCTGCCGGGCGCCGAGGGGTGGCAGCTCTCCAACCCGCCCATCCTGCAGCTGGCCGCGTTGCGGGCCTCGATGGAGCTGTTCGCCGAGGCAGGCATGGGGCCCCTCTCGGAGAAGCGCGAGCTGCTCACCGGGTATTTGGCCTTCCTTCTGGCCGGCCTTCCCCGGGCCTCGGCCCGCATCATCACCCCTCTGGACCCCAAGCAGCGCGGAGCACAGCTGTCCATCCGTCTTCGGAAGGATGCTCGCGGCGTCGTCCAGCGCCTGGGGCAGTCGGGGGTGGTGGTGGACTTCCGCGCGCCGGACATCCTCCGGGCGGCGCCGGTGCCGCTGTACAACTCCTTCCTGGACGTCTGGCGCTTCGCACGCGCCTTGCGCCTCCATGTCCCGGCCTGAGCGCTACACGCTCGTCGGTTCGGGGCTGGTGGGCTCTCTCTTGGCGCTCTTCCTCGCGCGTCGGGGAGCCGAGGTGCGCGTCCTCGAGCGTCGGCCGGACCTCCGCAAGGAGCGGATTCGCGCCGGGCGGAGCATCAACCTCGCCATCAGCGTCCGCGGCCTGTACGCGCTTGGCCAGGTGGGGCTTGCCGAGCGCGCCCTGGAACACGCCATCCCCATGCGAGGCAGGGCCATCCACCCCCTCGACGGCCCACTGGCCTTCCAGCCCTACGGGAAGGACGACAGCCAGTGCATCCACTCCATCTCCCGCGGCTGGCTCAACGGGATGCTCATGTCCGAGGCGGAGGCGACGGGACGGGTGCAGCTCGCTTTCCACACCCGCGTCACCGCGCTCGACGTGGCGTCGGGACGCGTCACGGCGCTCGACGAACGCGACGGCCGCCAGCAGCAGCTGTCGGGGGCGGCCGTGGTGGGGACGGACGGGGCTGGCTCGCTGGTGCGCGAGGCCGTGGTGGCGGCCGAGGGAGGGAGCAGCAGCGAGGAGCGGCTGCAGCACGGCTACAAGGAATTGACGCTGCCTGCCGGGCCCGGCGGACGCTTTGCCTTGGAGAAGCACGCCCTGCACATCTGGCCGCGGCGCGACTTCATGCTGATTGCGCTCCCCAACCTCGACGGAAGCTTCACCTGCACCCTCTTCCTCCGCTTCGAGGGGAACCCCTCCTTCGCGTCGCTGACGTCGCCCGAGGCGGTGCGGGCCTTCTTCCTCGCGCACTTCCCGGACGCGCTTCCACTCTTGCCGGACCTCGAGAGGCAATTCTTCGACAACCCCACGGGAAGCATGGTGACGGTGAAGTGCTGGCCCTGGACGGCCGAGTCACGGGCGCTCCTCCTGGGGGACGCGGCGCACGCCATCGTCCCCTTCTTCGGGCAGGGGATGAACTGCGGCTTCGAGGACTGCGTGGTGCTGGACGACGTCCTCAGGACGGGCGGCGATGTCGGCGCGGCATTCGCCGAGTTCGCCCGCCTGCGCAAGCCCAACGCCGACGCCATCGCTGACATGGCAGTGGAGAATTTCGTGGAGATGCGGGACAGCGTGGCCGATGCCCGCTTCCTCCTGGAGAAAGCCATCGAGCGGAGGTTGCTCAATGCCTTTCCCGGTGCATTTCTCTCCCGCTATGCGCTCGTCACCTTCAGCCGGGCGCCCTACCGCCTGGCCTATGACGTGGGACGCGTGGCGAGCGCCCTCGTCTCGGAGCTGGCGGACGGCGTGCAGTCCGCTGCCGACGTGGACTTAGAAGCGGCCAGGCGTCTGGTCGACACCCGGCTGGCGCCGCTTGTGCGCCAGCTTCCCGACGCCGCTTCGGGCGAGCGACGGCCTGCCTAAAGCCTCACAAGAGCGACTGGACGGCTTGCAGCACGTCCGGCCAGAAGCGGGAGAGCGGGTCGATGACGTCGAAGTGGTGTCCCCCCTCGAGCGTCACCAGTCGGACGGCGTCGCCTGCGGCCTCGGCGCGCGCGACGTAGGCCGGGCTGAGCGCATAGGGGACGTCCGCGTCCGCGGTGCCGTGAAGAAGGGTGGTGGGCACACCGAGGGGCAAGAGCTCCACGGGGGACGCGTCCCGGTACCTCTCCGGCACCTCCTCGGGGGTGCCGCCGAGGAGGTCCCGCACCACCCCGCCACTGAGGTTGAGGCGAAAGCCCTGGGCCAAGTCGCTGACGGGCGCCAGGGCAACGACGCCCCGGAAGTGCAGCGCAGGCCTGCGGAGCGCCCCAGGGCCGCGGGCCTTTGAAGCCGCCCAGAGGGCGAGCTGCCCACCCGCCGAGTGCCCAAGCAAGACAGTCCGCGAGGCGTCGGCCCCGAGGGAGCGCGCGACGTCCGGGAGAAGCTCCAGCGCGTCCGTGACGTCCCGAAAAATGTCCGGCCAGCCCACCCCGGCCTGCCCCAGCCGTCGGTATTCGAGGGACACGGTACTCACGCCACTGTCCGCCAGCGCGGCGCAGAGGTGACTGAAGTGCGCGACGTCGTAGGCTGCCCGCCAGTAGCCTCCGTGAATCGCCGCAACCATGGGACTGTAACTTGCCCGGGCCGGGTAGACGTCGACGAACTGCGCCGGGTGGTCGCCGTACGCGCGTCGGCTGCGCTCGCGCTCGCTCGCCGGGACGAGGTGTGACGGCAGCATTCGGAAAGCGTAACCTCAAGACCGCTCAAACTGTTGTGCGGCCGCTGTCACGAGCGCCATCAGCCTTGGGCGAGCGACGTTGAAGAAACCTGAAGGGGGGCAGAACCATGGCCGACAACGAGAAGCCCAAGTTGAGGGGACTGCAGTTCCGCCAGGAGCAGGCGAATGAGTACTTGAGGGCCTACCTCAAGACGAACCCGCAGCCGGAGAACCACGGCGACTGGCGCTGGAAGGACTACGGCGTCGATTTGCAACGGACAACCGTCGTGGTCCTCGGGGAAAATGTCGTGGGCGACAAGATTCAAATCGTCTACCTCCTCACCTTCCAGTCGAAGTGCGCCATTCCCCACTTCGGGCAAATCGCACGCGCCAAGGCCAAGGAGAACGACGACAGTACCTGCACCTTCTTTCAACTCAGCAATTCCTACGGGCCGAACGACACGACGCCGGTCATGAACACCTACGTCGGCAGCGAGCCGCCGGTCCCCGTGCATCCGCCACCCTCCACCTAGGTTTCACGCCGCAAGCGCGGCCGGTGGCTCGTCGGCCAAGCGGCGGCGGGGCATACTCGCCCGTCCCGTGTGGTGGGCGCGCTCAGTCGTTCTCCTCGTCGCTGCGGCCGCGGCCGTCGGCCACGATGGGTGGGCCCTACGCGTCGGTGGGTGTACCGACCCGGAGCCGGGAAGCTCTGCGACATCCTGGCTTTCGACGGCGGCGCGTTGCACGGGCGTCAGCCAGCGACGCAACTCGAAGGAGGCGGCAGTCCTCGCGGCGGGGCTCTACCTCAACCATGACCAGCCCGAACGGGCCCGCGCCGTCCTCCTGCCATTCGAGCCCATGGACGATGCGCAGGTGCTCTTCATGCTGGGGTACGCCGAGACGCGCCTCGGCAAGCACGCGGCCGCCATGCAGGCCTTTCAGCGGGCGTACGACGCGGCCGGACTGACGGCGAATATCGGCCTGCGCGTCCAGGCAGCCACCCAGCTCGCCTACGCGCTGGTGCAGGACACCGAATTCGAGAAGGCGGTCCGGATGCTCGATGGGGTGCTCCATGCGCCAGAGGGGAGCATCCCGCTGCTCTTCGAGCGCGACGCGCGTCTGGAGCTGGCGCGCGCGCTCAACCAGATGGGCGACGGGCCGGCGGCCGAGGCCGAGCTCCAGCGACTGCGAGGCATCCTCGGGGCCCGTCCCTTGACGACCATCGAGCTCTTGCTGGACGCGCGGCTGCACGTGGAGAACGGACAGCTCCGTTCGGCAGATGGTCTCCTCGAGGAGGCCCAGAGGACGGCCCACGCGGAAGGAATCCTCCGCAGCCTCGAGGCTTCAGCGGTGATGAATCGCATCGAGATTGCGGTGAAGGAGGCCGACTGGGGGCGCGTCCAGGCGCTCTCCCAGGAGACGCGCACCTACAAGGACGTCCTTCAGCCCGACGACTGGCGGGACCTTCTCTGGCTCGAAGGAATCGCCGCACGCGCCGAGGGCCATTCCTCCGAGTCCCTGAAGCTCCTCGAGCAGGCGCGGGCGCTCTCGCCCCCTCCGAACGAGCTCTGGGAGATTGACGACGACCTCGGACGCACGCTCCAGGCGCTCGACCGGAACACCGACGCCAGGAAGGCCTTCGAGGACTCCGTCTCGGAAGTCGAGTTGCAGCGCAAGCAGCTGGTCGACCCGGACCTGGAGGCGGCGCTCTATGGCAGCCGTCAGAAGCCCTACGACGCGCTCTTCGAGCTCTTCGCGGAGTCGGGCGACGCCGAGAGCGCGCTCGCAACGCTGCGTCGCTCTCTGGCCAGCCGGCTCGACGACGCCATCGCCCAGACCTCGAGCAGTGCCGGCCACGAGGTGAGCGACGCCCTTCAACGAAGCGCGGCTGCCCGGAAGCTTGCCGAGGCAACCCGCGCCCTCCCGGACCGTCAGGAGGGCCTCGAGGACACGCGCTACGTGGCCTTCGTGACGACCGACAAGCACTCCTGGGCGCTCGTCCATGCGGCGGGCCAGGCGAGCGTCGAGCGCGTCGCGCTTTCGCCCGTGGACCTCTGCGCCCTGATGCAGCGTTTTGGCGAGGACTTCGACGACGAGAGCGCGGCCCGTCTCGGGAGTGCGCTCTTCTCTCCCTCGACGCTCGCCCGGCTAGGAGGGCGCTTCGCCATCATTCTCCCGGGCTGCGTCCGAAGCTTTCCGGTGGAGGCGGTCCGCATCGGGAACGGCCGACTCGTCGACCGAGCCGTGGTGTCCGTCGCGCCCGACGTCTCCACCGTCCAGCGCAGCGCCTCGCAGGCTGCTTCTGGCCTCGCACCGAGCAGCCTGGTGCTGGCGGACCCGCTCGGCGACCTCCCCGCCGCAAGGGAGGAGGGTGCGCTGGCCGGCCAGCTGACGCTGGCATCCGTCCGGGTGGGGCCCTCCGCCTCGGCAGCAACGCTGGAGCACTTCGACGGGCGGCTGTTGCATTTCGCGACGCACACCGTCGTCGACGTGGCTGGACCGGCGCTCGTCCTCTCGGACAGAAACCTCTCGGTGGCGGACATCCTGCGCCGGCGGCTTCACGCCGACTTGGTGGTGCTGGCCAGCTGTCACTCCGGCTCGAGACTGGAGGCCAGCGCGGCCGAGACGCTGTCCACGGCCTTCCTGCGCGCGGGCAGCGGCGCCGTCCTGGCCACGCTGCGTTCCGTCGAGGACGGGTTTGCCTCCAGGGTCGTGCACGCCTTCTACGAGCAGGGCGGCGTGGAGGACCCGGCCGGCGCGCTGGCGCGTGTCCAGCGAAGCCTCTCGCGCACCGAGCCGCCGGCGCGCTGGGCCGCCTTCTTCGTGGCCGGCAGTGTCGATGCGGCCGCGCGCGCTACGGCAGCGCCGCGGCGGGGCCGGCCCGGCGCCGGGGGGTAAACCGAGCGAGCCGACCGCCGCCCGGTGCGGACGCGGCGGTCGGCTACCCCCCCAACGAGAGGACACGCGCGCCCGTTGTTGAGCGCTCCTGGCCTCCGCTCGACCGAAACGTCCCGCCGCTTGGAGTTCGGCGGGACGTTCCGAACTCGACTCCAAAGGCGACGGGGAGCAGCCCTTCACCACCTGGGAAGCCTTCGGTACGACGAGGACACGAGCGGCCTGTGGTGTTGCGTCACCCCGAGTCGCCTCTCTGTGCGAAAGGGCAGTTGGGTTGTCCGCAGTTGCTTGACCGACGAGGGCCTCAACCGTACGGTGTGGCTGGACACATCCACCCACACCGCTCCAGGCCCTCTTGACGCAGGACAACCCCGAGGCTGCGGTGCATGAGGCGATGGGCCGGGGCGACTACCGCCAAGCGCTGACGCTGTTGATGGGTCTCTATGGAAAGTCCATTTACAACTATTGCCGGCACATGCTTGGCCACGACGCCAACGCCGAAGAGGCTCTGCAGACGACGTTTGCCCAGGCCTTCGTGGACTTTCCACGGTACGCAAGGCGAGCACCTCTGCGTCAATGGCTTCAAGGCATCGCCCGCCACCGGTGTCTGGACATGCTGAAGACGATGCGCCGCGAGAGCAAGCACGTCGAGCGCCCCGAGACGACACCCGACGCCGAGTCGGACGAGCCGAGCGCGGAGGAACGGCTGCACTTCGGTACCGTCGGCAGACAGCAACTCGCTCACTGCCTCGACCAGCTCGACGCGGAGGTCCGCGATGCCATCCTTTTGCGCTTCATGGAAGAGCTGAGCTACGAGGAAATGGCTAAGCTCACCGGCAAGCGTGCCGCGACCTTGCAGATGCGCGTCGCGCGGGCCATGTCCGGCCTTCGCAAATGCCTCGAAGCCTCGGGGGTCACGCTGTGACTTGCGACCGCTTCGAGACCGAGGGCCTGGCGCGCTTCGTTGCCGGGGAGCCACTCGAGGCGCATTTCGAAGAGTGTGCGGACTGCCGGGCCGCCCGGGCCAGCTACCAGTCCGTGGCCTCGGCGCTGCAGCAGGCACGCGGCGCGTATTCCCCTCCCGGAGACTGGGAAGCCAAAGTCTGGGCGCGCGTAGCGCGGAACCGAAGCACGCGTCGCTGGCCAGCGGTGCTGGGCTTCGCGGCGACGGCGGCGGCCCTCGGCGTCTTCGTCCTCGGCTCGCTCAGGGGGCCTGAGGCCCTGGTGCTCACGGCCGATGCCGAACGCGGCACGGGCCCCGTCGTCCGCGGCGGAGCCACCGGAAGAAGCGACGTCCGGTCCATGGCGCCGGGCGAAGTCCTGGTGTTGAGGGCCAAGGTGCCCAGGGGCAAGCAGGGCGACGTCCGCGTTTACCGTGGCGCGAATGAGCTCGTCTTTCAATGCGCCAACACCCCGGCCTGCGTCAGAGTGAAGGACGGCCTCGAGGCCCGCGTGACGCTGGACCGCGCGGGCATCTACCGCGCCATCGGCATCGCCTCGGACGGGCCGCTTCCAGCCGCCACCGGCAACCTCGACGCCGACTATGCGCAGGCGATGCGCTCCTGCGACCGACCGCAACACTGCGCGACGGAGTTGACGCCCATCGAGGTGCGTTAGCGCCTTTTTTAGGGCCGTGCGCGTTCCGCGCGCGGGTAGCTTCCCAGCACCTTGCACGTCTCGGCCCGTTGGACGAGGGTGGCCAGCGCCCGGGCCACGGCGGGGTCCTCGGTGTGTCCCTCGAGGTCCACGAAGAAGGCCGACTCCCAGGGCCGTCGACGGCTGGGACGGCTCTCAATCTTGGTGAGGTTGACGCCCTCGTCGGAGAAGGGCTGCAAGAGCCGCAACAGCGCCCCCGGGCCATCCTTCACCAGCACCAGGACGGACGTCCTGTCCTTGCCGGTGGGCCGCGCCTGCTCGCGGCCGATGACGAGGAAGCGGGTGGCGTTGTCGGCCAAGTCCTGGATGGCTTCGGCGACGACGACGAGGTCATGCAGCCGTCCGGCCAGCTCCGAGGCGATGGCCGCCCCGCTCGCGTCCTCCCGGGCGACGCGGGCCGCCTCGGCGGTGCTCGGCGTCTCCACCAGCGCCGCGTGGGGGAGGTTGGCGGCCAGCCACTTGCGGCACTGCCCGAGCGCCTGGGGGTGGCTGTACACGCGCTGGACGTGCGGCAGCTCCAGCCCCGGGCGCACGAGGAGGCACTGGGTGATGTCGAGAATGATCTCGGCGGAGATGTTGAGGGAGGAGTCGAGAAAGGTGTCCAGGGTGTGCAGCACCGCGCCCTCGGTGCTGTTCTCCACCGGCACCACGCCGAAGTCGGCCCGTCCCTGCTCCACCTCGGCGAAGACGCCGGCGATGGTGCCTACCGGCTCCGCCCTGGCGGACAGGCCAAACTGGTGGGTGACGGCCATGTGGGTGAACGTTGCTTCCGGCCCGAGGTAGGCCACCCGCAGCCCCTTCTCCAGGGAGAGGCAGGCCGAAAAAACCTCCTGGAAGACGGCGCGGATGGCCGAGGTGGGAAAGGGCCCCGGGTTGGCGGACACCAGGCGCTCGATGATGGCCCGCTCCCGGCGCGGGACGTAGAAGGGCAGCTGGCGGGCCTCCTTGAAGCTTGCCACCTCCTCCACGAGGCCGGCGCGACGGTTGAGGAGCCGGAGCAGCTCGTCGTCGACGGCGTCGATGGCCTGCCGGAGCGCGTCCAGTTCCACTAGCGCGACCTCTGTTGCCAGGCCTGCAGCAGGTGGGCCTGCAGGACGACGAAGCCGGGGCGCCTGTTGCGTTTGCTCGCCAGAGAAGTCTCCCGAAGAGAGGGGGTAGTACGGCCCCAGGACTCTACCCTCGGCCCCAGCCAGCCATGAAGCAGTGCGTCGGAAGGGAGGCCGCAGTGTGGCAAACCCCCGTCGGCTCGCATAAGCCTGTCCCCGTGCTGATGCCCAAGGCAGATGCTCCGCCCGAGCCCCTGCGTGACGCGCTCGGTCGCCCGCTGCGCAACCTGCGCCTGAGCGTCACCGACAGGTGCAACCTCCGGTGCAGCTACTGCATGCCAGAGCAGGACTACGTCTGGCTTCCGCGCTCGGAGCTGCTCAGCTTCGAGGAGCTGGCCCGGATGGTGCGGGTGTTTTGCTCGCTCGGCGTGGACCGCATCCGCCTCACCGGCGGTGAGCCGCTGTTGCGCCAGGAGCTCCCGGAGCTCGTCCGGCGCCTGGCCGCCGAGCCCGGAGTGCGGGACCTCGCCCTCACCACCAACGGCGTCCTCCTCGCTGACATGGCCGTGGCGCTGCGCGCGGCCGGCCTCACCCGGGTGACGGTCAGCCTGGACACGCTCTCTCCGGAGAAATTCCGCGCCCTCACCCGGCGCGACGAGCACCACCGGGTGCTGGCCGGCATCGCCGCGGTGCGAGCGCTGGCCTGGGATGGCCTGAAGCTGGACGCGGTGGTGATGCGCGGACGCAACGACGACGAACTCCTGCCCCTCTTGGCCTTCGCCAAGACGCAGGGCGCGGAGCTCCGCTTCATCGAGTACATGGACGTCGGTGGTGCCACCCAGTGGACGCGCGAGGACGTCGTCTCGCGCCAGGAGATGCTGGAGCGCATCTCCGCCCAGCATGGGCCGGTGGAGGCCCTCCTCGAGGACGGTGCGCCGGACCCCCTGCCCTGGCGCGGTCGAGCGCCGGCCGAGCGCTTCCGCCTACGGGACGGCACCACCTTCGGCATCATCGCGTCCACCACCTCGCCCTTCTGCGCCACCTGCGACCGAAGCCGCGTCACGGCCGATGGCACCTGGTTTCTCTGCCTCTACGCCAGAAACGGCCTCAACCTCCGCCAGGCGCTGCGCGGCGGGGCCTCCGACGAGGCGCTGGCCCACCTCATCCGGATGGCCTGGCAACGCCGGGCAGACCGCGGAGCCGAGCAGCGCCTCAGCCTCAGAAACCGCGCTCCCCTGGCCGATGCGGCGGAATTGCGTCAGGACCCCCGGCTGGAGATGCACACCCGCGGGGGTTGAGGGGCGTCCGGCCGGATGGCCGTCACATTTCCCGCCCTGGCCCGTAGGGAGAGGTGAATGGACTTCTCCTTTCTGAGCGCGCTCGAGCGCGAGGACCGCCTGCTGCTTCGCGCTCGCGCCGGCGAGCGAGCTGCCTTCGTCCGGCTCTACCGCTCCCTCTACCCGCCGCTGTGGCGCTTCGTCGCCCGGCGCACCGCCCGCCGCGAGGATGCGGAGGACGTCGTCGGGAGACTCTTCGAGATGCTGCTCTTGCGTCTTGGCAGCGTGGACACCGAGCGCGGCCACGTCCGGACCTTCCTCTTCGCCGCGGCGCGGAATGCCCTCGTGGACGCGGCGCGCACGCATCGCGAGGCCCTGGACCTCGATGACGTGGAGCCCTTCCTCCTCGAGCCCGGGACGCCGCTGGACGCGCTCCTCACCAGCGAGGCCGACGCGTCCTTGCGTGCCCAGGTGGCGGCGCTTCCGTCGGAGGCGCGCACGCTGCTCGGCCTTCGCTACGGCGACGGCCTCAACCACAAGGAAATCGCCGCGCTCCTCAACCTTTCCCCGGCCGCGGTGCGCCAGCGCCTCTCCCGGGTGGTGCGCGGCCTCAGGCAGACGTCCCCCCTCAACGAAGGAGCCCTCAGCCATGAATCCTGACCTCATTGCCCTATACGCACCGCCACCCGACGCGAGGCCCGAGCACCGCACAGGCCTCGAAGCCGAGCTCCTCCGCCACTTCGACGCGTCTTCCCGGCCCGCACCGCGGTGGCTCCATTCGCGCCCGCTGCGCCGGCTGGCGCTGGGCAGCGCGCTCGTCGCTGGACTGGCGGCGGCAAGCCAGGCCCCGGTGGAGCACGCGGTCGAGGTGGGCCATCGCTTCACCATCACCCTTCCTCCGGGGACGCCCTTGCCGCCTCTGGACGCCCTCTCGTCAGCCTTTCACGAGCCGCCGCCGAGCACCCCGGGACCGGAGGAGGCCCGCGTCGAGATTCGGGCGCACGGGAGCCAGGGGCAAGTGACGCTGGAGGCGGACGTGTGGAGCGACGCCTCGCCCTCCGACATCGAGAGCCGCCTCAGCGCTCTGCCCGCGCTGGCCGGGGCCACCATCTCGGTGACGACACTCGAGGGCAAGGCGCAGGAGACGCTGGCCGAGCGCCTCGGGGAGGAGCTCTTCAACGTCCCCATGGACAAGGCGGCCATCGAGGCTGCCCGCGAGCGGCTTCAGGCGGAACTCGCGGCCCAGGGCGTCAAGGCCCAGGTGGACGTCCAGGTGGAGGATGGGGCGCAGGGCCAGAAGCGGGTGACGGTGAAAGTCACCAAGGAAGCCTCGGACGAGGACTCTCCCGGAGCGCCTGTAGGACACTGACACCTCCCCAAGCTTCTCGCGGGGGGCGTCCCCATCGGCCCGGAAGAGACACCTCTTTCCGGGCCGCCTCGTGCCCGTCGCGGTTGCGCAACGCGCTTCGGGCTGGCCTCGGCCTTCCTCGTGGTTAGTGTGCCTGGGCGCATGTCTGCACTGGCCGTCTCGGTGGGAAGTCCCGGCCTGTGGGCCGCCTTCCTCGTCTTTCTGGCGTTGATGCTGGCGCTGGACTTGGGCGTCTTTCACCGGAAGGCGCACGCGGTGGGCCTCCGAGAGGCCGCGGTGTGGAGCGCGGTGTGGGTGGCGCTGGCCTTCGGCTTCGCCGCGCTCGTGTGGTGGCGCTTTGGCTCGGAGCGGGGGCTGGAATTCACCACCGGGTACCTCATCGAGAAGGCCCTCAGCATCGACAACATCTTCGTCTTCGTCGTCATCTTCCAGGCCTTCTCCATCCCCGTCCTTCACCAGCACCGGGTGCTCTTCTGGGGCATTCTCGGAGCGCTGGTGATGCGGGCGGCCTTCATCTTCGCCGGCACGGCCCTCCTCGAGCGCTTCCACTGGACGCTCTACCTCTTCGGAGCGCTCCTCTTGGTGACGGGCCTCAAGCTACTGCGCTCCAAGCGCGAGACGGCCGAGCCGAAGCAGAGCGGCGTGGTGCGCCTCGCGAGCCGCTTCATTCCCGTGACGTCCGGGCTGCGCGAGGGGCGCTTCTTCGTCCGCGAGGACGGGCGCTCGCTCGCCACGCCACTGTTTCTGGCGCTGGTGGCCGTGGAGCTCTCCGACCTTCTGTTCGCGGTGGATTCCATCCCGGCCATCTTCGGCGTGACGCGAGACCCCTTCATTGTCTTCACCTCCAACATCTTCGCCATCCTCGGGCTCCGGTCCCTCTATTTCCTGTTGGCTGGCATCGTGACGCGCTTCCGTTATTTGAGCGTGGGACTGGCACTCGTCCTCGTCTTCGTGGGGTTGAAGATGATGCTCACCGACGTCTATGCGCTGCCCGTCACCGCCTCCCTGGCGGTGGTGGCGCTCCTCATCGGCGGCGCCATCCTCGTCTCACTGTGGGCCACCCCAAGCGCCAGGGCACGCCGTTAAAGAAGAGAAGCCATGAACCAGAAACGCTTCCACATCCTCTACGCGCTGGTGGCGCTGATGGGCGTCATGTTCATCCACGACCTGTGGGTGGGCTACCGGCAAGTCGCCGTGCTTCCCTACAGCCAGTTTCAGCAGCTCGTCCGCGAGAAGAAGGTGGCCGAGGTGCAGGTGGGCGAGGACCGGCTGCAGGGCACCCTCAAGGAGCCCCTCGACGGGAAGACACGCTTCATCACCAACCGGGTGGGCCCGGAGCTGGCCAAGGAGCTCGACGACGCGCAGGTGAAGTACGCGGGCACGGTGGAGAACCGGCTTTGGGAGATGCTCCTCAGCTGGCTCCTTCCGGTGGCGCTCTTCTTCGGCGTCTGGCTCTTCCTCTCCAAGCGGATGGCTGGACGCCTCGGCCCGGGCGGCGGCCTCATGTCCATCGGGAAGAGCAAGGCCAAAGTCTTCGTGGAGACGGACGTCCAGGTCCGCTTCGAGGACGTGGCCGGCGTCGACGAGGCCAAGGGCGAGCTCCAGGAGGTGGTGAATTACCTCAAGGACCCGGAGTCCTACGGTCGCCTCGGCGGACGGCTTCCCAAGGGCATCCTCCTCGTCGGCCCACCGGGCACCGGCAAGACGCTGCTGGCCAAGGCGGTGGCCGGCGAGGCGCACGTCCCCTTCTTCTCCATCAGCGGCAGCGAATTCGTCGAGATGTTCGTCGGCGTGGGCGCGGCGCGGGTGAGGGACCTCTTCGAGCAGGCCCGGGCCAAGGCCCCGGCCATCGTCTTCATCGACGAGCTCGATGCGCTGGGGCGGGCGCGTGGCGCCAACCTCGGAATGGGGGGACACGACGAGAAGGAACAGACGCTCAACCAGCTCCTGGTGGAGATGGACGGCTTCGACACGCGAAGCGGCCTTGTCCTGCTGGCGGCCACCAACCGCCCGGACGTGCTCGACCCGGCCCTGTTGCGCGCCGGACGCTTCGACCGGCAGGTGCTGGTGGACAGGCCGGACCGCGCCGGCCGCACCGCCATCCTCCGGGTGCACGTGGGGAAGGTGAAGCTTGCCCCCTCCGTCAACCTGGAGGACGTGGCGGCGCTCACCGCCGGCTTCAGCGGGGCGGACCTGGCCAACCTGGTGAACGAGGCGGCCCTGGCCGCCACCCGCAGGCGGGCCGAGGCCGTGGAGCGCGTGGACTTCGACGCCGCGGTGGAGCGCATCGTCGCCGGGCTGGAGAAGAAGACTCGGCTGTTGAATGGCCGGGAGCGCGAATTCGTCGCCTTCCACGAGATGGGCCACGCGCTGGTGGCCTCGGCCAGCACCAGCGCCGACCCGGTGCACAAGGTGAGCATCATCCCGCGGGGGCTTGGCGCGCTTGGCTACACGCTGCAGCGGCCCACCGAGGACAGGTTTCTCATGACGCGTGCCGAGCTGGAGGAGCGCCTCCTGGTGTTGCTCGGCGGACGGGCGGCCGAGGCGCTCGTCTTCCAGCACACCTCCACCGGCGCCGCGGATGACTTGTCCCGGGCCACGGACGTCGCCCGGGACATGGCCACCCGCTTCGCCATGGTGCCGGCGCTGGGGCCAGTCAGCTACGAGACGGAGCCCGCCGGCTTCCTCGGGCCACAGCCGGTGCAGCGGCACAACTACAGCGAGCAGACGGCCCGGGAGATTGACCTCGCGGTGCGGGAGATTGTGTCCCAGGCCTTCGCTCGCTCCGAGGCAATCCTGAGGGTGCGCCGCCAGACGCTGGAGCGCGGGGCCCGGCTTCTCCTGGAGCGTGAGACCCTCGTCGACTCGGACTTGAAGGCGCTCTTCGACGAGGCGCGGACCGAGGCAACGCGCACCCCCCGCGCCGCTTAGGCCCGAGAAAGGGCCTAAGCTTGCGCTCCACGAGGTGAGACATGTTGGAACCGATTGCCGTCCCCGAGGTGGTGGTGCGTGGCGGGCCGATGGGGCTGCAGCAGAGGATTGAGGCCGGCGCTCACCAGTGGGTGGCGGATGAGCCTGCGTCGGTGGGCGGCGGCGGCACCGGGCCGACACCCTATGACTTGCTCCTCGGCGCGCTGGGAGCCTGCACCTCCATGACGCTGCGCCTGTACGCGGACCGGCGGAAGTGGCCCCTGGAGGGCGTGGTGGTGCGCCTGCGCCACCAGCGCATTCACCGGGAGGACTGCGTCAACTGCGAGAGGAAGGACGCCTCCATCGAGCAGGTGGAGCGGACGCTGGAGCTCAAGGGGCCGCTCACCGACGAGCAGCGGACGCGCCTTCTGGACATCGCCGAGCGCTGCCCGGTGCACCAGACGCTGCAGCGCACCCTGCAGGTGCACACCACCCTCGCCCCGAAAGTCGAGTAGCCCCTTTGGGGCCTCAGCGCGTCCAGTAGGTGGCCAGGACGATGTTGCGCTCCAGCGGCGTGAGGTCGACCTTCGGGTTGGCGATGGAGATGAGGTCGAACACCGTCCCGAAGCCAAGTTTATTGAACGTCGTCTCCCCCTGCTTCTGCGCCAGGCCGGGGTGGACGGTGAATTCCCACTCGGTGACGAGCTCCGTCTTGCCATTCAGCACGTGCTCCGGCGGCGGTGGGAGGTGGGCCGTGGCGTGCAGGGTTTGCTCCAGCTCGAAGTCCATGGCCGAGTTGCCGGACTTGATGATGATGTCGAAGTCCAGCAGGAGGCCCTCGGCGTCGATGATGAGGCGCACCCGCGTCGTCTCTTTGGATTGGGCGGTGGACTCGGCCCGGCCGGCGGACCAGGCGGCGAGCAGCGCCTTCTTGAGCTCGGTGAAGTAGCCGTCCCAGAAGCCGTTCCGCTGGAGCGCCCTCTCATGCGTGCCGCGCTGGAGCGTCTCGGCCAGCCGGTCCCCGACGGTGTCCTTCGGCGCGTGGCTCGGCCCTCGGCGCGTCACGACGGCCTCGGCGGCCTTCTCCGACATCTCCTTCAGGGAGGGCGCCTGGGCGAGGGCGGGAGCCTGGGCGTCCTTGGCGAAGGGAATGTCCGGCTTGAGGAGAGGCGCCTCCTGGCCGCTCCGCCCCACGCTGCCCGTCGCCGAAGCGGGGCCGGAGGCGGACGCACCGCCGAGAGCGGCCTTCTTTGGAGGAGGCGGGGCGTGCGAGGGCGGAGGTGGGGCGGGCCGCTCGAGGAGGGTGAAGCTCAACGGCGCCTGGGTGTGGCGCACGACGGGCGCCGGCAGGGCCCTCACCCAGAGAAAGAGGCCGAGGTGAAAGAGGACGCTCGCCGACAGGGCGACCAGGAGCGTCCGACGCTCCCTCCGGACGGCTCGTCCTGCGCGCCCCGCTCCCGCCACACGTCCCTCGCTCCTCGGCACAACAGAGGGCTTCTACACGGAATGCCCGGGGAAGCACGCTTCGGGGAGGCCCGGGAAGCCCCTCCCCGCCCCTCGAGGTGGCATGCTAAGCGGCCCTCGCCGAGGTCGACCTCCATCCCCCGAGAGCCCTTCATGCCCGCCACCCTCCTCCAGCACCTCAGTGCCGAGACGGCGAAACTTCTCGAGAACGGGCTCTTCAAGAAGGAGCGCGTCATCACCTCGCCGCAGAGCGCGAGCATCCGCGTCGAGGGCGGGAAAGAGGTGCTCAACTTCTGCGCCAACAACTACCTCGGGCTGGCCGACCACCCGGACGTCATCGCCTCCGCGCAGAAGGCGCTCGTGCAGTACGGCTTTGGCATGGCCTCGGTGCGTTTCATCTGCGGCACCCAGGAGCTGCACAAGAAGCTCGAGTCGCGGCTGTCCGCCTTCCTCGGCACCGAGGACACCATCCTCTATTCCTCGTGCTTCGACGCCAACGGGGGACTCTTCGAGACCGTCCTCGGCGAGGAGGACGCCGTCATCACCGACGCCCTCAACCACGCCTCCATCATCGACGGCATCCGCCTGTGCAAGGCCCAGCGCCTCCGCTACGCCAACAACGACATGGCGGACCTGGAGACGAAGCTGAAGGAGGCCCAAGGGGCCCGCTTTCGCCTCGTCGCCACCGACGGCGTCTTCTCCATGGACGGCACCATCGCCAACCTGAAGGCCATCCGCGAGCTGGCGGACCGCTACCAGGCCCTGGTGATGGTGGACGACTGTCACGCCACTGGCTTCCTCGGCCCGAATGGAAAGGGGACGCCCGAGTACTGCGGCGTCCAGGGGCGGGTGGACATGCTCACCGGCACCCTGGGCAAGGCCCTGGGCGGGGCCTCCGGCGGCTACGTCAGCGGGCGAAAGGAGGTGGTGGCCTGGCTGCGGCAGAGAAGCCGCCCCTACCTCTTCTCCAATGCGCTCATGCCGGCCATCTGCGCGGCGTCGTTGACGGTGCTGGACTTGCTCGAGAAGAGTGACGCACTGAGGCAGCGCCTCAAGGCCAATGCCGTCCACTTCCGCGCCGGCATGACGAAGCTTGGCTTCCGCCTCGTCCCCGGGGAGCACCCCATCATCCCGGTGATGCTGGGGGACGCCAAGCTGGCCGGGGCCTTCGCCGAGCAAATGCTGGCCGAGGGCGTCTACGTGGTGGGCTTCAGCTTCCCGGTGGTGCCCGAGGGGAAGGCCCGCATCCGCACCCAGATGTCGGCCGCGCACACGACGGAGCAGCTGGACAGGGCGATGGCGGCCTTCGCCACCGTCGGACGCGCATTGGGAGTCATCCACTGACATGAAGGCACTCGTCAAAGCGAAGCGGGAGCCGGGCCTCTGGATGCAGGACGTGCCGGCGCCGGAGGTGGGGCCCAACGACGTCCTCATCCGCGTCCGCCAGGCCAGCATCTGCGGCACGGACATCCACATCCTCAACTGGGACGAGTGGAGCCAGCGCACCGTCCCCGTCCCGCTCACCCTCGGGCACGAATTCATGGGCGAGGTCGCCGCGGTGGGAAGCGCGGTGACGGGCTTTCAGGTGGGCGAGCGCGTCTCGGCCGAGGGCCACATCACCTGCGGCAACTGCCGAAACTGCCGCGCCGGCAAGCGCCACCTCTGCCGCAACACGGTGGGCGTGGGCGTGCAGCGCCCGGGCGGCTTCGCCGAGCTGGTGGCGGTGCCGGCCTTCAACGTCTTTCGCATCCCGAAGGACATCCCCGACGACATCGCCGCCTTCTTCGACCCGCTGGGGAATGCCGTCCACACCGCGCTGGCCTTCGACCTCGTCGGCGAGGACGTGCTCATCACCGGAGCCGGCCCCATCGGCGTCATGGCCGCCGCCATCGCCAAGCACGTCGGTGCCCGCTTCGTGGTGGTGACGGACGTCAACCCCTACCGCTTGGAGCTGGCCCGGAAGCTGGGCGCCACCCGGGCGGTGGACGTGCGCACGACGACGTTGGCCCAAGTCATGCGCGAGCTGGGAATGACGGAGGGCTTCGACGTGGGGATGGAGATGTCGGGCAACGGGGAGGCGCTCCGGGAGATGTTCAACGCCATGAATCACGGCGGCCGGGTGGCCATCCTCGGCATCCCTCCCAAGGAAGTGTCGGTGGACTTCAACCAGCTCATCTTCAAGGGCCTGGAGGTGAAGGGCATCTACGGCCGGGAGATGTTCGAGACCTGGTACAAGATGGTGGCCATGCTCCAGAGCGGTCTCGACATCCGGCCCGTCCTCACCCACCACTTCAAGGCCGAGGAATTCCAGAAGGCCTTCGAGGTGATGCGCTCTGGCCAGAGCGGCAAGGTGGTCCTCGACTTCAGCAGCTAGAAATCGCCGTCGTGCACGGCCGTCGTCATCCATCCACATGAGAGTGCCCGGGGACGAGAAGGCGGCCATCCATCACCCGGGCCTGAAGGGGCGTAAAGACATGCACCGTCCTGTGTTGCTCGGCCTGCTCCTGGTTGCCGGAGGGAGCGCCGCTTCGCCCCCCATCCTCTCCCGGACGCTGCCCAACGGCCTGGAAGTCCTGGTGGTGGAGTTTCCCGGCTCGCCGCTGGTGACGGTGGAGATTGCCGTCCGCAATGGCTCGATGACGGAGCCTCCGGAATACAACGGCCTGAGCCACCTCTACGAGCACATGTTCTTCAAGGCCAATGCCGCCATCCCGGACCAGGAGGCCTTCCTCGCCCGGGGCCGCGAGCTGGGGCTGGAGTGGAACGGCAGCACCAACACCGAGCGGGTGAATTATTTCTTCACCACCACCACCGACCACTTCAGCGACGCCATGGTTTTCATGCGCGACGCCATCGTCAGCCCGAAATTCGACCCCAAGGAATTCGACAAGGAAAGGGTGGTGGTGACGGGGGAAATCGACCGCAACGAGTCCAACCCCAACTACTACCTCTACCACGAGGTGCAGCAGCACCTGTTTTGGAAGTACCCCTCGCGCAAGGACCCGCTCGGCAACCGGAAGACAGTCCTCGGGGCCAGCGTGGACCAGATGCGCACCATCCAGGAGCGCTACTACGTCCCCAACAACTCGGTGCTGATGGTGGCCGGTGGGGTGAAGGCCGAGGACGTCTTCGCGCAGGCGGCGACGCTGTACGCGGGCTGGAAGCCGTCGGCGGAGAATCCCTTCAAGGCCTACCCGCTGGTGACGCATCCACCCCTGAAGAAGACGGAGCTGGTGCTGGTGGAGCAACCGGTGCGCAACGTCACCGGCATCTTCGAATGGCAGGGGCCCTCCACTGTCGGAGACAACGTGGACCTCACCTATGCCGCGGACTTGCAGTCCACGGCCCTGCAGCAGCCGGCCTCACGGTTTCAAAAGGCCCTCGTGGACTCCGGGCAATGCCTGCAGGTGGGTTTCAGCTGGTCGACGCAGATGAACACCGGGCCCATCCAGCTTTCCTTC
>Ga0302326_10005102_pt1 | contig 30070 bp, 27 predicted proteins | sample Palsa_T0_3_FD_202264 | JGI IMG/M metagenome (GOLD analysis project Ga0302326, IMG submission 202264) | Peat permafrost microbial communities from Stordalen Mire near Abisko, Sweden - Palsa_T0_3 | ecosystem: Environmental > Terrestrial > Soil > Palsa > Peat permafrost | place: Sweden: Abisko... | reverse complement strand
ATCGCGCCGTTCTGCATCGACGAGTTCGAGGTCACCGTCGACAAGTACAAGGCGTGCAGCGACTCGGGCCGGTGCAAGCGCGCCGGATCGACCAACGAGTGGGCGTCGATCACGGACAAGGAGCGCAAGGCTTTCGACCCGACGTGCAACGTTCGCGACCCGGAGAGCCGCGGCAAGCACCCGATCAACTGCGTCGACTGGGAGATGGCCGACAAGTACTGCCACGAGCAGGGCGGCCGCTTGCCGAGCGAGGCCGAGTGGGAGTTTGCCGCCCGGGGGCCTGACGGCCGCAAGTACCCGTGGGGCGACGACGACCCTGCGGCCGGGCACATGAACGCATGCGGCAAGGAGTGCGTCGCCTGGGGCGCCAAGAACGGTGTCGAAGAAAAGGCGATGTACGACGTGGACGACGGCTTCGCGACGACGGCCCCCGTGGGCAGCTTTCCCAAGGGCGCGTCGCGCTACGGCGTGCAGGACGTCGTCGGCAACGTTTGGGAGTGGGTGGCGGATTGGTACGGGCCCTACACGCCCGCCGAACAGCGCGATCCGAAGGGCCCATCCGAGGGCGAGGAGCGGGTCATCCGCGGCGGCTCGTGGAACGGCTCGTACGCGTCGTGGGTGCGCCCGACGTTCCGCTACAAGGACGCGCCCACCAAGCGCAGCTACGGCATCGGCTTCCGCTGCGCCAAGTAGGAGCGCCAAGCAGGGGCCGGAGCGCCCGATGCGCGGCCCGTGCGGCGGTGGCTTGCCGCTCGCGGGCCTTCGGCCTAATGACTTGAGCCTGATGCGAACCGACTGGGTTGCAAAGCGGGCGCAGGACGGCTGCTTGACACAGATGCACTACGCCCGAAAAGGCGTGGTGACCGAGGAGATGGCCTTCGTCGCGGCGCGCGAGCGCGTCGAGCCCGAGCTCGTGCGCGCCGAGGTGGCGCGAGGGCGCATGGTCATCCCGGCGAACGTGCGCCACACCGGCCTCGAGCCGATGGGGATCGGGATCGCGCTCTCGTGCAAGGTCAACGCGAACATCGGCAACAGCGCCGTCACCGGCGACGCCGAGGGCGAGATGCGCAAGCTCCGCGTCGCGCTCAAGCACGGCGCCGACACGGTGATGGACCTGTCGACGGGCGGCGACATCGACGCCATCCGCACCGCGATCCTCGCCGGATCGCCCGTGCCCATCGGCACCGTGCCGGTCTACCAGGTGCTCAACGCGCGCAAGAAGGTGTCGGACATCCGGGCCGACGACTTGCTCGACATGCTGGAGCACCAGGCCAAGCAGGGGGTCGACTACTTCACGATTCACGCGGGCGTCTTGGCCGAGCACCTGCCGCTCGTCAACCATCGCGTGACCGGGATCGTGTCGCGCGGCGGCTCGCTGATGGCCCAGTGGATGATCGAGAAGAAGAAGCAGAACCCGTTCTTCACCCACTGGGACAAGGTGCTGGAGATCTGCGCCCGCTACGACGTCACCATCAGCGCGGGCGATGGCCTGCGCCCCGGGTGCCTCGCCGACGCGAGCGACGCCGCGCAGTTTGCCGAGCTCAAGACGCTGGGCGAGCTGACGGTGCGCGCGTGGGAGAAAGACGTTCAGGTCATGATCGAGGGCCCGGGCCACGTGCCGTTCGACCAGATCGAGATGAACGTGAAAAAGGAGATGGACCTCTGCCACGAGGCCCCGTTCTACGTGCTTGGCCCGCTCGTGACGGACATCGCTCCCGGGTACGACCACATCACGAGCGCCATCGGCGCCACGATGGCGGGCACCGCCGGCGCCGCGATGCTCTGTTACGTCACGCCCAAGGAACACCTGGGCCTGCCGAACGAGGACGACGTGCGCCAGGGGCTCGTCGCCTACAAGATCGCCGCGCACGCCGCCGACGTGGCGCGCCACAGGCCGGGCGCTCGCGACCGCGACGATGCGCTCTCTCGCGCGCGGTATGCGTTCGACTGGAAAGAGCAGTTTCGCCTTTCCCTCGACCCCGAGACAGCGCAGGCGATGCACGACGAGACGCTCCCCGACGAGTACTTCAAGAGCGCGGAGTTCTGCTCGATGTGCGGGCCCAAGTTCTGCAGCATGCACATCAACCGCGCGGTCGAAGACTTCAACAAGCAGGTTGCCGAGGACCAGAAGGCCGGCAAGCGCACGCTCGATCTGTTCACGCCGTGAGGCGCGCGGCCTTCGGCGTGCCCGCGCTGATCGCCACGTTCGGGCTCGCGGCCGTCGCGCACTGCGGCAAGGCCACGTCGAACGCGTCCGCGGCGTCGGCGGCGCGCGACGCGGCCCTGGATGGCCCCGACGCAGACGGCGGCGAACCGATGGACGCGCGCGAAGCCGAGGCGTGGACGCGCGCCAAGGCGGGTGACGAAGACGAGTTGATCCGGCTCGCCACGCTGGTGGGGTGTACGGGTCTGCGCGAGCGCGCGTCGGAGCCTGCGTTGAGGCGGACGGCCATCCAGGCGATGGCGCACTGCACGGATTTCGCCGAGCTGCCGTGGCTCGTCGACGTCGGGGCGACGGCCCGCGACGACGAGGCCCTCGACGCGCTCGACGCGGTCGTCGACGAGGCCGCCCGCGCGCGGCGCCCGACCGACCCGGAGGATGCCGACGAGCTGCACGCGGGCTGCGGGGCGCTGCTCGCGCTGGCGCGGGCGCCAAGCGCTCCGCGGCCGCGGCGGGTGCGGGCGGTGCGCGCATTGCGAATGCTGGTCGATCGCGGGTGCGTGAAAGCCGCCGACATCCCCCACGACGTCGACGCTCTCTAAACTCGGCTCGACCTCGACCCCGACCTCGACCCCGACCCCGACCTCGACCCGTACGGCGCTGTCAGCTTGTGTCGTCGGCCCAAAGGCGACCACGAAGCTCGGGAGACACGATCACCCGGCGATGAACGTGATCCACGGCGGGATGAAGGCATGTGATCGGGAGTCGAGCCGTGATGAAGGCGATCCAGAGGTCATTCCGGGCCATCGATCCGCCAACGAAGCCCGTTGGGGCGTCGACAAGGCCCATCGGGGCGTCGACAAAGGGCTTCCCGACGTCGAGAAGGTCGTTCGGCGACTCGACGGAGCGCCTCCGCGACTCGCCAACGTCGTTCAGCGCGCCGATCAAGGGCATCGTCGCGCCGACCAAGCCCGCTAGCCCGTCGACAAGGCCCGTTTGCCCGTCGACAAGGCCCGTTTGTCCGTCGACAAGGCCCGTTTGTCCGTCGACAAGGCCCGTTGTCCCGTCGACAACAGCGATCCGAACGCCGCCGAAGCGCCTCGGCGCGTCGCTGCCGCGCCTTGGTGACGCGCGGAGGCGCTTCCCCGAGCCCGCGACGCGTCGGATCGAGTCGCAGAAGCGCTTCGTCGACTCCCCGACGGGCCTTGTCGACGAGCCAATGGGCTTTGTCGACGGGCAAACGGGCTTTGTCGACGGGCCAACGGGCCTTGTCGACGAGCCAACGGGCCTTGTCGACGAGCCAACGGGCCTTGTCGACGAGCCAACGGGCCTTGTCGACGAGCCAATGGGCTTTGTCGACGAGCCAACGGTTCCCTAGTTCTTCCGATCGGCGAGCGCTCGCGCTGCGAGGACGAGGCGCTGCACGTCGGCCTGGGCACGGGCGGCGAGGTGGGCAGCGCGGGTTCGTTCTGCGATGCCGATGGGGGTCCCGATGCACATCGCGACGCAGGAGGGCTCCGCGGCCGCCATACGGGCGAGGTGCGCGGGGAACGACTCGTTGACGAACGCGGCGCCCGAGCCCGTCTGGTACGCGAGACCCACCGGGACGATATCGGCGCCGGACCGCAGCGCCGCGATGAAGGCGCCCGAGTGGAACGGGCGGACGTCGTCGCCCGGGTACGTGGTCCCTTCCGGAAAGACGATGACGGTGGAGCCTGCCGCGAGCTGCGTGCGAATCGCTCGGACCGCGCCCGCCCCGCTCGCCGCGTCGGCGCGGTCGACGAAGATGGTCCCGACGGCGCGCGCAGCGGGGCCGACGAGCGGCCAGTTTGCCAGGTCGGCCCGGCTGACCATGCGCCCCCCGAACGTGTCGAGCAGCGCCAAGATGTCGGCGGTCGACCGGTGGTTGGCCACGATGAGGTGCCCGCGCCCGCGTGCCGGCAGGTCGCCCGTCTTCACCAGGTGCACACCGAACGTGCGCAGCAGGGCCGACGACCAGACGCGGACCCATCGGTCGCGGAGCACGTCGCCGTTCTCGCCCAGGCCGGTGGCCGACGCGATCGCACGCCGCGCCATGAACGCCGGCAGCAGGATGGCCGTGACGGCCCCGAACCGCGCGATCCGAGCGGCGCTCCGCAGCCGCTGTCCCTTCACCAAAGCCTCTGCATCGCGAACGCCGCCCATTCGAACGCCCGGCTGATGTAAGGCCGGTCGCGCCAAGTCTCCCGATCGATGCTCCTCGCCGACCCGAGGTCGCGCTCGTACCACGACCTCACGTGGCGAGCGAAGGCGGCGTCCTCGACCGCGACGTTGAGCTCGAGGTTCTTGCGCCACGAGCGCTCGTCGAGGTTGTAGCTGCCGATCATGGTGAAGTCGTCGATGATGGCCGTCTTGGCGTGCAGCATCGCGTCGGGCAGCGTCCACATCTCGACACCGTGCTTGAGCAGCGTGTCGAAGAGCGCCTCCGAGGCGAACTGCACCACCGGCACGTCGCTCTTGGCCGGGACGAGCACGCGCACCCGCGCGCCGCGCTTGACGGCGTGAAACAGCGCAGCGCGCACCCTGCGGTCGGGCACGAAGTACGAGTTGGCGATGTCGATGCGGTCGCGCGCTTGCCGGATGCGCGTCAAGTACTCGAGCCGGATGCTCCGCCGCGTGCGCCACTGGCTGGCGAGGACCCAGACGGGGCGCGTGTGGTACCGGGCCAAGCGACGCGCGTCGGGCGGCGGGCTCTCGCCCGAGAGCTTGCGCCAGGTGCGAAAGAAGAGCGCGCGGAGCTCCTGCGTCGCCTCGCCTCGCACTTCGATCGCGTCGTCGCGCCACCCGGCGCCGCCCTCGTCGACGGAGAGCCACGGCGAGGCCAGGTTGATGCCGCCGGTGTACGCGTGCGTCCCATCGGTCACGAGCAGCTTGCGGTGATCGCGGTGCTCGACACGCTCGAGGCGGAAGCGCGGGTCGAAAGGCGAGATCGAGTGGTAGACGAAGACGCGGCCTCCCGCGTCCGTCAGCGTCTTCCACCAGGCGGGCGTGATGCCGAGGCTGCCCACCGCGTCGTGGATGGCGAGGACTTTCACGCCTGCGCGCGCCCGGGCCGCGAGCGCGTCGCGGAAGCACGCGCCCACGGGGTCCGCGCCGATCCAGTACATCTCGAGCAGGATCTCGCTCTGGGCCCGCCCGATGGCGTCGAGCATCGCGGGGAACGCCTGGGCCCCGTCGCGCAGCAGGCGCACGGCGTCGTCGCCAACGGTGAACCAGGGAGCGTCCGGTTGCATCAGCGCCTTGCTCCCGCAACGCGGCCCGGCCGTGCGGCGACGATGATCAAGCCGTCATCGCGCAGTCTTGCAGCCGCGAACGAGCGAAGCTCGTCGAGCGAAGGCAGGACGTAGGGCGGCTCTCCGCGCCACAAGTCGACGAGCCTCGCCCGGGGGTCGAGGGCACCTGCCGCTCGCGCGCGCGCGAGGACCGCGTCGGCCCGCGCGCGATCCTCGTCGCGTAGCGCCCCCTGCCGCACGCGATCGAGCAAGGCGCGCGTCTGGGCGACCGCGCTGTCGAGCGACCCGTCGGCGCCGACGAGCCGCACGACCAGGGCCGCGGCGGGGCCGGCTCCGACGACATTTGCGCTCCACGCGCGCGCGAGCCTTGGCGCGCCCGCATCGTCCTCGGCCGCGAGCGCGCGGGCGAGCAAGCCGTCGGGTCCATCGAGCGCCGCGGCGACGGCGAGCGCCGCGCGCCGCGCCGCCGCGTCATCGGGCGGCAGGGCGGCCGCGATCAGCGCCTCCGAGGGGGCGCCGATGGGGAGGTCGACGGCATAGGTGCCGGCGCGTGGCGACGACAGTGTCGGAACGGAGGGGCATGACCCTGCGTCCCCCGGCCGCCGCGCGACCCAACGATCGACGGCGCTTACGGCGGCGGCCGCCTGCGTCGCGTCGGCGTCGGCCAGCACGGCCACCCGCAGCGGGCCCGCCCGGACCGCCCCGGCCCGCGTCGCGACGGCGTCGGCCGTCGCCGACATGAGGCCGAACACCGTTCCCGAGGGCGTGAGCCACGACGGGTGCTCGGGCGCGACGGCTCCCGCGAGCACGGCGAAAAGACGCGACTCGGCCTCTGTGGAGCCGGCGAGCAGGAGGGTCCGTGCCGCGTCGACGCGCGCCGGGTCGAGCGGGATCGCGGCGAGCGCGCGGGCTGCCAGGTCCGCGATCCGCCGGGCGTGTGCGACTGGCGTCTCGGCGGGTCGAGCGGGGCCGTGGATCACGACACCGATACCTTCTGCGTCGATGAACGGCTCGACGCGCGCGTCGCCGGCCTCGCTCTCGGCCTGCGCCGCTGCGGCCGCCGCCACCGTGGCCCCGAGCCCCGCATCGCCGAAGGCCTCCGGCCGGGTGCCGCAGGGTGATGCGAGAAGGAGCCAGGTTTCGCCCTGCCCCCGTTCGACGCGCGCGCGTCCCTCGACGATCGGCGATCGCCACGCGAGCGCCGCACGGTCGATCGCCGCACGCAGCGCATCGGCCTTCGGAGCCTCGACCCCGCTGCGGGCCGTGGCCACCCCGACGGCGAGCGCCAGGCGCGGCTCCGGATCGGACGAGGGCCCCCGGCTCGATGCGAGCGCCCACCACGCCGCGCGCTCGGCCGCGTCGCGCGGGTCGGCGGCGCGCCGCGCCGATTCGTCCGCCCCGTCCGGCCGCGCCGCTCCGTCGGCGATCTCTACGGACATCTCCTGGCGCGCCAGCGCAGCCGCGGTGGCGATCCGTTCGGGAGCGCTCGACGCGAGATCGGGGGCCGCGAGGTCGAGCGTCAGGGCGACGCATCCGCCGTCGACGTGCGCGGTCGCGATCACGGATCGCACGCGCGCCGGCGCGTCGAGCCCCGCGAGCCGCAACGCCAGGGCACCGCGGGTGTCGCCGAGCGCCGGCGCCACCGCGACCGCGCGCGCCGCCGTCAGCGCGCGGGCCGTCACGACGATCCGTGCGGCCCCGGGCGCCACTTCGCCGGAGGCCTCGTAGATGACCGTCGAGTCGTCCGGCCAGAGGGCGGGCGGGGTGGGCGAGGGGCGGGGCCAGGGCGCCGTGTGCGCGAGCGCGTCGGCGACCGCGCCTGCGAGCCCCGCGTCGCCCGCGACCGCGACGGCGATGCGCCCGAGTCCGTGCGCCGCCACGCGCCATGTTTCGAGCTCGGTGGGCGACGGCGGGCTCGCGTCGCCGGATGCGTAGGCCTCTCCGGTGCAGCGGGCGATGCCGCGCAAGCTCGTGTCGGGCAAGGGGTGGCGCGCGAGGGCTGCCGCTTTGCGTGCGACGGCGGCCAGCGCGGGCTCGTCCCCGGCGACGGGCTGCAGCAGCGCTTCGCGCGCCGCGAAGAGGATCCGCGCCGCATCACCCGGCGAGGCCACCAGCGCGCGCAGGCGCCAGCCGTTCCATCCGCCGACCGCCGACGCTTCGATCCCGCGGTTCGCCAGGCGCTCCTCGACCAGCGCGGCGAGCGCCACCGCGACGAGCGCACCGCGATCGTCCGCGATCCCCTCCGTCGAGACGGCGATCGCGAGGGCGCCCGCTCCGTCACCGTCGCGGACGACCGAGGTCAGCTTGGGCCGACCTGCGTCGGGGGCCGCGACGGCTGCGACAGGTCGCGGCCCGACCGTATGTGCGACAGGTGCGCGCGACGCCCCGCACCCTGCCGCCGCGAGGCCCATGGCGAGGAGCCCCGCCCGCCGCCGCTGTTTCACCGCACGATCCTGGGGGAGCGCGTGCTGGCGACCCATCTGACCCCGCGGATCGTTAGCATGACACGCACGCTTCGCCGGGCCGGTGTACAAGCCCGCGATGGATCGTTCGCTTCCGCTCACGCTGCCGGCGCTGCCCGGCGGGCTTTCGCGCGGGGAGGCCGAGCGGGTGCGCCCCGTCGTCGTCGCGGCGGTCGACGAGGCGCGCGCTCGATCGTGGCCCTTTCTCAGCGACCTGCTCGAGCGCGTGCTGCGCCCGGTGGCCGACGACGATCGCGGCGCCGCCGCCCAGCTGGTGCACGCGCTCGTACGGTACGACCGCCTGCTCGCGTTCGCGGCGCGCGGCGAACATAGCGACGGGTCGGCGCGCCTCGATGCGCTCCTGGCGATCGCCGACCCGGGTTCACCCGAGCGCGCGGACCTGCAGCGGCGACTCGATCGCGTCGAAGCCCCGACCGAGCGCGCGGGCGTCCTCTATTCGCTGCCCGACTGGCTCGTCGACGTGATCCGCGACGACGTCGGCGACGACGCGCTACCCGCGACCCTGGCGCGCATGAACGAGGTTGCCCCGCGCGCCTTGCGCGTCAATACGCTGCGCACGACGCGCGACGCCTGCCTTCGGGCCCTCGCCGACAGCGGCATCGGCGCGGAGCCGACCCCGTACGCGTCCCTCGGATTGGTGCTCGAGGGCCGGCGCTCGCCGTTCCGCACGGCGGCCTTCGCGCGCGGCGACTTCGAGGTGCAGGACGAGGCGTCGCAGCTCGTCGCGGAGCTCGTCGCGCCGCCGCCGAAGACCTCCGTGGTCGACGCGTGCGCCGGCGCCGGGGGCAAGGCGCTTGCGCTCGCCGCGTCGCTGGGAGGCAAGGGCCGCGTCTTCGCCCTCGACGTCTCGGACGACAAGCTCGACGAGCTGCGCCGTCGTGCGCGTCGCGCCGGGGCAAGCAACGTGCAGGCGACGGTGTGCGATCTGCTCGCCCCGAACGCAGCGTTCCACGCGCTCGCCGGTCGGGCGGCGCGGGTGCTCGTCGACGCGCCGTGCACGGGCCTTGGCGCCATCCGCCGCAACCCGGAGCTCCGGTGGCGCCTGCGGCCCGAGCAGCTCGATTCGCTCGCCAGGGCGCAGGCCGCGCTGCTTCGCGCCGCCGCGTCGCTCGTGATGCCGCGGGGCCGCCTGATCTACGCGACGTGCTCGTTCCTGCGGCGTGAGGGCGAGGGTGTCTTCGAGCCCTTTCTGGCTGCGGACCCTCGGTTTTCGCTGGTGACGGCGCGCGACGTGCTCGGGCGCGCGCGCTCGGAAGCCATCGCCACCGCCGACGGCCGCTACCTGAGGACGTGGCAGCCCGACACCGCCAGGGTCGGTGCCACCGTGAGCCCAGGCGCCGCCCCAGGCACCGCCAAGGTCGGTAATGTCGGTAACGCCGGCATGGACGGCTTCTTTGCCGCGGTCGCCCGGCTTAGCGCTGACGCGGCGACGGTGTAAAAAGGAGAGCCATGCTCTCCATCGATCTCACGGGCAAGCGCGCGCTGGTCGCAGGCGTCGCGGACGACGGCGGGTTCGGCTTCGCGATCGCCAAGGCGCTCGTCGAGGCCGGCGCGTCCGTGTGCGTCGGAACGTGGCCCCCCGCGCTCGGCATTTTCCAGACGCTGCTGCGCCGGGGCAAGCTCGATACATCGCTCGTTCTGGCCGATGGGCGCAAGATGGAGTTCGAGCGCGTCGTGCCCCTCGACGCCGAGTACGACGTGCTGGGCGACGCCCCGGCCGAGGTACGCGAGAACAAGCGCTACAAGGAGCTCGGCGACTTCAGCATCCAGGGTTGCGCCGACCGGCTGCGGGCCGACTTTGGCGAATCGTGCGTCGACATTGTCGTCCACTCGCTCGCCAACGGACCCGAGGTGACCAGGGATCTCCTGGCGACGAGCCGTCGCGGCTACCTCGGCGCGTCGAGCGTGAGCGCGTACTCGATGGTCTCGCTCGTGCAGCGCTTCGGGCCGCTGATGCGGCCCCAGGGCGCGTTCCTCAGCCTCTCGTACCTGGCGAGCGAGCGCGTCATCCCGGGCTATGGCGGGGGTATGTCGAGCGCCAAGGCGGCGCTCGAGAGCGACACGCGCGTGCTCGCGTGGGAAGCGGGACGCAAGTGGGGCCACCGCGTCAACTGCGTGAGCGCCGGTCCCTTCGCGTCGCGGGCGGCGAGCGCCATCGGCGCGGGCAAGGACGCCGCCGACGAAGGCGGCAAACGCGTGCCCTTCATCGATCAGATGATCGAGTACGCGCGCGTCAACTCGCCGCTCGCCGAGCCCGTCACCGCCGCCGAAGTGGCCGCGACCGCCGCGTTCCTCTGCAGCCCGCTCGCCTCCGGGATCACCGGCTGCGTGGTGCACGTCGACAAGGGCTACCACGCGATGGGCAAGGCGGTGGTCTGAGGTCTGCATGCCGATTCTTCGTATGAATCCCCTCGTCGGCGTACTTGCGTTCGCCGTCGCCTGCGGCGAGGTGGCCGCCGCCCCGCCCGCCGTTCCTCGCGCGGGTGGACCCGACCATCCCGAGTCGGACTGGGCGATGTGGAAACGAGACCCCGCGCTCGCCGCGTGTCACGCGCGCGTGCGGGCGCAGGGCGATCTGGTCGCCGGCGTCGCGGCCTTCGCGCAAGCCTGCGCGGCGGCGACCCGGATGCACCAGATCGACCAGACCGTCGTCGGCACGCAACAGGCGCACGAGACGCCGTTCGCCATTCCCGTCCAGGTCGAGGCAAATCACTGCTACCGCGCCTACGGCATGGCCGCGCCGTCGCTGCTCGACCTGAACCTCGCCTTCGTCGACTCCATGGGCCACGTGGCGGGCGCCGACGGAACGGAGGGCTCGATCGCGGTCGCCCTCGACGATGGCGCCGTGTGCTTCTCCCAGGCCGACGACGTCAAGCTGAACGTGTCGTCGGGCAACGGTGGCGGGAAATTCGCGGTCCAAATCTGGTCCGATTAGGGGCTGGTGGCGGTCAGGGACCGTGGCCTCGCGCGGTTGTTGGCCAAGGCGCCGCGTGATATTCCCAGCGGCATGGAAGTCTCTCTTCGCGGGGGGCCGATCGATCCGCATCGGCGCGAGTTCGTCGAGATGACCCACTACCAGTCGGGGCGCGCCGACGAGGACGCCCGGGCTATCGGCGGCGATGGCGCGGCGCGGTGGGACCGCGTGCTCGAAATGCACGAGCCTCTCAGTCCGCCGGTGCTTCGCTGGCTACTCTCTCACCCCGTCCTCGGGCCGCGCGTGCACGGCAAAGTCGTCGATCTCGGGGCGGGCACTTGCTGGACTTCCGCCCTCATCTCGAAGCACCCGGCGGTCACGGAGATCTGGGCCTTCGACTTGGCCGAGGGCTTCTTGCTCTCGACGGGCCTCGATACCTTCGTCCGCTGGGAGGGTGTTCGAGAGAAGCTGAAGTTCGGCGTCGGCGACTTCAACGCGTTGCCGTTCGAACCCGACTCGTTCGACACGGCATTCTTCATCGCGTGCATCCATCACTCGGTGACGCCGTATCTGGCGCTCACGCATGCACTAAGGTGCGTTCGCAAGGGAGGCCGAGTCTTCATCATCGAGGCGCCATGGAGCGCGCTCAAGGTTCGCACGGGTCGGGCGCAGTCGCTCGCTCTCTCGCGCGGCGCTGCCACGGAGATCTGCTACACGCCCGGCGAGCTCGAATACCTCATAGAACGTGCGTGCCTGCCGCTCGACGGCAAGAGCGGGCGCCTCTCGCGCCACCCGTTCGACGTCCACGCGGCCGGCTGGAAGTGGCTCGTGCGCCAGGGGCTCCGCCGCACGGGTCTCGAAGAGCTCGTCCGGCCCCCGATCAGGGTTTATGAGATCGAGGTTCTCTAGCCGCTCCGGGCACCGCTGCGTGCCTGACTTGCGCGCGCGCAATCCACGGCGCGATACTCCATCCCACCATGAGCGCCCACTTCACGCCGCCTAGCCACGGTCAGCCGATCACGATGGGGGCCTCGGGCCTGGTCGTCCCCGACAAACCGATCCTGCCGTTCGTCGAAGGCGACGGCACGGGGCGCGACATCTGGCGCGCCTCGGTGCGCGTGCTCGACGCCGCCGTCGCCAAGGCCTACGGCGGCAAGAAGCAGATCGCCTGGTACGAGGTGTACGCCGGCGAAAAGGCGTACAAGCTTTGCAACAGCTGGCTCCCCGACGAGACGGTCGCCGCGTTCCGGCAGTACCTCGTCGGCATCAAGGGGCCGCTGACGACGCCCATCGGCGGCGGTATCCGCTCGCTCAACGTGGCGCTGCGCCAGCTGCTCGACCTCTACGTGTGCATCCGGCCCGTGCGCTGGTTCAAGGGCGTGCCCAGCCCCGTCAAGCGCCCCGAAGACGTCGACATGGTAATCTTCCGCGAGAACACGGAGGACATCTACGCGGGCATCGAGTTCGAGGCGGAAAGCGAGGGCGTGAAGAAGGTCCTCTCTTTCATCCAGGAGAACTTCCCAGCGGACTACCGCAAGATCCGCTTCCCGCAGACGGCCGCCATCGGCATCAAGCCCGTGAGCCGCGAGGGCACCGAGCGGCTCGTGCGCGCGGCCATCAAGTACGCCGTCGAGCAAAAGCGCAAGAGCGTGACGTTCGTCCACAAGGGCAACATCATGAAGTTCACCGAGGGCGCGTTCATGCGCTGGGGCTATGCCCTGGCGCAGCGCGAGTTCGGCTCCGACGTCTACACCTGGGACCAGTGGGAAAAGACGAAGGCCGCCAAGGGCGAGCCCGCGGCCAACGCCGAGCAAAAGGCCGCGACCGACAAGGGCGCCGTCGTCATCAAGGACGCCATCGCCGACATCACGCTGCAGCAGGTCCTGACGCGCGCCAAGGAGTTCGACGTGATCGCCACGCTGAACCTGAATGGCGACTACCTGAGCGACGCCCTCGCCGCGCAGGTCGGCGGCATCGGCATCGCGCCCGGCGGCAACATCAACTACGTCTCGGGCCATGCCATCTTCGAGGCCACCCACGGTACGGCCCCCAAGTACGCGGACCTCGACAAGGTCAACCCGGGCTCGGTGATCCTCAGCGGCGAAATGATGCTCCGTCACCTGGGCTGGGGCGAGGCCGCGGACCTGGTCATCAAGGGCATGGACGGCGCGATCGCCGGCAAGAAGGTGACCTACGACTTCGCCCGCCTGATGGAAGGCGCGACCGAGGTCAAATGCTCCGAGTTCGGCGACGCCGTCATCGCCAAAATGTGAATGCCCGGTGGATGGCGCGCCCCCTTGGCTTTTGGGCCACCGGGACGCTAGATCGTCATCCCCTACAGGAGCCCCCATGCCCACCCGCAAGAAGATCGGTCTCATTGGCGCAGGCAACATCGGCGGCGAGCTCGCTCGCCTCTGCGCGAACGAAGAGCTCGGCGACGTCTTCCTCTACGACATCCCCGCGAAGGAGAACTTCGCGAAGGGCAAAGCCCTCGACCTCGAACAGAACGGCTCCGTGCTGGGCTACGACTCGCACATCCGGGGGACGGGCAACTGGGCCGATCTCGAGGGCGCCGACGTCCTCATCATCACGGCGGGCATCCCGCGCAAGCCGGGCCAGTCGCGCGACGACCTGGTCGCGAGCAACCTGCCGATCATCCGCGACGTGGCGAACAACGCCAAGAAGGTGTGTCCCAACGCCTTCGTGATCGTGATCAGCAACCCGCTCGACGCGATGGTCTACGAGTACCGGCGCGTGGTCGGCGCGCCCAAGCAGCTCGTGGCCGGCATGGCCGGGGTCCTCGACAGCGCGCGCTTCCAGCTCTTTCTCGCGCGCGAGGCCAACGTGAGCGTCAAGGACGTGCGCGCCATGGTCCTCGGCGGCCACGGCGACGACATGGTCCCCGTGCTCTCGATGACGACCATCAACGGCGTGCCCGTATCGGCGCTCATCGCCAAGGACAAGCTCGAGAAGATCGTCGAGCGCACGCGCAAGGGCGGCGGCGAGATCGTCAACCTGATGGGCACGAGCGCGTACTACGCGCCGGCGTCGAGCGCCGTCTCGATGGCCAAGGCCTACCTGCGCGACGAGAAGCGCCTGCTCCCGGTGGCGGCGTACCTCGACGGCGAGTTCGGGTACAAGGATCTCTTCATGGGCGTGCCGTGCATCATCGGCGGCAAGGGTGTCGAGAAGGTGCTCGAGATCCCGCTCACCGAGGAAGAGAAGGCGATGTTGGCCAAGAGCGCCAAGAGCGTTCAGGCCGTCGTCGACATCTGCAAAAAGGGCTGAGGCGCTGGTTGACACGTTTGGTCCGAAAAGTTGCCTTTCTCGAGCGGCGCGGGCGACCTAAGAGCGATGCATCGTCGCAGTTTCCTCGGCGCTCTCGCCGCCGCGCCCCTGCTCCTGTCGGCGGCTGCAAGGTCCGCGAGGGCGGAGCGCGAGCAAGGGGCCTCGCGCCTCAAGTCGATCGAGCGTGACGCCCGCGGCACCACGCTCTATCTCGGGCTCGATCACGCGCCCTTCGCGGGCGGCGGGTACCGCGACGACACCGTCGTCGTGTTCGTCCCGTCGCACTACCGGTTCAAGGGCGACGACGAGGGGGTCGCGGTGCTCGGGCACATGCACGGTCACAACACGACCGCCGAGCGAGCGATGGTCGCCCACCAGCTCCGCGAGCAGCTCTCGGACAGCAAGCAAAACGCGCTGCTCGTGGTGCCGCAGCTCGCGGTCATGGCCGCCGATTCGTCGTGCGGCCACCTCGAATCGCCCGGAGGCCTCGTCCGGCTCCTGGGCGAGGCGATCGCCACGGCGGCGCGCGAGGGCCGCTCCACCCTGGGGGACACGGCGTACCCGGCGCGCGCGCCGCTCGGCACCGTTTGCGTCAGCGCCCACTCGGGCGGCTACCACGCGGCGGCGTGCGCGCTGCGGGCCGGCGGCGTCGACGTGCGCGAGACGTACCTGTTCGACGCGCTCTACGCCGAGGCAGACGCCTTCCGTGACTGGGTGATGGCGCGGCACGGCGAGCCGCTGCACCGCCGTCACAAGCTCGTGAGCTATTTCACGGTGGGAGCGGCCACCGAGGCCAACGATCGCCTTCTGCGCACCGAGCTCGAACGGGGGGGCGTCCTCTGCGCCGAGGAGCTGCAAGAAGGGGAGCTCTCGCGGCACGATCTCTCCCACGCCGAGGCCGTCTTCGTTCGCTCCGGCGAGTGGCACTCCAACGTCACGTGGGAGACGAACGCGCTCCGCGACTGCCTCTACGCGTCGGCCTTGCCGCGGCACCTCGGGTCGACCTGGTTCGCTCGCAAGGACGGCGCGCGGCCCATCGAGCGGCGCCGGTAGGCGCGAGAGCCCCCGAGGGGCCTAGGGACGGGCCACGTCGCGCGCGCGACCTGTGCTATCTTCGCGGGCCGTATGAAGATCCACGAGTACCAGGCGAAGGAAATCTTCGCCCGCTACGGCGTCCCGATCCCGCGTGGCCACGCCGCCCGCACAGTCGACGAGGCCGAAGCGGTCGCCAAGAAGCTCGCGACCGAGACGGGCTCGCCCGTGGTCGTCGTGAAAGCCCAGATCCACGCGGGTGGCCGCGGCAAGGGCGGCGGCGTCAAGGTCGCCAAATCCGGCGCCGGCGAGGCGCGCGAGCTCGCCCAGAAGATCCTCGGCATGCAGCTCGTCACGCACCAGACGGGCCCCGCGGGGCAAAAAGTGCGGCGCCTGTACGTCGAGCAGGGGCTCGACATCGCGCGTGAGCTTTACCTCGGCGCGGTGATCGATCGCGATCGCCGACGCATCGCGTTCATGGCTTCGACCGAAGGCGGCGTCGAGATCGAGAAGGTGGCCGAAGAGACGCCCGAGAAGATCGTCACCGTGCACGTCGACCCCACCGTGGGCCTCGCCGGGTACCAAGCCCGCCAGCTCGCCTTCGCGCTCGGCCTCGGCAAGAAAGAGACTCTCGGCAAGTTCGTCAAGCTCGTCACGGCGCTCTACGACCTGGTCGTTCGCGAGGACTGCTCGCTCTGCGAGATCAACCCGCTCGTCGTCACCAAGGGCAACGACATCGTCGCGCTCGACGGCAAGATGAGCCTCGACGACAGCGCCGAGTTCCGCCACCCCGAGTGGCACGACCTCGAGGACAAGGACGAAGAAGACCCGGTCGAGCTCGAAGCCAAGGCCGCGGGCCTCAACTACGTGTCGCTCGACGGCAACGTCGGGTGTCTGGTCAACGGCGCGGGCCTCGCGATGGCCACGATGGACATCATCAAGCACTTCGGCGAAGGGCGCGGCGTCGCGCCGGCCAACTTTCTCGACGTGGGCGGCGGCGCCAACCAGGAGCAGGTCACCAAGGCCTTCAAGATGATCCTGAAGAGCCCCAAGGTGAAGGCGATCTTCGTCAACATCTTCGGCGGCATCATGAAGTGCGACGTCATCGCCAACGGCGTCGTGGCCGCGGCCAAGGAGCTCGGCCTCAAGGTGCCGCTCGTCGTGCGACTGGAGGGCACGAACGTCGAGCTCGGACGCAAGATCCTGAGCGAGAGCGGGCTCGCGATCCAGGCGGCATCCACGATGGCGGACGGCGCGCAAAAAGTCGTCGCTGCCGTGGCGGCGTGAAGGAGACCACCGGGCGATGAGCATTCTCGTTGGCAAGGACACGCGGCTGCTGGTCCAGGGCATCACCGGCAGCGCCGGCGCGTTCCACTCGAAGCAGATGATCGATTACGGCACGCGGGTCGTGGCGGGCGTCACGCCCGGCCGCGGCGGCGAGACGTTCGACGGCGGCAAGGGCGTCCCGGTGTTCGACACCGTCGCGGGCGCCGTGAAGGCGACGGGCGCGAACACGAGCGTCATCTTCGTGCCGCCCCCGGGCGCGGCCGACGCGATCCTCGAGGCCTTCGATGCCGGCATCGCGCTGGTCGTCTGCATCACCGAGGGCGTGCCAGTCACCGACATGCTCAAGGTGCGCCGGGTGCTCGAGGGCCTCCGCGGCAAGGCGAGGCTCATCGGGCCGAACTGTCCCGGCATCATCACGCCGGGCGCGCCAGGGATCGGCTGCAAGATCGGCATCATGCCCGCGCACATCCACAAGGTCGGCAACATCGGCGTCGTTTCGCGCTCCGGTACGCTGACGTACGAGGCCGTGGGCCAGCTGACTGCGCGCGGCATCGGCCAGTCCACCTGCATCGGCATCGGCGGCGACCCGGTGGGCGGCATGGACTTCGTCGACACCCTCGAGCTCTTCCAGGCCGATCCGGACACCCACGGCATCATCCTCATCGGAGAGATTGGTGGAGGCGCCGAGGAGCGCGCCGCCGTCTACATCCGCGAGAAGATGAACAAGCCCGTCGCGGGCTTCATCGCCGGCGCCACGGCGCCCCCCGGCAAGCGCATGGGCCACGCGGGCGCCATCATCGCGGGTGGCAAGGGCACCGCGGCCGAGAAGATCAAGGCGCTCGAAGCGGCCGGCGTTCGCGTCGCGCCCACTCCGAGCGACATGGCCGACACGCTCATCGCCCAAATGGGCTCGCGCAAGTGACGCAGATCCTCTAGAAAGCGCGCGACTCCCACCAAGGAAACGACCATGCCCGCCGAACGTACCCTCTGCATCGTCAAGCCGGACGCCGTTGAGAAGCGCCGCGCCGGCGCTATTCTCGGTGCCATTGAAGAAGGGGGGTTCAAGATCGTCGCCCTCAAGATGCTTCATCTCTCGCGGACGACGGCCGAGGGCTTCTACGAGGTGCATCGCCAGCGCCCGTTCTTCGGAGAGCTCGTCGAGTTCATGACGCGCTCCCCGGTCGTCGTGGCCGTGCTCGAGCGCGAGGGCGCCGTGACGGCGTGGCGCGATCTCATGGGCGCCACCGACCCGGCCAAGGCCGCGGCCGGCACCATCCGCAAGAGGTTCGGGGCCAACGTCGGCGAGAACGCAACCCACGGGTCGGACTCGCTCGACAACGCGAAACGTGAGATCGCGTATTTCTTTCCGGGCGCGGAGGTCTCGGCGAGCGCGTGACGCCGGGCGCCGGTGCGCTTGGGTACGACGAGGTTTAGACGAACAAGCTTCCAAGGAGACATCGTTTTCGACGCGGGGGCGGCGCGTCGGTCCGAAGCAAGCACCAAGGTGCTTGGTTCGGGCTGTGCTGCAGCTGAGGACCCCATGGCGTCGGAGAGCAACGGACGTAAGCCGGAATCAGCGGCCCCGAATTCGGGGGTCGTGAACCGGGTCAGCGCGCGCGCCCCATCGGCTTGGGGTGCCGTGCGCGACGCATTGGCGGCCGTCCACAACGTGGCGGCCTTGTTGCGCAACGAGGGCGTACCGCACCGTACGATCCTCGATCTCCTCCCCGAGCTGCGCTCCAGCGGCGGCGAGCTGCGCGCGGCGTTCGAGCGCCCCGCGACGGACGACGCAGTGACCGAGGTGGGCGTGTACGGCGCCGCCCTCGTGGGCCAGCTCGACGCGCTGCTCGACGCCGTCGGAGCGGCCGGCGACGAGTCGACCGACCGGATGACGCAAGCCGGTCAGGCGGGCACGCTCGCGCTGGACCTCGAGGCTTGCGCCGACCTTCTCGCTCTCCTGGACCGCGCGGCGGAGCCTGTCGCCACCGAGGTGAGCCTCAACCTGATCGCGCGCGAGGCGGGGCGCATGTCCGGCACGGCACGTGGGCGCGAGATGATCGTGCAGTTCCAGGAAGCGTCGCCCGATTGCGTCATCTCGACCGACCCGTACATCCTCGCGCCCGTCCTCTCGCTGCTGAGCGCGTGTACGCACGCGGCGGGGGTGAACGCGCTCGTGCTGCGCGCGCGGTCCACGCCGGAACCCTCGTTCGTGACCGAAGTGGCCACGATGGCCGACGCGTCCCTGCCCACCCTCGCGCTGCGGGTGACGTCGTGGGTGCCGCCGTCGTCGTCCGCGGCCAGCCGTGTGGCCGAGCGCATCGGTGCGGTGATTGATCTGCACGGCAGGCGTTGCAGCATCGTCCTTCGGTGACCCTCATCCGCCCCGGCGGCGGTTGACGGCCGTCGAATCGTTGGATACGCCCGCCGCACCATGGATCTCGAAGCCACCCTGCGCGTTCGCGTCGAGGCTGCGTTCGCCGACCGGGCGCTCTTGCGCGATGCGGACCATCATTCAGCCGTCGAGGGAACGCTGACGGCCCTCGACAAGGGCGAGCTACGCGTCGCCACGCCGCCAGCGTCCGAGGGCGGCGAGTGGACGACGAACACCTGGGTGAAGCAGGCCATCCTGCTCTACTTCGCCATCGCCAGGATGGAGAGGACCAGCGCCGGTCCGCTCGAGTTCAACGACAAGGTGCCACCCAAGAAGCAGATCCCGTCGGACGTGCGCGTCGTGCCTCCCGCCGTGGCCAGGTTCGGGTCGTTCCTCGAGCCGGGGACCATCCTGATGCCGAGCTTCGTGAACATCGGCGCGCGCGTCGGGTCCGGGACCATGGTCGATACCTGGGCCACGGTGGGCTCGTGCGCCCAGGTGGGCAGCGACTGCCACCTGGCGGGCGGCGTCGGCATCGGCGGGGTGCTCGAGCCTCCGAGCGCGCAGCCCGTCATCATCGAGGACGGCGTCTTCGTGGGATCCCGCGCCGTCATCGTCGAGGGGATGCTGATCGGCCGCGAGGCCGTCATCGGCGCGGGCGTCGTCCTGACCGCGTCCACCACCATCATCGATGTCACCGGCCCGCTGCCCGTGGAGCACCGGGGCCGGATCCCGCCGCGCAGCGTCGTCATCCCCGGCGTGCGGCAAAAGAAGTTTCCTGCCGGCGAGTACGGGGTCCCCTGCGCGCTCATCATCGGGCAGCGCACGCCGAGCACCGACCGCAAGGTCAGTCTCAACTCGGCGCTCCGCGACTTTGCGGTGCCCGTTTGAGCACGACGTCCGGCGGGAGCATCGAGCGCCTGCTCGACGGCACGTTGCTGGAGCTCTGCTCCGTCGCCTCCCCGATCGGCGAAGAGAAGGCGCTGTGCGACCTGGTGCAAGCCCGGCTCGGGCGGCTGCCGCTCGCGGCTCCGATCCGGCGCTACCGCGATTCGATTGTCGTTCCTCTCACGCGCGGCCGAGGCCCCGCCGTCGCGCTCGTCGGCCACCTCGACACCGTGCGCACCGAGAACGGGCCCGCGCGCATCGAGGGGGGCCGGTGCTTCGGCGCGGGCGCGAGCGACATGAAGAGCGGTCTCGCCGTGATGATCGCGTACGCCGAGACGGCCAAGCTGGCCGACCTGCGCTGCGATGTCTCGCTGGTATTCTATGCCCGCGAAGAGGGGCCCTTTGCCGAGAACGAGCTCGGTCCCGTGCTCGAGGCGGATCCGGAGCTTGGCCATGTCGACGTCGCGGTGTGCATGGAGCCGTCGGACAACAAGCTGCACCTCGGCTGCGTCGGGTCGGTCCACGCGACGGTGACGTTCGAGGGGCGCACGGCGCACAGCGCGCGGCCATGGGAAGGGGACAACGCCGTCACGCGCGCCGGCGAGATGCTCACCGAGCTCAGGGCGCTCGCGCCCCGCGAGTCCGTGCTCGACGGCCTCACGTACCGCACCGTGACGACGGTGACGCAGGCCCGCGACGGCGGGCGAGGCCGCAACGTCGTGCCGGACCTCTTCGCGCTCAACGTCAACCATCGGTTCTCGCCGGAGCAGACGCTCGACGAGGCCAAGGCAAACCTGCTCGCGCTCGTTGCGGGCCGCGCCCGCGTCGAGTTCACCGACCTCTCGCCGTCCGCGCGCCCGGGCGCCGACCATCCCCTCGTGAAGGCCCTCGTCGCCTCCGGCGTCCGCGCCGTGGAGCCCAAGCAAGCGTGGACCGACGTCGCGCGCTTCGCGGCCCGCGGTGTCCCGGCCGTCAACTTTGGCCCCGGCGAGAACGCTCAGGCGCACCAGAAGAACGAGTCCACCTCGCTGGCGCTCGTCCACGAGGGTTACGGCATCGTGCAGCGCTGGCTGTCGTCGATCGGCCCGTGAGCGCTCTCGCTCGCCCGAAGGCTCACCCGAGCTCGATCTTGCTCCACATCTCGCGGCGCATGCGCTCTTTGCGGCTGTCGGTGCGCGTGACGAGGCGCGCGGCCCCGAGAGCTGCGAGGAGCTCGCCCTCCTGGCCCAAGGTCGGCAGCGCGCTCGGGCCGACGACGAAGCCGCCGCCGAGGGGCGTGCGGATCGGCTCGGCCGCGAGGCCGTGGAACGACGGGGGTTCGATCCGCCAGCGCGGAACCATCGGCTCGGGCTCGAGCGAGCCGCCGCCGGGCCGCAGAGCCGTACGGTCGACTTCCTTGCGCGCACCGGAGCGGTAGTCCCACGCGGGACGCCCGTCGTGCGGCGAGTCGACGAGCAGGTAGTGCCGCTCCACGAACGGCAAGAGCGACTCGAGCGTGGCGAGCACTGTTTCGCGCGCGACGGACAGCGATGCCATGTCGGGAAGCGCCGCCTCGGCGACGAGGAGCGTGGCGCCCGGAATGCCGCACGGTTGGCGGGTGCGCTGCAGGTGCACGAGCGGTCGCGCCGCGGGCCCCACGGGATGGGCGCCGCGGTGGGGCCACGTCGCGAGCAAGAACGCCTCGTCGGCCAGCGCGTCGGGTAGCCCCTCGCTGCGCACGACGATCGAGAGGACGTACCGCCATTCGACGGGCAAGAGATGTGGCAGGGCCGCCAGCTCGCGGCGGGGCGGGTCGAAGTCACTGGTCCAGTCGAGGAGCGCCCGCGTCGTGTGGTCCGTCAGGACGAAGCCCACTCCGGTCGGCACCTCGTCTCCGTCGATGATCACCCCCGACACGTGCCCGCGCTTGTGAAGCACGCGCGCGGCGCGATCGCCGAGTCGTGCTTCGCCGCCGTGGGCCTTGAGGCGATCGACGAGAAAGTCGACGAGCTCGTCCTCGCCCCGTTCGAGCCGTGTGACCCCGCGCGTCCACGCGCCGTGAAGGCGCGCGAGCGCGAACCCGGGCAGGTCCACCGCGTGGCTGGCGAAGCGGGCCGGCACCTCGACGATCGCGCGGTACTCGTGAGCACGGGGAAACTCGGCCAGGAGCGAAGGCAGGGTGCCGCGGCTCAGGCGGGGCAGCGACGCCGCCACGCGCCCCGTCTCGCGCCGCTCCCAGAAGCTGCCCGGTGGCCAGACCAGGTCGCGATCGAACGCGGCATCGACGGCGGCGTTGGTCCGCGCCAGCTCCGCGTAAAGCTCGTCCACCACGCGGCGCACCTCGGGGTAGACGCGATCGATCTCCTTGCCGAAGAGCTGCACGTCGGGGGGCACCTCGAGCCGTAGCTTGGGCGCGAGCACCTGGAACATCGGGTCGAGGGCCGAGGTCCGACGGCGGAACGTCTGCGACTGCGCCAGCTCCACCACGACCCGCGCCCACGTGGGCGACGAGGCCGCAAGGAACACGAACGGCCGGCGCGCGAGCGTGGCGCCGCCGAACTGGTAGGTCGGGGCGCGCCAGCCCTGGCCGAGGACGAGCACGCGCCACGATCGCCGCGCGAGAAGCACCGCCGCCGTGAGCGCGCCGATACCCGCGCCGAGGACCGCCACGTCGTAGTGCTTGGCCATCGCTACCGCGCCCGCCTCAGCAGCGCTCCGCGCGCGGCCCGCGAACGCGCACGCGGGGACGCCCCGCCTCGGAGGCGTCGACGCTCACGCGGTCTTCGGCGATCCACTGAAGCACTTGCGGCAAGAGCTCGTGCTCCTTCACCAGGATCCGCGCGGTGAGGGATGCCTCGTCGTCGTCTTCGAGGACGGGGACTGCGGCCTGCGCGATGATCGGTCCCGTGTCGGTCCCCCCGTCGACGAAGTGCACCGTGCATCCCGCGACCCGGACCCCGTGCCGTAGCGCCTGGCCCTGCGCGTGGACGCCCGGGAACGCCGGCAAGAGGGCAGGGTGAATGTTGACCACGCGGGACGGAAACGCACCGAGGAGCACCTCGGTCACGACGCGCATGAACCCCGCGAGCACGATGACCCCCACGCCGCGGCTCCGAAGCGCCTCGACGACGGCGGTGTCGAACGCGCCGCGATCGGCGAACCGTTTGTGATCGATGACGAGCGTCTCGACCCCAGCGGCCTTTGCGCGCGCCAGAGCGCCCGCGCCGGGAACGTTGGAAATGACGACCGCGACGCGCGCATCGAGCGAGCCGGTCGCGATGGCGTCGAGGATCGCCTGGAGGTTCGTTCCGCCGCCGGACGCGAGGACGCCCAGGACGATCACGCGCTCCACTCCACGCGCTCCTCGAAGGGGCGATCGAGCGGGACGGCCACGACGCGTCCGAGCGCGAAAGGCGCTTCGCCGTCGGCGCGCAGGGCCTCTTCGATCCGGGTGGCGTCGGACTGCGGCACCACGAAGACGTACCCGACGCCCACGTTGAACGCGCGCCGCATCTCGGCTTCGGCGATGCCGCCCGCCCGCTGCACCAGATCGAAGATCGGCGGGCGGGGCCACGAATGCTCGATGCGAAGGCCGAGCCCCTCGGGCAAGACGCGCGGCAGGTTGCCGGGGATGCCGCCGCCCGTCACGTGGCTCATCGCGCGAACGTCGGCCCCCGACGCGACGGCGGCGCGCGCGGCGCGCGCGTAGAGACGCGTGGGCGTGAGGAGCGCTTCGCCCAGCGTCTTGCCATGGAGCTCGGCAGGGCGGGCGTCGAGCTTCATGCCGGCTTCGTCGAGCAGGGCCTTTCGCGCGAGCGAGTAGCCGTTCGAGTGGAGGCCGCTCGAGGGAAGCGCGATCGCCACGTCGCCCGCGGCGACGCGCGCGCCGTCGACGATCTTGCGGCGTGCCACGACGCCCACCGAAAAGCCGGCGAGGTCGTACTCACCGGCGGCGTACATGCCCGGGAGCTCCGCCGTCTCGCCTCCGAGAAGCGCGCACTCGCTCTCCTTGCACGCGGCGGCGATGCCGGCCACGACCTGCTCGGCCACAGCGACGTCGAGCTTTCCGGTGCCGAAGTAGTCGAGAAAGAACAGCGGCCGGGCCCCACACGTGACGACGTCGTTGACACACATGCCGACGAGATCGAAGCCGATGGTGTCGTGGACGCCCGTCGCGAACGCGATCTTCAGCTTGGTCCCCACGCCGTCGGTCCCGCTCACGAGCACGGGCTCCTCGATATCCGTCGGGACGCGGCACAGTCCCGCGAAGCCGCCGACACCCCCCATGACCTCGGCGATGCGGGTCGCCGCCGCGAGCGGCTTGATGCGCTCGACGAGGTCATCGCCCGCGTCGATGTCGACGCCCGCCTGCTTGTAGGTGAGGGGCATGCCAAGGCGACGCTAGCACGCGGGGTGGGGTGGTAACCTGGCCCGGACCATGGAGCGGCGGATTCGCACGGGCGCGGCGCCGGTCGTCCACGCGCCGTCGGTCGTCGTTCCCGGGGCCCGCCTGGGGCTCGACGTCGTCGTCGGGGCTTTCTGCTTCGTCGCGCGCGGCGCCGTCGTGGGGGCGGGCACCCGGATTCAGAGTCACACGAGCGTGTGGGACGGCGTCGAGCTCGGAGAAGACGTGTTCGTCGGTCCTGGAGCGCAGTTCACCAACGTTCGACACCCGCGCGCCGCGGTCCGACGTGGGCCCGCGTGGGATCGCACCTTCGTGGCGGACGGCGCCACCGTCGGCGCGCACGCCACCCTGGTGGCGCCGGTGCGAGTCGGGCGGTTCGCCGTCGTCGGCGCGGGCGCGGTGGTCACGCGGGACGTGCCCGACCACGCCATCGTCGTCGGAAACCCGGCCCGCTTGCTCGGGTGGGCCTGCGAGTGCGGCGAGACGGCGAGCCGCGAGCCCGTGCGCCCCGCCGTGCTTCAGTGTGCGAGCTGCGCCGGCGCGTCAGGCTGACTGGGCGAGCGGAGCGCCGCCGTGCGCGTACGCACCCGCGGCCGTGTACTCGGCGCGCCACGCGTCGAGAAGCGGCGTCGAGTCGATGTCGTCCGGATGAAACCCGGGGCGGAAGTACTGGAAGTACATGCCCCAGAGCTGGAGCATCCCGCCCGGCTCGATGAACAGAAACCTGATGACGGCCCACCACTCGGCGGCCGAAAACAGCGTGCCGTCGGTGCGCATCATCCGCGCCTGGTGCCCGACGACCTTCGTCCAGAAGATCGCGGTCGCCCCGATCATCGCGGCGGCGCGGACGTGGTACCGCCCGCCGATGGCCTTGTAGACGTCGTACGGCAGGCACTTGTGCTCGTTCTCTTCGGCCGCGTGCCACCGCCACATCGCCGCCATCTCGGGGTGGGCGCCCTCGAGCAGCGCAGGGTTGCCGAGCAAGAGGTGGCCCATGAGCGCCGTGAAGTGCTCGAGGGCGCAGGTGACGCCGAGTTGCAGCTCCTTGGGCGCGTGCTTGGTGAGCGTCTTGAGATGCGCCTCGACCCGCCGCTCCATCGCGTCGACGGGGTACCCCTCGCGCTTGAGCCGCTCGTTGTAGTTCTCGTGCTCGCGGCTGTGGATGCCCTCCTGGGCGCAGAAGGTCCGCACCTCGAGACGCAGCGTCTCGTCTTTGATCTCGTTCTGGTAGGCCCGCACGCTCGCCACGAAGAAGCGCTCGCCAGCCGGGAAAAATACCGAGAGGCTGTCGAAGAACGAGGTGATCGACTTGTGACCCCCGTGCCAGTGACGGGGCAGGCCGTTCTCCAGGTCGAAGCGCAGATTGCGGACGGTCGCGGTCATTGGTTTCGAGCTCCGGGGGCCCAAGGGCCGAATTCCTGAGCATACGATGGTCTTTGCCGCCTTGCGCCGCCAGGTGACCCCGTGCCAAATTCCAGTCAATTCGGGCCACGGGATGGCTGAGCATGCCTGAGCGCCACGACGAGTTCACGCTCCCGGCGGCCCACGCGCTGCAACTGGCGGAGCTCGTCAAGGCGGCGGGGGTCGCGCCGGGCGATCTTTTTGCCGGTCTGGGTGTCGACGCCAAGTCGCTGGCGGTGCCGGGCGCGCAGATCTCGGTGGCGCTTGGTGAGCAGCTCTTCGAGCGGGCACGCCGGCTGACGGGGGAGCCGGCGGTCGGGATCCAGATGGGCCTGCAGATGCGCGCGTCGGCGCACGGGTACCTGGGGTTCGCCGCCATGACGGCGGCCACTCTGCGCGAGGCTCTGGAGACGGCCGCCCGCTTCGTGCCGACGCGCACGAACGCGCTGGCGCTCCACCTGCACGTCAACGCGTCGCGCGCGTCGATCGTCATCGAGGAGCTGGCGTCCTTCGGCAAGGCGCGCGACGCGATCCTCTTCTGGGTCGTCATCGGGATCTGGCAGATCGGCAACGCCCTGACGGGCGAAACCATCGACGGCACCGTCGACTTCCCGTTCGAGCGCCCGCCCTACTTCGATCGATTCGCCGACTTTGCGCCAGAAGTGCGCTTTGGGCAGCCGGTGACGCAGCTGCTCTTCGACGCGCGGTACCTCGAGTCGCCCCTGACGATGTCGGACCCGACCTCGCGGCAGCTGGCCTACTCCGAGCTCGAGCGTTCGCTTGGCGCGATCGGCGAGGGGGTCGACGCCGACGTGGTGCCTCGCGTGCGCAAGCTCCTGCTGGCGGCCGGCGGCGGCATCCGGTCGCTGGAAGAGGTGGCGAGCAGCCTCGGCGCCTCGGCCCGCACGCTCAAGCGCAAGCTTGCGGCGGCCGGCGTCACCTACTCGGACTTGCTCGAAGAAGAGCGGCGCGAGATGGCCTTTTTGCTTCTGCGCACCCCCGAGACGTCGATCGATTCGGTGGCCGAGCGCCTGGGCTACTCCGACCCATCGAACTTCCGGAGAGCCTTTCAGCGCTGGACAGGCGTGTCGCCCGCGGCATACCGAAAGGGCAAGACGGAGTAATGGCCGATGCGCTGGGACGAGTCGCACGAGAGCGAAGACATCATCGATCGCCGCGGGGAGGGTCCCGCCCGGAGCGACGGAGGCCTCGGCATGCTCTTTTATCTGCTGCCGTGGCTCCTGCAGAGCCGGATCGGTCGCGTCATCCTGCTGCTTGGCGGGCTGTTCTTCGTGGGTCGCACCGCCCTTTCGGCCCTGCGTGGACCCCTCGGGCAAGGGCTCCACGCCGGCAACGTGCCGGGCGGCGCGGTCGCCGAGACGCCCGAAGTGCACTTTGTCGCCTACATCCTCGACGACGTCCAAGACACCTGGCAAAAGAGGTTCGCGCAGGCGGGACAGTCCGAGGCGTACCGGCACGCCAAGCTCGTCCTCTACACCGATTCGACCGACACCGGGTGCGGCTACGGAAGCGCGGCCACTGGCCCGTTTTACTGCCCGGCCGACGAGCGGGTATACCTCGACCTCGGCTTCTTCCACGACCTCTCGGGTCGCCTCGGCGCGCGCGGGCAATTCGCGCAGGCCTACGTCATCGCGCACGAGATGGGGCACCACGTGCAGAAGCTGCTCGGGATCAGCGAGAAGGTCGAAAAGCTGCGGCACACCGCGGGCGCGACAGGCGCCTCGGTGCGACTCGAGCTGCAGGCCGATTGCTTCGCGGGCATCTGGGCGCGCTCGACCGAGCAGCGCGACCTCTCCGAGGAGGCCGACATCCAGTCCGCGATCTCGGCGGCGGCGGCCGTGGGCGACGATCGCTTGCAGCGCGCGGCCACGGGTACGGTGAGCCCCGAATCGTGGACGCACGGGTCGTCGGAAGAGCGCGTCCGCTGGTTTCAGCGGGGGATCACGGCAACGGGCGTCTCGTCGTGCGACACGTTCGCGGCGCACTCGCTGTAGCCCCGGCTAGTGAACCTCGAGCGCTTTCTGGATGGTGTCGTGCATGACGAACATCGCGACGTGGGCGTAGATGATGACGCCCATCGTGTCGACCAGGCTCGCGATGAAGGGGGTCGAGCTCGTGGCGGGGTCGATCCCCAGGCGCTTCATGAGCACGGGGAGCATCGATCCGATGGTGCAGCCGGAGGCGATGATGCAGAGCACCGTGACGCCGACGGTGACCGCAAAGAGGAACGTCTGGTCGGGGTACATCATCACGCGGCCCATCGCGATCACCGCGATGATGGTGCCGAGCAAGACGCCCATGACCGATTCGCGAATGAGGATGCGCCACCAGTCGCCCAGCTTGATCTCGCCGAGCGCCATGCCGCGGATGACGAGCGTGGACGACTGCGACCCGGAGTTGCCGCCCGCCGAGATGAGCAGCGGCACGTAGAGCAAGGCGCCCTGCACGGCTTCCATCACGCGGTCGTAGTGCCGTAGCGCCGTCTGCGTGAAAAACTCTTCGATGAAGAGCACGATGAGCCATCCGGCGCGCTTGCGGATGAACGTGGCGAAGCTCGTCTGGAAGTAGGGCAGATCGAGCGGCTCCATGGCGCCGATCTTCTGAACGTCTTCTGTCTGCTCCTGGACCAGGACGTCGATGATGTCGTCGATCGTGATGACCCCGAGCACGCGGCTCACGTCGGTGACGACCGGGATGACGTTGAGGTCGTACTTGGCCATCCGCCGCGCGACCTCTTCTTGGTCCATCGTCGGCGGGACGGAGATGACGTTCGTTCGCATCACCTCGGCGATCCCCTGGGCCGGCTCGGCGACCAGCAGATCGCGCAAGCTGGCGACGCCCTCGAGCCGGTCGCCTTCGATCGCGTAGACGACGTATACGAACTCGTCGCGTTCCCGCGCGCGTGAGCGCACGACCTCGAGCGCCTCGGACACCCGCATCCGCGGCGAGACCCGGACGAAGTCGGTCGTCATCAAGTGCCCCGCGCTCGTCTCGGGCCACTTGTCGATGTCGCGCACTTCTTGGGCGGCGACCGGGTCGATCTTTTCCAGCTCCTGAAAGAGCTGTTCGCCCATCGCGTCGGGCAACACGCTGAAGAGGTCCGCGCGGTTGTCGGCGGACATCTCGCTGGCGATGACCGCCACCGACTCGGGCGGCATCTGCTCGATGAGGTTCTCCTGCTCGTGCCCTTCGAGGCGCTCGAAGATCGGGGCCGCCTCTTCGGCCGGGAGGCGGGCGAGCAGCTGGCCCGCTTCGTCCGGGTCGAGCTCGCTGATGATGTCGGCGAGGTCCTCGGCGTGGATCTCGTCGAGCAGCTCCTGGAGGCTGTCGGGATCCTCTTTGAGGACGGCCTTGATGTCGGGCCCGAGCAAGGATGCAAGGCGCATGGCTGAATTGCGCGCAGCCTACCCACGGGGCGCGCGATCGGCCACCCTCGTTCTTGTTCGTGGTCGTCGCTCATTGTTTTTTTGCGCCGGGGTGCGCGTACCCCCACTGCTCGAGGACACGCCGGGTTTCGCGGTCCGCCTCGACGGAGCTCGTGGGCTCTGCCAGGCCTCGATCCGCCGCTCCGGCAGGCCTGTCGCGCGTGACGAAGAGCCCGAGATCGCGCGACGGATCGATGACGGGGAGGGCCGTGGCCGCCGCTTCGTCGCGCCCATCATCGCTCGTCATGCCCCCTTTGCAGGCGCTCGCGGGGAGCCCGAAAGGTCCCACAAAGACGGCGCTCTCGGGCAGGGGCGCGTCGTCGACGAAGATGCGCCAGGTCACGGGCGCCCCTGGCGGATCGACCCGCAGGTCGAACCCGAGCGCCTCGTTCGGGGAGGTCGTGAACCCGAAGTCGACGAGCGTCTTGCCCCCGGCGCCACCGTCGCCGCTCGGGGCCACGGTGCGGAGCGCGTCGGCGGCGATTCCCGCCGGTTCGACGAAGACGGACGCCTCGTGCGACCCATCCCCGATCGCGACGGCCCCCGAGATGCGACGCGCTGCGCCCGCTCCCGAGAAGCGCAGGTGGATCGTCGGGAGCGCCGCCGGGTCCGCGGCCGCCACGGGGGCGTCCGCGGCGGGCACGTTGGCCAGCGCGGCGAGGATCCGGGCCTTCATGGTCGCGACCACGTCGGGGTGCTGGCGGGCGACGTTTCGCCGCTCGCCCGGGTCGTCCTTCAAGTCGAAGAGCTGGTCCTCGAGGGGGGGGCCTCCCGCGTCCTCGGCGGGGCTCGACGGGGGCGCCTCGTCGCGGGGCCGGACGGCCTCTCGCGCGACGGGCTGGTGGACGATGAGGTGCCAATTCTCCCACAGCAGGGCGCGCGAGGCCCGCCCCTCGCTGAGGACCACGCGAGCATCGCCGTCGCGCCCGTCCTGCCCGCGCGCGAGCGGCAGCATCGAGCGGCCGCTCATCCGGGCGTCCGGCGCGAGACCCTCGATCTCGAGCACCGTCGGCGCGATGTCGAGATTGCGGACCCGGTCGCGGATGGTGCGGCCGCCCTCGAGCACCCCGGGCAGCGCCATCACGATCGGAATGCGCGTCGTCTCTTCGAAGTTGCCGACCGCGTGGTGGAAACGCATCGGCA